>Ga0308391_1000430_pt1 | contig 18523 bp, 16 predicted proteins | sample Hotspr20Samplet1_FD_202363 | JGI IMG/M metagenome (GOLD analysis project Ga0308391, IMG submission 202363) | Hot spring phototrophic mat microbial communities from Octopus Spring, Yellowstone National Park, Wyoming, United States - 20050623_t1 ... | reverse complement strand
GCCACCAGCGCCGACGCCTCGATGCTCTCGCCGAGGCTCACCACCACGACGTCGTAATCCCGGATGCCGAGCGCCCGCAATCGCTGCTTGTCGCGCGCATCGAGCACCACGGCCTGAGTGCAGGCGTCCTTGATCCGCTGGACCGCCTCCGGGTCGGAGTCGATCGCCAGCACCCGGTGGCCGCTTTCGTGCAGCGAACGCACCACCTGCGAGCCGAAACGCCCAAGTCCGATGACTGCAAACTGGCGCATGCGATCAGCCCACCATCACCTCTTCCTCGGGATAACGCCAGTCGGTGAGCTCATCCCGACGGGCCAGGGCGGCCGCCACGGTCAGAGGCCCGAGCCGCCCCAAGAACATCAGCCCGGTGACCAGCAGCCGAGAGGCCGGCGCCAGCGTCATCGTCGCTCCGGTGGACAGACCCACTGTGCCGAGCGCCGAGACGGTCTCGAACAAGTACTCGACAAACAGGGCATGGCTTTGCGCCACGCCGGCTGTTATCTGCTGAAGCGTCAACAACAAAAAGACGCCGCTGAGCACTGCCGCCAGCCCGCCCAAACTAATGCTCAACGCGTCGGCGAGCGGACGCGGGCTCAGCGTGCGACGGAACAGGTTCACGTGCGTGCGCCGCCGTAGCCGCGTCCAGGCCGCAACCACCAGCACCCCGAACGTGGTCGTCTTCACCCCTCCGGCGCAGGAGCCGGGCGAGCCGCCGATGAACATCAACAGCATGATCACGGCCAGCGTCGCCGGCGCCAGGCCGCCGATGTCCACCGTGTTGAAACCCGCCGTCCGACTGGTGACGCTCTGAAACAAGCTTGCCCAAAACCGTTCTCCCGAGGAGAAGTCCGCAAAGCTGAACCGCCACTCAAGCAGCCAGATCAGAGCCGCCCCGGCCAGGATCAGAATCGCACTGGCGCTCAAGGCCAACTTCGAGTGTAGCGACAGCGGCCTTCCTCGCCGAAGCCAGGCGAGCACCTCATAAACCGTGAGATAGCCTATGCCCCCAAGCACGACAAGCGAAGCGATGACGAGGTTGACCGCGGCGTCGCCCCGCCAGGCCACCAGGCTGTCAGGAAAAATCGAGAATCCCGCGTTCGAGAAAGCCGAGATTGCATGAAAGACCGCGGCATAGGCCGCTCGCGCGGCGCCAAGCTCCGGCCACCAGCGCACAAACAGCGCCGCGGCGCCGAGCGCTTCGACGCTGAGCGTGAAGCGAACCACCAGTCGCAGCAACGGCCAGAAGTCCTCCCAGAAGCCCGCTCCGGCGAGCGTCTGCGTCAGGACGGCGCGCGAGATGGGCGAAAACCGGCCGCCAAAAAGCCGCAGGATGACGAGCGACAGCGTCATGATCCCTATGCCGCCAAGCTGGATGAGCGCGAGGATGACCAGCTGGCCGAAGAGGGTGAATTCGCTCCCGGTGTCACGAACGACGAGACCGGTGACACAGGTGGCGCTCGTCGCCGTAAACAGCGCGTCAACCGCCCCGATGGGCCGGTCGGCCGGGGTGGCGGCCGGGTGCAGAAGCAACAGCGTTCCCGCCGCGATCAAGCCGCCGAAGCTCGCCACGAGCAAGCGCTGCGGCGCAGGACCGGACGCGCGCAGCCGCTTGCCCCGAAGCCTCCGCCAGAGCGCAGCCGCGGCGCTCATAGCCGCCGGGCAAGCACCGTGTAATCGAGCCCATCGAAGAAGGCGTCTCGAAACGCCGCCGGCAGCTCGGCGAGAGCGGGCTCGGTCTCAACGGCCGGAGCAAGCCGCCGAACCTCGATGCCGCCGAAGCCGGCTTCCTCGAGGTAAAAGACCAAAAGCGGAATCGGCACAGGGCGGACGTGGGTCGGGTCGGCGTAGAAGTGCGTGGCGAAGATCGCCAGGCAGGCCGGGTTCGGCGTTTCGATGACCAGCAGGCCGTTATGCGCCAGCTTTCGCGCCACAAGCTCGATCAGCCGAGGCAGGCGTTCCGGAGCCAGGTGTTCGATCAGATGCGCGCAAAAGATTCCGTCCACGGAGCCGTCGACGAGCCCGTCGAGATACTCGAACAGATCGGCCTGCTCGGCCTCGAGTCCTTTGGCGCGTACGAGTGCGACGCATTCCGGGCTCAGATCGACGCCAACGGCCGGAATGCCCGCCTCGGCCATCAGTTCGAGGAATTCGCCGCGGCCGCAGCCGAGGTCGAGCACACGCCGCGAGCCTCGGAAGTCCGTGACGTAACGGCGCTGCGCGGCTTTGACATGCTCCTCGCCGCCGCGGAACCGCTCGGCGAACCGCAACCAGTCCAGCCTGTCCGCCGGCGGCGATTCGGCGCGCGCCGGCGCGGCCGGGCGCCCGCCCAGAGCCAAACGCTGCCTGAGGGTGCGCAGCTCGGAGTGGATCTGGCGCTCGAAGTCGAGGCGGATCTGTTGCTGAGCCTCCGCCAAGGCGCGCGAAAAGTCGGCGTGCTGCCGGCCGGCCAGCTCGCGAAACGCGCTCTCGGCCTGAGCCAGGCGAAAGCCGAAACCCGCCTCGGCATCGCGCACGCGCTGGTCGAAGGCAGCTTGAAGCTCGGCGACGGCGCGCAGATGGCGGATCTCGGTCTCGGCCAGCTTCTTCTCCCAACCGATTCGCCACTCGCTCCAGTGGCTGCGGATGTCGCGCAACTGGCGCGCCTCCTCCTCGAACGCGCCGATCCGCGCTCCCAACGCCTCCGTTTGCCCATGAACTTCACCTGCCAGGGCCGCAAGCGACCGGTTCACCTCATTGAGCGCCTGAAGCGTCGCATTCACCGCAGCCACCATGCCGCGGTTGAACTCCACCTGCTCGCGCACATGCCAGTTCATGAGCCGCGCAATCAGCCGTTTGGCGGCCTGAATCAGCGCGTTGAGGGGCCCCGGCGGGCGCGGATTCACCGTGCCGATGGCGGCGACCTTCGCCTGGGCGGCATCGCGCGCGTGCAACAGGGGCATCAGGTCGGCCAGGCCGACCGCCGGAGCCGCCGTCGGAGCGGTCGAGGGATACCGCGCCCGGACTCGCTCCCGGATCTGGCGGACGATCTCAGCCAGCTCCTCGGCGCGAAGCTCGACGCCCCCGTCAGCTTCGGACACGCTTCCTCCGCCAGCTCGCCGTGATTCGAGTCGCGATGCCGCCGCGGGGCGAGAACTCGCCGATCACCGTCGCCGAGACGGGCTGTGTGGCGGCGACGACGTCCCGGAGGAAGCGGTTGACGGCGTTTTCCTGAAAGATGCCCAGGTTGCGGTAGGCCAGCATGTACATCTTGAGCGATTTGAGCTCGACGCACCGTTTGTCCGGCTCATAGATCAGCGTGAGCGTGCCGTGATCGGGCAGTCCGGTGCGCGGACAGACCGAGGTGAACTCCGGCATCGAGATCTCGATCGTATAGCCGGGGAACTGGTTGGGAAAGGTCTCCAGTTCGGGCAACTTGGCGTCCAGGCCCGCCCGGGCGTGTTCGTCGGTGTAAACCCGTTTCATCGAGCAAGCCTCAAGCCGGCGTGAGCGCCTGCGCCAGTTGCGCCAGAAACAGCCCGACGTCGGTGACCACGCCGATCGCCTGGCCCGTGCCGCGATCACTCACCTTGGTCACCACCGCGGGGTTGATGTCGACACAGATCAGCTTGACCCAACTCGGCAGCATGTTGCCGACCGCGATCGAATGCAACATCGAGCCCAAACACAGCACGAGGCCCGCGCCGCGGAGCTCGGCCGCATAAGCGTCCTGAGCCTCGTTCATGTCGGTGATCGTCTCCGGCAGCGGACCGTCGTCGCGCAGGCTCCCCGCTAAGACGAACGGCGCCCCAGCCTTCACGCACTCGTAGAGGATCCCCGAACGAAGCCGTCCGGTCTGGACCGCCCGGCGAATGCCGCCGGCGCGCCAGACGGCGTTGATCGCCCGCATGTGGTTGCGATGGCCGTGCTCCTCCTGACGGCCGTCGGCGAGTCGGACTCCGAGCGAGGTGCCGTAAAGCGCCGCTTCCACGTCATGCACGCCCAGGGCATTGCCGGAGAGCAGGGCCTGGATGTAGCCGGCGCGGATCAGCCGCGCCAGCGCCGGGCCCCCTCCCGTATGGACCACCACCGGGCCCGCCACCACAACCACCTTCTGGCCGCGCTCGAGCGTCTGGCGGATGAGCTGCGCCGTTTCTCGCACCGCCGTCTCCACCTGCCGCTCCGAAGAGATGCCGTTGCTCATGAAGGCGAACGCCAGCCGATCACGCTCCTTAAACTCGGGCACCACCCGGATGCCGCGCATGCCCACCACCACCCGGTCGCCTGCCCGAAGATCGCGCAGGCGGCGGCACCAGGCCCGGCCGTCGGCGACCACGATGAGGGCGTCCATGCGCTGGTCCTCGACGGCAATCCACTCGCCGTTCAGACGAATGTAGGTGCGATGGTTCGTCGTGGAGTAGAAGTTTTCCGGAGCGCAACGGTCGGCTTCGGCTACCTCGGTCTCGGCGTCGCCCGCCTCGATCGGGGTGCATCCCAGGCCGAGCAGCTCGGCGAGCATCTTCTCCATCGACTCGCGCGTCGGCGCCTCGACCCTCAGGCGCAACCGCGACGGATCGGCATTGGTCCGCCCGATGTGGAACTCCTCGACCTCGAAGCGACCGCCGAATTCGACCACCGTGTCGAAGATGCGCTCCATGATGTGGGAGTCGATCAAGTGACCCTCGGCCGCCACCACTTCCTGGACGGCGAGGGTCTCGCGAGCGAGGTCTGTCATTTGGCTGTTAGCTATTAGCATAACCCGAAGCTCGTTTTCGGCCGATCTACCGTCGCGATGAGGGAGTTTCTCGGAGGCGCCGCCGAAGGCCGGCGCTTGAACAGTTGGCTGGCGCCCTCGCTCGGCGATGTGTTGCTCGTTGCCTGGGTGGCCGGCTTCTGTCTCACCGGCTGGGACGCGCTCCTGGCGGACGGCGACACCGGCTGGCATATTCGCACCGGGGAACGGATTCTAGCCACCGGCGCCGTCCCACGCGCCGATCCATACTCGTTCACCAAATTCGGCGAGCCCTGGTTTGCCTGGGAGTGGCTGAGCCAGCTCGTCTTGGCAGCGGCGTTTCGCCTGGCGGGCCTGAAAGGAGTCGTGCTCGCCGCCGGAGTGCTCATCGCCGGCTTCGGCCTCCTGTTGGTGCGCTGGATGCTCTGGCGGGGCGCATCTCCAGTGGCGGCGCTGCCGGTCGCTTTGCTCGCCCTCGGCGCCTCCTCCGTGCATTTCCTGGCGCGACCTCATCTTTTCACCTGGTGGCTGTTGGCGATTTCCCTGTGGCTGTGGGAGCGCGATACCTTACGAAGCGACCGCTGGGTCTGGCTGCTCGTGCCGCTCAGCGCACTCTGGGCGAACCTGCACGGCGGCTTTGCCGCATGGTTGGCGTCGCTGGCGGCTCTCACTGTGGCGCAGGCGGTCGAGGCGGCGCTCGGTTGGCGGCCGGCGCCCGCCTATGCTCCGGCCCTGCGCTCGGCCCTGATCTGGCTGGCCTGCGCGGCGGCGACCCTGGCCAACCCCGACGGCTGGCAGCTCCACGCTCATCTGGTTCAGTATCTGAGCGCCGACTGGATCCGCGACGCGGTCTTGGAGTTCCGCTCGCCCGTCTTCCGCACGGAGAATACCTTTCTGTTTGAGCTGCTGCTGTTTGCCGGTCTGATGGCGGCGGCCGCCTTGGCGGGGCGCCGGCGGCTGGCGCCGGCGGTATTGATCCTTCTCTGGGCGCATGCGGCGCTCGTGTCGGCGCGCCACATCCCGATCTACGTCATCGTCGCCGCGCCCGTAATCGCCACGGAGCTGAGCGCCCTCTGGTTGCGCCTGGCCGCGCCCCGGACGGTAGCGGCAACGCTCGAGCGGGTAGCGGCCGATTGGGCCTCGCAGTTGGGACGCATCTCCGTCTGGCCTGCTGTCGCCGTGGCGGCGCTCGCCGTCGGGCCGATCCCGGTCCGCTGGCCGGAGGATTTTCCGGAGAGGCGCTTCCCCGTGGCGATGGTCTCGCGGCAGGAGCAGGTGCTTCAAGGCGCCCCGGTCTTCGCCTACGACGAGTGGGCCGACTACCTGATCTACCGCCTCGGAGAACGGGCGCGCGTCTTCCTCGACGGCCGCAGCGACTTTTTCGGCCCCGAGCTCGTTAGCGATTATCTGGCCGTCTGGAGCGGACGTCACGACTGGGAGCAGATCCTCGAGCGGCACGCCTGTGGCGTCGTGCTTGTACCGGCTTCGGCCGCCATCGCGAGCCTCCTCAAGTTGAGCCGGAACTGGCGGCTCGTCGACGACGACGGCCAGGCGGCCTTGTTCGTGCGGCGCGCCGTGAACGCCGCCGCAGACTCCCTCCTAAACTCAGCCGCTGTCTCTGCCGAACTTCCTCACGGAGTTCCAGGTCCGTGAAACGCGGCAAGAACAGGCGCAAGAACTCGAGACTTCCGCTCGCAAAGGACGAGCAGAACTGGCGACTCCCTTCCGGGGAGTCCTTGGAGGAGTTCGCCCTCCATGCAGGCTTCGTGGGTTCTCTGCTGACGGTCGCCGAGGTTCTCAAGCGGGAACAGAACCGAGAGGTGCCCGAAGAGGCGCCTGCCCGGCCAATCCGGAGGACGCCATGAGAGGCAGGCTCGGGGCGAGGGATCAAGGAGACGAACCTGAAGCGCCGCGGGGGCGCTGGGACGACAGGCGCAGCATTGCGCGCCGGGAGCGCGGCCGATGGATCGCAGATTCCTGATCGTCCTGGTAGTCAGCCTGCTGTTCGCCTTGGTGGTCTCGAGCCTCTTCTACCAGGTGCTCATCAGGGCGCGAAGCAGCCCGGCGGCGGCCGCCGAACCGGCCGAGATGCAGGACCTGGTCGTCGCGGTCAAGCCGCTCCCGGTGGGCGCGACGGTCAAGCCGGACGACGTCAAGGTCGTCAAAGTGCCGGCGGCGCACTTCCCCAAAGGCGCCGCCTCGCGCGTCGAGGAGGTGATCGATCGGCCGGTGATCTCCAACATCCTGATCGAGGAGCCGGTGCACCTCGGGCGGCTGGCCGAACGGGGAAGCGGGCTCGGGCTGGCGCCGATCATTCCGGAAGGCATGCGCGCCGTCTCGATCCGGGTGGATCAGGTGGTGGGTGTCTCCGGCTTCGTGATGCCCGGCATGCGCGTCGACGTCCTGCTCACGGGCGATCCGCCGGAGGGTGAAGGCAAGATGACGGTGACGGTGCTTCAGAACATCCAGGTGCTCTCGGCCGACCAGAGGATGGAGCCCGACGCGCGGGGCCAGGCCATCAACGCCACGACGGTGACGCTGCTGGTGACGCCCCAGCAGGCCGAGGTGCTGACGCTGGCGGCCAACGAGGGCCGGGTGCAACTGGTGCTGCGCAACGGCGCCGACCAGCAGCTGGCCAGGACCGAGGGTACGACCATCGCGGAACTCTACCGGCGCCCGGGGGCCAGGCTCGCCGAGCCGCCGCGGCCCTCGATGCCGCCGCGGAGCTCGCCGCCGCCCGAAGCCAAACCGGAGCCGCCGCCTCCGGCGCGGCCCGCCTTCGAGGAGATCGTCGTCTACCGGGGCACTGAGCGGAAGGTGGAAGCGGTGAGTCGAGTCGCACTCGCCGAACCGGGAGGTGGGCAATGACGCGGCGCCATGTCTCCTTAGCCGGGAGCTTGCCGATCTGGATGGCGGGCCTGCTCGCACTGGCCGCGCAGAGCCCTGAAGAGCTGCGCGTGACGGTAGGCCGGAGCCTGGTGCTCGACTATCCGGCCGACATCGCCCGCATCTCGACCTCGAATCCCGACGTGGTGGACGCCGTGGCCGTGAGCACGCGCGAGATCCTGTTGCATGCCAAAGCTCACGGCACGGCTACCGTCGTCGTCTGGGCGCGCAACGGGGAGCGTAGCTTTTACACCCTCACGGTGGAGCACAACCTGACGCCCATCCGGGAGCTTCTCGAGCGGACCTTTCCCGGCGAAGAGATCCACCTGGCCTCGGCGCGGGATTCGGTGACGCTCACCGGAGCGGTCTCCTCGCCGGAGGTCGCCGAGCGAGCGGCGGCGCTGGTGGCCTCGCTGGCCAAGACCGTCGTCAACCATCTGCGCGTGCGGCCGCCGGCCGTCGACAAACAGATCCTGCTTCGGGTCAAGTTCGCCGAGCTCGACCGGGACGCCACCTCGCAGTTCGGCGCCTCGATCGTCTCGACCGGGGCGACCAACACCATCGGGCGCGTAACAACAGGCCAGTTCGCCGCCGCCACGCCGGACGCCGTCGAGGCTCGAGGGACGAGCTTCCGGATCACGGATGCGCTGAACGTCTTCGCCTTCCGGCCCGATCTGGATCTGGCGGCGTTTCTTCGGCTGCTCGAAAGCCAGGCGCTGCTTCAGGTGCTGGCCGAGCCCAACCTGGTCACCAGCGACGGCAAAGAGGCGAGCTTCCTCGTAGGCGGCGAGTTCCCCGTCCCGGTCTTGCAAGGCGGGGCGATGGCCGGCGCGGTCACGGTGCAGTTTCGCGAGTTCGGCATCCGGCTGCACTTTACGCCGCAGATCACGCCGAACGGAACGATCCGGATGTTCGTGCGGCCCGAGGTGTCGACGATCGACCTGATGAACGCCATCTCGATCGGAGGCTTCACGATCCCGGCCCTGGCGACGCGGCGCATGGAGACCCACATCGAGCTGGCCGAGCGCCAGAGCTTCGTCATCGCCGGCCTGATCGACGACCGGGTGCGAGCTACCTTCAACCAGATTCCCGGCCTGGCGAGCATCCCGATTCTCGGCGAGCTGTTCAAGAGCCGAGAAAAGAAGCGGTCCAAGAGCGAGCTGCTCGTCATGGTGACGCCGGAGATCGTGCAGCCGCTCGAGGAGGGCGAGCCCAAACCGCAGATCGAGATGCCGATCGAGTTTCTGGAGCGGTTCAAGCGGGGCCAGCGTCTGGGCTATGACGGACGGCTGAAGGCTCAGTGAGGGAGGACGGGAGATGGCGGAGCGCGAGGGCCTGCGGAGCGAGGCGCCGCTGACGGCGTTGTTGGTGGCGCCGGACCGGGAGCTCGCCTCGCGGCTCGGTGAGGCGCTGGCTGAGGCGCGCAGCTTCCTGGTTCTGGCCGAACTGAAGAGCTATCCGCCGCTTCAGACGCTTGAGATCCGCCTGCGCCAGCTCCGGCCCGAGGTGGTGCTGCTTGACGTGGCCACCGACGCCGAGGCGGCGGCAGGCCTGCTCCGTTTTCTCGCCTCGTTTCGGCCCCGGACGCTGGTGGTAGGGCTGGCTCCGACAAACGAACCCGAGAGGGTGCTCGGCGCGTTACGGCTCGGAGCGAGCGAGTTCCTGGCGGCGCCCTTCGCCGCCGCCGAGCAGCGCGAGGCGGCAGCCCGCCTGCGACGGCTCCGGGCGCCGGAGGCGGCACAGTGCCCGGCGGCTGGCAAGGTGGTGGTCTTTGCCGCCGCCAAGCCGGGCGCCGGCAGCTCGACGCTGGCCGCGCAGACGGCGCTCGTGCTCCGGCGCGAGACCGGCGGCCGGGTGCTGCTGGTAGACCTCGATCTGCTCGGAGCAAGCCTGGCGTTTCAGTTGAAGCTCGACCCGCCGGCTACCATCGTCGACGCGCTCGAGCAAGGCGGGAGCTTCGATCCGGCCTCCTGGGCCGCCCTGGTGGCCTCCTGCGAGGGCGTCGAGGTGTTGGCCGCGCCCGAGCAGCCGGGCATGGAGACGGTGGAGCCTGGCCGGTTGTGCGACCTGGTGGAATTTGCGCGCCTGCTTTACGACTGGGTGGTGCTCGACGTTCCCGCCCTGCCAGAGCGGACTGCGCTTGTGGCCTTGTCGGTCTCCGACCGGGCTTTTCTGGTCTCCACGCCCGATCTGGCGAGCCTGCACCTGGCGCACCGCGCCGTTGCGCTGCTTGCCCGGCTCGGCTTCGGGCGGGACCGCTTCGAGGTGCTGATCAATCGCTCATCGAGGCGCGACGGCCTGGGCGCCGAGGAGCTCCGCCGGATGCTCGCTCATCCGGTGGCGGCGCTTCTGCCGGACGATCCTCTGGCGCTCCACCAGGCCGTTTCGCTCGGCCAGCCCCTTGCGGCCGACCGCGAACTCGGCCGGGCGATAGGCCGCCTGGCGAGGTCCCTGGTTGCGTCATTCGCGGCCGAGCCTGCCGCTTTGGCGGCCCGTCGGGGGTAGCCGATAAGCGGAAGCGGGAGGAGGTAGAGGATGCTGCCGTTGAACGAGTTGCGAAGCGAGACGCCGCCGAGCTGGGAGCAGCGGCTGTTGCGCAACGCCGGCCGGCCGCGCTCGGCCTTGCGGCCCGAATACCAGGAGCTCAAGTTCACCCTGCACCGCAAGCTGCTCGACAAGATCAATCTGGAGGCGCTGGCGACCATCGACAACCAGCGCGTGCGCGGCGAGGTAAGGCAGGCGCTGCTCGCGCTTATCAACGAGGAGCAGACGCTGCTCAGTTCGGCCGAAAAGCAGCAGATCACCGAGGAGGTGCTCGATGAGGTCTTCGGGCTGGGGCCGCTCGAGCCGCTGCTGCAAGACCCGACGATCTCCGACATTCTGGTGAACACCCACAAGCAGGTCTATGTCGAGCGCCGGGGCGTGCTCGAGCTGACCAACGTGACCTTTCGCGACGACGCGCACCTGCTGCGCATCATCGACAAGATCGTCAGCCAGGTCGGCCGGCGCATCGACGAATCGACGCCGATGGTCGATGCCCGCCTGGCCGACGGCTCGCGCGTCAACGCGATCATTCCGCCGCTGGCCGTCGACGGGCCGCTGCTGTCGATCCGGCGCTTCGGCACCGACAAGCTGATGCCCCCTGACCTGGTGGAGAAGAAGACGCTGACCAAAGGGATGATGGACCTGCTCGAAGCGGCGGTCAAGGCGCGGCTGAACATCGTCATCGCCGGCGGCACCGGGGCGGGCAAGACGACGCTGCTCAACGCGCTCTCCTTCTTCATCTCGCCCAAGGAGCGCATCGTCACGATCGAGGATGCCGCCGAGCTCCAGCTCAAGCAGCCGCACGTGGCGCGTCTGGAGACCCGGCCGCCCAACCTCGAGGGCCAAGGCGCGGTCCGGCAGCGCGAGCTGTTGATCAACAGCCTGCGCATGCGGCCGGACCGGATCGTCATGGGCGAGGTGCGCGGCGAGGAGGCGATGGACATGCTCCAGGCCATGAACACCGGACACGACGGCTCGCTTACGACGATTCACGCCAACAGCCCGCGCGACGCCGTCGCGCGTCTGGAGGTAATGGTCTCGCTCGCCAACGCCAACATGACGCTCAAATCGATCCGCCAGCAGATTGCGAGCGCCGTTCAGCTGTTCGTGCAGGCGACGCGCTTGAGCGACGGCTCGCGCCGGGTGACCAGCATCACCGAGGTCACCGGCATGGAGGGCGACATGGTGACCCTGCAGGACATCTTCGTGTTCGAAAAACGGGGCCTGTCGCCCGAGGGCAAGGTCCTCGGCCGGTTTGCGGCGACCGGCATACGGCCGAAGTTCTACGAGCGCCTGCTGGCGGCCGGCATCCGGCTGCGGCCGGATCTGTTCGATGAGGTGGTGGAGGTCTAGCCGAGAGGCGATGGAGCTGTATCTGGCACTGTTTGCCGCGCTTTGGCTGGCGACGCTCGGCGCCTGGTGGCTGCTGGCGGGGGCGGCGCGTTCAGCCGAGGTGACCCGCATGCGGGATCGGCTCGCCGGAACGGCCAGAGAAAGGCGGCGGCGCGAGAAGAAAAAGAAGGCGCCCGCGCTCATTGACGCCGGCTCGGCCGAGCGCGAGCTCCTGGTGGCGCGCCTGCTGCGGCGTCTGCGTTACGAGGAGTGGGCTCGGCGGCTCATCGAGCAGGCGGGCCTGAAATGGCGGCCGGTACGGCTGGCGCACGGCTGCCTGGCGCTCGCCCTCGTGGGGATGTGGTCCGGGATGCGGCTCGGGCCGGCCGGCTGGGACTGGCTGGCGCCGGCCTTGGCCGTGGCGCTCGGGACTCTGCCCATCGTCTATCTGCTGCGGCGGCGGCGGAACCGGCTCATGAAGTTCGAGGCGCTGTTTCCGGAGAGCCTGGAGTTCATGGCGCGCTCCATGCGGGCCGGACATGCCTTCTCGGTTTCGCTTGAGATGCTGCACCGGGAGTTTCCGGAACCGTTGGCGGGCGAATTCCGGCGCACCTTCGAGGAGCATAACCTGGGGCTGCCGCTCGAGACGGCGCTCGTCAAGCTGGGCCAGCGCGTACCCTCCATGGACGTGCACTTTTTCGTCTCGGCGGTGCTGTTGCAACGGCGCACGGGCGGCAACCTGGCGGAGATTCTGGACAAGCTGGCGAGTCTGATTCGGGAGCGGTTCAAGCTCCAGGCTAAGATTCGGGCCATCAGCGCGCACGGGCGGATGACGGGTCTGGCGCTGACGGCGATTCCGATCGTGGTGGCGCTTCTGCTTCTGTATTTGAACCCGAGCTATGCGGGCTTCTTCATCACCGACCCGACCGGTCAGAAGATGGCGCTCGCGGCCGCCGGGCTGCAACTGGTGGGCTATGCGGTGATCAAGAAGATCGTCTCGATCGAGGTCTAGGCGATGGAACTGGCGGCGACCATCCTGCTGTTCGGGCTGATGACGGCGCTGGTGATGGGCGTCGGCATGCGGCTGTGGGTGCGACCCAAGGAGGCGATCGACCGGGTGACGGGGGCGAGCCTGCCTGTGGCGGAGGCGCCGGCGCGCCATCCGAGCCTGCTGTTTCGGGAGATCGCCCAGAAGCTCGGCACGCTCCTGCCGGCATCGCCCCGAGACGTGGGGCTGATACAGCGGAGACTGATTCGGGCCGGCTTGCGGGATCCGAATGCGTTGAAGATCTTCTACGGCATGAAGATCCTTTTGGGGATTCTAGCGCCTGTGGCCGCGGCGGCGGCCGTGGCCGGCTCCGAGAGCGATTTGAGCAACAAGTTTCTGCTCGTGTCGGCGGCGGCGGTCGGAGGCTTTTTCGCCCCGAACGAGTATGTGCGGCTGCGGGCTCGGAGGCGGCAGCGGGCTATCCGGCGGGGCCTGCCGAACGCGCTCGATCTTCTGGTGGTGTGCGTGGAATCGGGCTTGGGCCTGGACCAGGCCATCATGCAGGTGGCCAAGGAGCTCGAGCATGCCCATCCGGAGATCTGCGAGGAGTTCGCTCTCGTGAATCTGGAACTCAAAGCAGGCAAGCGCCGCGCCGAGGCGCTGCGGAATCTGGCCGAGCGCAGCGGCGTGGAGGATCTGCGCAAGCTCGTCGCCGTGCTCGTCCAAGCGGACCGCTTCGGCACGGGCGTGGCCCAGAGCCTGCGGGCCCACTCCGATTTCATGCGGGTGCAGGCCCGGCAAGCGGCCGAGGAGAAGGCGGCCAAGCTGGGCGTCAAGCTCGTGTTTCCGATCTTTTTCTGCATCCTGCCGTCGCTGTTTGTGGTGACGGTCGGGCCGATGGTGGTGCGGATCTGGCGGGATCTGCTGCCGATGATGCGAGGGTTTGGGAAGTAAAGACAACGGCAAGGCCGGAATTCCTCTAAGGAAAGGAGACTTGGCGATGGACGCATCGACGATTCGAATCATTTGCGCCGTGCTGGCGGTCCTGTTTTTGGGACTGATCATCATGCGCCGCCGCAGCAGAGCCGACGAGTAAACAAGAGGGCGCTGTGGGGGAGGCGCCGGCGCCCGGCCGCGCCTCCCCGAGCCCGGCCCGAGCGGCCGAGGCGGCAGAGAGCCGAGGAAGGAGACAGGTGTATGAGGGCGAAGAGCCTGTGGCAGACGGCGGCGGCCGGCCTCGTGACGGTGTTCGTTGGGGCGGCGGCCTGGGGGGCGACCTTCGGGCGGGTCGTACCGCTCGGCGGCCATGCCTGGGATCTGGCGCTTGATGAGCGCCGCGGCCTGCTCTATGTGGCCAACTTCACCGCCAATCGGGTGGACGTGGTCTCGCTCGAGCGGCTCGTCGTCGAGACCTCGATGAACGTCGCCGCGCAGCCGGCCTCGCTGGCGCTGGCGCCCGACGGGCGCTACCTGGTGGTGGCCCATTACGGCAACTTTCAAGCGCCTCAGGCTCGAGCCAACGGGCTGACGGTGATCGATCTGGAGACGCGCGGGCGCACCAGCTACGCGCTCGGAGCACCGCCGCTCGGCGTGGCGTTCGGCATCGACGGGCAAGCGCTGGTGGTGACGGCGGCCGAGTTCCTGTTGTTTGATCCGGCCACGGGAGCCACCCGGCTGTTGGCGACGGTTCCGGAGCTGGTGGCGCGGTCGCTGCCGGCATCCGGTGCAGAGCCGCCGGCCCGGATCGTCGCGGCCTCGGTGGCCGCCTCGGGCGATCTCAGTCGAATCTACGGGCTGACCGACAGCTTCGAGTTCGGCTTTGAGGTGGCGAGCCGCCGCCTGGAGTTGCTCGGTTATGTCTCGGATCCGCCGCAGGGCCCGCGGGTGGTGAGCGTGAACCGGGACGGGACGCGCTACATGGCGGGTTGGGTGCTGCACGGCTCGGCGATCTGGGACCAAGCCGTGGGCGTTTGGAACCTGGCGCAGTTGCCGGGGGCAAGCGGCGCGCTCGAGCTCGGCAGCCATGCGATCGATTCGGCGCGCAACCTCGTCTACGCACAGTACGCCCGCCGCAGAGAGAGCGCTGCGGCGCCCGAGCCGCCGAGGCTTGAACTGCTTGACGGGGACAACCTGGCTGTGCGCGAGCGGATCCGGCTGCCGGAGAATTTGGCGGGCAAGAGCGTGCTCAGCGCCGACGGCTCGATGATGTACTCGATCAGCGAAAGCGGCATCCTGGCTCTCGCCGTGGGTGAGCTCGGGCGGCAACCGCAACTGAAAGCGACCAGCGAGCATGTCTTCGTACAGGCCAACGCCTGCGACCGGCGCCTCTTGCGGCGTGAAGTGACGTTGTATGATCCGAGCGGCCGGGGCGTCGACTTCACGCTTGAAGTGCGAGGGGCCGGCGTCGAGGTGACGCCCCGGGCGGGCCGGACGCCCGCGACGATCACCATCCGCGTCGATCCCGCAGCGTTTTTAAACCGCCAGGGTACGAGCGTGGTCGACATCGAGCTGCGTTCGGCGGCGGCGATCAACGAGCCGCGTCCGATCCAGGTGCTGGTGAACGTAGCCGGTCCGGATCAGCGCGGCACGATCGTTCCCGTGCCAGGAAAGCTCGTGGACATCCTCGCCGACCCTTTCCGCGATCGATTCTTCCTGTTGCGGCAGGACACCAACGAGGTCCTGGTCTTCGACGGGGCGAGCTACCGCCAGGTGGCGGCGCTCAAGACCGGCAATACGCCGACCCAGATGGCCGTGACGTTCGACCGGCGGTATCTGCTGGTCGGACACGATAACTCGCAACTGGTGAGTGTCTTCGACCTGGAGACGCTCGAGGCCCAGCCGCCGGTGCGTACGCCGCCCGGACATTACCCGCGTTCGGTGGCCGCCTCAAGCAACGCGATTCTGACGGCGAACCGGGTGAGCGGCCCAAGACACACGATCGACCGCGTGGATCTGCTCACGCGTCAGGCGACCGAGCTCGCCAGCCTGGGCGTCTGGGAGAACTCGATCGACAAGAGCACGGTGCTGGTGGCCTCGGCCAACGGCGCTTCGATCCTGGCGGCGCAAAAGAATGGGGAGGCGATCCTGTATAGCGCGCCTGCGGGCGACTTCACCATTTGGCGCCGGCTGGCCGAAGGGGGGGGTCTCAAGGGGGCCTACGCCGCCTCGAGCTACGAAGAGTTCGTCATCGGCAACCGGCTCCTGAACGCCTCCCTGGTCACGATGGCGCAGTTTGACGCGTCGACCGGAGAGTCTTCCGGTTTTGCCTTCGTCGACGATTGGGGCTTTCGGACGGTGGCGCCATCGGCCGGCGGGGCCGGCCTGATCGAGCGATTTCTGCCGGGCGCAGCTTCCGGCGTGAGAGCCACACGGCTGGCTGAGGCGCCCGTTGTGGGCGACGCCGAGTTTCCATTCTCGCGGACGGTGGCGCCGCTTTACAGCCGACGCGTGCTCGTGTGCCTGACGGTGTCCGGTTTTACGGTGTTGGCCTGGGACTATGACGCCTCGGTGGCGCCGCCTCGGATCTTGCGCGTCGTCAACGCGGCCGACTACACCGAGGCGCTGGCGCCGGGCGGGCTGATCACGATCTTCGGCGAGAACTTAAGCCCCGTGAACCAGGCGACCAGCCAGAGGCCGCTTCCGACCGCGCTCGGCGAGAGCTGCCTGACGGTGAACGGCGCGCCGGTGCCGGTGCTGTTCGTTTCGCCGCGGCAGGTCAATGCCCAGCTGCCGTACCAGGCCGAAGGCAACGTGACGCTGATGCTGCGCACCCCGGGCGGGGTGAGCGACAACTTTTACCTGCGGCTTCGGCCGGCGGCGCCGAGCGTTTTCCGAAGCGGGGTCGCCGGACCGCTCACGGGCCTGCCGGTCGTGGTGCGGGCAACGAACAATCAGTTGGCGACGCCCGCCAATCCGGTCCGTGCAGGCGAGGAGATCATTATCTACCTCACGGGCATGGGGCGGACGAATCCGCCGGTGGAGGCGGGCATGCCGGCTCCGGCCGACCCGCCGGCCTCCGTGCTCCTTGCGCCGGAGGTCAGCCTGGCGGGCGTGGGCCTGCCGGTGCGTTACGCTCGCCTGACGCCGGGACAGGCCGGCGTTTACGAGATTCGGGCGCAGGTGCCCTGGTGGACGCCGGAGGGCATGGAGCAACCGCTGCGAATCGTCCAGGGAGGCGACGCGACCACGGTTACGCTCCGCGTGGTCCGGTAGCGAGGACCCGGGCGCCGGCTCCACTAATCGATCGAGGAGCCTCATGCGTTTACCGAGAGTGGCGTGGGTGGGACTTTTGGCCGGAGCGCTGTCAAGCGCTCAGGGCGAAAGCGTCGAGTGGGGCGTCGCCGGCGGCGGAAGCTTTTTTCAGGGCAAGTCGGTGACGGCCCCGTTTGGAAGCGCTCAGGCGGGCTTCGCCCGCGGCTTCGCCGCCGGCTTTTGGGGCGGGCACAACTACCGCTGGATCGGCGGCGAGATCCGTTATCTGTTCGCGCATCAGCCCCTGGAGGTCGCCTCGGGCGCGGCGCGGGCGGACTTCCGCGGACAAAGCCACGCGATTCACTACAACCTGCTGATCCACGCGGCGCCGGCGGGCGCCAGGGTCCGGCCGTTTGCCGCCGTGGGAGGCGGGATCAAAGGCTACCGGGGAACCGGAACGGAGCGCCTCTACCAGCCGCTTCAGGAGTACGCCTTGCTGACGAAGACGAGCCAGTGGAAGGGCTTGCTGGTTTTGGGCGGCGGTCTCAAATGGACGCTCAGCCCGCGCGTTGTGCTGCGACTCGAGGTCTACGACTACGTAACCGAGTTCCCTGAGAAGGTGATCGCTCCGGCCCCTGGGGCCCGGATAGGCGGCTGGATTCACAACGTGGTGCCGGCGGTGGGTGTGGGCTTCCAGTTTTGAAATTTACAGAGCGGCGCCGGCTTTTCCGTCTATAGTGATTTCGTGGCGTTCAATTGTAATTGGGGACAGTACACTCAATCCCCAATTTCGAGCCGGGGCGAGCGGCGATGATTGCAGCGCTGGCCCCCGCCTTGCTGCTGGCCGGCTACGTGGGCAGCGAGGTCTGCCGAAGCTGCCACCCGGACGTCTGGGTCCACTTCTTCCGCAACCCTCACTTCAAGAGCATTGCCTCGGGCAGGGAGCCGCCGGAGCGAACCGGGTGCGAGGGCTGTCACGGACCGGGCGCCGAACATGTCCGGGCCCGGGGCGGCAAGGAGAATATCCGGGCCTTTTCGCTGCTCGAGCCCGAGCAAACGATCGGTGCCTGCCTGGCCTGCCACGCCCGGGAGATTTCCCGGGCGGCGATCCGGCGCTCGTCTCATACGATGGCCGATATCGCGTGCACGAGCTGCCACTCCATCCACCACTCGCCTGTTCCTCAAGCTCTGCTGGCGCGTCGCCAGACGGATCTCTGCTACGAATGCCACGCCGAGGTGCGGGCGCAGTTTTCCCTGCCTTCGAAACATCGCGTCAACGAAGGCACGGTGAAATGCACCGACTGTCACAACCCGCACGGCGCACAGGCGCCAACCTGGCGAATGGGTCTGCGGCCGCGGATGATCGAGGTCGCGCAGGCCAACGAGCAGCCCTGCCTGCGCTGCCACACCGACAAGCGCGGTCCCTTCGCCTTCGAGCACGCCGCGGTTCGCGTGGATGGTTGCGAGGCCTGTCATGCGCCGCATGGCTCGATGAATGCACGACTGCTCCGGCGTCCAGCGGTTTTCACCTTGTGCCTGGAGTGTCACAACGGGGCGGGCGACTTCGGCCGGCAAGGCGACGGCGTGCGGCTGACATCCGGCTCCCACAACATGGCCGATCCGCGCTATCACAACTGCACGGGCTGCCACTTGCGCATCCACGGCTCGAACAGCTCGCCGCTGTTTCTGCGCTGAGAGTGAAGATGGGTTTCAGGCGGTGGCTCTGGATTCTGGCGCCGGCGGCGATGATGGCGCAGCCTACCGTGACGCCCTCGCCGGAAGCCGGAACGCGGCGAGGAGAGGACGCCTACGGGTACAACTTCGTCAACTCCTGGGAGATCGGCTATCGGGCGCGGCGGCTCTTCGGCGAGGAG
>Ga0308391_1000425_pt1 | contig 18593 bp, 18 predicted proteins | sample Hotspr20Samplet1_FD_202363 | JGI IMG/M metagenome (GOLD analysis project Ga0308391, IMG submission 202363) | Hot spring phototrophic mat microbial communities from Octopus Spring, Yellowstone National Park, Wyoming, United States - 20050623_t1 ... | reverse complement strand
CACGGGCACGACCAGGCTGGCCCGCTCCAGCACCCGATGGGCGCCGTGGGCGAAGCTCACGCCCTCGAGGGCCACGGCGCGCTCGAAGCGGGCCGGCCGGCGGCCGGGGTTGGGCTCCGGATCGGCGGTGGCGAGCGCGATCAGCTCCTCGGCGTGGTACCAGGAGGCCTCCATCTCGACCGCCGTCTGGTAGGCCTTCTGCAGCTTGCCCATCGAGGAGACCGAGCGGTAGAGCACGATGCCGACGACCACGAGCTCGGCCACCGGCACCTTCCAGATCGCCCAGGCGACCCAAAAGCCGGCGCCGAGGGCGACCGCCAAGAGCATGTCCTGGAGATTCCCGAGACCCTCGCGGTTGAGGACCTGCCGGCGGATCGTCTTGTCGAGCCGCCGGATACGGGTCTCGAACAGCCGGGCGAACGCGGCCTCGCGGGCCATCGCCTTGACCGGCTTGAGGTTGCCGAGCGTGTCCGAGAGGTAGACGAGGAGCTCCTTGGTGCGGAAGGTTTGTTTGCGGCCGGCGCGGCGAGAGCGGCGGACGAACACCGCGAGCGCGCCGGTGACCAGCGCTCCGATCGCCGCAGCGGCGAGCGCGCTCTTCCAGGAGATCAGAACGGCGATCACGCCCATGACCACGCTCTGGATGGTGAGCGCCACGAGCTCGGCCACGAGGGTGAAAGCGCGGCCGGCGCGCATCGCCTCGCCCGAGGCCACGTTGGCGATCCGGCCGAGCGGCTGGTGGACCAAGAAGCGCCAGCGGACCCTCAAGAGGTGCTCGATCAGCCGGCGGCGGATGCCGGTCGTCACGGTGGCCATGGCGTTGCCGACATAGACCGTGGCGAGGAACCGCAACGCCGAGCGCAGGACCAAGATGGCGACCACGAGGAGCAAGAGCGTGCCCACCTCGAGCGGCAGGCCGAGCTGCTCCAGCGTCCGGCGGACGGCGCGGTTGAGGGGCGATTGATCCTGCGCGCTCGTGTCGGCTGCCACACCGATCAGCGGCATGAGCGTGGCGAAGCCGAGCCCCTCGGCGAGCGTCGCCGCCAAGAGCGCCAGGATGAGGAGCCAGGGCCGGGTGCCCGGGGCGCGGAAGAAGATCGCGAGAAGCTTGCGCATCCGATCGGGTCAGCGTGGCGCGCGGCTCGCCGCCGCGACGCGGGCGCTTCCCACACCGGGCACCACCTGTCCAGTGGAGCGGGCGTGCTGCTCAGCCCTCGCGGGTGGTCGGCGGCTCGGGCCGGATCCAATCCTGGAGGATCGCCCGGCCGAGGGCGAGGAGCACCGGGCCGATGAAGATCCCGAGGAATCCGAACGCGAAGGCGCCGCCGACCACGCCCAGGAAGGTGAGGAGGAACGAGAGGTTGCTCTCGCGCGAGATGAGCCAGGGGCGGATCAGATTGTCGATGCCGCTGATCACGAGGATTCCGTAGGCGCCGAGGAACAGCCCCGCTTCGGTACGGCCCTGGGCGAGCAGCCAGCCGGCGAGCGGCACCCAGACGAGCGGCGGGCCGATCGCCGGCAAGAGCCCGGTGAAAAAGGTGAGCACGCCGAGGACGAGGGCGCCCGGGATTCCGACCAGCGCGAAGCCGATCGCCGCCACGGCTCCCTGGACGATCGCCGTGCCGACGAAGCCGTAAACGACGCCACGGACCGTCGCGCCCGCGACCTCGAGGAGATGTTCGGCGCGCTCGCCCAGGATCCGCTCGCCCGCCCGGCGGGTTTGCTCGACCAGGCCCGGACCGTCGCGCAGGAAGAAGAAGACCGCGGTCAAGGAGAGCGACAGATCGAACAGCCCCGAGCCGAGCGCGAGCCCGGCCCGGATCGCGAAATCGCGGATCGTCGCGAGCCAGGGCTGGACGAGCCCCGGCAGGTCGCGGGCGTCCTCGGCGAGCCGGTTCCAAGCGTCGACCACCTGCGGCCCGATCGTCGGCAGGTCGAACAGCCATTCGGGCGGCGGCGGCATGCCGACCTCGAGGAGCTGACGGACGGTGTCGACCAAGAGCGTGATCCCGTCCGCGATCTGCCGGCCGACCAGAACGAGCGGCAGGAGGAGAGCGATCGCCAACAGCGTGGTGGCGAGGCCGGCGGCGAGCCCGGCGCGGCCGCCGAACAGACGCGCGAGCCGGGCGTGCAGGGGCCAGGCCGCGTAGGCGAGGATCGCAGCCCAGAGCAGGGCCGAGGCGAACGGCAACAGGACCAGGAGGATACCGAAGCCGAGCGCGGCCAGGGCCACGAGCCCGACGGCGAGCTCGACCCGGGGATCGACGAGCCGCATCGGCGCAACCGATGGGGTCAGGAGGCCGGCCGGCCCTCGACCTCGATTCCGGCGAGCCGCTCGTAGACCTTGACCACCGCCGAATCGTCCTCGCGGCCGAAGCCGGCCGCGGCCGCCGCCAGGAATTGCTGGTGGGCTGCTGCCGCGATCGGCAAGGGAAAGCGCAGCTCGCGGCCGGCGTCCAGCACGATCCCCAGATCCTTGACGAAGATCTCGACCGCCGAGAGCGGCGTGAAGTCGCGCGCCAGGATGTGCGGGACCCGGTTCTGGAACATCCACGAGCTGCCGGCGCTGTTCGAGATGACCTCGAACAAGGTGGTCGCATCCGCCCCGGCCCGCACGCCCAGCGCCATCGCCTCGCAGGCCGCGGCGATGTGCACCCCGGCCAGATGCTGGTTGATCATCTTGACCGTCGAGGCGATGCCGGGCGCGGTGCCGAGCCGGTAGATCTTGGTGGCCATCGCCTCGAGGGCCGGGCCGGCCGCGGCGAAGGCCGCTTCGCTGCCGCTCGCCATGATGGTGAGCTCGCCGGCCTCGGCTTTGCGCCGGCCGCCCGAGATCGGCGCGTCGAGGAACGGGTGGCCGCGGCCCGCGAGCTCTTCGCCCAGGGCACGGGCGAAAGACGGCGGCACGGTCGCGTGCAGGACGACGACGGCACCCGCAGGTAGGGCCGGCAGGGCGGCGTCGAGCACCGCCCGGGCCTGCTCGGCGGTGGCCACCGCGAGCAGGAGGAGCGAAGCGCCCGCGGCGGCGGCCGCGGGGTCGTCGACCGCCTCGCCGCCGGCCGCCGCGAACGCCGCCCGCGCCTGTGGCGAGAGGTCGCAGCCCCGGACGGCGAACCCCTTGCGGAGGAGGTTGGCAGCCATCGGCCCGCCCATCGCGCCGAGCCCGACGAAGCCGATCCGCCGTCCGTCCATCGCCCGCTCTCCTGCCGTGCGCCGCGCGGTCATCCTCGCGCCCGGCGGGAGCGACCGCAAGGCGAGCGACGGGGTCGGCTCGACGTGCTACCGTACTCCGACGAGCGGTGTGTTCCGCTGGATCCGGGGAGGACGAGAATGACCGTGTTCGTGGCGTTGATGAACTGGACGGACCAGGGGATCCGTACCGTGCAGCGTTCGCCCGAGCGTTTCGAGGAAGCGCGGGCGCAGCTCGAGGCGATGGGCGGGCGGATCCTGCATCTCTTCATGACCATGGGGCCGTACGACCTCGTGGTGGTCTACGAGACGCCGGACGATGCGATCGCCGCCCGTTGGACGCTGCAGGTGGCGAGCCGCGGCAATGTCCGCACGCTCACCATGAAGGCCTATCCCGAGGCCGCCTACCGCGAGATCCTGGCCTCGCTCGGGTGACCGCGCGGCCGGGCGAGCGTGCTTGCGTAGCCGCGCGCCGTTCTCTAAAAAATCGGGGCTTACGCGAATCGGTCGGAGGGCCGGGGCGCCGCGATCCCAGGGAAGACGGCGTGCCGGCGGGGTGGGAGGGCGGTTCCGATCGGCGTGCGGATGCGACCAAGACGACAGAATCAACGACGGAGGCAAGGTCGTGAAGTCGAAGGTCGTGCTCGGTTGTGGCGTCGCCATGGCGGCGTTGCTCGCCGGGTCGTCGCTCGCCGAGGCCAATGACGAGCTGTTGCTGCTCCAGCAGAATCCGGCCTTCTGGGTCATGCAGGGCGGCAATTACTCGCACCATCGGTACAGTCAACTCGCGCAGATCAACTAGGACAATGCCAAGGACCTGAGGGTCGCTTGGACGTTCTCGACGGGCGTGCTGCGCGGCCACGAGGGCGGGCCCCTCGTGATCGGCAACGTGATGTGCGTCCACACCCCCTTCCCGAACATCGTCTACGCGCTCGATCTCAACGAGCCGGGAAGGATCATCTGGAAGTACGAGCCGAAGCAGGATCCGAACGTCATCCCGGTGATGTGCTGCGACACGGTCAACCGGGGCGTCGCCTACGGTGACGGCAAGATCTTCCTGCACCAGGCCGACACCACGCTCGTGGCGCTCGACGCCAAGACCGGCAAGGTCCTCTGGCAGAGCAAGAACGGCGACCCGTCCAAGGGCGAGACCGGTACCTCGGCGCCGGTCGTCTACAAGGACAAGGTTTATGTCGGCATTTCGGGCGGCGAATTCGGCGTCCGCTGCCACGTGACCGCGTACGACACCAAGACGGGCAAGATGGTCTGGCGCGGCTATTCGACCGGGCCGGACAAGGAGGTGTTGATCGAGCCCGGCAAGACCACCGAACTGCTCAAGCCGGTGGCCGCCGATCTGGGTGTGAAGACCTGGGAAGGCGATCAGTGGAAGATCGGTGGTGGGTGCACCTGGGGCTGGATCTCGGTCGACCCGGAGCTCAATCTGATCTACTACGGCACCGGCAACCCGGGTACCTGGAACCCGGTCCAGCGGCCGGGCGACAACAAGTGGTCGATGACCATCTTCGCGCGTAACGCCGACACCGGCGTGGCGAAGTGGGTCTACCAAATGACGCCGCACGACGAGTGGGACTACGACGGCGTCAACGAGATGGTGCTGTTCGAGGGCGAGTTCGGCGGCAAGAAGCGGAAGATGCTCTTCCACGTCGACCGCAACGGCCTCAACTACACCCTCGACCGTGAGACCGGCGAGCTCCTGCGGGCCGACAAGTCGTTCCCGTGGGTGAACTGGGTGAAGGAGGTCAAGGACGGGCGGCCGGTCGTCGATCCCCGCTACTCCACACGGGCTAATGGCGAGGACGTCAACACCAAGGGTATCTGCCCGGCGGCGCTCGGCACCAAGGACCAGCAGCCGGTCGCCTACAGCCCGAAGACCGGTCTCATGTACGTGCCGTACAACACGGTGTGCATGGACTACGAGCCGTTCCGGGTGACCTACACCGCGGGTCAACCCTATGTCGGCGCCACTTTGTCGATGTACCCGGCGCCCGGCGGCGACACGCTCGGTGCGATCGGCGCTTGGGACCCGATCAAGGGCGGCCACAAGTGGCTCAACATCGAGCAGTTCTCGGTGTGGTCGGGCGTCCTCGCGACGGCCGGTGACATCGTCGCCTACGGCACCCTCGAGGGCTACTTCAAGGTGCTCGATGCCGACACGGGTCGTGAGCTCTACCGCTTCAAGACCCCCTCGGGCATCATCGGCAACGTCATGACCTACTTGCACGGCGGCAAGCAGTACATGGCGGTGCTGTCCGGCATCGGCGGCTGGGCCGGCATCGGTCTCGCCGCGGGCCTGACCGAGGACACCGCGGGCCTCGGTGCGGTGGGGGCCTACAAGGCGCTCTCCAACTATACCCAGCTCGGCGGTCAGCTCACGGTCTTCAGCCTGAACTGACCCCGCGCGATCGTCCGCGAGAGACCCGGCGTCGGCCCGACGCCGGGTCTTTTCTTTCGCCTCGATGGGGAGATCGTCGCGTGCGCCGGATCCTCGCCTTCCTCCTTCTCCTCGCGGCAGCCGCGGGCACTCCTGCGTCCGCCGCCGAGCCCGTCCGCCTCGTGCTGTTCCCGCTCGAGTTCGTGAGCACGAGCCTGGAGCCGGTGCGCGAGGACGAGCGCACCCGCCTCCGGCTCGCCGAGGCCGAACTGCGGCGGCGGCTCGAGGCCAAGGGTTACGTCCTCGTCGACCCCGCGCCGGTCGCCGCGCAGATGGCCGCTTATGCTTCGCTGCGCGAATGCAACGGCTGCGAGCTCGAGCTCGCCCGCGCGCTCGGCGCCGAACAAGCGGCCCTCGCCTGGGTCGGCAAGACGAGCAACCTGATCCTCGACATCACGTTTCGGATCGGCGAGGTCGAGACGGGCAAGCTCGTGCGTGCGGGCTCGGTTGCGATCCGCGGGAACACGGACGAGAGCTGGCTGCGCGGAATCCGCTACCTCGTCGACAACGTGGTCTTCGCCGAACGGCGGTCCTGAGCCGGGCTCCGGCTCAGCCGCGGAAGGCCCGGTCGAGGTTGCGGGCCCGCTCGAGGCCGAACGGGGTACCGGCGGTCCCGACGAGGACGGCCCCGGCCAGATCGGCGTCGGCGAGCTCGGCCCCGTCGAGAGAAGACCCGGTGAGATCCGCGCCGCCGAGTTGGGCGGCACGGAGGTTCGCCCCGTCGAGCCGAGCGCCCCGGAGCTTGGCGAATTCGAGATCGGCTCGGCCCAGATCGGCCCGCGACAGATCGGCCCGCTCGAGGCCGGCACCACGCAGCGAGGCGCGGATCAGCCCCATGCTCTGGTTGCGCATGTCGGCCCCGCCCCGCACGCCCACGAGCCTGGCCTCGACCAGCGAGGCACCGTCGAAATTGGCGACGATCCGCGCGCCTTCGAGGTCGGCGCGGTCGAGCCGGGCGCGCCCGAGCTGGGCCTGGAAGAGGTCGGCACCGCGGAGGTCCGCCTCGGTGAAGTCGGCGCCGATCGCCCAGGCGAGGGCGAGGTTCGCACCGGCGAGGAGGGCGCGCAGGAGGCGCGCAGCGTTGAGCCGCGCCCAACGCAGATCGGCGCCGCGCAGGTCGAGTTCGGAAAGGTCGAGCCGGTTGAGGCTCCGGTCGGCCAAGTCGATCGGCCGACCGGCGGCAGCAGCGATCAGCCGCTCGATCGCCCCCCGGTCGACCTCCGCCTCGACCATCCGCGGCGCGCCCAGGTCGACCTTGTCCAGCATTCCTTGGGCGAGCGAAGTCCCGGGCAACAGGCCGAGACCCGCGAGCACGAGCGTGCGGCGACGCGGGGTCCTCAATTGCTGCGACCGGCGGCAGCGGCGAGCCAGGGCGGCGGATTGATCAGTCGGCCACGGGTGTCGAGCAGCGGGACGCCGTAGCTGTCGAGGATCCGGTCGATGTCCTTTTGCTTCTCTCGGATCAGCCGGTTGAGCGTCTCGAGCCACTCGGTCTCGCCGTAGCGCAGCCCCATCGAGATCCGATAATCCATGGGCGTGTTCGTGCCCGGATCGCTGCGCAGCGGCACCCATTCGAGCGGCACCGGGCTCCGCTTCGCCCAATAGCCGGCGATCGGGCCCCAAAGCAGCGCCATGTCGATCCGTCCCGCGACGAGGTCGTCGACCGCCTGCTTGGCCGGATGCTCGACGCGCGTGTCGACGATCAGGTTGTAGGAGGTCACGTTGCCGATCAGTCCGCGCCGTTCGACGAGGACCGCGGGCGGGGTGTTGGCGACGAGGCCGATCCTCGCCACCGCGGCCATCGGCGAATCGAGGCTGTCGTAGGTGCCGCGGTCGGCGGCACGGTAAAGCAGGACGTAGGTCGACCGGTAATAGAACCGCGTGTTCTGGACGAGCTCGTGCGCCGCCGTCACCGCCATGATCACGTCGCAAGCATATGCGCCCAACGTGTTGCGCACGAAACCGAGCGTCTGCGGGTGCCAAGCGTAGACGAGCGGCAGGCCCAGTGCACCGGCGAAGAGTTCGGCGATCTCGTTCTCGAAGCCCTCGCCCTTGTCGTTCGAGAAGGGGAGATTGTCCGGGTCGGCGCAGACCCTGAAGGCGGCTTGCGAGCGGAGCTCTCCCTTGCTCGGCTCGACCGCGTGGGCCGCGAGCGGGGCCAAGACCGCCGCGGCGAACAGGACGACCCGCCCGACAGCCCGAGCGAGTCTGCCGCGGCCGGGTGTCACGAGGGACACCGCTCCGGACGGCCACGGCCGAGCTTGCCGTCGGAGCGGGCCTTGAGATAGGAATAGATGTCTTCGAGATAGTTCATGACGTCGGCGACCTCGTAGAACGCCGGCATCACGCTCTCCTTACCGGCAGCGAGGTTTTGCCGCCCGCCCGCCACGACCTGGGAAAAGTCGTCGCGCTTCATCACTTTGAGCGATTCGACGAGGTTCGGTGCATAGGAGCTGCCGAGACCGTCGGGGCCGTGACAGACGTGGCAAAACGCGTGGTACCTACGATAGCCGTTGTAGGTCCCCCGGTCGACGACGTTCGGTGCGCAGATCTGGTAGGGGCGCTCGTAGGCGTCGTCGGCGGCTTGGTCGGCCCGCCCGGAGCCGGCCGTCACGAGGGCCGCCGCGACGACCGCGACTGCGAAGATCGGGCGAAAGCCGCCGGCAACACGCATCACCAACCTCCCTGTCCTGGTCCCGGTCGAGCCGGCCTCGCGGGCGGTGCGGCGCGACCGGGGCGGACTATAGGCGTCGGCCAGCGATCGCCAAGCCCCGGCGACGGTCCCGCGTCTCTCAGAAGCACTCGACGTCGGCCTCGAGCTGCGCGCGACGCAGCTTGTCGACCATTTCCTGCGCCCAGGGCGAGGTCCGGAACATCGTGACCTGATCACGGCCGGTGGTCTCGCGGCGCATCCGCAACACCGTCTCGGCCTTGACGTAGTCGTCGTAGGGCAGGCGCGCGGCCAGCCGGTCGATCGAGCAGGCGCAGCGCTGCAGGGCGTCCGGGCTCTGGCCGCGGGCGGCCATGCACCCCAGCACGTAATCGGCGAGCACCGCCGTGGGGTAGTCGGCCGGGGCCGCAGCCGCCGAGGCGGCGAGGCCGCCGGTGAGCAGCAGAGAAAAGGCGAGCGATCGCATGAGCGGCTCCCGAGGCTGGCGACGCCGCCGCCCGGCGCCTCGCGCCCGTCAGTCGACGGCGTCCAGGGTCAAGCTTTCTTCGAGATAGGTGACCCCGGCGGTGTCGGGAAGGCGGATTCGGACCTGCCACAGCCCACCGGGCACGTCGGGCGCCACTGTGAAGGCGTATTCCTTGTCGCGGAACTGCGGGAAGCGTTGGATCGAGGGATCGGCGAGGAACGGCCGCAGCCGGACCGTGCGGGCCCCCACCGTGCGGCCCTGCCAGACGACCGTAGTGGCTTCGACCTCGACGGGCCGCTCGAAGGCGCGGCGGATCTGCTGCTGGAAATAGCCCGGCGCCCCGCCCGTGAGGTTGGCCATCGTCACCGTGTCCCGCTGCAGGAAAGCGAGCAGGAGCGGGTTCTGGTCGACCGTCGGGATCGGTCCCGTCCGGCGCCGATTGGCGCCCTCGAACATGTCGAGCCAGGCGAGCTTGCGGCCGTCGGCGAAGACCTCGCGGATCTCGAGGCGGGCCGAACTCGTATACGGCCGACCCATCGCCGCGCCGCTCATCTCGTACCGATAACGCAGGACCGTCGCCCGATCGACCGCGGCGAGGAAGCCCGGAGCGAAGACGACCTCGTGAACGCTCGCCGTCTCCGCTCGCCCGGGCGGAGCGCCGAGCAGGAGACCGATCAGCGCGAACGCCGCGACGGTTCCGCGCGGGCTCATCCGGCCGAGCCTGTGGGCAGCGCCGCCTCGATCCGTTTGACGAGCGCGAAGAGCCGTTTCTCGATCGTGTCGGGCTGGGCGCAGGCCACGCTCACCGCCGATCGGCGATCCTGGAAGATCTTGAGGTCCCACTGCAACGTCTCCTCGAGCGCGGCGGCCTCGGCCTGGGCGTCACCCTTCGCGCGCAGCTGCAAGAGCTGGTCGTTGCGCTCGCGGATAGCCTGGGCGAGCTGCCGCTGGCTGCGGCCGAGCTTGTAGAGCCCCGCGATCACCTTCTTGCGCTCGGCATCGAGTGTCTCGTGGAGGGCCGCCACGAGGAGGGGTAGCCGCCGCGGCCGCTGCTCGGCCGGCACGGTGGCGATGAAGCCGTCGAGTTCGGCGAGCGCCGCATCGAGCGGCCGAGCGGTCGAGGTGAGGCGCGGCAGGAGCGGCGCGATCTGCGGATCGGCGGCCCAATGCCCGCCGACCACGGCCGGATCGGGTCCGCTCCACACGTGGGCGAGAACGAGATCGGGATTGTAGGCCTGGGTGCAGGGCCAATCCGGGTCGGTCTTGGCCGGCTGCGCCGCGGCCGGCTGCGCCAACGCGCCGAGCACGAGCGTGGTCGCGAAGATCCACCGCACCATCCGATGCTCCATCTCGTGGCCCCTCGCCGCCACTCGGCGCCGCCTCTTAGGTCGGGCGTGGCCCGAACGCAATGCCGCGCCCGCGCTCAGCCGCCGAGCACGCGGTGCTCGGCGACCGGTAGATCGCGGCGCACTTTGGCGAGCCGGGCGAGGTCGATCCGCGCCGTCGCGAAGCCGGGCCCGTCGCTCACCCGGGCGACGACCGAGCCCCAGGGGTCGACGATCAGCGAATGGCCGTAGCACCAGCGCTCCTCCCGCCCGGCCGGGTGCGGGCCCCACTGGGCGGCGGCCGCCACCCAGCACTGGGTCTCGATCGCGCGGGCGCGCAGCAACACCTCCCAATGGTCCTTGCCGGTCTGCAGGGTGAAGGCCGCCGGCACCGCGAGGAGCTGCGCGCCGAGGGCGGCGAGCGCCCGGTAGAGCTCGCCGAACCGCAGATCGTAGCAGATCGAGCAGCCGACCCGGACATCCTCGGCCGTGTAGGTGACGATCTCGCGGCCGCGGCCGAAGGTCGCCGACTCGCGGTATTCCCGACCGTCCGGGGCGGTGATGTCGAAAAGGTGGATCTTCCGGTAGCGGGCGAGCTCGCGACCCTCGCGGTCGAACACGACGGTCGTGTTGTAGAGCCGGTCCACCGCCGGATCGCGCTCGAGCAGGCTCCCGCCGTGGATCAGGATCCGATGGCCGCGGGCGAGATCGCGCAACAAGCGCCAAGCCGGGCCCTCCTCGCCGAGCGGCTCGGCGGCGGCGCGCTTGGCCGCGGCATCGCCCCCCATGAGCGGCCACACCTCGGGCAGCACCACGAGATCGGGGCGGTCCTCGCGCACCGCGGCACCCACGAGCGCCTCGGCCGCGGCGAGATTGGCGGCCTTGTCGTCCCGCGAATTCATCTGGATCACGGTCACGCGCATCGACGCCTCCGGTGCACCCGACAGGGCGATCTTACCGCGCGGCCGCTCGCCTTGACAGCGGGCGGGCGGAAGTGACCTTCTCCGCCGGCCCCGTCCCGGGGGCTTCGCGCCGAGGCCGTCCCATGCACCGTTACCGCACCCACCGCTGCGGCGAGCCGCGTCCCGATCTGGTCGGCTCGACCTTGCGCCTGGCCGGCTGGATCCACAGGAAGCGCGACCACGGCGGGCTCTTGTTCTTGGACCTCCGGGACCATACCGGCATCGTCCAGATCGTCGTCCACCCCGACCGGCCGTTCTTCGCCGAGGCCGAGCGGCTGCGGCTCGAGAGCGTCGTCTCGATCACCGGCCGGCTCGTGGCGCGGACCCCAGAGACCGTGAACCCGAACCTCGCCACGGGCGAGGTCGAGCTCGTGGCCGACGAGCTGGAGCTCCTCTCCGCAGCCGAGCCCTTGCCGCTGCAGGTCAACACCGATCGCGAGCAGCCGGAAGAGACCCGGCTGCGCTACCGTTTCCTCGACCTGCGCCGGGAGGTCATGCAGCGGAACATCCGGCTGCGCTCGGCGGTGATCCGCACCATCCGCGAGCTCATGCACGGCCAGGGCTTCACCGAGTTCCAGACCCCGATCCTCACCGCCTCGAGCCCCGAGGGCGCGCGCGACTTCCTGGTCCCCTCGCGGCTCCATCCGGGCAAATTCTACGCCCTGCCGCAGGCTCCGCAGCAATACAAGCAGCTCTACATGATCAGCGGCTTCGACCGCTATTTCCAGATCGCGCCCTGCTTCCGCGACGAGGACGCGCGCGCCGACCGGAGCCCCGGCGAGTTCTACCAGCTCGATGTCGAGATGGCCTTCGTCACCCAGGAGGACGTGTTCGCGGCGATCGAGCCCGTGATGTTCGGCACGTTCGACCGCCACAAGCCCGGCGGATGGACGGTGAGCCCGCCACCCTTTCCGCGCTTCACCTACGCCGAGGCTCTCTTGCGCTTCGGCACCGACAAGCCGGACCTCAGGAACCCGATCGAGATCCGCGACGCCACCGAGATCTTCCGCGGCTCGGACTTCAAGGTGTTCGCCGGAGCGATCGAGCAGGGTGCGGTGGTCCGCGCGGTGCCGGCCCCGGGAGCGGTCGGCCGGCCACGGAGCTTCTTCGACGGCATGGTCGCCTTCGCGCAGGGCCTCGGGGCTCCGGGGCTGGGCTGGATCGCCCTCGAGGAGGGCCAGGCCAGGGGTCCGCTCGCCAAGTTCCTCGGGCCCGAGCGGCTCGCGCGGCTGCGCGCGACGGTGGGGCTCGCCACGGGCGACGCGGTCTTCTTCATCTGCGACAGGCCGGCAGCGGCGGCCAAGCTCGCCGGGGCGGTGCGGATCGAGCTCGGCAAGCAGCTCGATCTTCTCGCGAAGAAGACCTATCGGTTCTGCTGGATCGTCGACTTCCCGATGTACGAATGGGACGAGGAGGAAAAGAAGATCACCTTCTCGCACAACCCTTTCTCGATGCCGCAGGGTGGGCTCGAGGCGCTCGAGACCAAGGATCCGCTCGAAATCCTCGCCTACCAATACGACATCGTCTGCAACGGCGTCGAGCTGAGCTCGGGGGCGATCCGCAACCATCGCCCCGACATCATGGAAAAAGCCTTCGCGATCGCCGGCTACGGCCGCGACGCGCTCGAGGCGCGCTTCGGCGGCATGCTCCGTGCATTGCGTTACGGCGCGCCACCGCACGGCGGCATCGCGCCGGGGATCGACCGGATCGTCATGCTGTTGGCCGACACCCCGAATTTGCGCGAGGTCACGGCCTTCCCGCTCTCGCAACGGGCGGAGGAGCTCCTCTTGGGCGCGCCGGCGCCGGTGACCGAGAAACAGCTGCAGGAGCTCCACATCCTCCTCGACCACGTCGCCCGCGCCGCGCTCGAGGAGGAGGCGGCTCGGCGGGAGGGGAGGGAGAGGCCCGGCGGCTGAGCCGGCCTCCGCGGCGCGCCGCCTCGGCCGCGCCGGCGGCTCGACGGTCGCGCCGAAGCGCAGTGCATCCGAGGCGATCGGATCGAGCCGCAGCGAGCCCTCGGCGCGCGCGGATGGGGCTAGCCATTGGGTGTCCGCGGGGCCGAGCCGCATCCATCCTGGTCCTCCCTCCCGCGACGAACGACCACGCAGAGCTTCGGAGCCGCGCTGCGCGGTCCCTGGACGGGCGGGCCGCCGCCGATCGGGTCTCGGCCTTTCCGTCCGCCTTGGCGGGCGCCCGGCCGGTCTTTTCGAGACTTTCGCGCGTGTCGTCGAAGCCGCGCCAGGTGTCACCACAGCCGGTCAGGATGGCGGTCGGGAGGGGTGTCGAGCCGAGCAGCAGCCGGCGGGTGGACGAGGGGGTCGACCCGTTTCCGGACATGCCTTCCTCCGAGGCTCGCGGGCTTGCTCGTGTGCCGAACCGATCCGCGCGCGGCACCCGGCCGTCACGGATGGTCGCCAGGCCACGACCTCGAGGCCGCCCGCGAGGCGGCAGCCGACGGAGCCGCCGAGCGGAGCGAGGCCGGGGCGAGACCTTGCCGCCCGCAAGCCACGGGCTGGCCGCGAGCCGAACGGAGAGCTCCGCGGCGAACGCTCAACCCGGCTCGCGGCAATAGAACCGCAACGGCTCGCGCGAGGGCAGCTCGTGGTTGCGTCGCTCGGCGAGCCGCCGGCACTGGCGGCGGGCCTCGATCTCGCTCTCGGCGCAAACCTCGGCCTCGCGGCGCGGTTGCCCCGACTGCGTGTTCTTGAGCTCCTGCGCGTAGCAGGCGGCATGGGCGGGTCCGCTCGTTGCCGAGAGGACCAGTACCGCGAGGATCGCGTAGACGCTGCGCATGGTCGGACCTTCCACTTGGTGAGCTAGTCGAGCAGGGCGAACCCGTTGGGGGGCACCACCTTGAGTGCCGTCGGATACGGCACCTCGCTGGTGTGGGGGGCGAAATTGATGCGGATCTCGCCGCTGCCGTCCAACGTGAACCCGTCGACGATCATCGTCGTCCACTTCGCGTTGTTCGCGGGTGTGCCTTGGTTGATCCAGCTGACCCGGCCGCGCAGGAGATAGGTGACCCCCTCGAGCTCGAGCCGCGAGCGATCGAAGACGTGGACCATATCGCTGCGAACCGAGAACAGCACGATGCCGGCATAGGGACCGCTGCGGCGGCCGGAGAGCTGTACGGTCGCTCGGGTGAAGTCGAGTTCGGCCGCCGCATCCGACAGGAAGATCACCACGTCCTGACCGCGGAGGGTGGCTTTGTCGACCACGAGCGGTCCGCCTTTGAGGTGATACTCCCCGGCTCGGAGGTCGACCGTGGCCCCGCCTTTGATCTCGAGCCCGCCGCAATAAGTGCCCGGCGAGAGGGTGGTGCTGCCGCCGCTGATTTTCAGACGGTTCGCGGTGCAGCCGCCGGACGGCGGCAGGCTCAGATGGGCGAGCGGGTCGGGGATCACGTAAGGTGCGTATTCGAGGGGCGGTGTCAGGTTCTGCAAGTAGTGATGGCCGTAACCGATGGCTTGGATGGATTTGGCGACCACGAAGGCCTGAGGATCCTTGGGATCCGCGACGTCGTCGGGGTGGTTGGAGTTGGCGTAGATGTGACAGTTCGGCGCGGTGATGCGGACGGGTCCGACGAGGTAGCCCGACGAGCTAGAGGGTGTGCTTGCGGGTCGGGTGCATCGCCATCAAGCAGGCCGGCTCCTTGGCCGGTCCGGCGGTGGCCTTGGCCGCGAGGTCGAAGAAGTCGGTACCCAGCACGCCGGCCAAGAAGGTCGGCAGCGGGTTGCCGTTGGCTCTGGCCCGCCGCAGGGTCACGCGGACCGCGTTGGGTGAGCTGCCGCCCGGCGTGAACGTTCGGCTGTTCGGATCCCAGGTGCCGACGAGGAAATCGGCGTCCCGCAACACGTCGCCGTGCTTGGCGGGCGGCAGGTTCTGGGCGGCGATCGCGCGGGCTTCGGCGAGCGCTGCCGCGGTATCCGGTAGGCGCATCGAGGCCGCGGGGGCTGCGGCGTCGGCAGCACTCTGGAGCTCCGTGCGGACCATGTAGGCGTAGCCGGCATCGACGGCGAGGGCGGCGAAGCCGGCCAGCACCGGCGCGCCGAGTGCCGCCAGAACGGCGATGCCGCCGCGCTGCTCCCGCAGCAGTCCGAGCCATCCCAACCGCGCTCGGCACGCTTCCGTCCTGGCTGCTCTCCTTCCTCGCTCCCGATGTCCAGGCCGTGGCCCACGCTCCTGTTTTCGCAGCCCGAGGTCGAGGATCGGTGAACGGTCGAACCGCACGCCCCGATCGGATCGCTGAACCCGTGCGGCTCGAGCTCCGGTAGACGGCTCGCACCTGCATGGAGCTCTCGCCGACCAGCGGCCGGAAGAGCTCGGTCCACACGAGCGCGGCCAACGGCACCCGGATCTCGACGGAGGCGTCGGTGGTGGCCGTCGGCGCCACGACCTGGAGCGTTCCGGCGACGCCGATCCGCCGCAGCTCCGCCTGCAAGGCGCTGCTGGCACTCGCCTGGTTGTCGGCGCCGAGCGCCAGCTGCCGGCAGACCTGCTGCACCGCCGCGTAGAGCTCGTGACGGATGTAGATGACGTGGGCGAACTGCAGGCCGCCCAGCACCAAGAGCAGGAACACGGGCGCCACCAGCGCCATCTCGACCGCGCTCGCGCCACCCTCGCCCGGCCATCGGCCCGGCGGCCGACCGCGCGGGCGGCGCCCGGCTCGGCGCCGGCTCGGTTGCGCGCTCTTCACGGGTCCTCGACATGCTCGCGCCCCGTTGCCGGTGCGAGCCGGTGCGTCGACCGGCCTCGTCTTCGGCCGGGGATCTAGCCCGGTACCGGTTAAGAAAAGGTTTCCCGTTCAGCGCCCCTCCGCCGGTGCTTGACACGGCCCGGGCGAGGAGCAGGTTGGCGGGAAGGCCCGCGGCGGGAGGCGCTCGCGGCTCGAACTGTCGGGGAGGGATCCGGATGCGGACCGTGCTGTCGGGCGGTGCGGTGCTCCTGGCGCTGGTCGTCGGTGCGACCGGTGCGGCGCTCGCCAAGAACACGCTGCGTTGGTCGAGCCAGGGTGACGCCTTGACGATGGACCCGCACGCGCAGAACGAGGGCCCGACCAACACCATGGGCCAGCAGATCTACGAGCCCTTGATCAACCGCGACCCGAAGCTCGCCCTCGTGCCCTCGCTCGCCACCGAATGGAAGGCGATCGAGCCCACGGTCTGGGAGTTCAAGCTCCGCACCGGCGTGAAGTTCCATGACGGCGCGAGCTTCGACGCCGAGGACGTGGTCTTCTCGATCGAGCGGGCGCGCTCGGAGACCTCGGACTTCAGGGGCTATTTGACCTCGGTGACCGAGGTCTTCGCCACCGACGCCGGTACCGTGCGGATCGTCACGGGCAAGGGACCGAACCCAATTCTCCCGAACCAGCTCACCGAAGTCCACATCGTGGACAAGGGCTGGGCGGAGAAGCACGGGGTCACCAAGCCGCAGAACTTCAAGGGCGGCGAAGAAACCTTCGCGGTCCGCAACGCCAACGGCACGGGACCCTTCAAGCTCGTCCGCCGCGAGCCCGACGTGCGGACCGTGCTTGAGAAGAACCCGAATTGGTGGGGCCTCGCGCAGGAGCCGCACAATGTCGACGAGGTCGTCTACACGCCGGTGAAGAACGACGCCACCCGGGTGGCGGCGCTGCTTTCGGGCGAGCTCGACTTCGTCCTCGACCCGCCGTTGCAGGACATCGAGCGGCTGTCGAAGACACCCGGGCTCAAAATCCTACAGACCCCGCAGATCCGAACCATCTTCCTCGGCATGGACCAGGCTCGCCCGGAGCTGCGGGCGTCCAACGTCAAGGGCAAGAACCCGTTCGCCGACAAGCGGGTGCGCGAAGCGGTCCACCGCGCGATCGACATCGAAGCGATCAAGACCAAGGTGATGCGCGGCCTCGCGGCGCCCGCCGGGATCATCACCGCGCCCGGCGTGCACGGTTACACCCCGGAGCTCGACCAACGGCTGCCGTTCGACCCGGCCAAGGCCAAGGCGCTGTTGGCCGAGGCCGGCTATCCGGACGGCTTCGAGGTCACGCTTTCCTGCCCCAACGACCGCTACATCAACGACGAGGCGATCTGCCAGGCGATCACCGGCATGCTCGGCCGTGTCGGGATCAAGATCGCTCTCCGCTCACAGACCAAGACGATCCATTTCAAGGAGTTGCAGAACAAGGAGCAGGATTTCTACATGCTCGGCTGGGGCGTGCCGACGCTCGACAGCCACTACGTGTTCAACTTCCTCTACAGGACCGGCGGCGGCTGGAACCATACCGGCTACAGCAACCCCCGGGTCGACGAGCTCACCGCCGCGATGGAGCGGACGATCGACCTCGCGGAACGCGACCGGCTGATCGCCGAGGCCTGGAAAATCGTGAAAGAGGACATGGTCTACGTGCCGCTCCACCACCAGGTCATCACCTGGGCCTTGCGCGACACGATCGAGATGCCGATGGAGCCCAACGACAGCCCGCAATTCGCTTGGGCCCGGTTCAAGCGCTGAGCCCGCGGGATCGGGAGGAGGAGTAGTGGGTTGCGAGCGACCCGGGTCGTAGCCGGCCTTCTCCTCCCGGCCCTCCTCCTGAGCGCGGCTCCGGCCGAGGCCCGGGTGGGAAGCGAGCCCTGGCCCATCGTCCTCGAGGGTGGCCCCCCGCCGCACCCCGCAGCGCGTTGGGGCCGGCTCGAGAACGGCCTCCGTTGGGTGGTCCTGCCCGTTGCGGAGCCGGAAGGGGCGGCGAGCCTGCGCCTTCTGGTCGAGGTCGGCTCGCGCCACGAGCGCAAGGACGAGCGCGGGATCGCGCATCTGCTCGAGCACATGGCCTTCCGCGGCTCCGCGGGCTTGGCACCGGGCGAGCTCGCCGCCTCGCTCGCCCGCTTCGGCGCGGCGATGGGCCCGGACACCAACGCCCGCACGGGCTTCGATGCGACCGTCTACCAGCTCGAGCTGCCGCGTGCCGCGCCCGATGCGCTGGAGCACGGGCTTTTCGTCCTGCGCGAGATCGCCGATCGGCTCACCATCCCGGCCGAGCTCCTCGAGATCGAACGTGGCGTGGTGCTGGCCGAGGCGCGCCAGCGCGACGGCCCGGGCCAGCGGGCGTTCGCCGACTCGCTCGCCTTCCTCTTGCCCGAGAGCGGCCTCGCCGAGCGGCTGCCGATCGGCGATCCCGAGGTCGTGGCCCGTGCCGATCGATCGCTCGTGGAAGGGTTCTACCGGCGTTGGTACCGGCCCGAGCGGATGGTCGTGGCGGTGGCCGGGTCCGTCGAGCCGGGCGAGGTGGGCGAGCGGATCGCCCGGCTCTTCGCCGACCTCGAAGCGCGTGGGCCGGCTCCGCAGGAGCCCCCGACGACACCGCTCGCCGAACGCGGCCTCGAGCTCGCGCTCCGGATCGAGCCGGGCCTGCCGGCAGCCGTGTCGGTGGCCTTCCGCCACCCGCCCGACCTTCGACCGGACGGGCTCGAGGTGCGCCGCGACGGCCTGATCGATGGCATAGTGCTACGCGCGCTCGGCGAGCGGCTCCGCCGACTCGCCGCCGGAACCGACC
>Ga0308391_1000419_pt1 | contig 18735 bp, 15 predicted proteins | sample Hotspr20Samplet1_FD_202363 | JGI IMG/M metagenome (GOLD analysis project Ga0308391, IMG submission 202363) | Hot spring phototrophic mat microbial communities from Octopus Spring, Yellowstone National Park, Wyoming, United States - 20050623_t1 ... | reverse complement strand
TTGCCACCGAGTTCGCGGCAACGTTCGATTTCGTTGCCGTTGCCAAGGCAGCAGGCTGCTACGCCGAACGGGTGGAAGATCCGGCAGAACTCGTCCGAGCACTCGAGCGAGCGCGCAAGGCGAACGACACCGGACAGCCAGCGGTCATCGATGTGCGCGTCGACATTGACGAGCACCATCCCAGCTTCGTCGACTTCCACCGGCTACGGTAGAGCGGATCGGGGCGGTCTCCATGCTGGATCACACCGGACGATACTGAACCCGATACGAAGACACGTTGCGAGCGCTCGGTCACTATCTCGACCAGCATCGTTTCACCCGCATCGCAGTCATCGAAACCCCCGAAGGTTTTCTGATCAAAGGGTATATCGCTGCGAGCGGTCGAGACGAAGAGCACTTTGCCTTGGCTCCGGAGACACTGCTGTTTACCGATGAGGATCTCCGACAACTCCTGGAAGAGGCCTATCGGCGGCGGGGTACCGGCGGGGGCAACTCATCTTCCAGTACCCGATGACACCGCGGACAGGAGCATCGCCCATTTGCCCCACGCGCAGCCAAACCACAGGACCAAACATCGAGCGATCTGCCGATCCCCGGGAAGCGCTCATCGCTTCCCGCTTCCTGAACGCATTGCTTTGATCAACAGCATCGAATGCGATCTCTTCGGCAGAACCTGCCGGATGTTCCTGCCCTCTGCAGTACGACACTGGTGAAACGCAGTGCGGACAGTACTCGGCATGCTCGAACAAGGAGCTCACGCGAGTGTTTTTGAAATCGCTTGGTCGTTCCGGGTTGGAGATGATGGTGAGACAGCGAGTCCGGTGACGCGCTTCAGGATGAACCGTTCATCGCTCGGAAACCCTGCTACGGTGACGGAACTGACAGAGGCTCGCGTTCCGGTCGCTCGTAGCGGAAGAGAACGCGTACGAGGCTGGGGAGGGGCAACTTGTCGTGTTCAGCATCGGCGACGATACTTAGTTGCGAGGGCGGATCGGGCCCGGTGGCCTGCACGGTCTTCAAAACCGGTGGGCGGGGTGACGAGCCTCGCCGGTGGGTTCGACTCCCATGCGCCCTCGCCAGCGTACGGACAGGCAAAATCGCCAGTGCCCTTCGTGCGGCTATCCGCTCACCACCCCGTGTCGGCTGTGCTGCTAGCAGTTCTGCTAGCAACCAGCGCGCCGAGCGCCTCCGCTGCCTGTCGAGCGAGGCCGGGCGTCACGTGGCTGTAGGTGTCCAGCGTGATCTGGATCGTGCTGTGGCCGAGCAGGCTCGCCACCACCTTCGGGTGCACCCCCTCGCCGAGGAGTAAGCTCGCCGTCGTGTGCCGCAGGTCATGGAAGCGCAGGCGCGGCAGGCCAGCATGCTCGAGCAGCCGCTGGAAGCGATGCGCGACGTCGCTCGGGTGGTAGGGCAGCCCTAAGGCCGTGGTGAAAACCCAGTTACCGTCTGCCCAGGCCGGGCCGGCCTTGAGCCGGGCTTCCGCCTGCCGCCGCCGCTGCTCCCGGAGCGCCGCCACCGCCTGCGGTGGCAGCGGCACCAGCCGCCGCGATGACGCGGTCTTCGGCGGCACCACCACCAGCCCCCGCCCCCGCACCCGCTGTACCGCGCGCACCACGCGGAGCTCCCCGCGCTCGAGGTCGATGTCGTCCCAGGTCAAGCCGAGCAGCTCCCCTTGGCGCAACCCGGTCAGCACCGCCACCGTCACGAGCGGCCCCAGGTCGTCACCAGTGCAGGCGGCGAGTAAGCGCGATACCTCCTCAGCGTCGAGCGCACGCACCGCCGGGCGCTGGGCACGCGGCGGATCCACCAGGTCGCAGGGGTTGCGCACGAGCATCCCCCAGCGCACCGCATCGCTCAAGGCCCGGTGCAGGAGTCGGTGGGTGTTCAACACCGACTTGCGGCTGAGGCCGCGGCCGAGCAGGCGGTCGTAGGCGGCCGCCAGATGCGCCGGGGTCAGCCCGTCGAGCCGGAGCCGGCCCAGCTCCGGCACGAGCCGGGTGCGGATCACCGACTCGTACCCTTCCCAGGTGCGGGGCCGCAGGGCGTGCCGCTGGCCCTCGAGCCACTGGGCCAGGAACTGGGCGACGGTTGGCGGGCGGCCGCTGGTCAGGAGCCCCTCGTCGGCGAGGCGGCGAAGCTGCTTGAGCAGGCGGAGGGCCTCGGCCTGGGTCTTGGCCGATCGGGCGACGCGCTTGGGCTTCCCAGTCGGATCGATGGTCGAGACTTCGGCGATCCAGCGGCGACGCCGCTTGTCCCAGAAGACGGAGCCTTCGCCATTGGCCCGCCGCTTGCGCGTACGAGATCCAGCCGGACGTTCAGACACACTGGTCACGGACAACTCCTTTCGCTGCGACGCCCTGCGTGGCTAGAGACCTCGGCGCGGGGCGTCAGCGCGCCGCTCGATCCTGCCTCTCCTCCCCAGGCAGCACGATCTCTTCCATACACACACCGAAGAGCTGCGCGAGCCGCTTGAGCTCGGTCACTCGCGGGAGCGTGCGCCCACGCTCCCAGTTGGCGATCGTCCCTGGCTGTACCCCGAGCTTGACAGCAAGCTCGAACTGGGTCCAGCCACGCTCCTGTCGCAGCTCGCGGATCGTCTTCGCCATGGCACCCCCTTCTCAGGTAGCGCTGGTGCGTTGTCACTACTATCATAGCGCATGCAATTTTAATCCGACAATCTCTTTGCACTTCTCCTTTGACCTGTAGCTGCGAGAGTCCCGGCGCTGGTGGGGCGACCAAACCTCGCTCAGGAAGGCAGGTGGGCACAAGCCAGCGAGTGCTGGTCGAGGGGTACCGTGCCCCACCAGACTTTGCATCCCTAGGCATCCCCGGTCTCCACGTCCCCTCCCTGACGCTCGAGCAGTCTGCCGTCAGTGCTCTACTCTCCTGGTAGAGCCCAGGACGTGGGACAGCCACGTTGTGCGAGGGGGCGAGATGGTCCGACTTCTGGACCTGGGGGAAGCCGGGCGAGCTCGCGAGCCGTGTGCGAGTGAGAGCAGTTGAGACGAAGGCTCCCCAATGTGATATCGTTAGCCAGGCACCAGTATTCAGTGTGCGAGTGAGAGCAGATGACACGAAGGGCGGAGAGCGAGCGTATGAGGCGACACCCAGCCGGGCGATCCTCCCACCGCAATCCGAGCGAGTTCCTCTGGCACGGGCTCCTTGCGCTCTGGCTCAGCCTGGCCATGCTCCCGCTCAGGCAGGAGCCAGCCCACGCCTTCAGTCCAGTGCGGCCGCTCCTCGCCTGGTACTACGGCTGGTACACCGGGCCTGAGAGCTGGGTCAAGACCGCCGACCTGCCCCTAGACCTCTACGACAGCTACGACGAGGCCACCATGCGCCGGCAGATCCGCCAGGCGAAAGCGGTAGGCATCGACGGCTTCATCTGCACCTGGCGCTACACCTGCCCCCGCCTGCTCGAGCTGGCCGGCGAGGAGGGCGACTTCGGCGTCGCCATCAGCGTCGATCCGGTCGCCACCAGCATGCCGAGCTTCGAGGCTGTGGTGGCGGTCATCCAGCAGGTGAAACAGGTCACCGCGCACCCGGCCTACCTGCGCTGGGATGGCCGCCCGGTGATCGTCTTCTGGGCCAACCACATCCTGCCGCAGGACAGCAGCGTCGACGCCTTCCGCCGCCTCCGCGACGCGACCGACCCCAACCGCGCCCAGTTTTGGCTCGGGGGCGGGGATGACTTCCGCTACCTCGACGTCTTCGACGCGATCCAGTACTTCGACATTAGCTGGGAAGCCTTTCCTGGCCGCGCCATGGCTTCCTACGCCGCCCGGCTCTCGGCCTACAACGCCAGCCACGGCACGCGAAAGCCGTTCGTCGCGACCGTGATGCCCGGCTACGACGACCTCGCCATCCGCGGCGGCCATTTCCGCGACCGGGAGAACGGCGCCTACTACCGCGCGACCTGGGACGCGGCCCTGCGCTACCAGCCAGAGGCGATCATCATCACGAGCTGGAACGAGTGGTTCGAGGGGAGCCAGATCGAGCCCAGCCGCTCCTACGGCTCGCTCTACCTCGAAATCACCCGCGAGAAGGCGCGGGAGTACCGGCTGTCCCCCTTCGGCATCGGCGAGCCGGTCTTCCTCGGCGTCTGGCAGCGGACCGACCGGCCGGTGCTGGAGGGGCGGGCAAGCCAGAGCTGGATCTGGGGCTTCCCGCTCACCGGCGGCCGCTACGAGCCGTACGGCAGCGGGGAGCGGCTCGTCCAGTACTTCGACAAGGGGCGGATGGAGGTCAACGATCCGGCAGGGGACCGCACGTCGCCCTGGTTCGTCACCAGCGGGCTCCTTACCCGGGAGCTGATCACCGGCAGGCTCCAGCTCGGCCCGGACCGGTTCGAGGTGCGGGCACCGGCCACCATCCCGATCGCCGGCGACGTGGATGACCCAAACGCGCCCACCTATGCAACCTTCGCCAGGCTACTGGATCAGCCGCCGCGCGCCGTTGGGGAGGAAATCACCGAGGTCGTGGACAGGAGGGGGCAAGTCGGCCCGGGCGGCCCCGGCGGAGTCGTCGCGGCCTACTTCGTGCCCGAGACCGGCCACACCATCGCGGCGCCATTCTGGGATTTCCTCAACAGTACCGGCACGGTGATGCAGGACGGCCGGCTCCGGCAGGCGAAGCTGTTCGACCCCACGTTCTTCGTCACCGGCCTACCCATCACCGAGGCCTACTGGGCACGGGTGCGGGTTGGCGGGCAGGAGCGCTGGGTGCTGATCTAGGCCTTCGAGCGCCGCGTCCTGACCTATACGCCGGACAACCCGCCGGGCTGGCAGGTCGAAATGGGCAACATCGGCTTGCACTACTACACCTGGCGCTACGGCGCACGTAGCGGCTGAGCCGGCGTCCCAACCCTGGCTGGCCGCTGACGGCCTTCACCCGCCGCGCAGCCAGGAGCGTACGTGTGCCAGCCAGGAGCGGCGTGGGTCTAGCTCCGCAAGCTCCATCTCCGGCAGACGGACCGCCTTACCCCGGACCACCTCGGCAGCCGCCTGCCGCACCCACGCCGCGTAGTCCTCACCGGCCAGCTCACTCACGCGCCGCAGCGCGCTGGCGACGGCCGGCGGGCGAACCCGCGGATCGTGGGCATCGCTGGCGATGAGGTGCGCGAGCCGTGCCCGCACGAGCGCCTCGGCGGCGCGCCGGGCTGCCTTTCCATGCTGGCCGAGGAGCGAGCCGGCGTTGACCTGGATCACGACCCCGGCGCGCGCGGCCTCGGCGACGAGCTCCGGCCGGCGCTGCACCGGCGGGTAGCGCTCGGGGTGAGCCAGAACCGGCGTGAGGCCCGCTAGCTGCAGCTCGTACACTGCCTGGGCGAAGTACGGCGGCCACTCGACCCAGGAGACCAGCTCGACCAGGAGGTACTGGGTGCTGTTCAGCGTCACGAGCTGGCCCGCGCGATACCGCGCCACCAGCTCGACGCCGAGCCGATACTCGCAGCCCGGCACCACCTCGATCACCAGCCCGGCATGCTCGGCCAGGGCGTTGAGCTGCCCCACCCCCTCGAAGATCGCCTCCGGCCGGCAGCGGCCGGCGTGTGGGGTGGCGGCGATGATCCGCGTCCCGTCGGCGGCGGCCCGCTCGAGCATCGAAAGCGCCTGCGACTGATCGGCAGCGCCGTCATCGACGCCCGGGAGCACGTGCGCGTGCAGGTCGACCTGCGGTGCGGGCGAGCTCACGCGGTCGCGACCTCCGATCCAGCGGCTACGGCCCAGCGGGGGGCGTCGGCTCCGGGCCAGGGGGCAACAGCACCCGCGTCGGGGTCGGCGGCGCGGGCGTCGGGGTCGGCGGCGCGGGCGTCGGGGTCGGCGGCGCGAGCGTCGGGGTCGGCGGGAGCGGCGTCGGCATAGGAGTCGCCGTCGGCGCCACCGTCGGCGTGGGCGAGGGGATGGGCGTCGGGGACGGGGCGGGTGTCGGGGAGGGAGCCGGAACCGGCGTCGGGGTCGGCGCGCGCTGCGCGGTCAAGACGGCGCCAGCGAGCGCGGGCGTGCCGGCCGCCCGCTCGGTGATCCCCGGCGAGGGCGTCGCCTCGCTCGACAGGGAACTGCGCGCCATCGCTCCCAGCCCGGCCGCGGCCACGACCAGCCCGATGACCACCGTAGCCGCCGCGATCACGCGCGCCTGTCGCCAGCGCCGCGCGGAAGCTGGCGTTGGCGCACTCTGGACGGGCTCGCCCGGCCCGTAGTGAGGACAGGACCTGTGCTCGCCAGTGAGGCAGTAGCGCGCCTGCCACGCGAGCGATGGCGCCGGGGCGCCGGGCGACCAGCAGACGTGGTCGCCCCGCGGGTACAGCCCGCAAGTGCTGGGATCGTGCCGCAGCCCGAGGAGCGGGCAGATGGTCATACCCGGCTCGCTGGGTGCCAGCGCTCCCCGCTCGCTCCGCACATCGCACTCGTCCGCCGGGCTCGGCAGGTGATCGTCTCGTCCCATTGTTCATCGACTGTCCATGCCGCGAAAGGCCAATTCGGCCTCCGGCCAGCCCCGGCAGCCGCCAGGCGCTGCTCCTCACCCACATCATAGCAGAACGCCTGCCACTTACGGCAGGCGCAGCACCATCCCCGCCGGAATGTTGTCCGGGTCGCTCAGCCCGTTCAGCTCCGTGATCGCCTCGACGGTCGTGCCGTAGCGCGCCGCGATCTCGCTCAGCGTCTCGCCCTCGGCCACGATGTGCGTCTCCGGCCGCGGGGACGGTGTCGGGAGCGGCGTGGGTGTCTCCATGGGCCGCGGCGTGGCCGTGGGCGTCGCAGCCAGCGCGGGCGTCTCAACCGCCGCTGGGGTCGGACGAGGCGCGACCGTTCCGCTCGCCGCCGGAGCTGGGCTCGGGTCGCCACTGGCTGCCGGGGATGTCGCGACAACGCCTGCCGCTGGGCTCGGCGTGGACACGATCGTGTCGACGTCGATCGAGATGTAGCCCCGGGCGAACGCCACGCCCAGCAGCCCGCAGGCCACGGCCAGCGTGCCAGCGACAGCCAGCGCGGCACGCCGGCCCAAGCGCCAACGGGGAGGATAGCCGGTCGACTCGGCTGCCTGGCCGGTGGTCTGGGCCTGGAAGTGCGGACACTCGGCCCATCGGCGGCTCAGGCAGTATCCCGCCTGCCACTCGAGCGGCGGTGGCGGCGCGCCGGGCACACCGCAGACATGATCCGGCCGTGGAAAGAGGGCACAGCTCGCCGGGTCGCCTCTGAGTCCCAGGTGCGGGCAGATCTCCGGCAGGCTGAGCCTGGGCAGCCGGTCGGTCGGCTGTTCCTCAGTCGGCGATGCGGGTATGGCCATCCGTTCGCGCTCCGTCCCCATATGTTGGCGCTATTGTAGCGCGCTCGCGCCGTGTGTCGTTGCCCCGGCGCAGGCTCCGAGCATCGCCACACCGCCCTGGGGACCAGGCTGGGCAGCGAGGCTTCGCCTGCGTCGCGAAGGACCTAGGCGGTGACCTCCGCTCCCTGGTGAAAGTCTGGGACGTCGCGGAGCGTGTCCGGCTAGGGCTCGACCGTTGGCATCACACGCTCGAGCTGGCCAAGGCGAGCGAGACTGATCAGCGGCGAGGCATTGCTCACGACGCTCACGGCCTTCCGCGCTCGCGCAGGATGGCCAGGTCCTCATCGTACTCCGGGAGGTCGTAGTGCACCGGAATGCCCCGGAGCCCCAACATCTCCTGGAAGGCCCAGGCCGAGACCCCAGCCAGCTCCCGCGCCTTGCCAAAGGGTAGCGTGCCACGCTGGTACAGCGCGAGCGCCAGCTCCAGCCGCAACTCCTCCGGCGTCATCTGGGCGGCCGCGAGCTCCGCGCGAAGGGCTTCATCCAAGGTCGCCGTCATGCGCACACCTCCTACGTTATCAATTGATTGTACGTTGACAACCACTATGGTCCATCGCCAATCGTGGATGAACGGATGCGTCTCCTGCGCGCACGTGTTCATTGGGCCTCCCAGTGGCCGCATCGCTCACCCGCGGCTGGCCCCCGGTGCCGCACGCCGATCGACCGCAGGTAGGATGCGCTTCGCAGCGTGGGGCCAGGCTGGCCGCCCAACCGACTCACTCGCACAGCCACTCCCTCGACGCTGATCGGTCGGCGGCCCAAAGAGGACCGCGGCTCTGCTACCATAGGGGCAACGCACTCCCGTGAGGTGAGCATGGGGATCGAGGCGAGGCGCACAACACAGAAGCCGGATGCGGCCCAGGCCCGGCGTGCGCGCCTGCAGGCCGAGCTTGACCGCCTGCGCGCGCTCCTGGCGGCCGATCCCCGCGCGCGGCGCCTCTACGTGTTCGGGTCGTTCGCCAGCGAGGCGGTGCACGAGTGGAGCGACCTCGACGTCGTCGTGGTCATGGACACCGCTGCCCCCTTCATCGAGCGCGCGCTGGAGATCCACCACCGCCTGCGGCCGACCGTCGGGATGGACATCTTGGTCTACACCCCTGCTGAGCTACGCCGGGTGCAGCAGCGACCGTTCGTTCGCGCCGAGTTCCTCGAGAAGGGGAGGGTGGTGCCGTTGCGTCCCGTCGAAGAGGCGAGGGAATGGCTGGCGTTCGCCGAGGACGACCTGCGCGTGGCACGGCTCGCGCTCAGCGAAGGCATTTTTGCTCAGGTCTGCTTCCACGCCCAGCAGTGCGTCGAGAAGTGTCTCAAGGCGCTGCTCGCACGCCAGGGGCTGCTCATCCCACGCACGCATCGGATCGCTGACCTCTGGGCTCTCTTGCCCGAGTCCACACGCGAGCCTTTGGCCTCACTGGAAGCGCCACTCCAGGAGCTCGAGGTGTACTACGCTGCAACCCGGTACCCCGACGCGCTCCCCGGCGTACGCCCCGAGGGTCTACCGGATCGCGCGCAGGCCGAGCGGGCGCTCCAGGTCGCGGAGAATGTCTGGCAGACCACCCAGCGCTCAATCGCAGGGTGAGTGCTGCTCCTCACCCCGCCTTCGCCACCCCTCTCGCGCTCGCGGGAAGGAGCCATCGGAGTCACACGCCAGCGCTCCCCTTGATACTCCGCGGAAAGGAGCTCCTGGCCGCAAGTGTGCGGCTCTTCCACCGCACCCGCGGGCACGAGATTCCTCACCCGAAGATTCGGGAGAGGGTAGGGGGTGAGAGGAGATACCGCGAGACCGGTTCGCCAAGCCGCGTTCAGCGCCGGGAGCGGGCACGCTCGATCGCCAGTCGGTAGATCTCCATCAGCAGCTCGTAGTTGCGCTCGGCCGTGTACTTGAGCTCGTAATCGCGCCGGGCCTCCTGGCCCATCGCGGCGAGCTCGCGCGGATGCGTCCAGGCCCACTCGACCTTCGCCGCCAGATCCTCCGGGTTACCGGGACGAAAGCGCAGCCCGGTGCGGCCATCCTCGACCAGCTCGGCCAGCGCGCCCAAGCCAGAGGCGATCACCGGCGTCCCCTTGGCGTAGGCTTCCACCACCACGCGGCCGAACGTCTCGTACCACTCCGAGGGGGCGATCACCAGCGCGGCCGCCCCCATCAGGGCATAGACGCGCTCGAGCGGCTGCGCCCCGAGCCACTCGATCAGCGGATGACGCTCGCACGAGCGGGCAACCTCGCGGGCCAGAGGCCCGTCGCCAGCGATCTTGAGCGGGATGCCCGGCCCCAGCCGCTCCCAAGCGGCCAGCAGCGTCCGTACCCCCTTCTCCGGCGACAAGCGGCCCACGAACAGCGCGTAGCCGCCGTCGTGGGGACCTGGCCCCGGATCAGGGTCGACGAAGTTCGGCTTGACCACGATGCGGTCGGCCGGCAGCCCGCCCTGGATAAACTTCTGCCGGGCGAACTCGGTGAGCGCGATGAAGATATCGACCGTCCGCTCCCAGGTGCGGAGGAGGCGATGCACGACCAGCATCGCGGCCACCGCCCCAGTGGCTGCCCGACTGCTGCGGTAGCAGCAGTGCAGGACTCCTGGCCAGGGGACGAGCTTGCCCAGGCAGTCTTCGCAGGCGTGGCCATCGCGGAAGAAGACCGCGTTGGGGCACAGGAGACGGTAGTTGCGCAGCGTCTGAACGACCGGAAGACCGCCAGCACGCGCCGCGAAGAGTACCGCCGGTGAGAGGAGCGGGAAGAAGTTCTGAACGTGGACCACGTCGAAGCGCTCCGCTCGAAGCCGGTTACTCACAGCTCGGTAGGACGACGGGGCCCAGACCGCTTGCAGCCCAGCACGCCAAGCCTGCCGGCCGGCGATGGTGCGGTTGTCCACCTCCAGGAGCTCAACCACATGCCCGCGTGCACGCAGCAGCGCCACCTCGAGATCAGTCGATTCGTCCTCACCACCCCGGAGCTGGTAGCGGTTATGGAGAACGAGGATGTCCATCCGCAGCCGTTACACGCTCAGATCATGGCGCCTGACCCATTCGAGCAGCACATACAGTGTCCAGACGCGTGACCACGGCATACGGGCCGCATGTTCAGCAATGTCACGTACCGCCCGGGGGTTCAACCCAGCTCGGAAGCTCAGGGCGTCGTCACGAAGCGTCTCAAATATTTCCTGCCGCAACGCGCTCTGCTGCAACCATCGCGCGAACGGAAACACGAACCCGTGCTTCGGTCGTACCGGATAGTCTTCTCCCAGTAGCGGGCGTACCAGAGCGACCTCGAAAGGCTTGTTCGGCGCCCCAGCGCAGCGCGTTCGACCAGGAAATTCCCAAACAGCCTCGATGAACACATGATCCGTGAAGACAGTGCGGATCTCCAGCGAGTTCGCCATCCCCATGCTGTCGGTGTCGCGCAGCAGGCGTTCCCCCTCGAAGAGCCGAATCGTATACCGCGAAAGCAACGCCAGCTCGTCCTCATCTCGACCATCATTGTCGACGAAGGCGACGAATTCGAGCGGCAGCCCGAACCAGACACCCTCTACCTCCTCATACCTCTGAAGCAAGCGGCGCTGGAAACTCGCCGGAAACAGTGCCTGAGCGACCTGGTAGGCTCCTAGGATCGCATAGTATCCCGGTACCGGGGACCCAATGACCTGCACGACCTTGCGCCACCCGTGAAGCCCACCGACGGACCGGGTGACAAGGCGTCGAAGGAGATGCGGCAGCCACGTTCCGAACCGTGCGCCCCTGGCGATAGCCGGGACCTGGCGGAAGTGCGGATATCCCCCGAACAGCTCGTCACCGCCGAGACCGGAGAGTGCCACCGTAAGGCCGCTCGCGCGTGCTGTTCGTGCCACACAGTACGTATTCAGTCCATCGAACGTCGGCTGATCCATCGCAGCCAGGCCATCGGGCAGCCAGCGCCCGAACTCCTCAGCGGTCACGCTCACGGTACGATGCTCGGTTCGAAAGCGTGACGACACCCACTGCGCGTACGTCGACTCGTCAAAGTCAGGTTCGGGAAAGCCGACCGAAAACGTGCGGATTGCGTTCGAGCAGCGTGTCATGAGAGCAACGATCGTTGAGGAGTCTAACCCGCCCGAGAGGAACGCGCCGAGTGGGACATCGCTGACCAAACGCTGCGCCGTGGCCTCGGCCAGGGTCTCCCGCAGTGCTTCCAGGCGCTCGCGGCTCCGGGCCTCTTCTGCGACACCGGTGCGCGAGCTGGGGATGCGCCAGTAGCGCCCCTGCCCGGCCACCTGCCCCCGCGCATCGATCCGCATCCAGTGCCCTGGCAACAGGCTCTTGACGCCGCGAACGAGTGTCCTTGGCGAGACGAGGAATCCGTTGTGGAGGTAGATGCTCAGGGCTGAGTAGTCGAGGAGCCTCGGCACGAGGCCGCTCGCCAGCAACGCCCGCACCTCGGAGGCGAACACGAACAAGCCTCGCTCAGGATCGGCATAGTAGTACAGGGGCTTTTCGCCGAGCCTATCTCGGGCCAGCACCAGCTCTCCGCGCGTACCGTCCCAGATCGCAAAGGCGAACATCCCGCGTAGACGGCCGAGGCAATCGAGTCCCCATTCAGCATATGCTTTGAGGATGACTTCCGTATCGGTCAGCGAGCGGAAGCGCTTCCCATGCTTCACCAGCTCGGCGCGCAATTCGCGGTAGTTGTAAACCTCGCCGTTGTAGACGATCCAGTTCCCTGTTTCAGGATCCCGCATCGGCATGTGCCCGGCTGGCGAGAGGTCGATGATGGCTAGTCGCGTATTGCCCAGACCGACCTGGAAGTGATCATGTCCGAAGATCTCGCTGCCGCGGTCGTCTGGCCCACGATGGTGCATCGCCTTGAGCATCCGCTCGAGGCTCGTCGGCTCGACTTCTGAAGCGATGATACCTGCTATGCCGCACACGGAAGTCACTCCCGGCCGCTAAAACGGTGGCACGGCCCTGACGCTCTCTTGAAGGATCTCAGCAAGGCGCTCCCGGAAGCGCTCGTGCGTGTAGTGCCGCTTCACGGTCTCGTAGCCAGCCTGTCCCATCGCGCGCGCCTCAGCCGGGTGTGCGAGCAGCCACGTGATAGCCTCTGCCAGCTCGCCGGGAGAATCAGGATCGACAGTGAACCCGTTGAGCTCGTGCGTTACCACCTCACCGCCGGCATCGTGCTTCCCGGCGATCACCGGAACACCATGCGCCCACGCTTCCAGGTAGACGATGCCGAACCCTTCTTGAGAAGACGGCATGACGAAGATGCTGGCCGACGAGTACAGCTCAGCCAGTTGCGCGTCGCTCACACGGCCGAGAAAGCGGACGTGCTCATGCACGCCGAGTCGCTTGGCCAGCGCCGCGAGCTCGTCCTTGAGCGGCCCGTCACCGACGATGACATACTGCACGTTCGGGAACCTGCTGAAAACAGTGGGCAGAGCGTGGAGAACCTTGTCGATCCCTTTGCCGCGATCCTTTTCTGCGAGGCGCGCAACTGTGAGCAGGACAGAGCTACCGGTTGGTACCCGATTCAGCCCGCAGCCGCTCGGCAGTTTCCCGTAATCGATGGCACATGGCAGGATACGGTATCGATGAGATCCGATCCGGTACGCTCGCTCCATACGCTCCGCAGTCAACCGGCTAACCGCGATTACGCTGTGACAGCCTATGCGGATGGCGGCTCGTTCCCAACGCGGCATGCGGCGAAATGGCACGCCCCATACCTCGACACCGTGCACGAACAAGAGATTCTTTGCCTCCGGGCGCACCACCCTCGCCGCCACGCTGAGCGGCGCCAGCAGCACGTGGCCGTAGAGAATGACATCTGGTCGGAACAGGTGCAATTCCCGAAGAAACCGAAGAGCAGTTCGCAGCTTCTTGCGTTGCCCGGCATAGTGGGGTGCACCGGCCGGCGCACGAGAGGTATCCTCGGGCGTATCCCAGAGTGCGATCGTGCGCACAGCCTGGACGAGGTCTCCTTGAAGCTCGAGGAGCGCGCGGACCACCCGCTGGTTAAAGCGCTGCATGCCGCCCAGGTACCGCGGGTTATACAGCTCCAAGGCGATGAACAGGACTTTCATGGAACCTTCGCCCGGATCAGCAGGTTCTTCGTCGGGATGCGCGGCCGGCTCGCGCCCTCGGCGATGAAGACGAAGTTGTGCAGCAGGCGGAGGTAGAGTTCCCGGGCATAGCCCAGGGGAGTGGTCGCGTTCCAGGCTGGCCGGATCTCGATGTCCTCGTTGCGGAACCCGGCGATCATCAATAGATCCCGTGCCGTCTTCTCGGTCAAGCAGAATTCATGGGAGAGATCGTTGTAGCGGTGATACACCCCGAACACGCTTCCCATGTTCGGGGTCTGGATGATAACCGCGCCGCCGGGCTGCAGGCACCGGCGCGCCTGCTCCAGGAAGCCCGCCGCCCGCTGCTTCGGCAGGTGCTCGAGCACGTCCATGACGAAGATCACCGCGAACGAGCCCGGCAGGTAACGCTCGGCCAGACACAAGGCATCCCCCTGCTCGACGAAGTCGAGCTCGAGCGCGTGGCAGATCGCCAAATTTTCCGGCGAGAGATCGAAGCCGGCCAGGTTCGTATAGCCCCGCTCCCGCAGAAAGGCCAGCAACGTCCCCTCGCCACAGCCGACATCGAGGATCGGCGTCGCGCGATCGGCCGGCAGCCATGGCCCCAGCGTCCGCTCGAGCGCTCGGAAGGCGACCTGGCGTGTCCGCGCGTCCTGCACTGTCGGGCGTCGTGTATAAGTGTTGTACCGGGCGTAGAGTCGTTCGACCGTGTCCTCACGTTCCATGCTAGCTCTCCCGTCTTCCGTCCCGACTCAGGACCCCGAGCCAGAGTTCGACCAGCCGCTCCGTGATGCGCTCCATGGTGAAGTGCTCGCGCACCCGCACCAGGCCGTAGGCACGCACCTCTTCCCAACAACCGCGGTCGCGCAGCAACCGCTCGAGGATTCGGCTAAGTGCCTCGGCATCTCCCTCTGGAAAGACCAGGTCATCCCTTCCGATGACGTTCGGGATCTCGCCGCAGGTCGAGCCCACGACTGGCACGCCCGACGCCATGGCCTCGATCAGCACCCGGCCGAACTGCTCCTGCCACCGTGAAGTACTCCGCGAGGGAAGAACCAGCGCGTCGAGCCGCCGCATCACCTCCGGCACCTGATCCGGCGCGACCGCCGGCTGCCATTCCACCAGATCCGCGATCCCGAGCTCGTGTACTCGACGCTCCAGTCGCTCTCGCTCTGGGCCAGAGCCGCACACCAGCAGGCGGCACGCATAGCCCCGGCGACCGAGCCAGTGGACGGCGTCGAGCAGTACATCCACTCCCTTCTCCCACACCAGCCGGCCGACGAAGCCAACTACTAACGGCCCGCCATCGCTCCGGCAGTTCCGGGGACGGAACGCCGCGAGGTCCACCCCGAACTGTGGCAGGACCGTTGCCGGACCTCGATAGCCCCACTGACGGACAAGCTCGACGGCCTCACGGTTGCCGCCGATGAAGAGGTGCGTGGTGCGGAGGACCAGCCACCGCCCGAGGCGACGAGGGAATACCAGAGGACGATCCACATTCTCCCAGCCGAACACGACCAGAGGCACGTGGGTCGCCCGGGCGATGAGCGCGAGCTGCGCCGTCGAGAGCGCGAAGACCTCTTGCTCGACATGGATCAGGTCTGGACGGAAGCCGAGTATTGCACGAAAGAGCGCCGAGGCAGGATAGACGTACCCGCCGCTCCGCCCTTCGAGCCAGACGCGAGCAGGATAGAGACCGAACGAGGTAAACGGCCGCTCTAGCGGCAGGCGCCGGTTCCATTCACGGACCTTCCAGCCGCTCGGCACCAGTAGCGCCAGGTCGACCCGCTCCAGCGCCGCTACTGCGTCCAGCTTGCGCTGGTTCATGCCGACGACATAGCTATGGCCGACGACGAGCACGCGCGGTCGGCGCACTTCCATCACTCACCGCCTCTAAATCGTGCTGCTCCTTCGCGACGATGACCCCCAGGAGGAAAAAGAAGGGATAGCTGAGAAACACGCTGCCATTGCCTAACCCTGTCGTGAACAGTGCCAGCAGGCCCGCAGCCAGAATCGCCAGCACCTGGCGCTCGAGCTGGTTTCCTTCAGCGTAGCGTCGCGCGAGTCTTGCGAACGCCTCGTACAGCAACACGACGAAGAGCAGCAGCCCTGGGAGTCCCACGTACCAGAGCTGCTCCACAAGAGCGTTGTGCTCAGCGAAGTTCGGCGGCAGCTCTAGCATGGATCCAAACTTGCCCGTGACCCAGGGGGAAATTCCGTACCCCAGCCCGGTCACCAGTCGCTCCGGCAGGACGTCGAGGAACATTGCTAGCGCGTCCTTTCGCGCCTCGAGCGTGCCGAACGTGAGCATGCGCGCCAGCAGCGGGTTCGGCATCACCCCCGCGAGAGAGCCAAATCGCTGGTAGAGCACGGCGGCTGTCGCTGGTGCCAGCAGGAACATCCCGACGAGGCCGAGCGAGATCAACCGTGGATGGCGCAGCAGTGTCGAGTGCTCCGCTATCCAGCGCATGACGATGAACACCACGAGGGCGACCCAGATCGTCCGCACCAGGGACAGCCCGATACCCAGTAGCAAGAGGCCGAAAAAACCGGCATGGGCAAGCCGGCTCATCTCTCCACGAGCCGCCAGCGCCTCCAGGCCGATGAGCGCCGTGAGCAGGAAGAGCCCAAACGTAAACGCGTCAGGCTGCAAGCCTGTCACACGCCAAACGCCGGAAACGCCTTCACCACCCATGGCTTCAATGAGGTGTCGTGCTCCGATCGAGAAAGTCGCTGATTCTGCCCAGCGGAGTTCCACCGGCGTCGGTCCGAAGCTGAAAAGCCACAGGCCATAGAGCGCGCTCAGAACTCCCCAGAACACCATCGTGCGGCTGACGCCCGGCAGTGCTTCCCACCCCCAGCGCGCTGCCACGAGGATCATCGTCCACGGAAGGACCAGGAGCCCGCTCGCCGCCAGTCGCCCGAGAAGCGTCGGCCCTGGGCTCAGCCAGGTCATCGCCAGGGCCAGGGCCAGGTAGATGAGTGCCAGTCGCTCGACACGTGACAGCGGCGTGGCGATGATTCGCGGGAGCGCGGGCACCAGGATCGCCGCCCCGTAGTACAGCGTCGGAAGGATCGAGATCAGGTACTGTGACCACGGTGACTGATCGGGGGCGAGAAAGGTCACGCGCTTTAGGTAGTCCGCCATCGCGAGGAGCGAGAACAAGATCGCCAGGCGCCGATCGATCGTCGCCGAGACGCTGGCCAAGCCTACCCACGGGCCGAGGAGTAAAGCCAGCGTGAGTGCCATCGTCCATTGATAATAGAGGACAGCTATGGCACCGCTGATGGCTGCCCCTGCAGCACCAAGTGCGATGAGTATGAGTCGAATGTCTTCTCCTTTCGCACTTACGAGTCGAGTACTCAACGGCAACTCGCCCTTCCACACACGTGCTCGTAGAGGCACAGGAGCCGTGCACCAACTGTTTCCCACGACCACTCACGCTGGGCACACGCACGCGCGTTCATTCCCGCTGTATGAAGGGCCGACGGGGCGAGCGCATACTGGCGGAGTGCCGCTTCAAGATCGGCCATCACCTGCTCAGGATCCCGCACCGGTACCCGGAGTCCGCAGTTATCGTGAGCCAGCAGCGCTGGGCCGCCTACATCGAGGCACACTACCGGCCTGCTAGCAGCCATGGCTTCGAGCACCCCATAACCAAACTGCTCATGCAGGCTTGGGTGGAGCAGCACGTCGATCTCCGCGAGGTACTGTGGCAGCTCCTCGCGGGGAACCCACCCGAGGAAGCGCACCGCGTCCGCGCAGCCTAGCCTCTGAGCTAACCGCTCGAGGTAGTTTCGCTCCGGCCCCTCACCAATGATCCAGTACTCAGCGTCCGGGATCTCCTGCCGCAGGCGCGCAAAGGCCCGCATCCCTAGCCCGATCCCCTTCAACCCGAGCAGCCGGCCGACGCTGGCGACCCGGAACGGTCGCGCGTCACCGCGGAGTGGCACCGCTGCCAGCACCTTGATCTCGTCCGCACCGAGCCCGCCCAGCGGCAGCCGCACCACTGGCACACCACGGGGCCAACGCTCTGGCGGAGAGGCAGTGATAATCACTGCTGCCCGCCTGCCAACAAACCAGACCGTGGCCCAGCCGAGCAGTGTGGTGACTACGTTCCGCACAGCTTCGTTCACCGCGCCGCGCCACGACATCGCTCGCAGGAACCGCCAGGGGGTGCGTTCGCGGATGCCTGCGCTCCAGATGAATGGGATGCCAAGGTAGCCCATCAGGGTCGGCAGCCAGGAGTTCACGTACGTCACGTGGTGAACGAGGTCGAAGCGAACCTTCCGGTGCAGTCGCCGAGCGACGCGGAAGGCGCTGACCTGCCAGGCGAGGTAGCACACGTGGTGGCCGATCGGTAACCCGGCAAGGCGTGAAATGAGGCGAGGGAGGCCGACGTACACAAATCGAACTAGCTGATCTAACGACCCACTCAATGCCTCTTCGATCCCCGGCCGGTTTGCGGCATAAGTGAGCACCCAGACCTCGTGCTCTCTAGCGACGACCTGGACAATGCCCCAGCCGACACCCGGCTCGGACCCACGCGCTGGGTGGCACGAAAAGGCCGAGAGCAGCACTCTCACGCTAACCCCCTCGAACTGGGTAGCGCAATCACATTGCCGCCGGGTGGCGGTGCTGCAAGCGGCTGTAACGTGCCGCCCTCAGCCAGCCTGAAGAAGCGATAGTTCCAAGTTTCGAGTAGGCTCCAGACAGCGTCGGGCTCGCTTCCCAGTTGGCGAGCAGCGTCTGGGTTGACCTCAAAGATAATCAGAGGACGGAACTGAGCGATCGTCCGCTGCGCCCCCTGGAGAACGAGGGATTCCGCTCCCTCCACATCGATCTTGACGGCGGCTAGCCTGCCTGGAATGTCCCCCATGTCCAGCACGTCATCGAGCGTGCGGACAACAACCTGCTCATGGGATAGCGCCTCTCGGGTAGCGCCGAGCGAGTTCTTACCGCAATCGGGATAGTGATATAGCGCCGCCTCACCCCTTCGATCGGCGAGCGCGAATTGAGACGCGCGCAGCCAGTGATATCCGTTCAGCTCGACGTTCCGGCACAGGATGTCGTACGACGCCCTCGCGGGTTCGAAGGCCAGCACGCGGCCTGCTGGCCCCACCCGGCTTGCTGCCACAAGATTGTAGAGCCCGAAGCTCGCTCCCACATCCACCACCGCATCGCCCGCTCTCAACATACTCCAGAGATATCGCAATTCAGGCTCGTATTCCTCCCGGAAGGCATAGATCAGCTTCGCAACGCCGCGCCAATGAGGCGGCAGCCACAGCCGGACGCCGAAGGTCGGGAGCGCCACCACGGCTGCTCGACCCGCCCAGCAGTATGCCCGCCAAGCCAATAGCCGGAACGCCA
>Ga0308391_1000415_pt1 | contig 18941 bp, 11 predicted proteins | sample Hotspr20Samplet1_FD_202363 | JGI IMG/M metagenome (GOLD analysis project Ga0308391, IMG submission 202363) | Hot spring phototrophic mat microbial communities from Octopus Spring, Yellowstone National Park, Wyoming, United States - 20050623_t1 ... | reverse complement strand
GGCGATGAAGGCCTGCGGCGTGAGCCTCTACCGGTTGGCGGCGCCCGTCTTGCTGGCCTGCGGCCTCCTGAGCGCCGCGCTGTTTGCCTTCGACCACTACTATGTGCCCGAAGCCAACCGCATCCAGGACGCCATCCGGAATGAAATCAAGGGCAGGCCGGTGCAGACCTATCTCCGGCCGGATCGCCGCTGGATCTTCGGGCGGGGCTCTCGCATTTACTATTACCGGTATTTCGATCCCGCACAGAGCATCATGTACGGCGTCAGCGTCTACGAGCTGGAGCCGGCGACCTTTCGCCTGCGCCGCCACATCCAGGCCGAGCGGGCCCGCTGGGAGCCGTCGCTCGGCACCTGGGTCTTCCAAAACGGCCAGAGCTGGGACCTCGAACAGGTTCGCGTGACGCGCTACCAGGACTTCCTCAACCAGACGGCGACCTTCCCCGAACTCGACGAACCGCCCGGCTACTTCTTCAAGGAAGTGAAGCAGGACCAGCAGATGAACTTCGCCGAGCTGGAGGCCTACATCCGCGAGCTCCGGCAGAGCGGACTGGACACGTCGCGCCTCCAGGTGCAATACCACAAGAAGTTCTCCGTGCCGCTGTTTGCGCTGATCATGGCGCTGATCTCGATTCCTTTCGCCTTCCTGACCGGGCAACGAGGCGCCATGGCGGGCGTCGGGGTGAGCTTCATCATCGCTTTGGCTTACTGGGCGGTGAGCCAGCTCTTTGAGCAGATCGGCAACCTCAGCCAGCTTCCGGCGGCAATGGCCGCCTGGTCGCCCGGCCTGCTCTTTGCTCTAAGCGGCACTTACCTGCTGACCCGGGTGAGGACCTGAGCGCAATCGGCGTAGGATGAGAGGGGAGGCGGCGGACCGGTGAGCACGTCGCTTTCGCCAGCGGAACTCTCAAGCGGCGAGGTTTCCCGCCTGGCGCGCGTGACGCTGCGCCAGCTTCAGTGGTGGGACGAAAGCGGCGTGCTGGCCGTGGGGCGCAAAGGACGCCTCCGGGTCTGGCGCGCTCCGGAGGTCATCGAGGTCCTGCTGGCTGCGGAGCTCCGGCGGAAGGGGTTGAGCCTGCGGGTGGTCGCCCGGCTCCTTCGCCTGGTGCGGCGGCAGCTTGAAGAGCTTGCCGGGACGCTCCTGGAGCAGCCGGCCGGCTTGTACCTGTTGACCGACGGCAAAGCCGCGCATCTGGAACGCGACGAAAAGAGAGTCATCGAGCGGTTGAAAACGGCGCGCCGCGCGATGCTGTTGGTTTCCATCTCCGACCTCGCCGCCAGGCTGCGCCAGTATCTCGCCGAACGACGGCCGCCCGCCTCTCGGCGACAGCGGCCGGGCGCCGCCAACCAGCTCCCGCTGTTCGGCTGATTGCGCCGGCTAAAGATTCGGCCCGCTGCGTCCGGCCCGCCGCACCGGGCCGAACGATTTTCCGCTCGCCGAAAAGCGGAGTTACGGATAATCATACTTTTTTATATTGAAAGGATTCGCAGAACGCTGCAGAATTCCATTACGGCACCGCCCGTCGCGGACGGTCTCTCTCGTCCGGGGCTGCCTGCCGGATGGTGAACCGTCCGGGACTGGCGAGCCGCGGGAGGAGGGCCTTATGCCTGCTTTCTTCGGGCGACGCCAACTCGCCGCCACGTTATCCGCCGCGGCCATCCTGATCGCCGCGACGGTGGTTCCCAACGAAATCCAGCAACCCGGAACTCAGCAAAACGAGGTCCGCAATCTCGAGACCCCTAACAAGTGCGACAACTGCCACGGCGGTTACAACACCGCCGTCGAGCCGGCGTTCAACTGGCGAGGCAGCATGATGGCGAACGCCTCGCGGGATCCGCTGTTTTGGGCCACCCTGGCCGTCGTCGAGCAGGATTTCGACGGCGCCGGGGATCTTTGCATCCGCTGTCACAGCACCTCGGGTTGGTACGGCGGCCGCTCGGTCCCCACCGACGGCTCGGCGCTGACCGCTGCCGACGCCGACGGCGTCGAATGCGACACCTGCCACAAGATGACCAACCCGGATAACTCGGAATACCGCGGCGTGATGGTGGCGCCGTTTATCGCCAACGACCGCAAGACGCCCCCTACGGGCTACTACGGCAGCGGGATGCTGTCGCTGTGGGGCGGCAACGAGAAGCTCGGCCCCTACTTCGACGCTTCGGCGCGGCACCAGTCCCTGCCGAGCCGCTTCCACCGTATGGCGGAGTTCTGCGGCTCCTGCCATGACGTCTCCAACCCCGCCGTCGGCGACCTGGCCCACAATAACGGCAAGCAGCCGACGGCCGATCCGGTGACCGCCAGTGGGAGGCTGGGCGCGCCGCTCACAGAGAAGGCGGCGTTCAACAACTTCCCCTATCAGTACGGAATCGTCGAGCGAACGTTCAGCGAGTTCAAGGCCGGCCTGCTCGGCTCCACTCTGGTGAGCGCCTACTCGAGCCTGCCGGCGGAGCTTCAGGCGGGCGCCATCCGGGCGGCTTATGAGGCGGCGCGGGGCAACTACGCCGACGGCACTCCGCGTTACTTCACCTGCCAGACCTGCCACCTGCGCGCCGTCACCGGACAGGGCTGCAACAAAGCCGGTGCGCCCGTGCGGAGCGATCTGCCGCTGCATGACATGACCGGAGGCAACTACTGGGCGCCGGAGGCGATCCTCTGGCAGAACGCCCGCGGTCTGCTGCGGCTGGGCGGCGGTCTTACCGCAGTACAGATAGAGGCGATCCGCGCCGGCCAGGCTCGGGCGCGCCAGCAGTTGAACTGGGCCGCTTCGCTCCACGTCTCCTCCAACGCGGTGAGAATCGTCAACCTGACCGGCCACAAGCTCATCACCGGGTATCCGGAGGGCCGTCGGATGTGGCTCAACATCCGCTGGTATGACAGCACCGGCGTCTTGCTGCGCGAGGACGGAAAGTACGACTGGATCGATGTGACGCTCGCCGGCTCGCCGCTGCGCGTCAAGAGCCTTGTCAATCTCAACGACCCCAACACGCGGGTCTACGAGGCCCACTACGCCATGACGAGGCAGTGGGCTTTGCAGCTCATCGGGCTCGGCTACCCGAGCTCGCTTCCGCTCGCCTACGATCGCATCACCGGCCGGGTGACGCTGACGCTCGGCGAGCTCGCCGGCGGGACCGCCGAATATGCCGATACGTTCCACTTCGCGCTGAACAACTACGTCTCCAAAGACAATCGAATTCCGCCTTATGGGATGAGGTACGAGGAGGCGCGCAAGCGGAACACCCTCCCGGTACCGGCAACCCTATACTTGCAATCGGACGGCACGTACCGCCACTGGGATGAGGTGCCGCTCAATCCGCCGACGGGCGCCGTCTACGCCGAAATCCGCTTGCTCTATCAGCCCACAAGCTGGGAGTATATTCAGTTCCTCTATCTGGCCAACACCCGTCAAAATCCGTTCCTGGCCAACGAGGGAGAAAATTTGCTCCAGGCCTGGCTGAACACCGGCATGGCGGAGCCGCACGTGATGGCCTCGGCGAGCTGGGGCACGCCGCCGGCGCCTGCCTGTTCGGCCCCCGGAGCGCCGCCGACTCTGACGGCGGCCGGCGAGCGCCGCGCCGTGAGTCTCACCTGGACCGCCGCCAATCCGGCGCCGAACGGCGGCTACCGCATCTACTATGTGCAGGCCGGCAAGCTGCAATTCCGCGCCGGGGTGGGCGCCTCGACGCTTTCCTATCGCGACACGGGCCTGAGCAGGGGCACGCAGTACTGCTATGTGGTGAGGGCCTGGAACGACTGCAACGCCAACGGAGCTTTCGACGCCGGGACCGATCTTGAGGGGGCGCTGAGCCCGCAGGCCTGCGCCGTAGCACAGTGACGAGGATCGACGTGGAGGGCCGCGGCGGCCAGGGCTGAGCCAGCCGTGCACCCGATACCAGCACCGCCCTCGGCTAGAATCGAAGAAGCCGAGGGCGGTTAGCTCAGCCGGTCAGAGCGCCTGCCTTACAAGCAGGAGGTCAGAGGTTCAAGCCCTCTACCGCCCACCACTCGGTCGCGTTCTTTACGCCCCGCCGAGGCTTGTGACAATACGGTTTTGGGTCCGGAGCTGACGGCCGCGCTCATCGTCGGAGAGCTCCGCGACCGGGCCGCGAAGGGTCTGGGTCATTTTTTGCGCCAGAGCGCATTGCTCCGCATGAAGATCTTCGTCATCCGCGTTGGTTCGCGCCGGCTGGCAGACTCGACTCCGCGCTGACGCGACGGTCGCTATGCCAGTCTCTTTTGCGAAGAGGGGCGGTGAGCGAGCGGGACGTTTTGGGGCCAGTTGGCTGGCCGTTCCTGTAGCCAATTCTGACGCGGCGCTGCGCCGCGCCCGGGTGCGCCGTCCAGCCCGGTATCTGCTCGCCACGGTCGCCACGCTCGCCATCGACCTGGGTGTGACCGTCTACGGGTTAGCTCGAAGCATCGTTTCGGGCGGCGGGCGCCGGGCAACGACCCGGTGGAACTAGCCGTTCAGCTTCCGGCCACCGCCGGGCTCGCGGCCGGCGAGTTGGGCGGCCGGATCCCGCCCCACCTCTGCTCCAGCCTCCGCGAGAACTCCCGCCCGAGCTCCTTCAACCATTGCGCGAAGGCCGCCTGGGCCGGCGGCACGAAACGGCGCGGCAGGCGCACGTAGCCGACTCGCCGCCAGGCCCGGCCGCTCAGGGGTCGCAAGACGCAGCCGCCGGCCGAGCCGGCCGCCATGGCGGGCAGCACGCTCACACCGAGTCCCGAAGCGACCAGTGCCGTGATGCTCGCCAGTTGGTCCGTCTCCAGGACCTCCTGCGCGCGAGAGCCCGAATGGCGGCACAGCGCGAGCACCTGGGCGCGCAGGCAGTGGCCGTCGCGCAGGGTAAGCAGGCGTTCGCCCTCGAGGTCCCGCGGCTCGAGCTCGGCGCGAGCTGCCAGCCGGTGCCCCGGCGGGAGGGCGGCCACGAGCGGTTCCCGCAGGATCTCCGAGCAGACCAGATGCGGACGCCGTACGGGCAGCCGGACGATCGCCAGGTCGAGATCGCCGCCCGTGAGTTTCTCAAGGAGCCGGTCGGTGACCTCCTCGAGGACGTGGACTTCGACGGCGGGATGGCGGCGCAGGAACTCCTCGAGCCGGCTCGCCAGCAGGTAGGGCAGAATCGTCGGGATGACGCCGACCCGGAGTCGTCCCGCCACCTGATGGCGCAAGGCCTCGAGCGCCTGACGAGCCTCTGTCAGTTCACCAAACACCGCCTCCGCGTAGCCGAGCAGGCGCTGCCCGGCCGGCGTTAGCCGCACCCCGCGCCCCAGGCGCTCAAACAGCGGCAGCCCGAGCGCCTTCTCCAGTCTTCGGATCTGCTGGGAGAGCGTCGGCTGGGCCAGCCCCTCGCGCTCCGCCGCCCGGGTGAAACTGCCGGTGCGCGCGACGGCGAGGAAGTAGCGGAGCTGGTGCAGTTCCATATGGCATAGTTTACATCTATAGCTCGTATAAATCCTATTGTATTCCTCGATGGGAACCCCGCCCCTACCATGAGAGTGATGAGAGTGATGCGGTCGGGCGCGTCCCGGCTGCCATCCGTGAATCCCCTGAAAGGAGGGTAGATCGATGTTCCTGCGTATCGACAAACTGCAAATCGAGCTGCCGCAGGCGCCCGCGGCCGACCCGCGCGCGGCGGCCAACGTGCAAGAGCTGCTGGGCGGACGTTTCGGCGAGATGTCCACCCTGATGAACTACATGTACCAGTCGTTCAACTTCCGCTACCGCGACAAGGTGCGGCCGTTCTACGAACTCATCGCCAACATCGCCACCGAGGAGCTGGGCCATATCGAGCTCGTTTCGGCCACCGTGAATATGCTCCTCAACGGCCCGCGGAAGGATTTTGACGCCTCGGAGGATCCCGCCGCCTCCCCGTGGAAAAACCTCCCTGCCGGCGCCAATCCGCACCATTTCATCGCCACCGGGCAGGGAACGCTGGTGGGCAACTCGCTCGGCCAGCCCTGGCGCGGCGATTACGTCTTCTCCTCCGGCAACCTCATCCTGGATCTGTTGCACAACTTCTTCCTCGAGGTCGGCGCGCGCACCCAGAAGCTCCGCGTCTATGAGATGACGGACAACCCGGCCGCCCGCGAGATGCTCGGCTATCTGTTCGTGCGCGGCGGCGTGCACGCTCTGGCTTACGCCAAAGCGCTCGAGGAGCTGACCGGCGTCGAGATGAAGAAGATGTTGCCGATCCCGAACATCCCGAACTCTCGCTTCCCGGAGGCGAAGAAGTTCGAGGATCGCGGCGTGCACCGCTACCTCTACCGGTTCAGCCAGGACGACTACAAGCAGATCGCAGCCATCTGGGCGGGCACCCACCCGGACGACCAACAGCCGCTCGAGGTGGTCGACGGCCCGCCGACTGGCGGCAACCTGGCGGATTTGGCTGGCATCGCCAGCTCCTTCTCGCCGGAGTACGCCCCGGAGGAGATCGTCGAGATCGCGACGAAGCTTTACCAGCGAGCCAAGAGCTAAGCCGGCTCTGCCCTCGCCGGCCGGAGCGTCGCTTCGGCCGGCGAGGCTCCCGCCTCCGCTCGGGCTATCACCTCACAGCGGCCTGCCGGCGGAGTGTACGCCCCCCTGAGCCGCGCGCGCTTGCAGCTCGCGCCATTCCCTGCTGCCGTCGTCCGGAATCTGTTCCAGATAGACACCCTTGGGGAACAGCGGCAGGCGGCCGGCGAGAAAATCATCCCAATACTGCTGGGCGTGTGCATAGTAGCTCGTCGCGCCGGACGGCCAGCGGATGGCCAGCAGCAGGTTGGGTGTCGGGTACGGCCGGCGCTTGAGCGGCTCGATGCGGAAGCGCACCACGGCGTCTTCGTCCAACTCCACGCCCAGACCCGGGCCTTCGGGCACGGGCGCCGTTCCGTTGTCGACTTTGAGCGCCGGCTTGATCATCTGGTGCGTGTAGAGCTGGTGGCAGTTCACCGACGGCCAGCGGGCGTGGCTGAGCACGGCGGCGAAATGCAGGGCAAACGTCGCCGTGATGCCCGTGCCGACCAGTTGCAGCCAGAAGGGCTTGTCGGCCGCTGCCGCCACCGTTGCTTGCTCCAATACGCGAGCCGCGCCGCCGCCGATGACGAAGACGTCGCAGACCTGTTCCTGTAGCGCCGTCATCACCGGCGGCGAGCCGTAGTGCATGGCGATGGGCACGCGCGTCTGGGCGCGGATGAACTTGTTGCCGGCGACGTCGCTTTGGGGAATGGGCGACTCGAAGGCCGCCACCTGCTCGAAGTCGTCGATGCGTTCCAGGTAGCGGGCCGCGCGCGAGGCGTCCAGCAGCATGGCGTTGAAGTCGAAATCGATCTTGAAGTGGGCCGGCAGGGCTTTGGCGAGCGCCTGACACTGATGTTCGAGGTCGAACCAGGGCCGAGCTTTGGCTTTGACGTCCGTGTAGCCCTGGGCGACGGCCTCCTTGCACTCGAGGACCCAGTCCTCGGCGGGCATGTCAATGACCCACCAGCCTACGAACGGCCTGTCCCGCCGCTTCGGCCCGAGCAAACGGTAAATTGGGACATCGTTGGCTTTAGCCACGGCGTCAAAGAGGGCCATCTGCAAGCCGCAGCCGAGCGAATCGTCCCAGAGCAGCTCGGCGGCGTTGCGGCCCGTGGCGCGCGCCACCGCCTCGTCGGAGACCGTGCCCCAAGTGTAGTAGACCATCGTTTCGCCGAAGCCGGTCACGCCGCAGGCCAGGGTGACCTTGACGATCTCGAAATAGGTCCAGTGCGGAAGCTCCCGGATCATGTTCCGGGCCGGAACCTCCCGGAACGGAACGTTGATCCAGGTTCGCTCGATGCGCTTGACCGTCATGTTGAGCGAGCCGGCGACGGCCGGGGCGCCGGCGCGCCCCGGCGCGGGCTGGCTGAGTGCGGCGGCGCCGGCTGCGGGCGCCAGATGAAGAAAGTCGCGACGCGAGCCTGTCATAACCCGATTAGAGTAGCACCGGCCTTACACCGCAGCCAAGGCGCGGTTCAGCTTCGGCCGAACACCTGGATGCCAAAGATCAACTCCAGCAGGGCGACTAGGGTGAACGCGCTGAAAACGGCGAAGCTCGCGAGGCTGGCGCCGGTGGCGAACGGCGAGGGATAAAAGCCGGCGTCTTCGCGCGGAATGATTCGCAGGCAGTAGTAGATGTTCAGAAAGTAAATTACCGGGGCGATGAAAAGAGCGAGCGCCGAAGCAAGAAGGACCAGGAAGACCGGCCGGGGAAGACCTCCGATGATGCTCACGGCGGCCGCAAGCGAGAAGAGCATCGTAATCCGATAGATGTTGTACTCGGAGTACCAGCGGCGCCGGTGCTCGTCGGTGAGGCGTTCCCGGGCGATGCCCTCCAGGGCGGCGGTGGGGCGGAACAGGTTTCGCGCACAGGCGGCGACCACGCGCGGCCAGCCGTCGAAGTAGTTGAAGGCGGTCGAATACAGGGCGGCGAAGGCGCCGGCGAAGAAGACGATTCCCGACCACGGGCCGATGCTTCGGATGAAGATCTCTGCGATTTCGCCCATCACCGCCGGGCCTTCCAGCTTGCTCGGGTACAGCCAGACGACTGCCAGCAGCAGGAACAGGCAGGCTGTGACGAGCGAAATCAAGTGCCCCAGGCGGAAATCCCAGAGCGCGATGCGGAACCAGCGGCCGCAGTAGAGGCGCACATGCTCGGGCAGCCGCGAGATGCGGACGGTGAGGTCGTCCATGCGGGGCGCAAACGGGTCGAAACGCGCCGCGAGGCCGGCCGCCTCGAGCCGCTCCCGCACGCGAGCCATTCCCGCTCTCCGGGTGCGGCCCCACTCGGAGGCTTGGAGCGAGACGTCGATGCCGGTGGGCAGTAGTCCCAGGAAGCCGGCGATGATCAGCCAGGAGCCCTCCGGGGCGCTTACGAGGAAGAAGTGGCGCAGCGCCGCGAGGGGCGCGGGTTTGAGCAGGTAGACGACGACCGAGGACACGACGAGGATGCCGGCGAACAGCTTCGCGCCCGTCTCGAGCGCCCGGTAGTTGCCCCTCCAGAGAATCGCCACCGCGATGACGGCCAGTGCCAGGGCGTAGAGGCTGACCGGAAGCTCGATGCCGAAGAAGTCGTAGACCAGGTAATAGGGCACCGCCGCGGCGGCGATCAGCCGCCCGGCCTGCCCGACGGCGCTCTGCACCAGCGTGACCGCCAGCAGATACCAGAGCGGCCACTTTCCCGGCGCCGTGGCGTAGGCGTCGATAAGGCTCTTGCCGGTGGCGTGCGTGAAGCGAAACGCCATTTCGAAGCCGTAGTATTTAGAAACGTAGGCGAGGGGGATGCACCACAGCAGCGCGTAGGCAAAGCGGGCGCCCGCGGTGGGTGCGGTGATGACGTGGCTGGTTCCGATCCCCGTCATCATCAGCACCAAGCCCGGGCCGAAGCTGCGCAGCATGCTTAGCGGGTCGGTCCGGGGAATACTCAAATCGTCCCACTCTACGGCCGGGGTGGGTGCACCCGTAGGTCGTATCCGGCTCATCCAGCGTATCTGTCCGCGCCGCGGCGGAACTTCGATCTCTTGATCCTAACAGAGCGGGGCGACGGAGGTCCTCCCCGTTCGGTCGGGCGGGGGCGAATCTTCGCCTCGGCTCTTGCTGGGCTTGCCGGTGGCGGCGCGGTGGAGTTAGAGCTCGACCTTCTCCTCGAGGCTGTCGTAATACTGCTTGAGCACCGCGATCACCTCAGGTTTGGAGAACTCCTTCGGAACCGATTTGCCCTCGCTCATGAGCTTGCGCAGCAGGGTGCCGCTCAGCAGCAGCCGTGCGCCCCCTCGGTAATTGCCGTCTTCGTCGATGACGGCATTCGATTCGTGGGGGCAGGTCTTCATCGACGCCATCGAGCCGCATTCGTAGCAATAGAAGGTCCAGTCCAGCTTCAGCGGCCGCAACACGAGCGCGTCCTGGGGAATCTCCTCGAAGACCCTCTGCGCGTCGAACGGGCCGTAGTAGCTGCCGACTCCGGCGTGGTCCCGGCCGACGATCAGGTGGGAGCAGCCGTAGTTCTGCCGAAAGACGGCGTGCAGCAGGGCCTCGCGCGGCCCCGCATAGCGCATCTCCATCGGGTAGCCCCCCTGGACCACGCGTTCCTTTCGGAAGTATTTGTTCACGAGCGCGTCGACCGCCCTGACGCGCACCTCCGCGGGGATGTCGCCCGGTTTGAGCTTGCCGATGAGCTGGTGGATGTAGACGCCGTCGCAGACCTCAATGGCGATCCAGGCCAGGTAGGCATGGGAGTTGTGCATCGGATTGCGCAGTTGTAGCGCCGCCACCGTGCTCCAGCCCCGTTGCTCGAAGATCCGACGAGCCTCGGCCGGCCGCTGGTAGATGGCGGGGAACATCTCCGGGTAGTAGGATTCCGAAAGCACCTTCACCGGCCCGGCAAGATTCACCGGCCCTTGGGCCATCACCTTCCGGACGCCGGGGTGCTCAATGTCGGTCGTCCGGAAGACCTCCTTGCACTCGTACTCCTTGTCGATGGCGTACTTCTCGGTAACCCGCATCGTGCCCAGGATCGACTCGGTTTCCAGGTCCCAGAGGGCGACCTCTTCGCCAACGGCGATCGAATCGGCCAGATCCTGCGCCGCCGACAGGGTGATCGGAATCGGCCAGAACAGGCCGTTTTTGCTTGGCATGCGGTAGTCGGCGCAGACGGCCTTCCAGTCATCGCCGCCCATGAAGCCGTCAAGCGGCGTGAACGCCCCGATGCCCATCATGATCAGGTCGCTCGTTTCGCGCGTCGTCATCGGCACCCATCTGAGCGTCTGCGCCTTCCGGAGCTCCTCGTCGCGCTCTTCGGCGGCGAGCAGGAGCGGCTTGAGCTCGGCGCTGCCATGGGGCGGCACGAGTCGGCTCATCCAGAGTTCCTCCTGTGCTTAAGTCTTCGAGTCAAAACCGTAACCTCTCACCTTAACCGACAGGGCGCGGGCGGCGGGCGCGCCGAAAGCACCCCCGTCGCGTCACGACCCCGTCCGGGAGGCGCACAGCGAGAGAGCGGGTTCGCGCAGGCTCGGCGCAAACGGCGCTTGCTAGACTGTAGAACTAGTCCGACATGGGGGCGGAAGCTGTCATCGTCCTGGCCGTTATTGCCATCGTTCTGGTCTTGTTCACCCTCACGCGCATAGCGGCCGACGCCTTGCTGGTGGGCGCTCTTGTCGCACTCCTGATTGCCCCTGTGCCGGCCGCGACGGGCTGGCGCCTGGGCGTCTTGAACGTCACCGAGGCGTTTTCGGGCTTTAGCAGTCCCGGCGTGTTGACCGTGGCTGTTCTGTTCGCCGTGACGGCCGGCCTGCGACAGACGGGAGCAATCGATTGGGTCGCGCAGACGGCGCTAGGCCGGCCGGCAAGCGTTCGCAGCGCCATAGCCAGGGTGGTGTTCCCCGCCGTTCCCATCAGCGCGTTTTTAAACAACACCGCGGTGGTGGCGATGCTGGTGCCCGCCATCAGCGACTGGGCCAGGAGGCTGCGCCTGCCGGTCTCCAAGCTCATGCTCCCTTTCAACTACGCGACCGTGCTGGGCGGAACCTGCACGCTGATCGGCACGAGCACGAACCTCGTCGTCAGCGGCCTGGTGTTGAGTTCCGGCAAGCTCGCCCCCTTGAGTCTATTTGACATCACTTGGATAGGACTGCCGGTTGCGATCGTCGGCACCCTCTTTGTCTGGCTGGCCGGGCCCGTTCTGCTGCCGGACCGGGGATCTCCCTCGAGCCAACTGCGCGAGGCGCGGGAATACATGGCGGAGATGATCGTCCCGCCGGGCAGTCCCTTGGTAGGCAAGACGATCGAGGAAGCCGGCCTTCGTCACTTGCCGGGGGCGTTTGTGGCCGAGATCGAACGCGACGGCGAGAGCCTGGTGGCCGTAGAGCCGGAGCAGAGACTGAAAGCCAACGACCGCCTGGTGCTCGTGGGCGTAGTCGAGTCGATCCGGGATTTACAGCAGTTGCGTGGCCTCGTGCCGGCCACGGATCAGGTCTTCAAGCTGGACTCGCCACGTTATCGCCGCCGCCTGTTCGAGGCAGTGGTCTCCAATACCGGTCCGCTCGTCGGCAAGACCATCCGCGATGGACGATTCCGCAACCGCTACAACGCTGTCGTGCTCGCGGTGGCTCGCAACGGCGAGCGGCTCCGGGGCAAGATCGGGGATATCGTCTTGCGGCCCGGCGACACCCTGCTGATCGAAGCCGGCCCGTCGTTTGCCGTGCAGCAGCGGGACTCGCGGGATTTCTTTTTGATCAGCGGCGTCGAGCACTCCACGCCGCGCCGGCACGAGCGGGCGGCTGTGGCTTTGGCGATTCTGGCCGGCATGGTGCTTGCGGCCGCCGCCGGCGTCAATATGCTCGTCGCCGCCTTGGTCGCCATGTTCCTGATGCTCGCGGCCGGCTGCTGCACTTTGAGTGATGCCCGCAACAGCCTCGATTGGTCCGTACTCATCGCCATCGGCGCCGCACTGGGCCTCGGCCGGGCCATGGAGGTTTCCGGGGCGGCCCAGGCCGTCGCAGAGGCGATTCTCTCCGTCGCAGGCCAGCAACCGTGGCTCGCTTTGGGGGCATTCTACGTGGCCGCCGCCGTGCTCACGGAGATTCTGACGAACAACGCCGTTGCGGCCCTGATGTTTCCGGTCGGACTGGCCGGCGCGGAGCAACTCGGGGTCAGTCCGCTGCCGTTCGTCATGGCGCTCATGATTGCCGCCTCGACCGGCTTTGCCACGCCGATCGGCTATCAGACGAACCTCATGGTGTATGGGCCCGGCGGCTATCGCTTCGCAGATTATCTGCGGCTTGGAATCCCCCTCGACATTGTGGTCGGCCTGACCACCGTATTGCTCGTGCCGTTGATCTGGCCTTTTGCTCGCTAACGCGAGAGCTTCAAGCCGAACAGAAGGTGGTGCGTGCGGAAGCCTTCGAAGGTGTAAAACGGCTGCGTGAAGCCGTACCAGCGCCACTCCCCGTAGGCGGAGACGTGTTCGCTCAAGGGTACGAGGAGGCGCCCATAGGGCTGATAGTAGCGGGCCGGCCGGCTCCCGGAGCTCCGAAACAGCGTGCCGCCCAGGCTGAGGCGAGGCGTCACCACTTTGTGGCCGCTCGGCAGCGCAAGCTCGAAGATTCCTGTGGCGGTGTGCGCGTTGTCCCGGTAGAAGGAGTCCGCCCGGTCCAGAAACGGAAGCGACCGGAAGGAGATGTCCGAGCGCAACCGGGAGCGCGTGTAGTCGCCGAAAAAGCTGACTCTTCGCCCTCCCCCCGGGCTAAACCTTAGCGAGAGACCGCCCGCCAGATTCCGCAGGTCGTAGCCCACGCCCGGCGAGGCGTTTTCGTTGTCGAGCAGCAGGAGGTTCGCCAGAAGCTGGAGCGAAGCGAGCGCCTGAACCGTCGCCCGGCCGCGAAGCTGGTGGTAGTCGTGGAGGCTGGTTCGGAAGTAGGACGCTTCGGCGTTGCCGCCTTCGTAGTCGATGTTGAATACCAGCTTCTTGAGCGCCCGGAAGTTGACCCCCGCCAAACCGACGTGGCGCTTGAGCTCGCCGGTCTCGGGATTCGCCGTTCCTGCAAGCGACGGCGAGCGCAGTCGCGCGTCGCCCCATTCGTAGCGGTGGCCGCCGCGCAGGGTGATCTTCGGCGTCAGATCCACGAACAGATCGGCCTGCTGGCGGCTATAGTTCATCGCCAGCCGATCGGGCGTAAAGATTCGCGCGGTCTCGGCGGGCCCTGTCGCAAAGAAGAGCTGTTGCACCAGAAGCAGCGAGGAGGCGTTGTGCAGCCGGTCCGTAAAAATCGACTCGAAGACCCGGATCCGGGGATGGAGGCGGACCTCGGCCGAGAGGGCGGCGGAGGTGTGCGGCTGCTTGGCCTCCCCCGAGGCGAGGCTCTCCAGGGTGTTGAAGAAGCGCGTGGCGCCGAGGTAGAACAGGCCACGGCCATTGTCGCTATAGCGGATGTCGGTCTTCGGCTGGCTGAACTGGAACTGCGCGTAGAGATTGACCGCCTCGATCGGCGCGGCGGTGAAAACCCCGCGCGAATAGATGCTCTCGCCCCGCGCGCCATAGGCCTGCGCCGCCTGCGCAAGAAAGAGCTCCTGGCCAAGCAGCGGGACGCGGCGGTTGCCCAGGTTCCGGTCCGCGGTGAAAACCAACTGGTCGTCCTTGAAGGCGGTGGCGCCCTGCTCGAGGGTCAGGTGCCAGCGGCGGAACTCCAGGTCGACGCCCCCACGGTAGTTGTTGGTCTGATCGCGAAGGGTGGTGCCGACCGGGTACTCGTTGCCGCTGGTCACAAACGGCGTGATGCCCCGCCCGAAGCCGGAATCCCGGCTGAAGCCCACAAAAGGGCTGACCCGCTTGCCCGGGCGCAGCCGCAACTCGGCATCCCAGAAGCGGCGGCGCATGTCGAAGGAGCGCTGATTGACCAGGCTTCCCTGCTCGAGGCCGGGATTGGCGAAGGAGGGCAGGAAGTTGTAATAGTCGATGTTCCGGTAGTCAATCCACAGGCGCCAGGCGCCGTTGCGCTCGGCGTCCAGGCGCGCCGTATTGTACGGGTCGCCCCAACTGTCGGCGAAGAAGGTCAGCTTGTCGTAGAGGCGCCGCGAGGAGTCGGTGGAATGGAAATCCAGGCCCCGCACGCGGAACCCGTCCTGCAAGTTGACCACGCTGCGGTAGGTGGCGAAGTCGCCCGGCACGGCGCTCGTCCAGCGATAACCGAGGTCGACTGTGCCCAGCGTGGCTTTCTCGCGCACGGGCGAGGGAGCCTGTTGCCCGGCAACCGGCAGAACCGCAAGCAGGAGAAGAAAGCCCTTGTTCATCGCAGGAAGTCCCGATTCACTTGCGAGCCGTGAATCTTGATGTGGCACACCGTGCAGTTGCGGAACCGGGGGCTGGCCAGGTCGTGGAAGCCGCCCGGAATGCCCCCCAAAGCGCCCTGGGCGCCGGGAAGCTTCGCATGGCACTCCAGGCACAGCCGACTCGTCTCATGGCGGACGAGCATGCGCGGATTCACCGAGCCGTGCGGCTCATGACAGCTCTGACAACCCTCGAGTCTGACCGGCGCGTGCTCGAAGGCGAACGGTCCCCGCTTGTCGCCGTGGCAGCGCAAACACCCGGGTTCGTTTGCGCCCGCCACGCGCATGTTCCGGATCAGAGCACCGCCGTGCGGATTGTGACAGTCCACACAGCTCATGGCGCCTTGAGCCAGCCGGTGGCTGTGCGGCCGCTGGAAGCTGGTCCAGACATCGGCGTGGCAGTCGGCGCACTGGGCGTTGATTCGGGCCGCCGGGTGCGGCGACAGCGTGACCTTCTCCGTGCCGTGAATCGGATGGCACTGGATGCAGGCCACCAGGTTCCGGGCGTGGCTGCCCCGGATGCGCCCGACCTGCGTGGCCTGGTGCCGGTGACACTCCAGGCAACTCTTGTCCGCCTCGAGCGGCGCCAGCTTCGCCGGGTTGCGGATGTCGGCTGCCGCCAGTGACTCGACGTGTTTGGCGCCCGGCCCGTGGCAGGATTCGCACGCCCGTCCCGCCCAGCCCCGCCCCTTGTCAGCCTCCAGGAAGGCGTGGGCATTTTTCCGGAAGGAGCTGTAGATCTCCGCGTGGCAGGGCTGGCAGGACTCCGAGCCGGCATAGGGCGCTTGCGCGGCCGGCTGTGCGGCGGCCGGCGTCGCCCAACTCCCCAGCATCAGTAACAGGGGCAGGCGCCATGGCCCACCCCGGAGAACCGTCTCGAGCATGGGCCTCACCTGGCATGCGAGCGGTCAACCGAAAACTGCCGGTTCGGCCCGTGGCAGGCGGCGCAGCTTTCGCCCAGCGGAGAGGTGTTGGCCAGCGCGTGCGATGCGGCCTGGATGCTGTCGTGGCAACTGATGCAAGCGATCGTCTCCGGACCCACCGGGTTGAGATACCCACGGGGGTCGACGACCTTAAGCAGGTTCGGCCGCAGCGGCAACTGGTAGCTGCCTGCGACGTGGCAGGCCGAGCACCGCTCGAGGAAGCCAGGATAGTGCACCTCGTTGTAGTTGTGCGGCACGTTGCCGAAGCCGTAGATGGTGTAGTCGCGGCTCAGGTGCGAACCGGCGTGGATGCGGTGGATCATCGCGCGCATGTCGACCGACTCGGGCGGCATCCGGTCGGCGGGCCGCCGCGCCACGTCGGTCGTCACCGGGTTGTGGCAAATGACGCAGTGCTCGATCTGGTTGCGTTTGAAACCGTGGATGGTCAAGCTGTTGTGGCACTGGTTGCAGTCGGCCAGCTCGACGACCGTCCGACGCGGCTCGACTTTGGAGCCGTCCACCGAGAAGTAGACGACAACGTTCTTGCCCGCATCCTGCACCGAACGCTGCCGCTGCGTGCCGGGCAGCAGCGTGATCAGGCGGCGTCCCTCAATGCCCATCGCCCAGGTTCCCTTGGCGTCGGCCGGAATGGGACGCGCAAAGGTGATCGTCCAGCGGTCGCCCGAACCGGTGGCGGCCAGAGCGCTCTGGACGATGTAGGTCGAATAATCCGAGGTCGGGCCGCCCATCACCAGTGCAAGATAATTGAAGCTCGAAGGCGACAGAGAATTTCCTTTCTTATCCTTCAAGGTGAAAGTGACCGTCGGCGCTTTGCCGGCCACCCCGTCTCGGATCTCCAGGATTTCGAAGACCACTCCTGGCAGCTCCTTGGAGAACTCCGGCGTCGTGTGCGCCCCCTTGATGGACAAATCGAACTCCAGCTCGCCCTCCGGCAGATGGCAGTACACGCACAGGCTGTCAGAGACCTGCGGCAGACCGGCGTGGTTTTCGCCGGTGGCGAAGTTCACGTTGTCGTGGCAGGAGCCGCACGCGGCCCGGTTGGGTTTCGTCAGCCAGTAGTCGGCCTGAGCAGCGCCACGGTTGGACTCGTGGCAGGTCTCGCATTGCTTGGAGGTGTCCGTGTTAAACGGCGCCGGCGAGAAGGAGGCCTTCGAGTAGTCGAACACCGTCTGGGCAAAACCGATGATCTGGTACTTGCCGCCCGCGCGTACGCTGGGCAGGTAGCGACCCCGGTGGATCTTGTGGATCATCACCGCCATGTCCATGGTGTTGCCCGTGTCGGGGTCGACCGTTTGCGGCGTGTGGCAGAGCACGCAACCTTCCATCGTCGTCCGGCCGGTCGTACCATGCGCACTCAGGCTGTGGTGGCACTTGTTGCAGGTGGTCGTCCGGATCACGTCGCGTACCTCGCGAACCGGCGAGCCGTCGGGCACAAAGTTATACGTGACCTCCTTGAGGTTGATACCCAGATCGAACTCGGTCAGGTTGCGGTTGGCGTAGATGCCGATCGTGTGCGTCGCCGAGCGGTCGATGTTGCTCGGAGCCCGGGTCCCGAACGTGTAGATGTACTCGCCGTCGCCGACCTTTTCCCAACGCCCTCCGGTGTCGGCAGCGGCCTGCACGGCAGACTGCCCTGTGATGGGTGACCGCTGGATGCGAGTCGTATAGGAGACATACTGCCGTTGTCCCCTCGGAATGTAGGCGGCGATGAAGCTGGCTGTGATCGGTCCCGGGGTGAGGATGCCCTCCCGGTCGAGCGGCATGCCGCGCGGATCGGTAAACTTCACTCGGACGCGAATCGTTCCGTCGGCGGCAATTGTCGCGGATAGGATCTTAATATCCAGTCCTGGCCGCACGAAGGCCAGGAGGTTGGGATCGGCGTAGAAGGCCTTGTCCTCGGCGGTCCAAACCGGCCGGGTGGCGCTGACAAGCACAAACGAGCCGGCCAATAGGCCGCAGACGACTAGAAGTTTGAAGATCATTTTCAGATGAATTCCGTCGCGCATCCCTATCACCGTCCTCGGACTGGACTCGTCCCTCGGCAGTTTCCAGCAAGTCTCGTTCCAGGTTGGATCAAGCGGTCAGTTTCCCTGAATTTCCCTCGTCTGGCAACAACAGGCGCGCTCGACGAGCTGCGGCAGACGCCTCGGCTGCGAAACTTCACCCAGTGGAGCGGATTCCGAAAGCGCGCCAGCGCGCAGCCGGCCACTGGAAAATGAATTGCTCACTGCGCAAGTTAGCGTGAGAAAACGGGTTCTGCTTGTCGGCGGGGTTGCCGGCGGCGCCTCTTGCGCCGCCCGTTTCCGGCGGCTGGCTGTGGAGGCCGAAATCGTCGTCTTCGATCGCCGAGAACCTCGTCCGCCGCGGCCTGCGCATGATCATCTTCTTAGAGCGGCTGCCCCTGCTTCGGCGGTGGCTCGAGCCGGAGATGGCCGAACCGGTCGCGCGGCACACGGAGCTCCCGCGCGAGCGCGAGATCTAGGTCCACTGCGCTCTGGGCCAGCGCTCTTACTACGCCACCTGTTTCTTACTTTTGAGCGGCGACCGGGTGAAGAGCCTGCCCGGCGGGCTCATGCCCGGCCCGCAGCCTCCTCACCTGAGGCCGCCGTGACTGGCGGTCCTTAGCGCTGGATGGCGATCGTGGTGTTGAGCCGCTGCGGATTGTCGGGATTGCCGCTTCGCCGCGAGTCCCGGTCATAGAAGGAGACCAGAATGAGATTGTTGCCCGGCGGCACAAAGTCGGGGATGCGGATGTTGATCTGCCAGACGTTGATCAGGCGGGGCGCCAGGCCGGAATAAAGGATATCGGCGTCGTCCAGCCAGCGCGAGTTCAGAAAGACGCGCGGCTTGACGTCCGTCGGCAACGGCCCCGGGGCCGGCTGGCCGTCGGGCGGTGCGCCCGGAACGCGCCGCCCGAAGCCGGTGGCGAAGATCTCCACCACCTCGCCAACGCGCGCCGGGCGGGCCTCGAAGTCGCCGACGCGCCCCGTCGAGCGCCAATTGAGCGTCCGATTCTCCTGTGCATCGACATTCAAGGCAGCCACCTGGAAGAGGGTGTTGTTGCCGACGACAAACCGGTCCGTGTAGAGAAGACCCGGCGAGACGACGTCCATGCGGAGCGTCCCGGCGGCGAGGATCTGGCGGGTGGAGGCGCGCATCACCCAGACTTCAACCGAACCTTCCT
>Ga0308391_1000413_pt1 | contig 18975 bp, 14 predicted proteins | sample Hotspr20Samplet1_FD_202363 | JGI IMG/M metagenome (GOLD analysis project Ga0308391, IMG submission 202363) | Hot spring phototrophic mat microbial communities from Octopus Spring, Yellowstone National Park, Wyoming, United States - 20050623_t1 ... | reverse complement strand
AACCCTGTAAGATGGCCGCTATCGCCCGCAGGGAAGTTACGTTCGGAGTCGTCAGCACCAGGTGCCCGCCCGTTCGCAGCACCCGGTTGATCTCCGCCATCATGTGCATCGGATCTTCGGCCAGGTGCTCGATCAGCTCGCAACACAAAACGGTAGCGAAATACCCATCCGGGTAAGGAAACGGATCGCGTTCCGCATCGAAAAGATCGATGCGGCAGGCAAAGCGTTCGCCCTCCGCCGAGACCGCCTCCTTGATTTCGCTCCGGCCTGCGGGCCCGTAATAGCAGCCACACACTTCCCCGTAGCCAAGCCGAGTCTGGAGTGCGGGCGTGATTTGCATGTACGTCCCCATCTCGAGGATGCGATCCCCGGGTCCGCCGGGCGGCGTAAAAGCCAGTGTCATCTCCAGCCGGTCCAAGTGCTTTTGGACATACTCGTTTTGGCCCGTCCAGCTTACTACGTCTTCCCGTCGGATCCGCTTGGAAGGCTCCTCAATCGGCGGCCCCTTTTGCTCTCCTGCGGTCTCGGGAGCACGCCATGGCTCCCCACGCACTACGGCTTCGAGGAACCCAACGTACAAGTCGGCGACGCGGTCCCAGGAACACTCTTGCTCGACCCACCGCCGTGCCCTCCGACCCAGCTCTCTGCGGATCTCCGGCCGGGAAACCAAAAGATTCAAATACTCGAACAGCTCGTCTTCCTCGTATGGGCCGACTCCGACCTTCAAACACACATCGTCCGGCAATTCCCGGAACGCCCCAACGTCGGAGACGATGACCGCCTTGCCCAGACCCAGCGCCCGCTGGAGCGTGCCCGATGTCTCACCGACCGTCGGAAAGCGCAGGTTCAATACAATGTCGCAGGCGGCCAGAAGCCCCACGAAGTCCTCCTCTGGAGCGAATCCGAACCTCCGCACCGCCCACTCGAGCTCAAGCGATTCGATCAGCTCGTTCAGAAACAGCTCCGAATGAGGCTCCCCGACGAGAATCAGCTTCGCCTGCGGTTCCAATCGCAGGAGTCGCCGGAATGCTCGAAGCGATTCCGCGATTCGTTTATACGGTTTCAGAAATCCGAAAATCCCGAGCAACGGTACGTCCTCGGCCAAGCCGAGCCGTTGCCGGTACCCCGCGCGATCCCCGTCAGCAAGCCATGCGCCGTGGGGAATTCGCCCTATCGGTCCCTTGAACCCCGCCGCTCGCACTTTCTCCTCGACGAACCGGCTGTGAACAATCACCGCCTTCGCCCGTTCCAAGATCCGCCGCAGCATCGGCAGGCCCTCGTAATCGGGCCCCGTCTCCAGCGCGCGGACGCGTTGAGCGTGTGCGAGAGCCGCCTCACCACCCTCATAGGCGACCGCCTCAAGATAGCCGTCCCAGTCGTTGCGGCCGATCGTCATCTCCGCTACCAAGTGGTGCAAGTTGGCCTCATGCAGCACCACCACGCCGGGATGCTCGAGTGCCATTTCGTACGCTAGCGCGTGGTGGATGTTGTTGCCGACCTGGTAAAGCAACGCGTCAAAACGGGAGGACACAAAGCCCGCCGCCGAATCGGCAAACACTTCCACCTCGGCCCGCCGGCTCAGCGGCTCCAGCAATGCCGCCGTGTAATCGGCGATCCCGCTTCTTGCCGGTGGAAAAGGCGAAAACAGCGCCAACCGCATCGGTCACGGCAAAAGGTCCATGCTGAAACTCCCCAGCTCGAGCCGGACCGTGATGCGCAGCGGCCGCCGCGCCTCCTCTTGCCCGATCAGAAGCTCGAACGTGTGCTCGGCAACCGGGCCTTTCACCTGCGCCGATATCTGATCCGCCGTCTGAATCGTGTCGTCAAGCCGAACTTGCTTGGTGCCTAAGTAACGCAGGCGAATCTCATACTCGGCGCCGAGGAAGACTTTCTGCGGCGGCGGCAGCCGACCCTGGCTTAACTCCGCCCGCAGAAAGTAAAGAAAGGTCAGCGCGTCGCGCGGGCACTGTCCGATCGGGATCTCCGATTTGCCGCCTCCGGCTGTCTCGCGGTGCGCGATCCCCGCCCCGATGTCAAAAACGGTCGTCTCCTTTGCTGTCCTCCGGCCGTGCATCGCAGACTTTTCCAGCCGCAGCGAACACAGCGCGGGCGTCGCAATCGATACGAAATGATCCCGTACCGCATAACCGGGCACTGCCGCGTCCAGACGAAACTCAAAACGCCACTGAACCGCTGCCCCTTGCGCGTCGCGCGTCATCTTCGCCGACATCTCGCACTCGCCCAGGCTGAGCCCGCTCGGCCAGTTCACGCTGTAATTCAGGACCTCATCCTCGGCAAAGGGAACCGTTTGCGGGGCGCTGCCGGCCGCCAGAGCCAGCAGCACAGCAGCGGCGAACTGACCCATGATCACGAGTGTACGACGCTCGGCACCTTGACCGCCCGGTTCCGCGCCCGCGCCGTCGCAACAGCCCAGTACACTTCGAAGGTCTTCTCAGCCGTCCTGTCCCAACTGAAGCGACCGGCCCAGTCGAGCCCCAACCGCTCGCGCCGGGCCCTCAGCTCCGGATCGGCGATCAGGTCCCGGATCGCCCGCATCATCTGCCCCAGATCGCGCGGATCAAAGAGCACTGCCGCCGCGTCGGCCACCTCCCGCATCGCCGTCGTGTTCGAGCACGCTACGGCGCGCCCGCAGGCCATCGCCTCCAAAATCGGCAGCCCGAAACCCTCATACAGAGACGGAAACACGAACACCTCGCAGGCCGCATAGAAAAGGCGCAAATCTTCATCCGGCACGAATCCCGGAAAATGAATGCGATCGACGACGCCGCTGCGCGCCGCCATTCGCCGTATCTGCGCCCCGTACCAGCCATCTTGACCTACGATCACCAGCCGGTGGGGCAGCTTCGGATCACACCGGATCAGCTCCGCGAACGCACGGATCAGACCCTCGTGGTTCTTGCGCGGCTGAAGGTCGCCCACCGTCAAAAGAAACGGCGATGGAATTCCGTAGCGTCTCCGAATCTCCTCTGCCGCCGCAGCCGCCGGCCTTGGCCGGAACTCATCGGAGACCGCGTTCGGCACGACAACGACGCGCTCCTCCGGAAGACCGAACGCCCTTAAGATCGCCCGTTTGGAAAATTCACTCGGCGCCAGAACACGCGCCGCTCGACGCACCGTCCTTCCGACTGTGATCCGCAGTTGCAGAGCCTGAGCCCGCCGGAAAAACTCCGGATGCTCGATGAAACTGACATCGTGTACGGTGACCACGACGGGGACCGGACATCCAATCGGCGCCGTGTACTGCACATGAACCACATCAGGCTTGTCTTGACGCAACCTCAGCGGTAGATCCAGCCCCAGCCGAACGTGCGGCACGGCAGAAACCTTCCGCACCCGGAAGGCGGCCGGCACCTGAGACTGCGCCCCTTCGGCTGAGACATACGCGATAACCTCCGCGGCCGGCCCCAGCCGCGCGATTCCCCGGAGCAGGTTGCGAATATAGACTTCGTTCCCCGTTAAATTCAGCCCGATTGCGTGGGCGTCCACCGACAAGCGCATCCGCGTTCCCTTCAGTATAGCCTGCCACCTTCCGACAGACTCGTTACAACTGCGGAAGCGGCAGGCACTGCTCGAGCCTCCTCCAGCCTGCCTCCCACGTGTACTCGCGCTCATACAGCGCTCGTCCGGCTTGCCCGATCCTTTTTCGCAACGCTGGGGACGCGACCAGCGCCGAGACGGCTTCGAGCAAAGCCTGGGGGGTGTCCGCAATCACGAGGTGCTCTCCCGCCAGCCCCGCCAACCCCTCCGCTCCGAGCGAGGTCGAAACCACGGGCGTCGCAGCCGCCCACGCTTCAAGAATCTTCAAGCGAGTCCCGCTGCCCGCCTGGAGCGGAACCACGGCCGCCTTGGCTCGCGCCAGCACCTGCACCGCGTCCTCCACCTCACCCCAGATTCTCGTTCCGGCGACCCCGCGGGTGTACCGCTCGATCGCCTCCGGCCGCTTGCCCACTAACCACCACTCGAGCCGCGGCCAACGCTCTCGCAGCCGTGGCCATACATCCCTGGCGAAATACCGGACCGCCGCTATATTCGGCAAATACTCCATGTTGCCGGTAAACGCGATCGCCTCCTCCTCATGCCGAACCGGAGCCTGCCGATGCGGAATGCTGTTAGGATACACGCACGCTTTCAACCCGGGCGCAATCGCCTGCACCAGTTTTGCATCCGCTTCGGAGGCGACCAGCAAGCGCCAGTATTTGGGCAGCCAACGCCGCTCCAGACGCCGGCAACATTCGGCAAACCTTCGATGCGCCACCGAAACAGGCCATGGCTCAATCTTCGAGCAACGTTCATGCCAAACTGACTCGACGTTGTGCATATCGAGCACCAGCCGCTTGACCCGCCGGGCAAGCAGCGCCGCATACGGGGCGCAACAGAAATGTTCCACCACGCCCAGCTCGTACCGGCTCTCGCCCAAGCGTTCGGCAATCTGTTGCTCGAAGCGTGCGAACCGGTCCACCAGCGGAGGCACTCCTAGCAAGAGCCGGACCAGGTTCCTGCCCACTCGTGCCCGGTGCGAGCGCGAGTGGGTTGGCAGCTCGATCACGATGATTCTTCGTGCCAGCTCCCGCAGCCGACCCGTACGCGGATCCGGCGCCCCGGCTTCGCGAAATACGACAACGTCCAGCTCGGCACGTCGGGCCAAGTATTCTACCAATCCCGCCGTGCGCAACGGGCCGCCTCCGACCGCGGGGTAGGGAGCCTCCGGGGTCAGCAGAACAGCCGCCAGCCTACTTGCCAAGCCTTCTCTTCGCCTCCTCGTAAACCTCGCGCATCCTTCGCGCGGTCCGGCTCCAGGAGAATTCCCGCGCCCGCTCGAACGACCGCTGCCGCTGTTCGGCTCGCCAGCCCGGATCAGTCGCGGCACGACTCAACGCCTCGATCCACCCTGGCACGTCGGTGAACTCCAACCGCATGCCCGCTTCTCCAGCCACCTCTGCCAGCGCCGGGTCCCGACTCGTTATGACCGGAGCGCCGCAGCACATCGCCTCGATGACCGGCAGGCCGAAGCCCTCGTACAAACTCGGCATGAGAAGAGCCAGCGCGTGAGAGTAGAGCGCCGCTAACGGCTCGTCCTCTATCTCGCCCGCCAGCACCAGGCCCGGCTCCGGCCCGAGCGGGGGAAAATCTTTCCGCCGCCGCCCCACCAGAACCAATTCGACCGAATGCCGTCGCCTCACTTCGCGCCACGCCTCAAGGATCACGCCCAGATTCTTCCTCGGCTCCAGCACGCCGACGTGCAGAAAGTACGGCGCCGGTCGCGGGCGTCGCTCGATCGGGCGAAATACGCCGGCCGCCGCCAGCGGCACCGCGACGATTCGCTCCCCCGGCACCCGAAATTTCGCCATCGCTTCGCGCCGGATCGCTTCCGTCGGCGTGACGACCATCGTCGCCAGACCGAGTCGCAGCAAGATCGGCGTCCTCCTCCGTATCCGCTTGGCCTCCGGATACCACCGCCGCAGCTTCCATGGTGCCAGGTCGTGAATCGTCAACACGGTCGGGCACACGGGCAGATACGGCACGGCAAAGTCGGTCCCGTGGAACACCTCGATGGCTCCTCGCCGAAGTTCGGCAATCAGGCCCGCCGACCACCAGCGCCGCTCCCAGAGCCGAACCGGCGACCGCCCGCGCCGCAGGTTCGGCAAACCTCCCTCCGGCATGGGGAAGGCCTGGTCGGAAACCAGCCAGAAATCGTCCTCCGGAAACGCTTCCGCCAGCGCCTGACTCAACTCGCGCGTGTAGCGGGCGATGCCGCCGGTTGTGATGGCGAGCGGCGTCGCATCCAGGGCGACCCTCATGCGGCCCACCCCGAAGCCGGATTCCCTCTCCGCTTCGCCCCTCGCGCTTCTTGTCTTGACCTGTTCGAGAGCCTCCCCAACACCGATAATTGAATCACGATGGAACTCAGCTTCGCCTATCTCGCCGTGTTCGCGGCCGGCCTCATTATCGGCGCTCTCGCCGCCTGGCTCCTGCTGCGAGGCCGGCAAATGGTGCTCGAGCAACGTCTGGCCGAGGCCGAAAAGTACGGTCAAGAAAGCAGAGCCTTGCTGGAGGAAGCCGAACGTCGGTTCTCCGCCGTTTTCAGGGGGCTCGCCGCCGAAGCCCTTCAGGCCAACAACGAGATGTTTTTGGCCCTGGCCCGAGAGAAGCTCGCCGGACTTCATCAGGAGGCCAAAGGTGACCTGGAAAGCCGGCAGCGCGCCATCGACGAACTGGTGCGTCCGCTCAAAGAGTCGCTCAGCCGGGTGGATGCCTCGATCCAGCAAATGGAACAAGCGCGCGCCAAAGCGTTTGGCGCTTTGTCGGAACAGGTGCGCGCTCTGGCCGAGGCCCAAGCCCTGCTCCGCGCCGAAACCGCCAATCTCGTCCAGGCGCTGCGCATTCCGGCCGTTCGTGGCCGCTGGGGCGAGATTCAGCTCCGCCGCGTCGCAGAACTGGCCGGCATGACCGAGTACTGCGATTTTGAGGAGCAGGTCCAGGTCTCAAGCGACGCCGGCCGCCTCCGTCCGGACATGATCGTGCGGCTTCCCAACGGCAGGCAAGTAGTGGTCGACGCCAAGGTCCCGCTGAAAGCCTATCTGGAAGCTCTCGATGCGCCGGAGGAAACTGAGCGCTCGGCCAAATTGAAGGAGCACGCCAAACAACTCCGCGCTCACTTGGACCGGCTAGCCGCCAAAGCCTATTGGAATCAATTCGACGAGAGCCCGGAGTTTGTCGTGGCCTTCGTGCCCGGCGAGGCCTTCTTCAGCGCGGCCTTGCGGGAGGATCCCGAATTGATCGACTACGGCGCCGCTCGTCGGGTCCTCCTGGCGACCCCCACCACACTGATCGCGCTGCTGCTGTCGGTCGCTCACGGCTGGCGTGAGGAGCGATTGGCCCGCAACGCCGACGAGATCCGAGAACTCGGCCGCACGCTCTATGACCGCCTGCGCACCTTTTCTGAGCACCTGCTCAAACTCGGTCAGCGTCTCGAGCAAAGCGTCTCCGCCTTCAACGAGGCCGCCGCCTCGCTCGAGGCGCGTGTGCTGCCGAGTGCGCGGCGATTCCGCGATCTCGGCGCTGCAACCGGCGAAATCCCCGCGACTGAGCCTGTAGCGAGTCGGCCGAGGATCCCGGAGACCTGAGCGGCCCGCCGCCGGTCATCCGCAGGACCGGTGCTACCATTGACAGGAAGATGCACGTCCCAGTTCGCCCGACACGCAGGGAACTCTTGCTTGCCGCCCCGGCACTGAGCCTCGCCGCAACCAGCCCCCTTCGAGTCGCTCCCTTCCGCGCGGACCTCACGCCGCCCAGGGGTGAGCCGCTCATTTGGGTCGTCCCGCTCGAGCAGGTTCTGGACCCGCTGCTTGCCAAAGGCGTCATCCTGGATGACGGCCGCGAGCGCGTCGTGCTTTGCGCCCTGGATTGGTGCGGACTCGGCGGCTCGACGTTTCGCCGGTTCCAACAAGCCATCGCCGGCGGCGCAGGCGTTCGGCCCTCCGCCGTCATCCTTCACACGGTCCACCAGCATGCCGCCCCCTACGTGGACGGCGACGCCTACCGCTTGCTGCGCAGCGCCCCAGACCCTCCTCTTTGCTTCAGCGATGCCGGTCTGCACGCACTCGCCGAACGACTCGCTGAGGCCGTCCGCCGGGCCTTTTCCCGCCTTGAAACTTGTGATCGCATCGGTGTCGGCCGGGCCGAAGTCGAGCGCGTCGCCTCCGCCAGGCGCATCTGGGATCGCGGGAAATTGCTCGTCCGCTACAGCAACGGAGCGAAAGACCCTCACATGGCCGCGCTGCCGGAAGGCCCGGTCGATCCGTGGCTCAGGACGATCAGTTTCGCCCGCGGCGACAGCGTCATCGCCCGGCTTCATTTCTACGCCACCCATCCTCAAACCTTCTGCTGCGACGGCCGGGCATCGGCCGATTTTGTCGGCTGGGCCCGCGAGCGCCTGGAGGGCGAGCAAGGCGTCGCCCAGATCTATTTCACAGGCTGCGCCGGCGACGTCACCGTGGGAAAGTACAATGACGGCTCGCTCGAGGCTCGGCGCGAACTCGCCGCTCGGCTCCTCTCGGCCATGAGGACGGCCTGTGCCTCCACCACCCTGCAACCCGCCGGCAGGCTCGCCTTGCGAAGCGTGCGCCTCAAGCTCCCTCCACGGCCGCCCTCGACGCCGTTTGAACAGATCGCCGATCCTACGCGGCGTTATCGCACCGCCATCACTCACGCTTTCGCCCGCCGCAAGGAGCCGCTGGAGGTCACCGCCGTCAACCTTGGCGGCGTTCGCATCGTGCATCTTCCCGGTGAACCGTTGCTGGAGTTTCAGACTTTCGCCCAACGCCTGCTGCCCGCCGAATTTGTCGCCGTCGCCGGTTATGGCGATATCAGCCCGGGCTACCTCTGCCCCGACCGCGCTTTTGAAGAGGGCGGTTACGAGCCGAGCGCCTCCAATCATCTTCCCGGTGGCGAGCGCCTGGTCAAAGAGGCCCTCCGTCAGGCACTCGGCGCCTGAAGCTTTGAGCTAGGATATTGGCCATGAGACTCGGTCGACGTGCCTTCCTTCAAAGCTCCCTCGCCGCCTTCCTGGCAGGGGCCAAAGCCCGCGCCGTCCCGCCCAGCGATCGGATCCGGATCGGGCTCATCGGTTGCGGCGGCATCTCCGTGGGCGACACCAACGCATTCCTGGCCCACCCTGAGTGTGAGCTGGTCGCCATCTGCGATGTCGACGACTCTCGGATTCAAAAGACACTGGAGCGGCTGGCCTCGCTCGGCCGGGAGCGCCCCGATGCAGTGAAGGACTTCCGGCGAATTGTCGACCGCAAAGACGTGGACGTGTGCCTGATCTGCACCCCGGACCACTGGCACGCCTTGCCCACCATCGCCGCCTGCCGAGCCGGCAAGGACGTTTACTGCGAAAAGCCGCTCGCCACGTCTATCGGCGAAGGGCGGCTCATGGCCGACGTCGCCCGCGAGCACGGCCGCGTCTGCCAGATGGGCACGCAGTGGCGCAGCGGCGAGCACTACCGCGAGGCCGTCGAGATCGTGCAGTCCGGCAAGATTGGCAAAGTGCGCCAGGTGCGCTGTTGGGCGTACCTGGACTGGATCACCGACATCGGTAACCCGCCGGACGAGCCCCCTCCGCCCGGCGTCGACTATGACATGTGGCTCGGCCCGGCGCCCAAGCGCCCCTTCAACCGCAACCGCTTCCATTTCAACTTCCGCTGGTTTTGGGACTATGCCGGCGGCCTGATGACGGACTGGGGCGTGCACTTGATCAATATCGCCCTATGGGCCATGGGGCCCGAGTGGCCGAAAAGCGTCGTCGCCTCCGGCGGCAAGTACTTGCTTCAGGACAATTCGGAAACCCCCGATACCCAGATCGCGGTCTACGACTTTCCCTCTTACACGCTCATCTGGGAGCATCAAGTCCAGTGCGGGCTTGGGCCCGACCGCCGCGAGCATGGCGTGATGTTTACCGGCTCGGAGGCCACCCTCATTCTGGACACCTCGGGCTGGGAGGTAATTGCCGAACCCAAAAAGCGCGGCATGATCGAGATGAAACGGCGTGCCCGCACCGATGAGGCGGTCCGTACAGCGCACGTACGCAATTTTCTCGATGCGATCAAGTCCCGCACGCAGCCGAACGAAAACTTCGACCTTGGCCACCATGTGTCGGCCGTGGCGCACTTGGGCAACATCGCCCTCCGCTCGCAGAGCCGCATCGCATGGGACGCCGCCGCCGGCCGCGTACGCAACCACGAAGCGGCCAACGCCTTCCTCCTGCCGCCCTACCGCCCCCCGTGGAAGCTCTGAGAAATTGGGGACAGTATACTCAATCCCCTTTTTCCCCCGCCCCCAGCAGCCGACCCACCATCTCTACGTCCTTCTCATCGGCGAGCAACATCACGCGGTCGCCGGCCTCAAGCACCGTACCGCCCTTTGGCACCAGGTAGTCTTCCTTTCGGCTGACTAAGACCACCAGTGTCGTTTTCGGCAGTCGCAGATCCACGATCTGTCGGCCGGCGGCTTTCGATCCCGGTGCAACCTCGAACTCCAGCATCCGGCTGGTCGTTCGCCGCCCCGGCAGAAACTCCAGCGGCCTCTCGGGCCGGCTCGGAAGCGGCGCCTCCAGGCCGAGACGCCGCGCCACCCACGCCAGCGTCGTGCCCTGAAGGAGCGCCGACGTGATCACGACAAAGAAAACCACGTTGAAATGCAACTCAGCATGAGGAAGGCCGGCCAGCAACGGAAACGTCGCCAGAATAATCGGTACGGCTCCTCGCAGACCAACCCACGCGATCAGCACTTTCTCCCGCAGGGAAAATCCGGCCCCAACCAGGCTCACCAGCACGCCCGCCGGCCGAGCCATCAACATCAACGCCGCCGAAACCAGCAAGCCCGGTCCGGCCACTTCGGCAAGGTGTGAGGGGACCACGAGCAAGCCCAAGACGACAAACATCACGATCTGGAACAACCACGCCAGGCCGTCGTGGAAGCGGATCAGGCTTCGCTTGTGGATGAAATCCTCACTCGCCATCATCAGGCCGGCCAGATAGACGGCCAAAAAGCCGTTGCCGCCCACTAACGCCGTCGCACTGTATGCGGCCAGCACCAACGCCAGCGTCAGCACCGGATACAGGCCCTCGCTTTCCAGACGCAAGCGGTTCAAAGCAGCAACCGTAAGCTTTCCGAAAGCGACTCCCGAGAGGGCACCGAGTCCCATCTGAAGCAAGAACAGAGGTGCTAGGTCGCTGACGCGAGCCGTCGGTTCCACCAGCAGGCGGATGCAGCCCACCGTCAGGAATACCGCCATCGGATCGTTGCTTCCCGACTCCAGTTCGAGCAAAGGCCGCAACCGCCCCTTCAAGCTCGCATTTCGTGACCGGAGAACGGCAAAGACGGCCGCGGCGTCCGTCGAAGAAACGATCGATCCGAGGAGCAGGGCCTCCTGCCAACTGAAGCCGACAATCCAGTGAACAAAGCCCGCCACGACAAGCGCCGTCAGTAAGACCCCGAGACTCGCCAGTCGGACGCCGCTCCCCCAGACTGCCGCCACCGCCGGCCATTCCGTGTCCAGCCCGCCGGAGAAAAGGATTAGCGCAAGGGCGACGACGCCGAGCGATTGCGCCAGGGCGGCATCGCGAAACTCCACGCCCCCGATGGCTTCCGAGCCGCCAGCCATGCCGATCGCCAGGAAAAATAGCAGCGCCGGCAACCCCAGCCGGTCGGAAAGCTTGCTTGCCAGAACACCCGCAACAAGCAGCAACGCGCCGACAAACAGCCCCTGCTCGAGCCCGTCCATCCGAATCCGTCCGGGCGCGGCTGCCTGCGGCCTCCCGGACCTCCCTCCGACAGGCTAAACCCGGGTCAGGAATACCGGCAGACCGATCTTGCCGGCGTAGTTCGGCCGGTACTGCACCGTGTCATACATGGTCGCCACATCCACCGAACGCGGCCCGAGTTTCGGGTCCGGGATGGGCATCAGCGTGTAGCAACCCTTTACGAGCGCCGTCATCGTCCCGCTGGCGCCCTCGAGAATCGCATCCACGGCCAGGTTGCCGAAAGTGATCGCCACCATCGAGTCGATGAAATCGGGCGAACCGCTGCGCAGCTCGTAGGTCAGGTCGCTCACCAGCGTCTCCTCGCCCGTCCGCCGTTTGATCTCGTCCGCCAGATCCTCGGCTACGTTCATCTTCTTGCGATGCCCGAAAGCATCCGGCTCGCCGTACTCTTTCACCGTATAGCCTTCCCACTTGGCGCCTTCCGATAGCACCACCAGACAGTAATTGCTCGGATTCTCCCGCTTGTCTTCAAGCAACAACTCGATGAGCCGCTCGAGGTTCACCGTGTACTCGGGGATGCAGCAGCGAATGCTCTGCACGTACGCCGTGTAAAGCGCCGTGTAACCGGCATCCCGGCCAAAAACCCGGAAGATCCCGATTCGCTCGTGGGACCCGACCGTCGTCCGCTGCCGCGAAATGGCGTCGGTCGCCCGCGTGATGGCCGTCGAAAAGCCAATACAGTATTCGGTGTTCTGGACGTCATTGTCCATCGTCTTCGGAATACAAACGATCCTGACGCCCTCTTTGTTCAGGCGAGCCGCATAACTCAGGGTGTCGTCTCCCCCGATAGCGACAAGATAGTCCAGCTTCAACGCCTCGATGTTCCTCAGCACATGGCCGGTTATGTCCCAGACCGTCGATGTGACGCCTTTCTTTGTAACCTCACGTTGCGGGAAATCCGCCGGATTGAGAAAATCCGGAAGCTTTTTCATGCTGGCGGGATTCGTCCGCGAAGTGTGCAGGAAGGTTCCGCCGCTACGGTCCACCGTCCGCGTCACCTCCCGGTCCAGCGGGTAGACGTAGCGGGCTCGGCTCTGCTCGTCATCCATGTTCAAATGGGTCAGGCCCTCCCAGCCGCGGCGTAGCCCGATCACCTGGTGGCCGAGCTCGGCGGCACGGTAAACCACCGCTTTGATGGCATGATTCAGTCCGGGGACATCGCCCCCGCCGGTAAGAATGCCGATTCGCATAGAAGTTAATTCTCTCCTTCCCGAGAAATCATCAAGAAGAGCTCGTTTCGCCGTCCAAACCCTCGACGCGCACCTCCACTGGGATGCCGCTCCGGACGCTTTGGGTCACCGTGCAGTAATCTTCAAACAGTTCCAGACACCGCCCGACGCGCTCGCGCTCGCCTTCGCCGAGCTCCGGCGCAATCGACACCTCGATCTTGCCGATCCGCAAACGCCGCTGCTCATTGCGCACCGTCTGCACCCGGACGCGCGAGCGCAGGTGCCTGAGGTCGATCTTCACTTTACGCGCACAAAACAGCAGGCTGGCGTTCAAGCAGCTTCCCACTGCCGCCGCGAGAAGGCGCGCCGGACTGGGACCCGCCGACTTGCCGAGCGGCGGCCCCTCGTCCACCGTGAGCGGCGCCAACGGTGAGCCGTCGAAATTCACCCGGAACTCATAGTCGGCCACCTGCTCGATCGAAACTGTGAACTCGCTGACCGGCTCGTTCATCCGCTCCTCCTACGTCGCTACGTTGTCCACCCACCAGGGCGCCGTCGTGCTCTCTTTGATGACGATCTGGTTCAAGAACTGCGCCGCCTTGGTCAGGCCTTCCTCGGGCGACATCAGGCTGTCTTCGTGCTCGATCGACAGCACGTAGTCATAGCCGCACATCCGCAATGTCGAAACGAAATCTCGCCACCAATCCTCGCCGTGCCCGTAGCCGCAGGTGCGGAAAATCCACGATCGATTCCGCTCATCGGTGTACAGCTTCATGTCCAGCACGCCCGACTTCGGCAGGTTCGCCTCACAGATCTTGGTGTCCTTGGCATGGACATGGAAGATGCAGTCGGCCAGAATCCGCACCGCCTGAATCGGATCGATCCCCTGCCAGAACAGGTGACTCGGGTCGAAATTGCAGCCGACGTTGTCTCCGGCCACCTCGCGCAGCTTCAGCATCGTCTCCGGACTGTAAACCACATAGCCGGGATGCATCTCGATGGCGATCTTCACCCCATGGTCGCGCGCGAACTTGGCGTGCTTGGACCAGTATGGCGCCACCTTCTTTTCCCACTGCCACTTGAGCAGCTCTTGATAATGTGGGGGCCAGGGCGAAACCACCCAGTTCGGATACTTCGCCGTGTCGCTGTCGCCCGGGCAGCCGGAGAAGTCGCACACGACGGGCACGCCCAGCTTCTCCGCAAGAATGATTGTCTTCCGCGCCACCTCCTGGTTCTTCTTGGCGATGGCCGGATCCGGGTGCAACGGCTCGCCGTGACAACTCAATGCGCTGATCGTAAAGCCGTTATCCTCAATCTTCTGCTTGAACTCCTTGAGCGCCGTCTTGTTGTCCACGAGCGAGAGCTTGCAGTGCGTATCGCGCGTGTAATTTCCCGTACCAAGCTCGATCGTGTAAATGTTCAGCCGCTTCAGCTTCTCCAGGACCTGATCGAGCGTCAAGTCCGCCAGCAGCACTGTCAGTACGCCCACTCGCACGGTTGTTCGACCTCCTCTTCGATCTTAGCCGGAACGCCCGCCAGACGTCTTCAGAGCGATTCGGCCAGCCGGCGGCCCAGCTCGCGCCCGGTAATCTCCTCCTCGTCGACGATGGCATCAGCGCCGGCGCCCGCGAGCTCCTCAACGGCGATGTGATGCCTGGCGCGGGCGATAACCCGTACCGCCGGGGCCAGTGTCTTTACCTGATGGATCACGCGTCGCACCGTGGTTGTATCCGGCACCGTCACCACTACCCCGCGAGCCCGCGCCAAGCCGGCGTGTTCCAGGATCTCCGGCTGCGTGGCGTCGCCCAGCGCAATCGCAAGAGCCGGCTGCCAGGCCGCCACCGTGTTGGGATTCAGTTCGAGCACCAGAAACGGGAGCTTTAGCTCCTGCAACGCCGAAACGACAGCCTGGCCCGCCGGCCCGAAGCCCACGACGATCACGTGGCCGCTCTCGGTCCGCTCCTCCGTACCCAGGCCGAGCGCCCGCGCCGGCGACCGCAGCCAACAAGCCGGTATGGCGGTCGCCGCCCCGATCAAATAGGGCGCCGCCAGAAGCGTCAGCAACGAAGCCGCCAGAAACAACTGAAACTCTCGCTGCGGCAGGATGCCTGCCTGGCGCGCCGTCTCTCCCAGCACAAAGGAAAACTCGCCAATTTGCGCCAGCGCCAGACCCGTGGCTAGCGCTACGCCCATCCCAAGCCGGAATAAACCCACCACGCCGCTAACAATCAGCGTTTTGCCGGCGACGATCGCCGCCGCCAGCAAGGCCGCCTGGAGCAACACCCCCGGCTCCGGCAGCTCCACCAGTAGACCCACGGAGGCAAAAAACACCGTCACGAACCCCGCACGCAGGGGAATCACGTCGGCCCGGATCTGTTCGGCGAAAACCGTTTCGGCCAGGAGCACTCCAGCGATGAACGCTCCGAGGATGGGTGACTGCTCCAGAGCGTGCGAGGCCCATGTCACCAGCAAGAACACCGCGAGGGCCAATAAGATGGGCAGCTCCCGGTTGCGCAGCGAGGCCGCCAGATTCAACGTCGGCGGCAGCAGGTAGCGGCCCGCGATGACCACCGCGGTCACCAAGAGCGCCCCCTTGCCGAGTCGCAGCCCGAAGTCGGCCGCCGCGCCCCACCCCTCGGAAGTCCCGCCCAGCGCGTTCACCACCAGCACCAGGGGCACCACGGCCATGTCCTGAAGCAGCAGAATGCCCAGCGCGTTCCTGCCGTGCAGGCTGTCGAGCTCCGCGCGCGCCGTAAGCACGCGCAACACCAGGGCCGTGCTGCTCATCGACACCGCCGCCCCCAACACCAGCGCCGCTTTGTACGAGAGGCCGCTCCACTGAAACGCTGCCGTGAAGACCACGAGGGTCAGCAGCACTTGGAGCGTCCCGCCCCCCACTGCCAGCCGCCCGAACGCCTTCAAGCGTCGCCAGGAAAACTCCAGCCCAATGGTAAACAGCAGCAGCGCCACGCCGAGGTCGGCGATCATCTCGACGCCCCCGTCGCTGGCCACCAGCCCCAATCCGCCCGGGCCGAGCAGCACCCCGGTCAGAAGATAGCCGACAATGGCGTTCTGCTTGAGACGCTCCGCCGTCAAACCCAACACGAGCGCCGCCGTAATCAGAAGGGCTATGTGGTAAAGAAGCGCCCAGGCCTGCACAGATCGTACTGTCCCCGCCAGGCGCGCCTGCCGGTCCGCAGTCCGGCGCGGCTCAGCGCTTGACGATCACCTCCCGCAAGTTGTCCCGCGTCAGGAAGAACTTCACCGCACTGAACCGCTCGAACAACCTCTCGATGCCGCGATTGTTGAACTGCTGAACCGCCAGGCGTCGCCCCCGCGGGACCAGATACAGGGTCTCGGCGTCGCCGATGCGGTAGGAGTATAGCGGAACCTCCTGCGGGCGCTCCGCCGTGTGAAAGAGGGTGAACATGTGCGCGCCCGGCCGCAAGATCTCATACAGCCTCTCGATGGTGGCCAGCAGAACCGGGCGCGACAAGTACTGGAGTGTGTCCCACGCCAGCACGCCGTCGAGCGCGCCGGCGGCGAAATCGAAGCACTGCACCAGGAAGGCCTCAATCTGCGCCCGCTGCGTCGGCCCCCCGGGCGGATCCTCCTCCGCCGTGAAGGAGTCCAGGGTCCGCAACAGGTCCTCCGAATAGAGTCGATGCCCGAAACTGGTGAGGAAACTGACGTTTTCTTGTGAAATCCCGCCGAGATCCAGAATCGTCAGGCCGGCCTCGTCCCGAATGGTCGCCACAAATTGAGCCAGTCCGTGACTCTTTTTGACTACAACCTCCTTCGTCATCTCATCCGCCGGTAAGCCTGAGGACCGATCCCCGCTTCCGCCCGGCGCGCGCTCTCACGTTTTTGTTTCGGCTCCGGCGGCAGCCACTTTCGTCGGCTCCGGCCGCGCCGCCGAAGACGCTGCCGGCGCCGTGGCTGCCGGGCGCACGGGCTGGGCCGGCGCCGGCGCGGCCTTCGACGCCTCCGCCCGGATCACGTCGATGCTGCCTTTAAAATATGCCCCGTCTTCGATCGCAATTCGGGCCGTCCGGAGGTCCCCGACGATCTTCGCCTCTTTGCGAATCTCGATCTTCTCACCCGCCTCCATGTTGCCGTGCACCGTGCCTTGCACGATGATCTCTTTGGCCTTCACGTTGGCGTGCACCTTGCCGTTCGGACCGACCGTCAGGCGATGCTCCTGCACCTCGATGGTGCCCTCCACTTCCCCGTCCACGTACAGATCTTCCCGGCTGAAAATCTGCCCTTTGACCACCACTGACTTGCCCACCGCGGCAGCGCCGCCGCCAGGCTCGGCCACGCGCGTCGGTGCCGTCGAAATCGGAATCCCTTCCCGGCTCAGCTCCGTCGCCGTCGGCAACGGGGAGGCGGTGCGCCCGCCGGCCGGCTCCTCTTCCTTGCGTCGCGTCCACATTCGTCTCACCTCCTCGGCAGCCAAACTAGTTCGAAACGGCTGACCTTGCGGCGATTCTACCGTAGCCGGGGCGGCGGCTCCAAAGCGGCTCAAGCCCAAGGCGAACCTGGAACCCGCTTCCCGGACTCCACTATGATAATAGACACGTGAAAGTAGTTTCTCTCTATGTCTAAAAGTGTTCCAGCTCTGATTTTATTTTTCGCCTTCGCGGCAGCTGGCCAGGACGCTCGCACCGCCGCTCTGACGGGCGTGGTCACCGACCCGGCCGGCGCGGTGGTCACCGGCGCCAAGGTCACGGTCGTGAACACCGCTACCCGGTTCACCTCCGAGGGCCTCACCAACGAGACCGGCCGCTATTTCATCCCATACCTGGCGCCCGGCCCCTACGAACTCCGCATCGAGGCGCCGGGCTTCACCAGCTATCTCCGTACGGACATCCAACTCCGGGCGGGCGATTTCCCGCGCATCGATGTCCAGCTCGAACTCGGGGCGGTCACCGAATCCGTAACCGTTTCCGGGGCGGTCCCCTTGCTCCAGACGGAGACGGCCACGACGACGGCGACACTGCAAAACCAGGTCTTTATGCGAATCCCCGTGATGCAAAGCCGCGCGTTCAATATTCTGACTTACCTTCCCGGGGTCAATGCGACCGAATTCCTCGCCTACAACGCCATCGGCCAGCGGAACCGCTCGATGGGTTACTCGGTGGACGGCGTCAGCGCCAAGAAGCCTGTCCGCGGCGCCGCCACCCATCACACCGAGACGGTCCTCACGACCATGGACGCCATCGAGGAGGTCCGGGTCCTCACCACCGGTCTGCCCGCCGAATTCGGGCGGATCGGCAGCGGCATGATCGTCGCCGTCATGAAGAGCGGCACGAACCAACTGCACGGCTCCTTGGAGGATCGCTATTTCAACCGGTATCTTCTCCATCGGCGCTACTTCGACCGGCTGCCGCAATCGCCCGTGGGCTACCACCAGCTAACGGCCACCCTGAGCGGCCCGGTAGTCCTGCCGAGGATCTACAACGGGCGGGACCGCACCTTCTTCCTGCTCGGCTGGTACCGGCACCAAGAAAAGGCTTCTGAGACCGAGATCACACAGGTGCCGACGGAGGCGACGCTGAACGGCGACTTCAGCTTCGGCGGACTCGGATACCCGATCTTCGACCCGTTCACCACGCGGCAGGTCAATGGAAGCTGGGTGCGGGATCCTTTCCCCAACAACCGCATTCCGGTCTCGCTGTTCGACCCGGTGGCCCGCAATTTCCTCAATCAGAACCCCTGGCATCGCCCGAATCAGCCGGGCTTCGTCGAGGCGGGCGGGCCCCGGGAGAATTTCGTCGCCGTCACGCGATACCGCGCCTACCGGACCCGGCTCGATACCAAGTTCGACCAACAACTCAGCCCCACACACAAGTTCTTTGTCCGCTACTCGCACAACTTTCATTGGCTCTGGTCCAACCGCGGCAACATCGCCTACGCCTGGGAGCTGCTGAATCCGGCCGCCGTTCCGATACCGACCGATATGGGGAACTTCGCCTTGTCCGACACGTGGACGATCTCGCCGACGACGATCAATGAGTTCCGCATCGGCGCCACCCGCCGCATCTTCACCCGCCGGCCCGACAGCTACGGTCAAAACTGGGCGGAAAGACTCGGCATTCCCAACACGCCGCCGGAGACCTTCCCGCAGTTCAACAACCTCGGATGGGCGGTGAATCCGGGTGGTTTTGCCAAGTCTGTCGCCGAAGAGATATCGATCGCCAATAACTTCACCCGAATCATTGGCCGCCACACGCTGAAAGCAGGTTGGGAACTGGCGCGATCGCGGTTCAACAACGTCGACGAAGACCGTCCGTCGGGAATTTACAATATGGGCGGGACCGACTTTCCGTTCCGGCCGGCCACCGGCAACGGATTTGCCGCGTTCCTGCTCGGCGCCGTCCAGAGCGCACAGTTCACCCGCAATTATGCCACCTGCTCCCACGCTGGTGGACGCACGGACTCTACATTCAGGACGAGTT
>Ga0308391_1000412_pt1 | contig 19033 bp, 17 predicted proteins | sample Hotspr20Samplet1_FD_202363 | JGI IMG/M metagenome (GOLD analysis project Ga0308391, IMG submission 202363) | Hot spring phototrophic mat microbial communities from Octopus Spring, Yellowstone National Park, Wyoming, United States - 20050623_t1 ... | reverse complement strand
AGGCGCGCACCTGGAGCAGTCCGTTGCTCTGCACGCCCGATCCGGGCTACTTCGTTATGAACAATGACCGCGGCGTTCAGCTCTCCTCCGGGCGCATCCTTCTGCCGGTGTCGCTGCACACCTTCGGCGGCCAGTTCACGTACCGGGGTGTGGCGATGTGTTACCTGTCTGACGACGGCGGCCGCACTTGGCGGCGTAGCCGCGACGTCGTCGAATGCCCGGACAGGGAGAGCCCGTCGGGCCTGCAAGAACCGGGCCTCATTGAACTCAACGACGGTCGGCTCATGATGTTCTGCCGAACCGATCTCGGTAGCCAGTACGTCGCATATTCAAGCGACGGCGGTGAGCGGTGGAGCGGCGCCCGCCCTTCGCCGCTGCTCTCGCCGCGTTCGCCCGCTTCGATCGAGCGCATCCCGAAGACCGGCGATCTTCTCGCTGTCTGGAACGACCATAGTCGCGTGCCGGAGCAGACTCGCCGCCGTGGGTTGCGCACGCCGCTCACGGTGGCGATTTCAAAAGACGAGGGCGGAAGCTGGATCCACCGCAAGCGCCTCGAAGAGTCGCCCGAGGGTTTCTATTGCTACACGGCGATCGAATTTGTCGACGACCACGTGTTGCTCGCCTACATGGCCGCCGACCAGGTGCCCGCCCGGCAAATCCGGATCACGATGCTGCGCCTACCGATTGAATTCCTCTACGCATGAGCCATGGCGATCGAGAGTCTCGTTGCGGATTTCAAACCCACCACGCTGCGCCAGGATATCGCCGAGCTGCTGGCTGAGGCCATTCTCACCGGCAAGTTGCGGCCGGGCGAGCGCCTGAACGAAAGCGCCCTGGCTCGCCAGCTCGGCGTCAGCCGGGCGCCCATCCGCGAGGCGTTACAGAAACTCGAGGAGCAGGGTCTGGTGGTGAACCGCCCGCGGCGCGGCATGTTCGTCGTCAGCCTGGACGAGGAGGAAGTGCAGAAGATCAACAGCTTGCGGCTGGTTCTGGAGGCCGAAGCGCTGCGCCTGGTCCGAGCACGAGCCACCCCGCAAATGCTACGGCGGCTGCAACGGATCGTCGAAAAGATGGAGCGCAGCGTTGCCACGGCAGCGATCGAAGCGGCGCAGCTGGACCTGACCTTCCACCGCACGCTCTGGAGCTACAGCGGCAATGAGTATCTGGAGAGGCTGCTGGTGAGCCTGACCGCCCCCCTGTTTGCCTATGCGGTCCTGACAAAACCGAAGGCCGAGAAGATGCGAATGATCCTGGACTCGCACCGCCCGCTTCTCGATTATGTGCTCGGCAAGGCTCAGCAAAGCGCCGAGGAGGTCATGCTCGCTCACCTCGCCTTGCGCTGGAGCGAGCCGGACCGCTTCGCTTCCCGCCGGCTTGCCTCCGGCGTCCGTTAAAGATCGCCGCTTCGAGGCCCGACAGCGAGTCCGGTGACGAGGAAGACGGGCTCGCCGGCCCTCACGCGGGGATAGGCGTGAATCAAAACAACAACGCCATTGCGAGGCGCAAAGTAGCGTTCCAGCACACGCCCCCACATATCCACTAACATCCCCAGGCACGCTCCCGCGGATACGGGCGACAGCAATTCGACCTCCGGCAGCAGGAAACCGTCCCGCCCCGCACGGACGCTCGTCTCGATATCGCCGTCGCCAAACAAGTGAAGTCGCGGGGCGGCTGGCTCCGGAGCGCCTGGCAGGATCCCCAGGTGCCGCATCAGGTTCAGTAGGCCCCGCTTGAAGACGGCCAGATCTTCCGCATCGATCCGTCCTGCTCCGCGGGCCTCGGTGTAGAGGAAGGGAATGCCGCGCGCTTTGGCCGCCGAAACGCTCCGTCCCGGCGGAGTGCGCGGGTGCGCCCACACGACGGGAGCGCCGAATGCGAAGGCGGCGCGCTCGGATCGTTCATCACCTGCCTCGTAGCCCACAAGGAGCGGCATCTCGAGGCTCGCTCCGGCGCTGTGGAGGTCCACATAGAACGAAGCCTGAGAGAGGATCGACTGGTCGAAGTGCCAGGCGAGGGCTTGTGAAGGCGAGCCGTCGCGGCGTCCGGGAAATTGGCGCGCCAAGTCGGCGCCGTCCAGCGGGGAGCGACGTGTTCCCTGCTCGAACGCCGGAACATTCAGCACCGGGACGGCGAGCAGGTCGCCCCGCATTATGTCGGGATCGAGTTCGCTGGCCAGTTCGACAAGGGCGCGCATGCCTTCGTACTCATCGCCGTGCACTCCGGCAGATACGGCGAGAACCGGCCCGGCGCTTCGTCCGCGCAAGAGCAGGACGGGAAAGCCCAAACGCTGCCCCCCGGCGACGAACTCAAGCTCGAGTTCGTGCCGCTCGCCAAGCGCGAAGGTCTCGATTCGAAACTCCTCGGCGCGCATTTCATTCGGCGGCGGAAAGCAGCCATTCGCGCGTGAAGCGCGCCCATCGTATGTCGCGGCCGCCGTCGGCGAGAGCTTCTTGCCAGACAGCGACGATCGTGCGGTCGGCCGCTTGGGTCAGCCCCGGGTAGGAGGCCTGCAAGCCGATCGGGTTGGCTAAAATCTTCGGCCGCGTGAAGCTGCGGCCGCCGTCGGCGCTCAAGGCGGCGGTGAGCGGGTGGCGGTGGATCGGCGAGTTGTTCCAGACGGCGATGATCTCGCCCGGAGCCTCCTCCAGGCGCCACAACGCGGTCGGCGTGTTTTGGCCGATGAGCGCGCTCGGCTTGGGCTCCGACCAGGTCACCCCGTAGTCCGTGCTCCGGCTTTCAAAGTGTCGGGAGCCGCCGGAACGGAGAATCATGAGGATTTCGCCGGGGGCGAGCTCGACGATCGAGGGCTCAGCCAGGCCGTTGGTCGCTCCCGGCGTCTGCTTCTCCAAGAAGGCCGTGAGATTGCCGTGAAGCGTCCACTTGATTCCGTCGCGCGATTTCAGCAGGCCACTCGCCAGAACCATCTCCCCTTCGGTGCGAGCAGCCATGCCCTGCTCGGCCCAAAGGTCCCAGGAGATGCCCATCGCGTAGGTGCCGTCGGAGAGCCGGATGGCGTTGTGCTGTTTACCTGGGGTGTACTGGCGCGGGATGAAGATCTCCTCGGGGGCGCTCCAGGTGGCGCCGTTGTCGGCGCTGCGCACCATGATGGTCCAGGCCTTGTCGATGGTGTTGGGGATCTTCACTCGCGTGGCGTAGACGAAGACCCGGCTGCCGTCGACGAGGATGTTGGGGTCGGCGTCGTTCATGCCAGGCTGATCGATCAGCAGGCGCGGAGCCGACCAGGTGCGCCCGCCGTCGGAGGAGAAGGAGGCCATGACGCGGCCGTCAGCGCTGTCGCGGGCATAGGCGCCGAAGACGCACAGCAGGCGCCCGTCGCCCAGCCGCGCCACCTGGGGATGGTGTTGCGGAAGAAGGCGGCGCCGTCGGAGCGGATGACAGTGCCGGTTTCCAGCGCCGCGGCGGGCAGCAGGAGGCCGAGCAGACAGGAGATGAGACGCATGGAGCCAGAGTACAAATCTGTCGACAGATTGTCAAGTCAGTACGCCAGATATCCCCCGTCCACCACCAGCGTCGCCCCGGTGATGAACGACGCCGCCTCCGAAGCCAGAAAGGCCACCGCCTCGCCCACCTCCTCGGGCCGGCCCCGTCGCCCCAGCGGCGTCACCCGGAGATAACGCCCCGACGCGCCCCTCGCCTGGAGGAAGGCGACGATGTCCGCATTCTGCGGCGTATCAATGTCACCCGGCGCGATCGCGTTCACCCGGATCCCATAAGGCGCCAGCTCGAGCGCCAGCGCACGCGTAAGCGCCACCTGACCAGCTTTGCTGGCGCAGTAGACCGAGGCCAGCTCCTGTGCGGCGAAAGCTCCCACGGACGCGATGTTGATGATCACCCCGCCACGGCCGGCCTCAACCATCGCTCGCGCCACCGCCTGAGCGCAATGGAATGTCCCTTTCAGATTCACGTCGATGATCTCGTCCAACTGGGCAGCGGTACAGTCGAGAAACGCCGCCACGGCCGGCGGGCCGGTGAGGCTTGCGTTGTTGACCAGAATGTCGATGCGGCCGAAACGCTCGAGAGCGGCCGCGACCATGCGCTCGACCGACCTCCGATCTGCGATGTCAGTCTCGACGCACAACACCTGCGTTTCAGGCAGATTGCGCGCCGCCTCCCGGGCGACTTCCACTCCCTTCTGGGCCAGCACCGGTTTCGCGCCCTGCCGCGCCAGCACGCGCGCCGTTCCGAAACCGATGCCTGTTCCGCCGCCTGTGATGATGGCGATCTTCCGTTCAAGACTCATGAGAATGCCCTCTCCTGCAACAGACCGGGCAGTTCCTCCGGGCACACCGCGACCTCTTCTACGGCGGCCGCCAACGCCGCCAGCGATCGCGGGTCCTTGAAACCGCTGCCAGTCACCAGGCAGATGGCCGGCTCTCGGCGGTCGAACCTGCCCTGCTCGACGAGCTTGAGCAAGCCGGCGAGCGCCGCTGCTCCGGCGGGCTCGGCCAGGATTCCCTCCAGTTCGGCGAGCAGCCGCTGGGCCACGTAGATCTCCTCGTCGCTGACGGCGACGCCCGTGCCGCCGCAAGCGCGCAGTTCGGTGAGTGCAGCTGAGGCGTCGATATCGAACGGCACGCTCAGACCGCTGATGCGCGTGGTGCTTGTTCCCGGGGATATCACGTCGTCCCCACGCTGCCAAGCCGCCACCACCGTCGAGCATCCTTCTGGCTGCACGGCGTGCACGGGCCAGCGGCGAGCGAGCCCTCGTCACACGGCTGTGTAAAGGCCTCCCCCACCCACTGGGACGAAGACGTGACGTGGCTCGGCGCCGGCCTGCTCGACCAACTCCCGGCCAAGCGCCTCGACCCCTGCCATTCCTGCGGGACAATATCGGTACGCGGAAACCACGAGCGGCAGAGCGCCATCCGCGGTCAAGCGCTCCAGAAGAGCATAGACCTGTCGAGTCACCTCCGGCAAAGTCCCGAAGCCGCGCACGCGCACCAGCTCGGCCCCGTGTGCTCGCATCGGGAGCAGCTTTCCCTCAGGGGCGCTCTCATTCACGAGGATGAGGCATCGGATGGCGTACCGTGCGGCGTAGGCGGCCAGCGCCGAGCCGGTGTTTCCCGAAGAGGTGGCCAGGCACGCCCGAAGCCGGCGAGCGAGCATATGGCTGAGCTCGGCGGCGACGAAGCGGTCCTTATAGGAGCCGGTGGGATTGAGCGTTTCCAGTTTGAAAGTCAAGTCGGCGAGTTGAAAGCGGCGAGCGACGCCGAGACTGGGAAGCAGAGGCGTGCGGCCTTCGCCGAGAGAAGAAGCCATGCTGCATTTGCCCTACTGTCGACAGTAATTCTATAATACCGACATGCCTCTTGGCGGCGTCATCCCGGCCCTCGCTACCCCACTAGTCGGCGACGATTGCGTCGATCGCGACGGCCTGCGCCGCCTCATTCGTTATCTGCTTGGAGCCGGCGTCCACGCGCTGTTCGCCAACGGCTCCATGGGCGGCTTCGCCTTCCTCACCGACGATGAGCAGGTCCGCTCGGTCGCCACGACTGTTGAGGAGGTTCGGGGGCGCGTGCCCGTCATCGCCAGCATCGGTGAAACCGGCACTCGCCGTGCCGTGCTCCTGGCCCGCCGCATTGCTTCCGAAGGCCCCGATTTCCTCGCCGTGCTTCCCCCTTTCTTCTATCGCAGCCGCCAGCAGCATCTCATCGAGTTCTTCGGGGAGCTGGCCTCGGCCCTCTCCACGCCCTTGGTCCTCTACGACAATCCGGTCATGACAAAGAATTCGCTCGAGCCGGAGACCGTGGCCGAGCTCCTTCGGCGCATCCCGAGCCTGGCAGCCATCAAGGTCAGCGACACCTGTTGTGTGAAGCTCCAGGCGATCCTCGAGGCGGGAGGCAGCCGGGACGGCTTCGCTGTGCTGTGCGGGAGCGAGCACCTGATGCTGGTGGCACTTCAGATGGGCTGTCACGGCTCGGTGGGTGGCCTCTACAATATCTGCCCGCATCTGGCGGTGGCTTTGTGGGAGGCTTTCCGTCGCGGCGATCTTAACGAGGCGCGCCGGTGTCAGCGGGAGTTGATCGCGGTTTGGGAAGTTTTTCAATACGGCGCCATATGGGGAGGCTTTGACGAGGCGATGCGCTATCTGGGCATCTGCGAGCGGGCCACCGGCCGGCCCTATGTGACGCCCCTGGATGAAGCCTCGCGGCGGGCCGTCCAGGCGATCTTGGAGCGGTTTGTCGCGGCGCGCGTCGGCGGCATGGGGTGATCGGGCTCCGGGCTCGCCTTACACCCGGTGGGCGCTTGGGCGCCGCGCCGGCCGCGATCACCTCCGGCGTCCCTTTCCGCCCGCTCCCGGCACCAATTACTTGCGTCCGGCCAAGCTCAGCGCCAGCAACTGCTGGACATTGGCGTCAATGCGAGCCAGCGCCGCCGCCTGCTCCGCCGTCAGGCCGCCCTGCGATGCGGGCTTCGGATTGTACGGCGACTCCTTGTCCTTGCGGTAGATCAGCACGCCGAACGGCGTCCGGTAGATCCCCTCGATCGGATCGAGCGGCCGACAGGGGATCGGAATCTCCGGACGCGGGTCCTGTTCGCCGGTGTCCTGCGCGAAGCTCACCCAGACCGGTCCGGTGCGCGTCTTTTCCCACTTGCCCGGCGCGCCCACGCCGTTGGCGTTCTTCATCGCCAGCAGCGCCCCGGCGTTGTGATAATCGCCGCCGATCTTGATCAGCCACTGCCGGCGCGTCTCGCCGCGCCAGTCGATCCGGAACGGACCCGTGGTGAAAGAAAGACCCTCGACCACCTCCTCGCCGCCGAGCTCGTTTTTGAGCGCCTCCGCCTCGGCCCGATGGGACAGCCAGTCCGGCCGCAGCGGCGAGGGCTCAAGCGGCGGCGGACCGACGACCATGGCCGGCGTCGGCGCGATCTGGTACTTCGGATAGACGTATTTGCCCGGCAAATTCGGCGTCGCCGCCTCGCGCGCCGTCAAGCTCATCTTCTTGAAGCTCGCGCTTGCATGGTCAAACCAGGTGTACTCGACCAACTGGTTGTCGGGGTCCGAGACGCGCTCAAGAGCCGTGGTGTCGGCCCAGCGCTTGATCCGGCGCTCCTTGTTCCAGGGCGGCGCCTGCTCACCGAAGGTCTGCTCCCAGGTCGCTCGCGTGTGCCGATCGAAAAGAAACAGTCTTTCCACGGGGTAAAAAGGCTCGTCCGGCAAACGGAGCTCTTTCGGTTTACTCACAAAAGGCACAGATTTACCTCCTTGTCGGGACGGATAGATAGAGATAGATGGCGCGCCGGCTCATCGGCACGCCGCCCTCATTATCGCCTGCCCCGGATCGCGGCCCGCTGGCGCAGCTTGTCTATCTCACGGAAAAACAATGGGATCGCGAGTGCAATTGCGCCGGACCGTCACGGGCTTCCTGAGCCGACCGCCTTCTTGTCGCCGGGCAAACTCTCGAGAACTTTCTCCCAGTCCAACCAACCCGGCGCCTTGTGGATCCACTTGTCGAACCAGGCAAACTCCGCCATCATTTTCACCAGCTGATACCGCGGCTTGGTGATGGCGTGTCCCATTCCGGGAAACTCCAGGTACTCTACCGGCACACCCAGCTCCCGCAGGGCGACATACAGCTCCCGGCTTTGGGCATTGGGCACGCGCGGATCGTCGGTTCCGCAGAGGATCAGCGTCGGCGTTTTGGCGTTGCGGATGTAGGTGAGCGGGGAGACCGCCCGGTAATGCGCCTCGTTTTCGTACGGCCTGCCCCGAAAGTAGAACTCGCGCGTTCGCTGCACATCGGTCTGGGCGTACAGCGAAATCCAGTTCACCGCCCCGGCTCCGGTGGCGATCGCCTTGAAGCGGTCGGTCTGGACCAGCGCCCAGTTCGACCAATGGCCCCCGGCGCTCCAGCCCATGTGGCCCAGGCGGTCCGGATCGGCGATGCCGCGCGCGATCAGGAAGTCCACGCCGGTCATGATGTCGTCGAAGCCCTGGCGGAAGTAGTCGCCTGCAATCTGGCGTCGAAAGGTCTCCCCGTAGCCGCTGCTGCCGCGATAGTTCGGCTGAAAAACCGCGTAGCCTTTACCCGCAAAGACGTGAGGGTAAGTGGTGTAAGATCCGCCGAAAGAGTTCGTCGAGGTGCCTGCCGGACCGCCGTGCACCTGCACGATCAGCGGGTATCTTTTTCCGGGCTGGTAGTTCACCGGCTTGATCAACAGGCCCTCGACCTCAACGCCGTCGGAGGCCTTCCACCGCACCGTCTCGTAGGCGCCGAGCAGGAACTCCTCCACCTGCTCGCTCAATCGGGTCAGCCGCCTCCAGCGCCGGGGCTCGCTCAGATCCTCCAGCGCGGCGGTGAAAACCTCTTCCGGCTGGGCGGGTGTGCTGCGGCGGATCAGCAAAAGGCCGCTGTCGATATCGAAGGCCAGATTGAGAAACTGATCCCCGCGGGTCAAAACGTCGGGCGCGCCGCCAGAGAGCCGGATCCGCCAGGCCTGCCGGTTCACCCCCACCGTCGTGGCAAAGTACAGCGTGTCGCCGCCGGGCCCGAAGAAGCCGACATCGCCGTCGTGATCCCAACCCTCGAACAGTTTCCGCCGCTCCTCGCCCTGCGTGGCGACAAGATGTACCCGCCTGGCGCGGTGCTCTTCGCTTCCCTCAGGAAGGGTGTAGACGAGCCATCGCGAATCCGGCGAGAACTGTACGTTGCCTTCCGCCTGCCGGTTGTCGGTCATCCTGCGGAGCCTCTGGCTTTCGAGCTCGACGAGAAACACCTCCTTGTCCCAGTCGGTGGCGTAGCGGTGCGTGGGCTTTCCGACGCAGGCCAGCCACCGGCCGTCGCGCGAGATCTCGAGCGAGCTCAGCACAAATTCGTTCTGGGCGCTCAGGCGTCGTTTCGCTCCCGTCGGGACCTCGACCACGTGGATGTTGCGCGGCGAGGGCTCGAGCGCGTTGACGCGGACGTCGAAGCCGAGCTTGGCGCGCCGGCGGTGCACCGATTCGTCGCGGTCGGCCGCCGTGAAGTAGATGGCGCGGCTTGAGGGATGCCAGACCCACTCCTCGATGGGCGTGTCGTGTTTGAGCAGCTCGCGGACCGGAAATTCCGGTCGCCCGAGATCCACCAGCTTCAAGCTGCGATGGTCCTGCGGCCCGCCGAGATAGGCCAGCCAGCGCCCGTCACGGCTGAAGGCGAATCGCTCAACACCGTCAGACTCTTCACTCAGACGGCGCGCTTCGCCGCCGCCCACCGCCATCAGGTAGATCTGCTTGTGCCGGCTTCCGTCTCGGGCTGACAGGAAGGCGAAGCTCTGCGAGTCGCGGCTCCAGGCGAAAGGCGTCTCGTCGGCCTCGGGCGTAAAGGTCATCTGCCGATGTGCCGCGCCGTCGGTTCGGACCAGGAACAGCTCGGTGTAGTTCTGTCCTTTCTCCCAATTGGGGACGATTTGCGAATACAGGAGCCAGCTTCCATCCGGCGAGACGGCAAAGTCGTCCAACCGCTTGAGTTTGACGACGTCAAGCGGCGTCATGGGGCGTTTGTCCGCCGCAGGCGCCTGCGCCGATGCGAGGATCACGGCCGTTACAACGGCAAAGACTCTGCTCATGCTGCTCAAGCTATCAAAGAGCGAGCGCAAGGGATGGCGTATAATCGGACATGTGAGGAAAGCTGGGCCGGCCGCGGCTCTCGCTCTGTTCCTGCTGGCGAGTGGCTGCAACCGAAACATTCAAACTGCCGAAGCCGTCCGGCAGGGCGTCATCAGTCACCTATCGGGGCGAGCTGGGCTTGACATCGGCTCCATGGAGGTCGACGTCGCTTCGGTGACCTTCCGCGGCGAGGAGGCCGAGGCGGTCGTCTCATTCCGGCCGAAGGGCTCCACCGACCCGGTGTCGATGATGCAAATGCGGTACACGCTCGAGCGGCAAGGCGGTCGCTGGATCGTCAAGACCAAGCAGGGGGCGGGAGGCGGCGCCCACGTGGGAGTGGAGGGAGCGGCGGATCCCCACCAAAACCTCGGGCAGCCCGCCGGCGCCCTTCCGCCAGGCCATCCCCCTCTGGGTGAAGCCGCACCCAAGCCTCCCAAACCATGAAGCGCGTCGCCGTCCTCGGAGGCGGGCCCGCCGGCTCCTTTGCCGCCGAACGGTTGGCGCGGGCGGGGCTGTACGCCGTCGTGTTCGACGAGAAGCTGGCCTGGGAGAAGCCCTGCGGCGGGGGCATCACCTATAAGGCTTACAGCCAGTACCCTTTCCTGCTCGACAATGACCTTCCAAAGAAGCTCATCCACCAAGCCCAGCTCGCCGCGCCCGGCAGCGGCCCCTGCTCCATCAAGCTGAACCGCCCGCTCGTGATCTATTCCCGGTTCGACCTCAACCGCATGTTGCTCGAGAGGGCCGAGCGCGCCGGAGCGCAACTGGAGAAGGCGCGTGTGCTCGAGCTCATCCGCACCGATCGCGGCTGGCGCGTCCGGACCACCGCCGGTACGCTGGAAGCCGACTTCTGCATCGTCGCCACCGGCGCCCGAAACTCGCTCCGCCAAGTCGGCACCCAGTGGAGCGCCGACAACACCATGTACACCGTCGGCTACTGGGTGCCGGCCAGTCAGGAACACATCGACATCCAATTCCTGCCCGGCCTGGAGGGCTACATCTGGGTCTTCCCGCGCTGCGGGCATCTCTCGGTCGGCATCGGCGGCAAAGGCGAGCCGGCAGCGCTTCTGCGCCGCCGCCTGGAGCGCTTCATGTGCGAGCGGGGGATCCCGTTCGGTGACGCGCAGCTTTTCGGCCACATGCTGCCGTCGCTGTCGCCGGGCGGCTGGCGGCACAATCGCGTCGCCGGAGACGGCTGGCTCGCCGTGGGCGACGCCGGCGGGCTGGTCGATCCGATTACGGGTGAAGGACTCTATTACGCGATTCGCTCGGCCGACCTGGCATGCGAAGTTATCCTCGATGACACCCGCCCGCCGGCCGAAAAGCCGCAGAGTTACCGCTCGCTGCTCGCTCGCGACTTTGCCGCCGATCTGGAGTTCGGCGCGCGCTTCGCCAAGCGCTTCTTTCTCGATAGATTGCTGTTCTCGAGCGTGCCTGCGCGCATGGTTGAGTTCATGCGCCGCAGCCCGCGCTTCTTGAGCCTGATGGAGGATCTGTTCGCCGGCACTTTGCCCTACCGTGACCTCAAGGACCGACTCCTTCGGAACTTGAACGGGACGCTCCAGGAGATCCTGTGGAGCTTTTTCTTCCGACGATTGCTTCCCACCAAGACGTAGGCCATGAATCTCAGCCGTTCTCAAGCCCTTCTGGAACGAGCCCAGCGCGTCATCCCCGGCGGGGTGAACTCGCCGGTACGTGCGTTTCGCAGTGTCGGCGGGACGCCGCCCTTTTTCGCCCGGGGCGAAGGCGCCTATGTGTGGGATGTGGACGGCAACCGTTATCTCGATTACGTCGGCTCTTGGGGGCCGCTCCTGCTCGGCCATCGCCATCCGGAGGTGGTGGAGGCCCTACGGCGCGTGCTCGAGATCGGCACCAGCTTCGGCGCCCCGACCGAGGGAGAGGTCCTGCTGGCCGAGCTGATCCGCGAAGCGATGCCCTCGATCGAGATGGTCCGGCTGGTGAATTCTGGCACGGAGGCGACTATGAGCGCTCTCCGGCTGGCGCGTGGTTTCACTGGGCGGCCGCTCGTCGTCAAATTCGAAGGCTGCTATCACGGCCACGTCGATTCGTTGTTGGTGAAAGCCGGCTCCGGCGTGGCGACGCTAGGCATCCCGGACACCGCCGGCGTGCCGCCGGCCTTCGCCGACACCACCATCGCCTTGCCCTACAATTCGACCGAGGCGGTCGAGGAGACGTTCCGCCGCCGCGGCGAGGAGATCGCCGCCGTCATCGTCGAGCCGGTGGCCGGAAACATGGGCTGCGTGCCTCCGGCGCCCGGTTTCCTGGAATGCCTGCGGCGCGAAACGGCGCGCTACGGCGCCTTGCTGATCTTCGACGAGGTCATGACCGGCTTTCGCCTCGCTTGGGGCGGTGCGCAGCAAATTTGGGGGATTCGCCCGGACCTCACCACGCTCGGCAAAGTAATCGGCGGCGGGCTGCCCATGGCGGCCTATGGCGGGCGCGCCGACGTCATGTCCCGGATTGCGCCCTCCGGCCCCGTCTATCAGGCGGGCACCCTCTCCGGGAATCCGCTCGCCGTGGGCGCCGGCCTGGCGGTGCTCGGCTATCTGCAACGCCACCCCGAGATCTACGCGGAGCTGGATGGAAAGACCGCTCGGCTGGCGGCCTGCGCACCGGCCGGCGTCACAGTGAATCGCGTCGGCTCCATGTTCACCTTCTTTTTCACCGACCAGCCCGTGATCGACTATGAATCGGCACGCCGCAGCGACACCGCGCGGTTTGCCCGGTTCCATCGCGCGATGCTCGAGCAGGGAATCTACCTGGCGCCGTCGCAGTTTGAGGCTGGCTTCGTCTCGGCGGCCCATTCGGATGAGGACATCGCTAAAACGGCGGAAATTGCCCGCCGCGTCTTTGCCTCTCTATAGCCTCGCGCAAGGCCCGACCGCCGATCAGCGCGACCAGCAGCAGAAACAGAAGGCTCAGGGTCACCACCAGACGCCGCCGCTCCGGTGGGAGCGTCTCGGACCGTAGTGTGCCGGCCTCCTCAAAACCCAGCTCCACCCGCAGATTCACGGTCGCCGCCGGCCCATTGCGGCGAGGATTCTCCACCACCACCCGGTAGTCGCCGGGCAGGCGGGCTGGGTAGCGGATCGAGCCGGAGACCTGGTCGCGCACCAAGCGGACGAAGCGGCGCGGGGGTGCTCCGGCGGCGCCCTGCGGCGCCTGCAAGCCGACAGAGACAGGCGCCTTGTCTCTCATGGAGCGGAACTCGATGTCGATGACCGCGGGGCGCTGCCGCAGAGCAAGGTTCAGCCCCCTCAGCTCGCCGGGGGCCAGCCGAAAGGTCTCCTCAAGGAGCGTAAGCCGGCCGGCCGAAGCGGTCAGCACGACCGGGAGCAGAATCATCCCCCCTGCCCGGCGCAGCGCTGCGAGTCTCACGCGCCATCGAAGCCGCACCCCTGCCGGACGGGCGGGGCTAAAATGGGAAGCAGCATGGATGACAGTATCGCACACCCGTCGCAGGTGCCCCGCTCCCTAGGCGTTGCGAACTGGAAAGCCGCTCTCAGCAGCGCCTCTGCCGTCTTGCTTGCCGCCCTGATGTTGATCGCCGGAGTCTGGAAGGCGAGCGACCCGATCAGTGCCGCCGTACGCCTCCATCAGGCGCTCGTGCCCGCGGCGCTGGCCCTGCCGGCAGCGCTCGCCCTGGGCATCTCGGAGACTTTCGCCGCCGTGCTGCTGCTTGTGCCCCGCTACCGAAGATGGGGCGCCTGGCTGAGCGCCCTTCTGCTGATCGCCTTCATGATCTACATCGGCGTCAATTACGGCGCCCTCCGCGGTGAGGAGTGCAACTGCTTTCCGTGGGTCAAGCGCGCCGTCGGCCCGGGGTTCTTCGTCGGCGACCTGATCATGCTCGCGCTGGCGCTGGTCGCGGCGCGGTGGGCGCCTCCGAGCGCAGGCAAGCGGGGCGCCGCCATCGTGCTCGGCGCCGTGTGCGTATTCGCCTTGGCCTCCTACGGCATGCACGTGGTCAAGAGCGGAACCGTCCGAGCGCCCGATACGATCCTGGTGGAGGGCAGCCCCGTCTCGCTGGCCGAAGGCCGCTTCTTCCTTTATTTCTTCGATCCAGAGTGCGCTCACTGCCTGATTGCTGCCCGGGAGATGGCCGGCTACCGGTGGAGGAGCATTCGGATCATCGCGGTGCCGGTGGCGCGAGCCGAGTTCGCTTCGCAGTTTCTCGACGACTCGGGGCTGCGCGTTCCGCTCAGCTTCGACGCGGCGAAGCTCCGTGAGGTATTCTCCTTCGGAGATCCGCCTTACGCGGTGGCGCTAGAAAACGGTCGGCAGATTGGAGAGATTCGAATGTTTGAAGGGAACGAGCCGCGCGCCACACTCCAGCGGCTCGGTTTCATCGAATAACCAGGCGTCAGTTCCGCCGCTTGAGCGTCGGCCGCTCCTCCTCGTCTTCGGCTTTGGGCTTCTCGTTGCCTTCCGAATCCACGCGCCCGGAACCTTTCTTGCGAAGCGTCGGACGGTTGGCGTCGGCATCCTCGGGCGCCCGCCGGTTCTGCATCATCGCCAGCCGGGCCTTCACTTTGTTAAATTCGCTGGTGGTGACTACATACTCCGGCTTGGCTTCCAGAATCTCCTGAATGTTTTTTTGCGCGTTGGTGATGCGCGAGCCCGTCGGCGGGTGCGACGAAAAGACCTTCGACATCGTCCCTGGCTTGCGCTTCTCGGCCGCGAGCAGTTTCTCGAAGAAATCGACAAACGCCGTCGGATCGTAGCCGGCCTTGTACAGATACTGCAAGCCGAGCAGGTCGGCCTCCTCCTCGAAGGCCCTCGAAAACTTCAGAAAGCCGATCGGGATCAGCACGCTCGCGCCCTGGCGGATTCCGTAGCCGGTCCAGCCGCCCATGAAGATCAGGGGGATCGAGGCGAGGTTGATGATCTGCCCGCGTGTAGCCTGGCGGGTGCCGTGCCGGGCGGCGATATGGGCGATCTCGTGCGCCATCACGCCGGCCAATTCCGCTTCCGTCTCGGCTTTGAGCAGCAACCCGGTGTTGATGAAGAAGAACCCGCCCGGCAGGGCGAATGCGTTCACCTCGTCGCTGTCGATCACCTTGATGGTGACCGGAACTTTGACGTCCGAGTTGCGCACCAGATTCTGACCGATCCGGTTCACGTACTCCGAGATGATCGGGTCGTCCACGATCTTGGCCTGGCGCTCGATCTCTTGCGCGTAGGCCTTGCCGAGTGCAATCTCCCTCTCCAGCGAATAAAAGTTCACCCCACGGCCGACGTCGCGGTTGCCGATCTCGTCCGGATCCTTTCTCTTGTCCTTGGCCGCCCCCCAAACCGGCAGCAGCAACAGCGCCGTTGCCAAAGCTAAACTGCGCAGGTAGACACGCCGCATCGTGACTCCTTCCCGAGCATCGCTCCCACTTTGATTATATGCCCGCAAGCCGGCGCGCGATTCAAGGATCGCCTGGCCTCGCCGGACGGAGCAACTCGGAACCTCTATGCTATTGAACGTGGAGTCCCGCTGATGGGTTACCCAGACACTCTCACGCCGCTCTGGATCCGTTACGCCGAACAGTTCCCCGTCACCCAGCACCTGATTTACCTGAATCATGCGGCCGTCGCCCCAGTGGCTCGGCCCGCCGCCGAGGCGATGATCCGCCTGGCCGACGAGGCCTGCCGGTGGGGCTCCTACCATTACGCCGACTGGCTTGCCGCCTACGATGGCCTGCGCCGGGCGGCCGCGCGCCTGCTCGGAGCCGACAGCGGCGAAATCGCCATCGTCAAGAACACCTCCGAGGGGATCGCCACCGTCGCCAACGGCTTAGACTGGCGCGCCGGCGACGTCGCCGTCGTCTTCCGCGAAGAGTTTCCCGCCAATTATTTCCCCTGGGTGCGGCTGGAGCGCCGTGGCGTCCGGCTGCGCTGGATGTCGATCTACGACCCGCTCGAGGCGATCGATGAGGCCTGCCGCGGCGCCCGCCTGCTCGCCGCGAGCCATGTGAATTACCTGAGCGGCTACCGAATCGATCTCGAGGCATACGGGGAAATCTGCCGCCGCCACGGCTGCCTGTTCTTTGTCGACGCCATCCAGGGACTGGGGGCCTTCCCGATCGACGTTCGCCGCGCCGCCATCGACGCGCTCGCCGCCGACGGTCACAAATGGCTGCTCGGTCCGGAAGGTTGCGGCATCCTCTACGTCCGCCGGGAAGTTCTGGACTCCATCGACCCGGTCGAATTCGGCTGGACCAACGTGGCCGGCTACGCCGACTACGCCTCGCGCGACATGACGCTGAGATCGGACGCCGGCCGTTACGAATGCGGCACGCTGAACACCATCGGCTGCTTCGGCCTGCGCGCCGCTATCGAGTTTCTGCTGGAGGTCTCTATCGAAGCGATCACCCCCGCCGTGCAGGCCCTGTCGGACCGCTTGCGCGAAGGCGCCTTGGAAAAAGGCTACGAGGTCCTCGGACCCGGCGATGAAGCCCACCGCTCCGGCATCGTCTCGATCCGGAAACCGGGGCTGGATAGCCGCGCCGTCGTGCGCGGCCTCCGCGAGCGGACCATTATCGCCTCACCCCGCCAGGGCTGGGTCCGCCTGTCTCCGCATTTCTATATCGCGCCGGAGGCCATCGAGGCCACGCTCGAGGCCCTGCCGTAGCCGGAGGCGCAGCCCGCTAGCGCCCCGTATCTCCGAGCCCATGCATCTCGCGGTAGATTCGGGCGTCGAAGGCCTGCGTCGACTTGAAGCGCTCATGTCGGCCGTCGCCCGCCTCGGGCCGGGCAAGCGCCAGCAGTTGCTGCTTTTCCTGCTCATCCATCGGCCGGAAGTTCCGCGCGATCTTCAGGTCCTGCTCGAGTTCCTCCATGGTTTCGTAACCGCGGCACAGCGAGGCGATCGGCAGGCTCAACCCAAACCGCACACACTGTTCGGCGGTGATCTTGGTCGACGATGGGATCCGGCCCACTTTACGGCCGCCCCCCAGGCTCTTCATCCCGATGACGCCGACGTCTTCTTTGAGACACACCGGCACCACACGGTTTTGGAAGCTCCGGTAGAAGTGATCCATCACGTTGATCGGCATCTGCGAGCTTGCCCAGGCATAGCCCATATCGAGCATCTTCAGGTGAATCTCCGGATGCTTATGCCCGGTGAAGCCGATAAAGCGCACTTTGCCGTCCTTCTGCGCCTCGAGCGCCGCCCGGTGCCCGCCCCGCTCAAAGACCCACTCCGGATCGTTGTCGTAGTTGATCTCGTGGAACTGCCAGAGGTCGATATAGTCGGTCTTGAGCTGCCGGAGACTGTCTTCCAGGCAACGTTTGCTGAAGTCGTAGTCGCGCCCGGAGTTCTTCGTCATCAGGAAGACCTTCTGGCGCTTGCCCTCGCCGAGCGCCTTGCCCATCAGCTCCTCGGAGTAGCCGTCGTTGTACATCCAGGCGTTGTCGAAGAAGTTGATCCCCTGATCGATGGCGGCATGCATGATGCGGATCGCCTCCTTCTCGTTTTCCCGGCCGGCATAGCCGATGTGCGCCCCGCCCAGGCATAAGATCGACACCTGCACATTCGTGCGTCCCAGCCGGCGCGTCGGCACCCCCTGGCCGGGCTGCTGCGCCATAGCCTGCTGAGCCAACGCAGCCACAGAAAACCCGCCTAGCGTCGCCCGGATGAAATCCCGCCGTGAACTGTCCATATTGGCCTCCTTAGGATAGAATTTAACCCCATGCCGACAGGATGGCAATCTCCGCTCGTGCCGGGTCTTCTCGGCCGAGTCCGTTCCTGACCAAGATGCCGGATCTGGCTCGCCTGGAGTCCTCGCCCGTGCTCCGACTCCTGGTCGGAGCCGCCGCCGCCGGAGTGCTGCTGCTTGTCCTTCAACAACTGTCGCCTGTGCTGGTGCCCTTCCTTCAAGCCGCCTTTGTGGCCATCATCGCCGCCCGGCCTGTTTCTTATCTCAAACGCCACCGGGTGCCGCAGGCCGCCGCGGTGGCAATCGTCATTCTCGGGCTGGTGATCACCTTCTGGATGCTCGGCATCTTCGTGACCGGCTCGGTCGGCGAGATGGGCCGTGAACTCCCGCTTTACGAGGAAAAGATCCGCTCCGTGCTCGCCGCGCTCGGGGCAGCCTTGCGGGATCAAGGCTTGGAGGTGCCCGAAGGAGGCATCGAACAGATGCTCGATCCGGGCGCCGTGCTTCGCTTCTTCGCCCGCTCGCTCCAGCAGTTGGGGGGCGGCATCGCCAAGGCGATTTTCGTCCTGATCATCGTTCTGTTTGCCCTCATCGAGGCTCCGAAGATATCCGCGCGGCTGCGCGCCACGGGCGAACACCGCCTGGAAGGCTTCCGGCGCCTGGCCGGCATCCTGAATCGCTATTTGCTGATCAAGACCTGGATGAGCCTCGGCACGGGCACGACGATCGGCCTGGTGCTCGCCGGGCTGGGCGTGGACTTTGCCGCGCTCTGGGGTTTGCTTGCCTTCCTGCTCAATTACATTCCCAACATCGGCTCGCTTGTGGCCGCCGTGCCGGCCATCGTCCTGGCTTTCCTCAAGCTCGGCGCCGGCGGCGGCCTGGCCACGCTGGTGGCCTACGTCGCAGTGAACGTCTTCTTCTCTAACATCCTGGAGCCGCGCCTGATGGGCATCAGCCTGGGCCTGTCTCCATTGGTGATCCTGTTCTCGATCCTGCTCTGGGGCTGGGTCTTCGGCATCACCGGCGTTTTCCTGGCGGTGCCGCTGACCATGACGGTGAAACTCCTGCTCGAAGCTCACCCGGACACCGAGCAGATTGCCGTTCTGCTCGGCTCGCACGTCGAGGTCAAGGCGGAGGTTCTCGGTGGGCCGTCGCCGTCGAATTGAACGGATCGAGCCGGAACCGTGCAGCGCCTTCGGCCGGCCCTTAGCGGAACAGTAAGGGCAGCAGCTCAGCCAGGTAGCGGCGCCAGACGGGCCAGCTATGATCGCCATCGGTCAGCCGCCAGGTGTGACGGATGCCCCTGGAGGCCAACAGCGCGACAAACTCCTCGTTCGGCTTGATCAGGAAGTCGTCCTTGCCGCAGCCGATCCACAGCAGCCGCAAAGCCCGATTGGACCTCTCCGGCTCCGCCAGGAAACGCTGAAGGGGCCGGGTTGCGCTCGGCTGGCGCACGGCGGCGCTGAACAGGCCGACCCAGCCGAACAGGTCCAGGTTGCCCAGGCCGATGCGCGCCGCCTGGCCCCCTCCCATAGAGAGGCCGGCAATGGCTCGGGAGGCGGCCTCGCGGCGCACGCGGTAGGCCGATTCGACGAACGGGATCAGGTCCTCCAGCAGATCGCGCTCGAGCAGCCGGTTCTGCTCCTCCCAGCCGGTGCGCGGATCGGCCAAGCCGGCCACATGCCCGAACGGCATGATGACGAGCATTTCCGGTGCCCGCCCCTCGGCAATCAAGTTGTCCAGGATGAGGTTCGCCCGG
>Ga0308391_1000410_pt1 | contig 19072 bp, 10 predicted proteins | sample Hotspr20Samplet1_FD_202363 | JGI IMG/M metagenome (GOLD analysis project Ga0308391, IMG submission 202363) | Hot spring phototrophic mat microbial communities from Octopus Spring, Yellowstone National Park, Wyoming, United States - 20050623_t1 ... | reverse complement strand
CTCCGGCTTCAGCGCCGGCGTTCGGTTAAGCGTTGTTCACCCGCACTCGCCAGCGCCTGCAGCGACTCGGCGAACGGCGGCCAGGCGATGCCTCGCTCGGTGATAATGGCCGTCACATAACGGTGTGGTGTAACATCGAAGGCCGGATTCGCGACAGCGACCTCTTCGGGGGTCACAGGCACACCCGCGATCCGGGTCACCTCGTCCCCGGGCCGCTGCTCGATGGGTATGTCGTCGCCCGAGGCAAGCGACAGATCGAGCGTCGAGATCGGCGCGGCAACATAGAACGGGACCTGATTCTCTTTGGCCAGCACCGCCAGCGTGTAGGTGCCGATCTTGTTGGCCACGTCGCCGTTGGCCGCGATGCGGTCCGCCCCCACGATGACGCAGCCGATCCGCCCGGAACGAAGAAAGTGGCCCGCCATGTTGTCCGTGATGACCGTGGTCGGAATGCCGTCACGCACCAGCTCCCAAGCCGTCAGCCGGGCGCCCTGAAGAAACGGTCTGGTCTCGTCGGCGAATACCTCGATCCGCTTGCCCTGGGCGACGGCGGCGCGAATGACTCCCAGCGCGGTGCCGAAACCGGCGGTGGCCAGCGCGCCGGCGTTACAGTGAGTCAGCACCGTCGTGCCGTCGGCAAGCAGCCGGGCGCCGTGCTCCCCGATGGCGCGGTTGACGGCGATGTCTTCCTCCTTCATGAGCTGCGCCTCCTCAACTAGTCGTGAGCGAATCTCCTCGATCGGGCGGCCCCGCAAGGACTTGTACAGGCGCTTCATCCGCTCGATCGCCCAGAACAGATTGACCGCAGTCGGGCGCGTAGCGGCCAGCGTGCCGCAGATTTCGGCCAATTCGGCGTCCAGCCGGGCGGGATCGGCGCGTAGCACGCCCAGCGCCACACCCATCGCCGCAGCCACGCCGATGGCCGGTGCGCCCCGGATCGCCATCGTACGGATCGCCTCGGCCACCTCGCGGTAATCCCGGCACCTGAGATATCGGACCTGGTGCGGCAGCAGGCGCTGATCGATCATCACCACTCCGTCGGTCGTCCACTCAATGGTCTCTACCATGCCGTCGACAAATCCTCCCAGCGCGCCACCAAAGCGACGAAGAAAACGAAATTGTAACCGGCGTGCATCACCGCAGCAGCCATGGTCGAGCCGGTTCGGAAGCGAACCCAGCCGAAGGCCGACCCCGCCAACGTAATCAGAACGACGTGCTGCCAGCTCCAGGCATACTGCGGGCCGTGCGGAATCGCGAACAAAGCCGCGGTCAGGGGAATGGCCGCCGCTCCCAAAGAGCGCGTCAAGAGCGGCTGCAAGAAACCGCGGAAGATCAACTCTTCGCAGAGCGGTCCGAGCGTCACGGCGAACAAGCCCACCAGGGCGACCGAGCTCTTGTCGCGGAGCAGTTCCTTGATCGGCATGTCGATGTCGGGCGTCCGCAGCAGGGCGCCCAGAGCGGCCACCACGAGCGCCAGGACGGCGCCCGCAGCGAGGAAACCCGTCAGCCGGCCGGCGGGGCGTCGCCAGGCCAGGGACCGCCAGAACGGCCTGTTGTAGCGCAGCTTGAGCAGGCCATACAAGCAGATGAACCAGAAGCCGTAGGTGAGGAACTGGACGCCCAGCACGGTGGCCGCTGTGCGTCCCGGCGAACCGGCCGCGGCCGCGATGATCATGACAATGGCCGCCGCGGCCGCAAGCGACGGCAGCGCCATCCCGATCAGTACGAGCAGGTCCCGGTAGCCCCAAAAGGGCTCGTCCCGCTGCTGCGGGGACGCCGGCGAGTCGATCGGGGCGGCCTCCGGCCTCATCCTTGGTCGCGATCCGCCAGCACCGCCGCAAGCAAGGGGATCATCAGCTCGTGATGTCCCGTGATGGTGATGCCTTGCCCGCCGGCCTGCGCATGCGGCCGCGAGACGACGTTGACGCACGGCCGGTAGTGTTGAAGGAAGTCCAGATTCGCCGTCGTGAAGCCCCTCAAAGGGCGGCCGAGATTGCGTACGGCCGAGACGGCTTTGAGGAACACCTCGGGCAGGATCACCGCAGAACCGACGTTGAGGTAGACCCCGCCCTGGTCGAGCTCGGCCACCAGCGAGCAGAACAGCCGGAAGTCGTAGTGAGTGGCGACGCCCAGGGCCGCCGGGTCGCACGTCGGATGCATGTGGGGAGTATCGGCGCCGATGGCGACATGAACGGTGACCGGCGTGGAAGTGCGCCAGGCCGTCACCAGAAGGCTGTATGGCGCAAGCTCCGGCCTGGCGAGCTGGTCCAGGTGGCGGCCGAGCGCCTCGCCGGCCCCAAGCCCGTCCCGAACCCCCTCGACAATCGCCCGGCTCATCTCGCGCCCGGTTTCTTCCGCCGCTCCGAAGCGCCCTTCGGGCAAGACGGCTTCGACATCCTCGCTGGTGGCGCCCGAAAGGGCGATCTCGAAGTCGTGAATGGCCGCCGCGCCGTTCAAAGCGAAGGCGGTAGCGAAGCCCCGCCGCGCCAGATCGATGAGCACCGGGGCCAGGCCGCACTTGATGACATGGCCGCCCAGCCCCCACACAATCGGCTTCTGCCTGCGGCGCGCTTGCTCCATGGCGGCTACCAGCGCGCGCAGCGCATCGGCGGCGAGCAGGCGGGGAAGTCCCTCCAGCCAGTCGCGTGCGCGCAAATCTGCTCTTGGCGCTGAGGCGAAGTCCGAGACGCGAACCTTCCCGCCCCGTTCGTCCAAGGGGATAGTGGCGAGGCCGCTCAGATCGAGCGGCTTTTGCAAGTATTTGGTCACCTAGAAGAGGCCCGCGGCCGCCGGCCGAGACCAAGCGAGAATTATACCATTCACCTCGTCGGCCCGAGCGGGGCGAGCCCGCCCCGCTCGAGGCGAAACCGCGCCTTTGGGTTAAAAGCTCAACCGGAGCCCGAAGCGGAAGACCCGCTCGTCGATGCCCTCTCGGCCGGTGTTCCGCGTGCTGGTCACTTCGAAGACTCCGCTGCGGAACGTGCCGTCCGGGTTCAGCCGGAGGTTCGAAATGTTGTTGCTCGGATTGGCGAAGTGGGGCGTATTGGTCGCGTTGAAGGCCTCGGCGCGAAACTCCAGTTTCCAGCGCTCACCCAGATCGAAGCGGCGGAAGACGCCGAGGTCCAAGTTGACCAGGCCCGGCCCGCGCAGGATGTTGAACCCGGCGGTTCCGAAGCGCGCCTCGGTGACCGAGGCAAATCGCGTCCAATCATAGAAGGCCATGCCGGCGCCCACGTTGCCCAGCTTCTTCACCGGGCCGGAGCCGACAAGGTCAGCCCTCTGGCTGTTGCGCGGCGCGTTCAACGAGACGCCGGAGGCGACGACGCTGAATGGATTGCCCGAGTAGGCGCTAAAGAGCGCGTTGATCTGCCAGCCGCCGGCGATGGCCGCCGCCGCTCCACTTGTGGCCCAACGCTTGCCCCGGCCGAACGGCAGCTCGTAGATGGTGCTGGCCTGGAAATTGTGGGGCTGGTCGATGCTGCACAGAGCGCGGTTGAGGTGGAAATACTCCGGGATTCTGATGGTGGGCTCGTCGCCGCTGTTGGAGACCCCCGCAATCGAGGTGCACTTCGACACGGTGTAGGCCACGTAGATCTGATAGCCGGCTGAAAAGGGCCTCTCCAGGGTCAATTGCAGCGAATCGTAATGGCTGTTGCCCACCGGCCCGACGACCCGCGTGGCCGCCTGCCGGCCGAAGGCCCGCATGAACGGCTGGCTGGCCACACCGCCGCCAGGCAGTCCGTAGTTCTGCTCATAGAAGCCGAGGATGTTGTTCTGCCGGGTGGCGACGTAGCCGGCCTGCGCCACATACGGGCCTAGCTTCTTCTGCAACGTGAAATTCCAGGACTGGATGTAGCCGCGCTTGAACCGGTCGGTCAGCGTGTTGACGTCCACGTGTCCCGGAATGTCGATGATGCCGTTGCCAAGTGCGGGCGGGGCCACCGAGGGGATGCCGTCGCGCAAGCGACTCGAAGGCCGGAACGCGTCCGGGCCGCTGATAGACAGCGACATCAGCACCGGGTGGTTGGTCCGCATGGGTCGCGCCAGATTCCAAGGATCGTTGGTGATGCCGTAGCCGGCTCGCACCACGAAGGTCTCCGTCGCCCGGATCGCCAGACCGACACGGGGAGCAAACAGCGCTTTGCTGACCTGGACGCCGCAGTCCCTGGGCACCACGCCGACGCCGCAGACATGCATCTTGTTCGTCGCCAGGTGGTAGCGCTCCAGGCCGCGATCGGGCCGCACCGGAAGCGGGAAATACTCCCAGCGCGTGCCGTAGCTGAGCGTGACGCGGCGGTTGATCTGCCAGCGATCGCGAGCATACAGGCTGTACATCGATGTTCGGGTGTTGTATTGATCCGGGAACTGGAAGATCTTGCCGATTGAGCTGGGCAGGCCGAGGAGAAACTGCCCGTAGGAGTTCCACTGGTTGGCGGCGGGCCCGCCGCGCAACGTGGTGACGCCTCCGGCGAAATTGAAACCGCCGGCGCCCGGCTGCGTGCCGCCGTAAAACTCCGGCTGCGTATGATTCAGGTTCTGGAAGGAGAACTCCATGCCGAAGCGCAGGTCATGCGCGCCCTTGAGCCAGTTCAGATTGGCCTGGTAGTTGTGCTGCGGATCCCAGCGGTAGTAGGGCATGTAGCCTTCGGTCTCGCCGATGGTGGTATATCCACCGATCTGGAATCGAGGCCAGCCCCCCTCGAAAAACCGCGTGCCGTTAGTACCCGGAATTCCGAGCACATCCAGACCGATCCGCTTTTCGATGTCCTGCTGCGTGGCGTTCTGAATGGTGATCGTGAAGCCCACGTTCGCGTCAAAGATCAACGTCGGGGTAAAGACGTACGTGCCCGCCCAGGTGAGGCTGTGGGTGCCGCCATAGCCCTTGCCGGGGTTGGTGAACTGGCGCGCCACCCAGGGCCCGTGCTCGCCGAGCGAAGTGCGGAACGCCCTCGCGCAGATCTGCTCGAAATTGAGATAGCTGTAACGACCGTACATCGTGAACTTGTCGGTGGCGTTGTAGTTGACCTTCGTGTCCAGCGTGTGCCGGTCGAAGGTGAACGTTCCGGCGCCGTAGTAGTTGCTGGTGAAGCGGTCCGGGAAGGTCGCTAGCGGTGTCTGCTCGACGAGCCTGAGCGCGATCGGCTCGAACCGCGACGGCGGAATCGTGTTGTTTGGAAACGGCGTCCGCCCGGTGCCGTCCGGGTTGCCGGTCGCCGGATCGTACACCGGCCGGTCGGACTCGGTCATGATGCCCCGCCGAGTCAGCTCCGTGGGCACGGTGTAGAGTCCTGAGGCGAACTCCCGCATCAGGCTTCCCTCGTAGCTGGCGAAGTAGAACAGCTTGTTGCGCACGATCGGCCCGCCCAGGGTGCCCCCGAACTGATTGAAGATGTACTTCGGGTTGCGCTCGCCAGGCGGCGTGAAGAACGGCCGGGCCTTGAGCTTGTTGTTGTTGTGGTACTCGAAGAGCGATCCGTGAAGTTCGTTCGTGCCGCTCTTGATTTGCACGTTGATCGCCGCGCCGCCGGCCAGACCCTGCTCGGCGTCAAAGCTGTTCGTCACCACGTTGACGGTTTCGATCGACTCAAGCGCCGGGACATAGGCGGTGATGTGCGGCAGCCAGATGTTGTACTGGGTGGCGCCGTCCAGCCGCACGTTGTTCGAGGCCGAAACCGTTCCGTTTACCTCGTACTGAAGCGAGCGCGACGGATTGGACGGAATCGAGTGGGCGTTGCGCGGCTGCGTGAAACCGGGCAGCATCTTGAACAGATGCTGATAATTCCGCCCGGTAAAAATCGGAACATTCACCAGCGTCTGCTTGCTGATCTCCGCCCGCACCTCCGCCCGGTCGGTCTGTAGCGCCGCCGTTTCGGCGGTCACCTGCACCGACTCCGCCACGGCCCCGATCGCCAGCGTGACGTCCACCCGGGTGATGGTATTGATCGTCACCTGAACGCCGGTGCGAGAGTGGGTTTGAAAGCCGGGTTTGGCGATTCGAAGCTCGTAAGTCCCGGCGGGAATCGTCGGAAAGCTGTAAGCGCCTGTGGCGCTGGTTGTCGTCGAGCGGGACAGCCCGGTCTCGACGTGGGTAATCGTGACCGTGGCGTCGGGTACCGCGGCCTCGCTAGGATCGACCACGTTACCGAGGATGGATCCGTACAGGACCTGGGCCTGAAGGCGCCCTGGAGCGCTCCAGGCGAGCAGGAAAACGACAAAGGCAACGGCGAGGAACGCCCGCCGGCCGCAGCGTTCCGGTGAAGAAGCCGACTTCATTCGAGACCCCCTTCTCTGTTCGCTTTCTAGGAAGCGAGTTAGCGCTTACGTGCGCACCCAAATACCCCTCGTAACTCTACCTCAGAACCTCGCACGGCACAAGTAAATTTTTCGGTCGGCCGGCGCCGCAGCCTCGAGCGCCCTTATCTGTCTAAGAAATTGAAAAATATGGGTTTAATTAATCCAACCGGACGTCGTGCCAGCCGTTGCCAAGCACCTTCCGGAGCGCCTGCCCGGTATAGCTGCGGCGGTGACGGGCGAGCTGTTCCGGCGTCCCGGTCGCCACGACATAGCCGCCCCGCTCGCCGCCCTCCGGACCCAGATCGATCACCCAGTCGGCGGACTTGATCACATCCAGGTGGTGCTCGATCACAACCACGGTGTTACCCAGATCCACCAGCTTCTGGAGGACATCGAGAAGCTTCTTGACGTCGTCGAAATGAAGACCGGTAGTCGGCTCATCCAGAATGTAGAAGGTTCGGCCCGTCTGGCGCTTGCTCAACTCCCGTGCCAGCTTGATTCGCTGGGCCTCGCCGCCCGATAGCGTGGTCGAAGACTGGCCCAGGTGAATGTAGCCGAGGCCGACGTCGCACAGCGTCTGGAGCTTGGAACGGACTTGGGGAATGTTCTCCATGACGCCAAGGGCCTCCTCCACCGTCGCTTCGAGCAGGTCGGCGATAGAGTACCCCCGATATTTCACTTGAAGCGTCTCCAGGTTGTAGCGCCGGCCGCGGCAAACGTCGCAGGTCACATACACGTCAGGCAAGAAACTCATCTCGATGCGCTTCAGCCCGTCGCCCTGGCAAGCCTCACAACGGCCGCCCTTGACGTTGAAGCTGAAGCGGCCGGGCCTGTAGCCCCGCTCGCGCGACTCCGGCAGCATGGCGTAGAGCTCGCGAATGGGGGTGAAGGCGCCGGTGTAGGTGGCGGGATTGGAGCGTGGCGTGCGGCCGATCGGGGATTGATCGATCTCGATCACTTTGTCGATGTGCTCGACGCCCATGAGGGCCCGGTGGGAGCCGGCCTCCACGCGCGAGCCGTAGAGCTCCCGCTTCAGGGCCCGGTAAACGATATCGTTGACCAAGGTGGACTTGCCGCTGCCGGAGACGCCCGTGACGGCGATGAACAGTCCGAGCGGGAAATCCACGTCGATGTTCTTGAGGTTGTGTTCGCTGGCGCCCCGCACGCCCAAGACCTTGCCGTTGCCGCGGCGGCGTAGCACCGGCACGCCAATGCTGAGCCGGCCGCTCAGGTAGCCGCCGGTCAGCGAGGCGCCGGCCGCGGCGATGGCGGCCGGAGGGCCGCAGGCCACCACCTCGCCGCCCAGCCGCCCGGCCCCGGGGCCCAGGTCAATGACGAAGTCGGCCCTCTCGATCGTCTCCTGATCGTGCTCGACCACGATCACCGTGTTGCCGAGATCGCGCAGGCGGGTAAGGGTATCGAGCAGGCGGGCGTTGTCCCGGGGATGCAATCCGATCGAGGGCTCATCGAGCACGTACAGCACTCCGCGCAGGCGGGAGCCGATCTGGGTCGCCAGCCGAATTCGCTGCGCCTCGCCCCCCGAGAGAGTGGCCGCCGAGCGGTCCAGGCTGAGGTAGTCCAGCCCCACCGCCGCCAGGAACTCCAGCCGGGCGATGATCTCTTCGAGGATGCGCCCGGCGATCTGGCGCTCCCGCTCCTCGAGCGCCCAGCCGCGCACGAGCGGCAGCAGCCGCGCCACCGGCATGGCCACGAGCTTGCCGATCGTCACCCCCTTGACCTCGACGGCGAGACTGGCCGGCTTCAGGCGCGCACCCTTGCAGGCCGGACAGACGGACGGGGACATGAATTCCACCAGCCAGTCCCGGTAGCTTTCGCCGGCCTCCTCGTAGATCTGTTTGAGCAGCCCTAAGATACCGGCCAAGCCGTCGCCACCCTCGACGAGCAAACTCTGTTGCTTTCTCGAGAGGCTCTCAAACGGCGCCGCCAGATCGATGCCGAACCGCCGGGAAGCCTCCTTCAGCCGGTACTGAAGATAGCTGGAGCCGGCGCCGGGCGCCAGGCCGCCTTCAAGCAACGGCTTCGAAGGGTCGGCGATCACCTTGGCCGGGTCGAAGTCCCAGATGTCGCCCAGCCCGTGGCAGGTCTCGCAGGCGCCGTACGGGCTGTTGAAGGAGAACGACCGGGGTTCGAGCTGGGCGACGCTCTCACCGCACTCCGGACAGGCCAGCTTTTGGGAAAACAGCGTCTCTTCACCGTTGACGACCGCCACCTGGATCAGGCCGCCTGCCAGCTTCGCCGCGGTTTCGATGGAGGCTTCCAGACGGCCCTCGACGCCCGGCCGGACCACCAGCCGGTCGACGACCACCTCAATGGTGTGGTTGCGCCGTCGGTCGAGCCTGATCGGCTCATCGAGCGGGCGCAGCAGGCCGTCGATCCGCGCGCGAACGAAGCCCTGACGCGCCAGCCTTTCGAGTTCCTTCCGGTACTCGCCCTTGCGCCCCCTGACGATCGGCGCCAGAATCATCACCCGCTGCTCGGCGCTCCGCGACATGATCCGATCCACGATTTGCCGCGTGCTTTGGGGGGAGATCTCCACGCCGCACTGCGGGCAGTGCGGCTTGCCGATGGAGGAGTACAGCAGGCGGACGTAATCGTAGATCTCGGTGATGGTGCCGACCGTCGAGCGCGGGCTCCGGCTTGTCGTCTTCTGATCGATCGAAATGGCGGGGCTGAGCCCGTCGATCGAGTCGACGTCGGGGCGCTCCATCTGATCCAGGAACTGGCGGGCGTACGGCGACAGCGTCTCCACGTACCGGCGTTGACCCTCGGCATAGATGGTGTCGAAGGCCAGCGTGGACTTGCCCGAGCCGCTCAAACCCGTAACGACGGTCAAGCTATTGCGCGGAATCTCGACGCTCACGTTCTTCAAGTTGTGCATCCGCGCGCCGTGCACGACGATGCGGTCCAGCATAGACGGTTGGGGAAGTCCGGTGATTTCATTGTCTCGCGCGGGCTCGCCGCCGGGCAACGCCGGAACTATAATGGCCGAGGTCGCGCCAACAAAAGCGCGCCGAGGGTGAATCATGCGCCGATGTGTGATGTTTGCCTTTTTGCTTGCTCCGATCGCGAGCGCCCAACCGGACAAAGTCCTCCCCGCCATCAACGAGGTCGAGCCGTGGCAGCAAGTGGGGCAGCAGCCCTATGAAATGACCTGGACCCAGCGCGAGCAGCACCCGGAGACGCTGGTGGACTTCGAGGACCTCACCGGTTGGACCCTGGAACTCTACGGCGGCGCCGAGGGTGAGTTGCGGCGCAGCCGCGAGCAACAGATGTGGGGCCAGTACGTGGCCAAGTTCTCTTATTCCGGCAAAGGGGCCGCCAGCCGCGTCATAGCCCGGCCGCCCAAACCGGTGCCCATCCCCGGGCGGTTCGACTCGATCGAGATGTGGGGCTACGGCAACCGGTGGGCCTGGGTTCGGGATCCTACGACGCCGGCGGCCGACGTCTCGATTCTGGTGACGGACGCCCGGCAAAAAGAGTTCACAATCCAGATCACCGATATTCTCTGGAAGCAGTGGTGGCTCATCCACCGCCGGGTCGCCGCCGACCTCCTCAGTCAGATCGTCTGGCCCGCCGCCTTCTCCGGCATCGAAATCTCCAGGATCGAACACAATCAGCCGCGGTACTTCTACTGCGACTCGCTCGTCTTCTACACCGAAAAGCTTCCGCCGCTCGCCTTCCAGCCGCAACCAAAGCGAAATCTGAAACCGTTTCGCGGCCAGATTCAAGGCCTGAACGTCGGCGAAGGGACGCTTCCCTTTCCCACAAGGGAGGAGACGATCCTGCCGGTGAATTTTGAAAGGGACTTCAAAGTGACCACGCGACGCCTCGAGCCGGGGCGTTTCGAGCTCGCCTACGAGGGTAAGGACGCACGCGTAGTCTACGAGTACCGCCCCCGGACCGGGGAGCTCGGCGAGCTCACCGTGAGCGTCAACGGCAGTCCGCCCTTTCGCCCGATGGACGGCGGCGGCCTGCGATTTTCCGACACCGCCGAGGGCCAAATCTGGCGCGGCGAGCTGGTCGCCGCCTCGCTCGAGGACGGCGTCATCAAGGCCCGCTTCCGCCACGGCGCGCGCCTGGCGGACTACGAACTGCGGCTGTGGCAGAAGTCGCTTGTCCTCGATGTCTGGTGCGATGGCGGCGAGGCCGTCGAGCTGAAGTTCGGCCGGGTGGCCGGCGTCAGAAATCCCCGCCCCCTCATTGTGCCTTACCTCACATACGGCGCCACCAACCCGCGCGTGCTCCTCTCGGGAGAGCCCGCCTGGCCCGTCTTCACCTCGGTCTGGTTTGACTGGTACCGATCCAACGCCTCCGAGCCCTACGCGGCCAAGGAGCCCGCCGTCACCGCCGATGGGGCCGAGATCAACGGCGGCATGCGCTACATCGCCCGCACCGACGGCGTGCGGAACAACCTCTATGAGCGGATCTTCCTCACCAACTCCCCGATCTACGAGGAGACCCTGCCGACCATCGCCAACCCGCCCTCGCTGCGCCAGCAGGAGGGCAGGCAGTTCATCTGGACGGTGACGCAGCCGAGCACCTTCGAGGCGGACCACCTGCGCTGCCGCCGCATCCGTTCCTACGGCCTGGACAAGATCATGCAGCACAGCCATGAGGTGACCTGGCGCGATGAGGGCGACAGCTTCACGATGCGGCTTCGCGCCTCACCCCAGAAAGGGGGTGACGCCAAACTCCAATGGTACATTCAGGCCCAGAACGCACTCGGCTGGCTCCAGGGCACTTACAGCAATTACACCGATTTCGCTCCGGTGAACACCAACTGGAGTCCGGACCATGTTCAACGCGAGCCGAACGGGGAGTGGCGGCGCGCCTGGCCGCGCAACTACGCGTTGAAGCCCGCCAAAGCCGTCGAGTTCGACGAGTATTACGCTAAGCGGATCAAGGAAAAGTACGGCATCCGGATGTCCTACACCGACGTCCACACGGCCGTAGCTCCCTGGCGCTACTGCGACTTTGACGCGCGGGTGCCGGGAGCCGGAACCTTCGCCGCGACCTTCTACGCCTACGGGCAGCTCCTGTTGAACGACCAGCGAGTCTACGGGCCCACCCAGTCCGAGGCCACCTATCAGTGGCTTTATGCCGGCCTGGAATCGGGAAGCTACGGCTGGGTGTACACACCGGTCAACCTCCTCACCCATCCGCCCGATGTCGCCTTCAAGCTCCTGAAGATCCATCCGCTCGAGGCAGGCTATGGCATGGGCTACACCTATTACTATCTGAGCCAGCTCGACGAGAAGTGGAAGGAGTCGCCGAAAAGACGAGACTATGTGGACCTGTTTCTGGCCACCACCATCGCCTACGGCAACCTGGGCTGGCTGGTGAACGACTGGGGTCTTGATGACGAGTTCGGCGTCGCGGCGATGGCGCGCTCCTACTACATGATGCAGCAGCTCCAACAGCAGTACGCCTTCGTGACGCCCAAGCGGATCGAGTACGCCTCCGGCGACCGCATGGTCTCCCCCAGCGAGGCGCACGCCACCGGCGCCATCGCCGCCTCGCGGCTGCATGTCGAATATGAAAACGGCACGCACGTCTGGGTCAACCGCGGCCGGGAGGGCTCCTGGACGGTGCGCGATCCCGAAGGCCGGCCCATCGAGCTGCCGGTAAACGGCTGGCTGGCGGTCAATGCGAAGAACGGCTTATATGAGTTCTCGGCGCTCGTGGGCGGACGGCGAATCGACTTCGTCAACGCGCCTGAGTACGAGTTCCTGGACGGCCGCGGCGCCTGGACCGAGCACGGCAGGCTCGCCGCCAAAGGCAGCGTGGCCCGACGGGACCGCGGCGACGTGGTCGAACTGATCGATATCTACGGAAATGACCGCATCGGCTTCGAGGCCGGCGAGGGCGTCCTCCTCGCTTACGATTGGGAGGGCAAGAACTTGGGAGAGGTCTCATTGAGCTCGCCGCGGCCGGGCTGGCGGGAGTTCAAGCCTGTTCCAGGCGGTCGCAGCTACGTATTCGCCCCACGCGGAAGCGCCGGTGAATCGAGGGCGAGCCCGCCGTAGCGTTAACCCCCGGCGAGCCAAAGCCGCACTACAACGACCGGCAAGCGATCCGGAAGGTGTAAGCGTAGCGGCACGGCCGTCGTGCCGGAGGCCGGATCCGCAGCCCGCCCGCCTCGGCCCGCCACTCGATCCGTTCGTCAGAGCCCAGCATGTCGACCTTCAAAACCTGCTTGCCGGCCAGAGAGCTTAGCAGCAAATCCTCTTCCGGCCACTCCAGGGCGATCGCATAGAGCGTGTCGCCACGCCGAGTAAACCGCACGTCGCCGTCCTTGTGCGTCTCCCAGTAGCGGGTGCCGCAGATTGCCTCGCCGTTGATGCGCAACCACTCGCCCACCGCTCGGAGCGTCGCCGCCATGTTCTCCGGAATGGTCCCGTCGGCTCGCGGGCCGATGTTGATCAGCAGGTTGCCATTCTTGCTGACTACATCCACCAGATAGTCGACCACCTGATTCGCCGTCATGTAATGTCCGAGCGGAAGCCTCCGGTTGTAACCCCAAGAGAACGGATCCAGTGAGTCGCACGTCTCCCACTTCTCTGCAACGATGCGGTCCATGCGGGTCCGTTCGGGTGTGGCGAAATCCCCCAGGGGTTTGCCATCGATGTCCAGGCCCCAGCGGTCGTTGGCGGCGACTTCGTCGGGATCCTCCGACTGGTTGTAGAAATAGGCGAGCACCTGCTTGCTGCCCCAATAATCGGCGGGCAGCGGATTGCCCTGCCGGTCGCGCACAGGCCCGACGCGCACGTCGCCCCACAGGATGCTCGGCTTGTACAGATCCACCAACTCCTTGATCGAGTTGTTCATGTACTCGACCCAGTCGCGCCCGGGGTAACGAGGATCCCAGAAGGTGTAGGTCGTGTTGTGATAGAAACCCATTTTCAGCCCCAGGGCACGCACGGCTTTGGTGAGCTCGCCCACCAGATCCCGGCCCGGACCCATCTCCATGGAGTTACGCCGCGTATATTTGGTCGGCCAAAGGGCGAACTCGTCGCCGTGCTTGGCCGTAAGCACCACATAGCGCGCGCCGGCGGCGCGAAACAGCTCCGCCCAGGCGGCCGGGTCGAACTTTTCGGCCCGAAACATTGGAATGAAATCGTCGTAGGAAAGGTTCGGGCCCCAGTTCTCGAGGTGATATTTCACGGCCTCTTCGCGCACATTCGCCTGAAAGAGCGATTCCGGCAGTTCGCCGCGTGTGGCCGTGTACGGCGGCCCGCCGAACAAGAACCCGAAGCTCGCCTTCGGGCTGATGAAGTCGACATACCACTCGTGAAACGCCGGCACCGCGTACGGGCCCCAATGGATGAAAATGCCGAATTTGGCGTCCTCGAACCACTGGGGCGCCTTGTGTTTGCGCAGCGACTCCGTCGTCGGTTGGTAAGGCTCTCGCTTCGGCCTTCCTTGCCCGGCTGCGCAAACGCTTCCCGAGGCCAGGGCCGCCAACAAGGTTCCCGCAACTAACAGCCGCTGTTTCCTCATGCTCGATGCCTCCTTCTTCAAACCCGGTCCGGCTCGGGATGGACCCAAGGCGAACGGTAAGGCCGCCACAGGCGTTCGTTCGCCTCTCGGTCTCCGATCACCTGGTGACGGACGGGATCCCAGGTAAGGGTCCGACCGAGCTCGAGGGCAATATTGCCAAGAATGCAGCAGGCGCTTGAGATATGCCCTTCTTCGATGTCGGCTACCGGGCGCGACCGTGCGTCGATGGCGGCCAGAAAATCCTTCAGATGGTACCTGAGAGCGGGCGCCACGTGGCGCTCGAGCGCCTCCTCGGTCTTGTCCTCGGGGTACTGCTCGAGCTCATAGGTGACCTCGCGGCGGATCGGCTGCGCGCTCTTGTCCAGCGGAATGTAGTCGTAACGGAAGACGCTCGCCTTGAGTGTTCCCTTCTCGCCGTAAAAGATAGCCGCCCAGGGATAGTCCGGGTCGGGCGGATGGCCCCAACTGCGGTGCTGCCAGACGATCTTCAAATCGTCGTAGTCGAACGTGACAGTTTGCGTGTCGGTGATGTTGGCCTTGCTGGCCTTGTCGATCAGGATCCCGCCCGTGGAGGCGATGCGTCTCGGCCAGCCCAGATTTAGCATCCACCGCACCATATCTAGCATGTGGATGCACATGTCGCCGACGATCCCGTTGCCGTACTCCATGAAGGACCGCCACCGGCGCGGATGGACCAGCTCATTGTAGGGCCGCATGGGCGCCGGACCGGTCCACATCTCATAGTCGAGATACTCCGGCGGCGCCGTATCCGGCGGATTCTCCCGCGCGCGCATGTGATAGTAGCAGCAGATTTCGACCAGGCCGATCTTGCCCAGCTTACCCTCGCCGAGGATGCGGTCGCGCGCCTCCACCAGATGGGGCGTCGAGCGGCGCTGTGTGTTCACCTGCACGACGCGCCCGTATTTGCGCGCCGCCGCCACCATGGCCTGACCCTCGACCACGTCGACGCTGATCGGCTTCTCGACATAGACGTCGGCGCCCGCCTGCACCGCCTCGATCATCGGCAGCGCATGCCAGTGATCGGGCGTGGCCACCAGAACAATATCCAGATCGCGCTCGGCGAGCATCTTCCGGTAATCGGTGTAGGTGCGGGGCCGCTTTCGTGACGCCTGACGCTCGGCCACCAGGTCGGCCGCCTTCGCCAGCATGACCCTGTCGACGTCGCAGAGCGAGACCACCTCGACCGGCGCGACCTGAATCAGGCGGAGCAGGGCAGACTTACCATACCAACCCGATCCGATCAGCCCGACGCGCCGGCGCTTCTCCGAATCGTAGGCGGCCGGGCTGAGGCCGACACCGGCGGCTGCGGCGGCCAGGAACCGTCGTCGATGCATCGGCACCCTCCTTTTGCGGCAGTGAGTACCTGTTTATCTTAGCCGACCCGGCGTCCCGCCGATTCACTCTTCGATGAAGCGAGGCTTCACCAGGTCGCCCGGGTGCAGCTCCTGATCGGTGGCCAAAGCGACGGCCTCGGCGTCGGCCAGGCCGCGCACCACCTCGACATGCGTGATGCTGGCGATGCCCAGCTCGACGGGCCGCCAGGCCACGCGGCTGCCCTCGAGCACCAGCACGCCGGTCGCCTCACCTCGCCGGCGCAGAGCCTCCTTGGGAATGGTGAGCGCATTCTCGACCACGCGAGAGCGGATTTCGATGTTCACGTTGGCGCCGGGCACAAGCTCGAGGTCCGCATTGTCGATCTCGCCGACCACCTCACCGATCTGCCGCGTGCCCAGCCGGACGATCTGCGTGGCGCCCCGCTCGACGGCGCCTTGCCATTGCTTGCCCGGCCGGGCGTCCCAGGTGACGATGATCGGCATGCCGACGCTCACCCCTCCAAGCTCCGGCTCATCCACGTAGATCAGCACCCGCACCGTCTCCAGCCGCCCGATCTCGGCGACCGCATCGCCGGGCCGGACATAGTGGCCGGGACGAACCGGCAGATCGTAGATGAGACCATCCACAGGCGCACGGATTCGGCTCTGGGCCAGGCGGCGCGCGGCCTGCTCGCGATCCGCCAACGCCTGGCGCAACCTCGCCTCGGCGGCCGCACGGTCGGCGGGAGCCACCAAGGTCGCGCGTCGCCGCTTCTGCGCCTCCAGCTCGAGCTCCGCCCTCCGGAGGCGGTCGCCGGCTCGCAGGATCTCCTCGCGAGTTGCGGCCTGTTTCTCGAGCAAGCGCGTCAGCGATTCCAGCTCGCGGCGCGCGCTGGCCAGCTCCTCCTCGGCCGAAGCCACGGCGGCGTCGGCCGCCGCGCGCTCCGAGGCCCGCCCACCCGCCTCCAGCATCTCGAGCGTCGCCTGCGCCTCCGCAAGGCGCGCCTCGGCGGCGGCGAGCTCCTTCTCGGCGCCCTCGGTCGCCAGCTCCACCAGCAACTCCCCGCGCCGGACGCGCCGCCCGCGCTCGGTGTGGACCTTGGCCACGACGCCGGCACGCTCGGCCGGCACGGGCGTGCGGTCCACCGGCTCCACCTTGCCGTTGGTGCGCACGGTGCTGGCCAGCGTTTGGCGGCGCACCCGGGCGAAGCTCACTTCACGGGGATCTTCACGGCGCGCCAGCCACCAGAGAGTTCCGCCGGCCGCAGTGGCCAGCAGGATAGCTAAGGCAAGTCTTTTCAAACCGTTATTGTAGCGCCCGCGGCCGCGAGTAGAATGTAAGCGGCCTTGAAATAGGCCTCGGAGGAAGCATGGCAAACACGGAACTTGAATCGTCGCGCCGGATGTTCCTGGCCTCCTCGCTCACAGCGGCCGCGACGGCAGCCGCCTGCCGCCGCGCAGCGCCGCCAGAGGATAAACCCGCTCGAGCCACTCTCGCCCTCGAGGATTTCCGGCCCATCAGCATGCTCAAGGTGCCGGAAACCAAGATCGAGAAGGCGAAGTTCCCCGCCATCGACGTGCACACCCACGTCTACATGTATCCCAGCCTGCCGGGCAAGGACGTGGGAGCCGTCGCAGCAGTCATCCCGCCGGAGCAGGTGGACCAGATCGTCAAATGGATGGACGAGCTGAACGTCAAGCTCATGATCAATGCCACGGGCGGCTACGGGGAGAATCTGAAACGGACCGTCGAAGGGCTCGTCCGGCGCTATCCCGGCCGTTTCCTGACCATGACCGAGCCGGCTTGGGACAAGATCACCGAGCCGGGCTATGACAAGTGGCAGGCCGAGGAGATCGCACGCGCCAAAGAGATGGGCGCCGTGGGAATCAAGGTCCTCAAAATCCTCGGGCTTTACTTGCGCGAAAGGCTTACCGAGGGGCCGCTCATCAAAGTGGATGACCCGCGCTTTGACCCGATGTGGGAAGCAGCGGGCAAGCTCGGCCTTCCCGTGGCCATCCATACCTCCGATCCCGACGCCTTCTTCACTCCGGTCGACAATCGCAACGAGCGCTGGGAGGAGCTGAACAAACACCCCGACTGGTCCTTTTACGGCAAAGACTACCCGAGCAAGCCCGAACTGTTAGCCGCGCGCAACCGCGTCATCGCACGCCATCCAAAGACGACCTTCATCGGCTATCACGTGGCGAATCATCCGGAGGATCTGGCCGAAGTCGGCTCCTGGCTCGACCAGTACCCCAATCTGTACGTCGACTTCGGAGCTCGACTCGGCGAGTTGGGAAGGCAGCCGTATACGGCGCGGAAGTTTTTCCTAAAGTATCAGGACCGGATCCTGTTCGGAACCGACGCGACGCCGAACGCCGACGCCTACCCCCAGCAGGATCTCACGCCCGAAATGTACCGCATCTACTTTCGGTTCTTGGAGACCTTCGATGAGTACTTCGACTATTCGCCGGCCCCGGTTCCGCCCCAGGGCCGCTGGCGCATCTACGGCATCGGCTTGCCGGACGAGGTGCTCAAGAAGGTCTACCACAACAACGCCGCTCGCCTGTTCGGCCTGAAGCCGATCTAGGATCGGCTCAAGCCACGGGGCGCGCGCTCAAAGCCGGCAGGCCCCGGCGCAGCGGGGAGGCGCTGCGCGGCTTGCCGGAGCGGGATCTGGCGGCGGCCGCCTCAGGCCGCCAGATCCGCCCATCCAGGCGCGCGGCGACCATCTCCTGCCGCACTTTCTCGAAACGCGAGCTGCCCGGCTCGTAACCGGCGGCAATCACCTCCTTGTCGGTGATCTCCTGAGCGGCCGGCAGATACTTGGTCAGGTAGTTGCGTATGCGGTCGTGCACCAGCCGGTCTTTCGTCACCACGTAAACAAGCAGAATCTGCTCGCCCGGAACGCCGCGCAGCGCCTCGTAGACGAGTGACGGCCGCTGGAGTTTGGCTGCCTTGAGCTTCCGCTCCAAGGGTCGGACCGCAGCCTCGAGCTTCTTCCATGCACCCGCCTCCGGCTTGCTCATCTCCAGCCGCCTGGCGAATGTTGAGCGCTCCTTGGGAGGCAGCTTCGCCGTGAGCAGCGCCGTAACGAGCGCCAGCGTGTCGGCCGCCCACGGCACCCCGAAAGGAACCAGTTGCCGCGCCTTTTGGAGCTTGGCCAGCGCGCCCAGGTTCAGCTTGGGGCCGGACAGGCTGGGCAAGAACAGACGTAGCAGCTTCTCTTTGTCCAGTCCCGCCACCACTTCAACGAGGGCCGGCTCGCGTGCGATCTGACGCAACTCGGCGAGCAAGCTGCGAGGCGAAATGAGCGACTCGACGCCGGCCTGACGGGCCGCCTCGTACTGCTGCTGGGTCTTGGATTCGACCGTGAAACCGAGCCGGATCCGGAACCGAACCAGGCGAAGCAGGCGCGTCGGGTCATCGAACAGGGCCGTGTTCGAGTTGGCGCGCAGCTCCTTCTGGTGCAGGTCCCCCAAACCGTTGGCAGGGTCCACCAGCAGCCCGCGCGAGGCAGGATGCAGCGAGAGGGCAATCGAGTTGACCGTAAAATCCCGCCGCAACAGGTCCTGATGGATCGACGCCGGCTCGACCTGGGGCCGGGCCCCGGGCTTGGCGTAGCGTTCCGAGCGCGCCATGCCGATCTCGGCTGTTACCCCGTCGGGGAAGACGAGCTCGGCCGACTTCCGGAGCTCGTCCTGGTGCAGAATCCTGGCTCCGGTCACCTCGGCCACCCGGCGAGCCAAGGCGAGCCCATTGCCCTGGAAAGCGAAATCCAGGTCGGTGATCGGGAAGCCGCCCAGCATGTCCCGCATCGCGCCGCCGACCAGAAAGAGGGGCGAACCTGCCTCGCGGGCGGCCTGATCGATTGCCGCGAGCGCCCGACCCTGACCCGGACTGAGATGGCTCTCTAGCATGA
>Ga0308391_1000404_pt1 | contig 19201 bp, 15 predicted proteins | sample Hotspr20Samplet1_FD_202363 | JGI IMG/M metagenome (GOLD analysis project Ga0308391, IMG submission 202363) | Hot spring phototrophic mat microbial communities from Octopus Spring, Yellowstone National Park, Wyoming, United States - 20050623_t1 ... | reverse complement strand
TCCTGTGCCCGGTGAACGACTCCGAGCCGGCGCGGCGTTCGCTCCAGCTCGCCGCACTGCTCGCCAAAACACTGGGGGCGGAATTGACGGCGATTCACGTCCGGGAGGCGGGCGCTCCCAGCCGCATAGCCGACCTCTGCGCCTGGATCCCCCCGGAGGAGCGCGCCTTATGTGGGATCCGCGAGGTCGAACGCGAAGGCGATGCGGCCGAGGAGATCCTCAAAGCCGCCGGGGAGACCGCCTGTGACCTTCTTGTGGTAGGGGCGCGTCACCGAACGTTCTTTGACAGCACCGTGCTCGGCACCACCACCGTGCGCGTGGTGAGGCACGCCCCCTGCCCGGTCCTTACTCTCATCGAGCGCAGGGGAGGGGATCAAGACCGTTCCTGACGGTCCCGCTCGTAGACGACCCAGCTTTTGATGGCCAGGCCGCCGAGGAAGATCCAAGTCACCAGGCGGAAAGGACCCTCCAGCACCAGGGCCGCAATGGCCGCAAGAATCCCGTAGCAAAGCAGCGCCCCGTGGAGCCTGCGCCGCGTCATCCGGTTTCATTCTCTCAGACGCTGCGGTATACTCGGGAGCGAGTTCGGCCATGTGGAAAGCTTCGGTCTTGCTTGTGGCGGCGCTCCTGGCGGCGCAAACCAGGGTGGAGCTCAACGACGGCGAGGCTCATGGCGACCCGCCCTTCCTGCTCGAGGACGGCTGGCGACCTTTGTTGAATGGGCGGGATCTGGCGGGCTGGCGAGCGCAGGAGGGCAAGCCGAGCGAATGGTTCACCACGCGCGGCGTGCGCTTCGAGCGGCTGCTCGCCCCCACGCGCCTGTTCGCCGTCGCCGAGCCCGGCGACCGCATCGTCAACGGGCCGACGGGCCGGACAGCGAATCTGGTGACGGAGGAAAAGTTCGGCGACATCGAACTCTATCTGGAGTTCATGCTCGCCAAAGGCTCCAATTCGGGCGTCTACCTGCACGGCCTCTACGAGATTCAGATCTTCGACAGTTGGGGCTCGACCGAGCCGATGAGAACCTCCGACTGCGGCGCCGTCTATCACCGTTGGATCAACAATCAAGGTGTGGGCGGCTCGGCGCCGCGGGTCAATGCCAGCCGCCGGCCGGGCGAGTGGCAGTCGTTTCAGATCTGGTTCCGGGCGCCGCGCTTTGACACGAGCGGCCGCAAGACGGAAAACGCGCGGTTCATCCGCGTACTGCACAACGGCATCCTGGTGCAGGAGGAGGTCGAGGTCGACGGTCCGACCCGGGCCCACATGCCGCATCCCGAGGCGCCGCTCAACCCCCTGATGCTTCAAGGCGATCACGGCCCGGTGGCCTTCAAGGACATCTACGTCAGGCCCCTGCGGCCGATCATCAAACGCTAGAGGTCTCCGCGCAAGGCCTCCGTCCCATGCGAGATACTCTCAGGCGACCGCCTCCGACCCGGCGAAGCTGGGCCGAGCCGTTTCGCATCAAGATGGTCGAGCCGGTGCGGACCACCACGCGCGAGCACCGCGAGAAGGCCCTCCGCGAGGCCGGCTACAATACCTTCCTGCTGCGCTCCGAAGACGTCTACATCGATCTGCTCACCGACTCGGGCACCTCGGCCATGAGCGACTGGCAGTGGGCGGGCATGATGCTTGGTGACGAGGCCTATGCCGGCAGCAAGAACTTCTATCACCTGGAGGAGGCGGTTCAAAAGTATTACGGCTACCGCTATGTTGTGCCGACCCATCAGGGTCGCGGCGCCGAGCACATTCTCTCGCGGGTGCTGATCAAGCCGGGCGACGTCATCCCCGGTAACATGTACTTCACTACGACGCGGCTCCATCAGGAGCTGGCCGGCGGCCGGTTCGTGGACGTCATCATTGACGAAGCCCACGACCCGGCGAGCGAACATCCTTTCAAGGGCAACGTCGACCTGGACAAGCTCGAGCGCCTCATCCGCGAACACGGAGCCGCGCGTATCCCGTATCTGAGCATCGCCGCTACGGTGAACATGGCCGGCGGCCAGCCGATTTCGCTCGCCAATCTCCGCCAGGTGCGCCGGACGGCCGAACGCCACGGCATCCGCATCATCCTCGACGCCACGCGCATCGCCGAGAACGCCTATTTCATTCAGCAGCGTGAGCCGGGCTATGAGACCCGCCCGGTGGCCGAGATCGTCCGCGAGCTCTGCTCGCTTTCCGACGGCGCCACCGTGAGCGCCAAGAAGGACGCGCTCGCCAACATCGGCGGCTTTCTGGCGGTCAACGACGAGCGGATCTACGACGAGGCGCGCAACCTGGTGGTGGTCTACGAGGGCTTGCACACCTATGGCGGCATGGCCGGGCGCGACATGGAGGCGGTGGCGCGCGGCATCGCCGAATCCATGGACGATGAGCACATCCGGGCGCGCGTCGGCCAGGTGGAATACCTCGGCAATCTCCTCAATGATTGGGGCGTGCCGATCGTGAAGCCCATCGGCGGCCACGGCGTCTTTCTGGACGCGCGGGCGATGCTGCCGCACATCCCTCAGACCCAGTACCCGGCTCAGGCGCTCGCGGCGGCAATTTACCTGGATTCCGGCGTGCGCACCATGGAGCGCGGAGCGGTCTCGGCCGGCCGGCGCAAGGAGACGGGCGAGGAGTATCTGCCGAAGCTCGAACTCGTGCGGCTGGCCATTCCCCGGCGCGTCTACACGCAGGCGCACATGGACGTCGTGGCCGAATCGGTCTATTTCGTCCACCAGGAGCGGGAGGCGATCCGCGGCCTGCGCATGACTTACGAGCCGCGTTATCTGAGGTTCTTCCAGGCCCGCTTCGAGCCGGTGGAGTAAGCGGCTGGGCCCGGCAAGTGCGCCGCCGGCCGATCAGCTATGCTTTCCGAGGATAGTCATGGCGAACCCCGAACATGTCGAGCTTTTGCGGCGCGATGTCGACCGGTGGAACGAGTGGCGCGCCGAAGATCCGGAGGTGACGCCCGATCTGGCGGGCGCCGATCTGGAGCGGCTGGACCTGAGCGTGGCCAACCTCGCCGGAGCGGATCTCTCCGGCGTCAGCCTCATCCTGGCGAACCTCCGCGGAGCGGACCTGCGCGGCGCCAACCTCTCGGGCGCCCATCTGGTCGGGGCCCGCCTGATCGGCGTCGACCTGGAAGGCGCCGATCTGCGCGGAGCCGACCTCCGGAGCGCCGAGGATCTCACTGAGGAGCAACTCGAGCTCGCCCAAGGCGACGAGGCCACGGTGCTGCCCGAGGGGCTCAACCGACCGCAAGGTTGGAGGCGGGCCGCCCGCGCCGGCTAACGATCGAGCCCCAGGATCCGCCGGTTGCGCGCCACGTCGGTGGCCGCGCCGGCGAAGTCGTCGAACGCCCTCTTGGGCGTCTCGATCAGCAGCGAGGCGATGAACGGCGCTCCTTCCCGCGCCCCTTGCGCCGCATCCTTGTAGCAGCACTCCCATTCGAGCACGGCCCAGGAGCTGTAGCCCACGGCGGTGAGACGCGTGAACACCTGTTTGAAGTCCACCTGGCCGTCCCCCAGGCTGCGGAAACGGCCGGGCCGCTTCTTCCAATCCTGATATCCGCCGTAGACGCCGCTGCGCGCCGACGGGCGGAATTCGGCGTCCTTGACGTGGAAGGCCTTGATGAACTCTCCGTAGGTGTCGATGTAACCGATGTAATCCAGGCACTGAAGGACGAAGTGGGAGGGATCGTAGAGGATATTCGCCCGCGGGTGGTTGCCGGTGGCCTCGCGGAAGCGCTCGAAGGTGGCGCCGTCGTGCAGATCCTCGCCGGGATGAATCTCGTAGGCGAGGTCGACGCCGTGCTCGTCGGCGTAGTCCAGGATCGGCTTCCAACGCCGCGCCAGCTCCCGGAAGCCCTCCTCCACCAGGCCGGCGGGCCGCTGCGGCCACGGATAGACGGTGTGCCAGAGGAAGGAGCCGGAAAAGGTCGGCACCACCGAAAGGCCGAGATTGCGCGAAGCGCGGATGACCATCTTCATCTGCTCGATCGCCCACTCGGTGCGCGCGCTCGGATTGCCGCGCACCTGCGGCGCCGCGAAACCGTCAAAGAGTTCGTCGTAGGCCGGGTGCACGGCCACGAGCTGCCCTTGCAGGTGCGAGGCCAGCTCCGTGATCTCCAGCCCGTTGGTCTGTCCCTTGAGTTCGTCGCAGTAGTCCTTGGACTCGGCGGCGCGCTTGAGGTCCATCACGCGCGCGTCCCAGGACGGCAACTGCACGCCGATGTAGCCGAGCGACTTCACCCAGGCGGTAATCGCCGGCAGACTGTTGAACGGTTCGGTATCGCCCATGAATTGGGCCAGGAAGATTGCGGGACCTTTGATCTGTGCCATGGCGCTCCTTTCGGCTACGGGAAGTTACCGTACTCATCGTATGCCAAGGCCGCCGAGTTTGACCAGCGCATGTGCGAAGATCGAAGCGGGAGTTTGTCGGCGGCGACCAGTACGGCGTTCTGGCGATGCGTGGTGGCGGCTTTGACGGCCTGCCCGGCCGCATTCGCCGCGTCGGTCGTCCGGGTGGAGAACCTCACCGGGTCGGTCACCGTGCGCGTAGCGCCGGGCGAGAATCTCTCCGTGCGGCGGACCAGCGCTCAGCGGGCGATCCGGGAGACCGACACCCGCATCACGCGTAAGCCCAACCTGATCCTGGTGGAGGCCGCCCCGGAGGACGGCGCGCGCATCGATCTGGAAATCGAGCTACCGTATCGCTTCGAGCTCGAGGTCCGCACGCGGAACGGCGCCGTCTCGGTGCGCGGCTTCCTCCCGCGTGTCGCCATCGACACCGAGGCGGGTGACGTCGAGCTGGCGATGCCGTGGGTGGCGATGCGGCTGGATGCACGCGCCCCGGCGCGGCCCGAGAAGCTGATCTTGCCCGCAGGGGGGCACTTCCGCGAGGAGCGCCGCCGAGACCCGAAGCGCGGCTGGGTGCTCAAGAGCGCAAGCAGCGGGGAACGCACCAGCTACGGCTTCGTCGAGTTGCGCTCAACCAAGCTCGGGCGGCTGCATCTCGAAGAGTTGCCCATCCCCGAGGAGGCGCCGCTCAAGCTCCCCTGGCAGGCCGCGGACGTTGTCCGGCAACTGCGGCGAAGGCCTGCGTCCAAACGAGCCGCCGAGCCTGCCGCAGCCTCCGGCGCTCCGCGCGCCGAGCCGGGCCTGGCGCACTTTGCCGCCGACGTGCGTCTGGTAAACCTTACCGTTTCGGTCTTTGAATCGAACGGCAGGCCGCTCACCGGGCTCAGCGCTCAGGACTTCGAGGTCCTCGAGGACGGCGTGCCTCAGGTGGTCACCCATGCCGGCGCCGAGGAGATCCCCTTCAACCTCGCGCTCCTGCTCGATTTAAGCGGCAGCACGCTGCGCGACCGCACGGCCATGAAAGAGGCGGCAAAGCGCTTCATCGGCGTGGCGCGGCCTTACGACCGGGTGGCCGTCTACGCTCTCGCCTATGACGTTTTTCAGGTCATTTCGCCGTTGACGACGGACCGGGCGCGCTTGGAGGCGCTCATCGACGCCATCCCCGAGGTTGCCGGCGGCACACCGCTGTACGACACCATCGCGCTTGCCTACGCGCAGGAGTTCAGCAAGCGCCCGGCCGAGCGTAACGCGCTGATCGTCATTAGCGACGGGGTGGATAACCGGCTGCACGAACCCCGCGCGCCGGCCGCCGTGTCGTTCCCGGATCTCGTTGAGGCGGTGGCGGCGATGAACATGCTGATCTACCCGGTCTTTCTCGATCCGTTCACGCGGGTGCCGCCGCCGGCCTGGGCCAAGCGGGCGCGAGAGAACATGAGCTGGCTGGCGCGCACCTCCGGCGGGCGGCTGTTCCCGGCCTGGTCGCTCGCCGATCTCGAGCCGGTTTATGCGCTGGTGGCCGAGGAGCTGCGCAGCGTCTACAGTCTGGCCTACTATCCGAAGAACCAGCGGTTCGACGGCGCCTGGCGCAAGGTCGAGGTGAAGGTCAAGCGTCCTCGCGTCCAGGTCAGGACGCGCGCGGGCTACTTCGCCCGGTAAGCGCGCGCCCGGGGCTCAGGGCGCGGGGAAGGCGGAGCGCCGCGCCAGACGGGATGGCTCGGCCACAGGCCACAACCGGGTCTCGACCGCGAAGCGCCTCCCGTCGGTGCGGATCTGAATCAAGCCGTGGCGATCCGTGCGCAGCAGCATCACGCGGCGCTCTTCCAGCCGAGCCACCACCTCCGGGTGCGGCAGATTGTAGGCGTTTTCCCAGCCCGCCGAGATGATGGCGAAGGCGGGCCGGAGGGCGTCCAGAAAGGCGGGGCCGGAGCTGGTGCGGCTGCCGTGGTGAGGCAGCTTGACGACGTCGGTGGGCTCGAGCAGGCCGCTCGCGACCAGCTCGCGCTCCAGGCGCCGCTCGATATCGCCGGTCAGCAAGATCGAGTGCCGCCCGTAGCAAAGCCGGAGCACCAGAGAGTCGTTGTTGTGCGGGCGGTCGGCGAAACTCTCCTCGCCGGCCGGCGCCAGCACTTCGATATCGGCGCCGCCATAGTGAAAACGATCCCCGCGGCGCAGGCGGCGGATGGCGGCCCCCAGGCTCTGAGCCTGCTCGCAAAGGGCGGCCAGCGTGCCGGAAGGCGGCGCCGCGCCGATCCAAAGCTCGGCCGGGCGGAAGTTGTGGAGGATCGCCGGCAGGCCGCCGATGTGGTCCTCGTGCCCATGGGTGGCGACCACGACGTCCAGGCGGCGAATCGACCGGCTCCAGAGGTATGGCGAGACGACGTCCTCGCCCGGATCGAACGAGCGTCGGCCGCGCGAAGCGAATGCCGGCGCGCCGGCCCCATCGACCAGCATCCAACGGCCGGCCGGAAGGGCCACCAGCAGACTCTCGGCCTGGCCGACGTCGAGCGCCGCCAGTTCCAACGCGCCCGGCTCGCGTCGCGGCTGGAACGGGTGCGCCACGAGCAAGATGGTGAGGACGGCGAGGGAGCTGCATGCCGGAATCGCGAGCCGCGGTCGGGCACGCAGCCCGACCGCCGCGAGAACCAGCGCGGCCAGGATCGCTGCGGCGAGCCAGCCGGGCGGATCGGGAATTCGCCAGTCCGCCTCGTATCGCGCCAGGCTTTGTACGACCGCCATCGACGTGCCGACCAGCTTGGCGGCCGCCGCTGCCGGCAGGCTCCAGCCAGTCAGGATCGCGGCGAAGCCCGCCGGTACGGCCAGCGTCGTGAGCGTGACCACCACGGGATTGGCCACCAGGCCGAGCAGGGACACTCGATGGAAATAGGCGGCCATGGGGAGCGCCAGACCGATCTGGATGACGGCCGAGACCGCGGCGAGCTCGAGCAGATGAAACAGCAGGCGCAGCAGGACGGTCGCGGTGGTCAGCCACCAGCCGACCGGTGCTCGCGTCCAGAGCGCTAGCGTTTCGGCAAGCAGCCGGATTTCCAGGCGAAACTGCGCTTGCCGGGGCGCCAGATGCAGGTCGCGTTCGGAGTCGGCCAGGCCGGCGAGAGCACGCCGGTAGGCTACTACCGTCGGCTCGAGCAACGGCACGGCGAAGGCGCCGATCAGCGCTACAGAGAGAAAGGAAAGCTGGAAGCTCGGATCAAAGAGTTGGTCGGGGTCGATCAGAAGGAAGGCGATCGCCACTGCGGCGAGCACGTTGAGCAGTTGCCGGCGGCGGTAGAAGTAGCCGCCGACAAGAAACAGCGTCAGGCCGGAGGCGGCGCGCAGCACGGGGGTGTTGGCTCCGGTCACGCAGGCATAGAGCCAGGCGGCGGCGAAGGCCACCGCCAGCGTCGCGCCTGGGCCCAAACCGGCCAGCCGCACGAGGCACAGCAGACACCCGGCCACGATCGTCACATGCAGGCCGGAGATCACCAAGGTGTGATAGGTGCCGGTGCGACGGAACTGCTCTTTCCAGACGCGTTCAAGCTGGGAGGCTTCGCCGACGAGCAGCGCCTCGAGCAAGGCGCGCTCGGGCGCCTGGCGGGGATAGAGCGTGCCGAGACGTTCGAGTGCGCCTCCGCGCAGGCGGAAAACAAGCTTCCAGAATGGCGATCCGCATTCTCCCTCAAGCGGGCGCACCCCCGAGGCCGAGGAGACCGACATCGTCCAGTAGATCTTCCTCCGCGCCCAGTAGCCCGCCGAGTCGAACGAGCCGGGGTTCTGAAAGTTGCGCACCGGGCGGAGGCGGCCCTCGAGCTCGAGCCGGCGGCCGTAGTCGAGCGAAGGAAAGGTCTCGCCGTCCTTCAGATAGACGGTCACCCGCGCGCGGGCGCCTTCGGCCAGCTCGACGACAAACTGCCGGCGGTGGTCGACGGCGACCGGCGGTTCGACGAGGCAGCCTTCGGCGAGCACGATCTCGCGCGGGGTGGCGTCGATCTGGGGTCGCGGCTCGTTACTTCTCTGGACCTCTCGCAGCGCGCCGGCGGCGATGAAGGCCGCCATCAGGGCGGCCAGCGCCGCGCGGCGCGCCTTGACCCGGACGCCCAGAGCGGCCAGCGCCAGAAAAGCCGCGAGCGCCGCGGCCGTCTCCCGGAAGTCGAATTCGACAACCCGCGCCAGGAGGATCCCCGCCGCCAGGCAGGCTAGCGGCGCCAGCAGCGGCTCTCTCCAGCCCGTCATCGTGCCATGGGGCGGGACCCGACTGCCCGCCAGAAGATTTAGTCGGCCTCGCCGAGCCGTCCGCTCAAGGGTTTTGATCGCCCGTGTTAAGTTGGAAAAATGCGACGCGCCGCCGCGTTCTTGACTGCCGTCTTATCCGTAGCCGTGGCTGCCTGGCCGGCCGGGCAACTCTCCGGGCGCCGGGCGCCGGGTTTCGCCCTGCCTGATCGCCACATGCAGTTTTTCGACCTGGCGGACTACCGCGGCCGGGTGGTTCTGCTTGACATCATGCTGACGACGTGTCCCAACTGTGTGACCTTGGCACAGACGCTCGAAAAGCTCAAGGCGGCCTACGGGGACCGCATCGCCGTCTTAAGCGTGGTGAATCCGCCGGACAACCTCCAGACGGTGGCGGCCTTCATCGAGCGCCACAAGATCACGAGCCCCATCCTGTTCGATTGCGGCCAGATGGCCGGCTCCTACCTCAAACCCGATCCGAAGAATCCGCGGATCCACGTTCCGCACCTGTTCGTCATCGACCAGGAGGGCATGATCCGGCACCATTTCGGGCACACGGAGACGGCCATTTTCGAGGGCAAGGGCTTGAAGGAGATCATCGACGGGCTGCTGGCCAAACCGGCGCGGCGGTGAGCGCAATCGGTTTGACAAGCTCTTGAAACCACCGCACCAAGGACGCACTGATGGCAAAGGAGACGCTCACGATTACGGATAACCGGACGGGAAAGACATATGAGGTGCCGATCGAGCACGGCGCCATTCGAGCCCTTGATCTGCGCCAGATCAAGACGACGCCCGAGGATTTCGGGCTGATGAGCTACGACCCCGGATTCCTCAACACGGCTTCCTGCAAAAGTACGATCACGTTCATCGACGGCGACAGGGGAGTCCTGGAATATCGGGGCTATCCGATCGAGCAGCTCGCCGAGAAGAGCACGTACCTGGAGACCGCCTATCTGGTCCTCTACGGCGAGTTGCCGAACCGCAGCCAGCTCGAGGAATGGACCTACCAGATCACCCACCACACCATCCTCAACGAGAACACCAAAAAGCTGATGGACGGCTTCCGCTACGACGCCCACCCGATGGGCATGTTCATCAGCACGGTGGCGGCCCTGTCGACCTTTTACCCGGAGTCGAAAAACATCTTTGACGAGCAGGTCCGGCGCAAACAGATCTACCGGTTGATTGCCAAGGTGCCGACGATCGCCGCCTTCTCCTACCGGCACAACACGGGCATGCCGTACGCCTACCCGGACAACGACTTAAGCTACACGGGCAATTTTCTGAACATGCTGTTCAAGCGCACCGAGCTCAAGTACAAGCCGGACCCGGTGCTCGAGCGCGCTCTCGAGGTGCTCTTCATCCTGCACGCCGACCACGAACAGAACTGCTCGACGAGCACCATGCGGCTGGTCGGCAGCGCCCACACCGATCCCTACTGCTCGCTGGCGGCGGCCGCGGCGGCTCTCTACGGCCCTTTGCACGGCGGCGCCAACGAGGCGGTGCTGCGCATGCTCGAGGAGATCGGCTCCAAGGACAACGTGCCGGCCTACATCAAGCGGGTCAAGAGCGGCGAAGTGCGCCTGATGGGCTTCGGCCACCGCGTCTACAAGAACTACGATCCTCGGGCGCGCATCATCAAGCAGACCGCCGACGCCGTCTTCGAGGTGACCGGCCGCAACCCCCTGCTTGACATCGCGCTCGAGCTTGAGCGAATCGCTTTGGAGGACGACTACTTCGTCCAACGCAAACTCTATCCGAACGTCGATTTCTACTCCGGGCTGATCTACCAGGCCATGGGCTTTCCCGTGGAGATGTTCCCGGTTCTGTTCGCCATCCCGCGCACCTCGGGCTGGCTCGCGCAATGGCAGGAGATGCTGCTCGACAAGGAGCAGAAGATCGGCCGGCCCCGGCAGCTTTATCTCGGCGCGAGCCGGCGCGACTATGTGCCGATCGATCAGCGTTGAGCAGAGGCGTCGGCGAGGGGAGATGAAGCTGGCGGCGCTGGTGTTGATAGCGGGCCTGGCCGTCCAAGGTCAGGACTTCGACGTGTTGCTTGTCGGCGGCCGCGTGGTGGACGGCACGGGGAACCCCTGGTTTTTCGCCGACGTGGGGCTGCGGGGCGGCCGCATCGCCGAGGTGGGGAAACTCGGGCGGCGCACGGCCCGCCGCACCGTGGACGCCTCCGGCCTGGTCGTGGCGCCGGGCTTCATCGACATCCACAACCACTCCGACTTCACCATCGTCGAGGACGGCGACGCCCAGAGCATGGTCCGACAGGGGGTCACCTCGATGATTTTGGGCGAGGGCGGCTCGGCCGCCCCGATCGGCGGCAAGCAGGGTGCGCCGCCCGCCGGCGCCGACTGGACGGACCTCGAGGGCTACTTCCGGCGCCTGCTTCGCCAAGGCATCGCCACCAATATGGGCACCTTCGTCGGATCGAGCCAGGTCTGGACGTACGTGCGCGGCGAGCGCCCGGGTCCGCCCAGCCGGGAGGAGGTCGCCCATATGGAGGCGCTTGTGCGCCAGGCCATGGAGCAGGGTGCGCTCGGCGTGGCAAGCTCGCTGAGCGGACCGCCCGGCGCCTGGATCGACACGGAGACGCTGGTGGCGCTGTGCCGCGCCGCCGCCCCTTACGGCGGCATCTACGCCACCCACATGCGGACGGAGGGCGAGGGCGTCTTTGAAGCCCTGGAAGAGGCGCTCGAGATCGGGCGCCGGGCGGGCGTGCGCGTCGAGATCATTCATCTGAAGATCGCCGATCACAAGCTCTGGGGACGCATGCCCGAGCTGATCGCCCGGATCGACGCGGCGCGCCGGGGGCTCCAGGAGGTGGAGGCGCACGTCTATCCTTACCGCGCCGGCCAAAACAACCTGGCGAGCATCATCCCACCCTGGGCCCACGAGGGCGGCGCCCAAGCGATGATCGCCCGGCTGAAGGATCCGGGGTTGCGCCCCCGCCTGGAGCGGGAGATTCTTGAGGGCATCCCGGGCTCGAGTTGGTACAACCATTACACGGCCACGGGCGGCTGGGAAGGGATTCTGCTCGTTTCGCTTTCCAATCCGGCCTACAAGCGCTTCGAAGGCCGGCGCATGAGCGAGGTGATCGCCGAGCTCGGCGGCGACCCTGTGGGGGTGCTCTTCCGACTGCTGATTGACAACAACGGCTCGGTGCCGGCCATCTATTTCCACCACTCCGAGGAGGACATGCGCTTCGCCCTCAGTCAGCCGTTTGTTTCCATCGGTTCCGACGGCGCGGCGTTGAAAGCCGAGGGGCCGCTCGCGCGCGGCCATCCCCACCCCCGCTACTACGGAACCTTCCCGCGCGTGCTCGGCCGCTACGTCCGCCAGGAGAGGCTCCTGACGCTCGAAGAGGCGGTACGAAAGATGACCTCGGCCAATGCCGCCAAGATTCGAATACAAGACCGCGGCCTCATCCGGCCGGGCATGTGGGCCGACATCACCGTTTTCGATCCGGAGCGCATCCTCGACCGCGCCACGTTCGAAAAACCGCACCAGTACTCCACCGGCGTCGAATATGTGCTGGTCAACGGCGAGCTGGTCGTTGAACGCGGCCGTCACACGGGAGCGCGCCCGGGTCGCATCCTCTACGGTCCCGGTCGCCGTGTGACGCAATGAACTTTCCGGCCGGTGCTAGGCTGAGGGTATGGGCGCGTTGCTGGCCGCTTTCGCGCTCGCCGCGGCCCTTCCCGTCGATACCGAGGAGCTCCATGCCGCCGTGCGCGCCGGTGACTTGGCGCGGATCCGGCAACTGCTCGACGCCGGCGCTCCCGTAAACGCCCGGAACTCGCTCGGCGGCACGGCGCTGCACGATGCGGCCTGGAGCGGCAACCTCGCCGTGACCGAACTGCTTTTGGCCCGGGGCGCCGATCCGAACGCCCGGCACGCCGAAGGGGGCTCGACCCCGCTGCACTACGCCGTCATCACGAATCATCCCGAGATCGTCGCGCGCCTGCTCGCCGCCGGCGCCGACATTGGGGCCCGCTCGGGCGGCGGCTCCACCGCCCTGCATCTGGCGGCCAACCGCGGCTATCGCGAGGTGCTGGCGCTGCTGCTCAATCGGGGCCTCGACGTCAACGTCACGGACGCCTCCGGCTCGACGCCGCTCGATGAGGCCGCCTGGAAGGGACAGGTGGAGATCGCCCGCCTGCTTCTGCTCAAAGGGGCCGACGTCAACCGCCGGAATCCGAAAACGGGCGTCACCGCGTTGCATCATGCGGCGGCGCGCGGGCATCCGGACGTCATCCGGCTGCTGATCGAGGCGGGGGCGGACGTGGGGGCGCGCAACGCCGACGGGGAGACGCCGCTCGAGGTCGCGCTGAACTTCCGCCACGTCAAGGCCGCACAGGCGCTCTTGGAGCGAGGCGCCTCGTTTGAGACGGCCAAGCCCGCCGGCCTTGGCCTGCTTCAGGAGGCGGTGATGCGCGGTCAGGCCGATATCGTGCGCCTGCTGCTGGACCATGGGGCGGATCCGAACTCGGCGACGCCGGGCGGCTCGACTCTGCTTCACGATGCTGCGCTCAAGGGCCACGCCGAGGTGGTGGAACTGTTGCTCGCCAAAGGAGCCGATCCGAACAAGAGGAACGCCTCCGGCGCCACGGCGCTGCACGACGCCGCCCTGGCCGGGCATCGGCGGGTGGCGGAGCTGCTTGTCGACCACGGCGCCGATATCGAGGCTCGCGATCGGGAAAGCGGCGCGACAGCCCTGCACCACGCTGCCTCCTGGGGCCGGCTCGAGGTGGTGGAGCTCCTTGTGGGTCGCGGGGCCAAACCCTCGCCGAACGCCAAGGGGGTGAGCCCTCGGGCGGCGGCCGAAGCCAACGGGCACGCCGACGTCGTAACCCTGCTCGACCGGGCGGGGTATGGACGCTAGCGCCGAGCCGGCCGATCGAACCAGCGTGCCGGAAACGATCGCCACCCCTGCGCTTGCGGCGGCGGCCAATCTTCTGAGTGACCAGCTCCGCTCGCGGCTGGAGCGATTGAGCGAGCTTCTTTGGCCCAACCTGGACCGCTTGGAGAAGCGTTACCTACGGCGTCTCAGGCAGCTTGGCTTCGGGCGGCTGGAGCGCTCGGCCCTGGCGGCCATCAGCACCGGGGCCGCCGCGCGTCTGATCGCTCAGGGCCGGCCGCTCGCCGATTTCTTCGAGCAGGTGGAATATAACGGGGGCCGGCTGGCCAAGCTCAACCTGGCGCCCGGCGCCGTCGCCGAGGCGCTCGGCGCCTTCGACGAGATGGCGGCGTCCAGGCTGGCGCGGCTGACTCCGGCCGAGCAGACGGATCTGGACTGGGCGCGCCGGCAGTTGCACTTCGTGATCCTGCTGACGCTTCAGCGCGCCTACCACCGCGTCCGCGAGGCCGAGGCACAGACCTTCTACGAGGTGTTCCGCGTGCAATTGGAGGCGGCGACGCTCGAGGAGCTGCTCTTAGGAAGCCTGCGCGTGCTGGCGGGATTCTGCGGGGCAGCGGAGGCCCATCTGTTCCTCTTGGATCGCGAGCAGACGTTCTGGAGGCCCCTCGCCAGCACGGGCTTGCGCCGGCCGCCCGCCTTGGCCGCCTCCGACAGGCTGGCCCGGCGGCTGGAGCGTCCGCGGTCGCTGGCGAGCGGAGCGGGTTCGAAAGGGCTGCTGCTTGACGCCCGATGGCAGGAGCGTTTCGCCTGGGCCTGGTCCGTACCGCTGCGAAAGGAAGGCGCGGCGGTGGGCGTCATCCAGTTTGCCTTCACCAAGCCCTACGACTGGCTGCCGCGCGAGCGGGAGCTGCTCGAGGCGGCCTCGGAGCGGTGCCTGGCGGCGGTGGAGCGGGCGCGGCTGCTCGAAGAGCTGGCCGAGCGCGAGCGCCAGATCCGGCGGCTGGCCGAGCATATGATCCATATCGAGGAGGTCGAGCGGCGGCGGATCAGCCGCGAGCTGCACGACGAGACGGGCCAGTCACTTCTCTACATCCGGCTTCAACTGGAACTGCTTGAGAAAGAGCTACCCGAGCAGGCCGGCTGGCGGGCGCGGTTGGCCGAGATCCGCGCTGCGACGGAGAACACGATTCTGGAGACGCGCCGGCTGATTGCCGCCCTAAGCCCGGCGGTGCTCGAACAGCTCGGGCTGGCGGCCGCGCTCCGGCAACTCGCGGTACGTCTGCGGCAGCGCCACCCCTGCCAGGTGCGGCTGGAGGTGGGCGAGCTCGGCCGGCTGCCGAAGACGGTGGAGACGGTGGCCTACCGGCTCGTGCAGGAGTGCACGAACAATGTCGCGCGCCACTCGCAGGCGTCGCTGGTAAAGATTTCGGCTCGTTCGGCCGATGGAAGGTTGCGGCTTTCTGTCGAGGATGATGGCATCGGCTTTTGCGTGCAGCAGGCTTCGGCCAGGCCGGAGAGCTTCGGGTTGGCGGGCATGAGGGAGCGCGTCGCCCTGCTCGGAGGAACGCTCAAGATCGACAGCCGACGGGAGGCGGGCCGGGCCGGCCCCCGGGGCACACGCATTACGGCTGTATTGCCCATTCGAGAGGAGGACGCAGGCAACAACCGAGATTGGACCATCGCGGCCGCGGCGCGAGTCCCGGGAGAGCGGGAGGACGACTGATGGCAAAGATTCGAGTGTTGCTGGCCGATGATCACACGCTGTTCCGCCAGGGAGTGCGCACCCTGATTGCCGGAGAGCCGGACATGGAGGTGGTCGCCGAAGCGGCCAACGGCGCCGAGGCGGTCGACCGCGCCCAGGAGAGCCGGCCCGACCTGGTGCTCATGGACATCGGCATGCCGGGTCTGTCGAGCTTCGAGGCCACCCGGCAGATCAAGCGGAATCGCCCGGAGACGAAGGTCCTCTTTCTCACCATGTACGATGATGAGGACTATCTGATCGAGGGCATGGAGGTAGGCGCCAGCGGCTATGTCCTCAAAGACAGTCCGGCGCCGCAACTGGTGTCGGCGATGCGCGAGGTGATGCGGGGCGGCAGCTATTTGAGCCCACGCATGCTTTCGCAGTTGGTGGACGATTTTTGCAGTCGCATCCGGACCGCCGAGCGTACGCCGCGCTTTGCCACGCTGACGCCGCGCGAGCGTGAGGTGCTGAAGCTGCTGGCGGAGGGCAAATCGGTCAAGGAGATCGCCTGCGAGTTCAATTTGAGCGTCAAAACCGTCGAGGCCCACAAGTTCAACCTGATGCGGAAGCTGGATATCCACAACAAAGCCCAACTGGTGCAGTACGCCATTCAAAAGAAGATCATTCAGCTTCCCACGCCCGCCTGATCCGGCCGCAGCCCCAGTGTACAATCGGGGCATGAACCGACGCACCTTTCTGGCCGCGGCGGCCGCCCCCGCCGTGCGCGCCTCCTCCGCTCGACTGCCCATCCGCAAAGGCGTCTGGCTCGACATGCTTCCGAAAGAGCTGCCCTATCCGGACCGCCTGCGACTGGCCCGTGAGGTCGGCTTCGAGGAGCTGGAATGTCCCACGATGCGCGATCAGGCGGAGGCCGAAGCCGTCCTGAGCGCCGCTAAGAGCGCCGGCCTGCGCATCCATTCGGTGATGAACTCCGACCACTGGAAGTATCCTCTCTCCTCCGCCGACCCGGCCGTGGTGGCCCGCAGCATGGAGTGTATGGAGATCAGCCTCCGCAACGCGCGATTCTGGGGCGCCGATACGGTGCTGCTCGTGCCCGCCGTCGTCAACGAGGCGACGCGTTACGTCGAGGCCTGGGAACGCTCCATCAAACAGATTCGCAAGCTGCTCCCGCTTGCTCAGGAGCTGAAGGTCGTCATCGCGATCGAGAACGTTTGGAACAAATTCCTGCTGAGCCCGCTCGAGTTTGCCCGCTACGTGGACGAGTTCAAAAGTCCGTGGGTTCGCGCCTACTTCGACGTGGGGAATATTCTTTTGTACGGGTATCCGCAAGACTGGATTCGCACGCTCGGCAAGCGGATCGTCAAGCTGCACCTCAAGGACTTTCGGTTCCAGGTGGACAAGGCAACCGGAAGGCGCTATGCCGAATTCGTCCCGCTGCGGGAAGGGGATCTGGACTGGAAGCAGGTCTACCAGGCTCTGGTGGAGATCGGCTACCAGGGGACGGCTACGGTCGAGGTGCGCGGCGGCGGTCGCGCCGAACTCGAGGAGATCAGCCGGCGCGTCGACCTGATCTTGACCAATGCCTAGCGGTGGGACCGGCCGAGCTCGCTCATTGAAGGCGTCATGAAGAAATTTCTTCTCGGAATCCTGGTCGGCCTGGCTCTGTCGGCGCTGCTCGTCTTCGGCTTGGCGCTCGCCGCCCTGAGCGCGGGCGAGCGGCCGCCGGCGGTGCGTGACGGTTCGACGCTCGTGGTCGCCCTGAGCGGGGAAATTCCGGAGCGGGCGCCGGTGCCGATTCCGCTGCCGGCGCTCGAGGCGCGGCGGCCCCTCACCGTTCATCAGGTCTGGGATCTGATGCGAAAGGCGGCGGCGGACAAACGGATCCGGGCTGTGGTGCTTTTCCCCGAGGATCTGGATGTCGGCTGGGGGAGTCTCCAGGAGATCCGTCACGCTCTGACCGAGTTCCGCAAGTCAGGCAAGCCGCTGTACGCTTACCTGCGCGGTCCCGGCGCCCGCGAATACTACCTGGCCACGGCGGCCGAGCGCATCTCGATGTCGCGGGAGGATCTGCTGGACGTCAAGGGACTGCGGGCCGAGGTGATGTTTTTGAAAGGCACGCTCGAGAAGCTCGGCGTCGAGTTCGAGATCGAGCATGCGGGCCGGTACAAGGATGCGGGGGACATGTTCACGCGCAGCTCGATGCGTCCGGAGACGCGCGAGGTGCTCGACTCGATCCTCGACCAGTTGTTCGCCGATTTCCTTCGGGCGGTTTCCGAGGGCCGCTCGCTCGAGGCGAGCAAGGTGAGGGCGCTCATCGACGAGGGACCGTTCCTGGCGGCGCAGGCCAAAGCTCGCGGACTGGTGGACGCACTCGAGTTCGAGGAGGAGTTCTTTGACCGGCTGAAAGAAAAGTTGGGGCAGGAGGAGATCCGCAAGCTCTCCTGCCGGGACTATGTCCGTGTGCCGGCCGGTACGCTGGGCCTCGAGGGCGGCCCGCGCATCGCATTGGTGGTTGCCGAAGGGACGATCATCCGAGGCGACGACGGCTTGGAGCAGGAGGGCCTGCTCGCCTCGCGGTCCTTCGGGCGCCTGCTCGGCGAGATCCGTGAGGATGAGCGGATCAAGGGCGTGATCCTGCGGATCAACTCGCCCGGCGGAGACGCCATCGCCTCCGACGAGATTCTCCGCGAGGCGCGCCGACTGGCTGAGAAGAAGCCGCTGGTGGTCTCGATGTCCGACTCGGCGGCCTCGGGTGGTTACTTCATCGCCATGACGGGCAGCCCGGTGCTCGCCTACGCTCACACCTTCACGGGCTCGATCGGCGTGCTTTACGGCAAGGTGAACCTGCGCGGGCTCTACGACAAGCTAGGCATTCGCAAGGAGCTTCTCACCCGCGGGCGGTTTGCCGATCTGGACTCCGACTATAAGCCGCTCAGCGCGGCCGGCCGCGAAAAGCTCCGCGAGGGAGTCGAAGCGATCTATACGAGCTTCCTCCAAGTGGTCGCCGAGGGCCGGCGCCGGCCGATCGAGGAGATCCGGCCGCTGGCCGAAGGCCGCGTCTGGCTAGGGGCGCAAGCCAGGGAGAGAGGTCTCGTCGACGAGCTTGGCGGCCTGGACCGGGCTATCGAGCTGGTCAAGGAGCGCGCCGGAATCGCGGCCGCCGAGAAGATTCGCCTGGTGACCTATCCGCGCCGCCGAAGCCTGCTCGAATATCTGTTTCGATCCGGTCAGGAAGCGGCGGTGCTCCGCGAGGTCCGCCATCGACTTCAGGGTCTGAACGTGCGGCCGTTGTTGCGCGGCGGGTATCTGGCGTTGCCTCCCTACCTGGTCGAAGTGCGCTGAGGGGCTCAGACGGGCGGCCGGCGCCGGTGCCAGTCGGTCTGACGTTGAAACTCCCTGCCGATGGCAAGCAGCGTGTTCTCGTAAAATGGACGGCCGACCAGGCTGAGACCGAGCGGCAAGCCGCGGTCGAAGCCGCAGGGAAGGGAAAGCGCCGGCAGACCGGCCAGATTCGCTGCCGGGATCAGATCGCGCAGGCCGCGCGACTTCGACGGCGGGCGGTCGCCGCCCGGGCGGCGCAACGGTTCGTCCACTTTCGGCGCAATCGAGAACCGCGAGGGCGACACAAGCACATTCACCGAAATGAAGAGCTTGCGAAACTCCTGCTGGACCAGGCTCCGGATACGCATGGCCCGGAGATAGTCCTTCGCCGGGATCTCCAGGCCCGCTTTGAGGCCGGCGATCTGTTCCGGATCCGCCAGCTCCTCGATGCGCTCGCTCCGGATCAAAGGTTCGAACACCGCTGAGCCTTCGGCGCTGATTATGATGCCGGTGACCGGTCCGTACGGCAGATCGGGCAGCTCGACCTCCTGAACGCGGAAACCCATCCCGCGGATGACGGCCAGGGCTTCGCGAAAGGCCGGGCGCGCCGACTCGTCGGCAAATTCCTCAAAATCGGCCGGAGCGTAGCCGATGGTGATGTCGGAGAACTTGCGTACGAACTGCGGCGCGTAGAAAAAGCTCTTGCCGGCTGAGGCCGGGTCGTTCGAGTCGCCGCCGGAG
>Ga0308391_1000403_pt1 | contig 19201 bp, 21 predicted proteins | sample Hotspr20Samplet1_FD_202363 | JGI IMG/M metagenome (GOLD analysis project Ga0308391, IMG submission 202363) | Hot spring phototrophic mat microbial communities from Octopus Spring, Yellowstone National Park, Wyoming, United States - 20050623_t1 ... | reverse complement strand
CGCGCCGGCCGGCCGCGCCTCAACCCTTGATTTCGGTGTACTGGCCGTTGCTCCAACGGTACATGACGTACTCGGGGTTCTTGATGTCGCCCTTCTCGTCGAAAGCGAGCGGGCCGATCACGGTGTTGTAGGTGCCTTCCCGCAGAACCTTGATCAGCTTGTCCAGCTCGAGCGACTTCGCCCGTTCGGCAGCCTCGGCGAAGACCTGGAACGCGGCGTAGGTGTAGAGCGTGTAACCCTCCGGGTCGTAGCCCTGCGCCTTGAACTTGGCGACCACGTCCTTGGCGGCCGGCGAGTTGCGCGGGTCGGGGGCGAAGGTCATGAGCGTGCCTTCACCGGTGGGCCCGGTGATCTGCCAATACTGCTGATCGACGAGCGCGTCACCCGACATGATCTGCGCAGCGAAGCCCTGCTCGCGCGATTGACGGGTGATGAGGCCGGCCTCGGTGTGATAGCCACCGATGTAGACCAGATCGACACCGGCGCCCTTCATCTTGGTGATCAGCGCGGAGAAGTCCTTGTCGCCCTGGTTGTAGGCCTCGTACATGACCTCGTTGACGCCGCGCTTGTTCAGCTGCTTCTTGAACTCGTCGGCGAGGCCCTTGCCGTAGGCAGACTTGTCGTGGAGGATCGCGATCTTCGATCCGATCTTCTTGTCGACGACGTAATTCGCGGCGTAGATTCCTTGGACGTCGTCACGGCCGCAAGTGCGGAAGACGTTCTTGTACCCCTGCTCGGTCAGCTTCGGATTGGTCGAGGCCGGGGTAATCTGGAGGATCCCCTCCTCGTTGTAGACCTTCGAGGCGGGGATCGAGCTGCCGGAGCAGAAATGCCCGGCCATGAACTTGATCTTCTTCTGGACCATCTGGTTGGCGACCGCGACCGCTTGCCTGGGATCGCAGGCGTCGTCGCCGATCTCGAGGACGAGCTTCTGACCGAGCACGCCGCCCTTGGCGTTGATGTCCGCAACCGCCATCTCGGCGCCGCGCTTCATCTGCTCGCCGAAGCTCGCATACTGGCCGGTGATCGGGCCCGCGGTGGCGACCAGGATTTCGGCCCGGGCGGCACCACCGAGCGCGACGAGCGCCGCGGTGCCCAGCAGGATCGAGGTCAGACGGGTCATGAGGTTCTCCCGATGGTCGTGTGCAACCCCGAAGACGGTCCCGCCGATGCACGGCAGGCTTGTGCAAAGCGTAGTGCCCGCCGAAACCTTGGCAAGCCCGACGGCTCAACGATGGCGCCGCGTCTCACCCTCGATCTCGGTGTAGGCGAAGGGCGAGACGCGGCGGTAGCGCCACGGATATTGGCGGACCATCCGGGCGACGAGGGTCACGCGGTACGCGACGAGGCCGATGGCGGCGAGCACGAAATAGGCCGTGAGGAAACCCGAGACCGAGAAGAGCGGCCCACCGAACAGGGCGAAGGTCAAGAAGCGGGCGGCGATCGCCAGGCCGAGGCAGGCCCACAACAGCTGGCCGACCGGTCGCCAGCCGAGCGCGATCGCCCGGCCGGTGAGCCAGGCGGCACTGCCGACCAGCACGACGGTCAGTCCGAGAAAGACCGGCGGCGGACCGCCGAGCAGGCTCGCGAGGTCCATCGGCCCTCTCAGTGGCCACCCTCGAGATAGGCGGCGCGGATCTCCGGGTCGGCCAAGAGCTCGCGGCCGGTGCCCTGCATGACCACCCGGCCGCTCGCCAGCACGTAGCCGCGATGGGCGATCTTCAAAGCTTGGTAGGCGTTCTGCTCGACCAGGAGGATCGGCAGGCCGCGCTCGCGGTTGAGGGCCACGATCGCCTCGAAGATCTGCCGCACCAGGATCGGCGCGATGCCGAGCGACGGCTCGTCCATGAGCAAAAGGCGCGGCCGCGCCATCAACGCCCGGCCGATGCACAGCATCTGCTGCTCGCCGCCCGAGAGCGTGCCGCCGCGTTGATTCTGACGCTCGCGCAGCCGGGGGAAGAGCGTGAAGACCCGCTCGACGTCCTCCGCGAAGTGCGCCCCACCGCTCGGAACCGCCCCCATCATGAGATTCTCGAGCACGGTCATGCGCGGGAAGATGCGGCGTCCCTCGGGCGCCTGGGCGATCCCGAGGCGGACGATGTCGTACGTCGCCATCCGGGTGATGTCGCGGCCGTCGAAGCGGATCCGCCCACTCGCGGCACGCGGATCGCCACAGATCGTCATGAGGAGGGTCGACTTGCCGGCGCCGTTGGCGCCGATGATCGTCACGATCTCGCCCGCGCCCACGCGGATCGACACCCCCTTCAAGGCCTCGATGGCCCCGTAGCGGGCTACGACGTTCTCGACCTCGAGCATCAGCCGCCTCCGGAGGCGGCGAGATCGGCTGCCACCTCGGGCGGCAGCTCCTCCTCCTCGGTCTCGCCGAGATAGGCCTTGATCACCGCCGGATCGCGCTTGATGCGCTCGGGCGGGCCGTCGGCGATCTTGCGGCCGTAGTCCAGCACGACGATGTGGTCGGCGATCCGCATGACGAGGCTCATGTCGTGCTCGATCAGCAGCACGGCGACGCCGTGCCGGTCGCGCAGCTCGAGCAGGAGCTCGCCGAGTTCGGCGGTCTCACGTGGGTTGAGGCCGGCCGCCGGCTCGTCCAGGCAGAGGAGCTTGGGGCCGGTGCAGAGCGCCCGGGCGATCTCGAGCTTGCGCTGCTCGCCGTAGGGCAAGGAGCCGGCCGGCTGATCGGCACGCTCGATCAGGCCGGTCCGCTCGAGCCAGAAGCGGGCCCGGTCGACCGCCTCGGCCTCGGCGCGGCGGTAGGAGGCGGCACCGAACAAGCCCAGGAGCGTGTAGCCCGAGGCGCGCATGAGATGGTTGTGCTGCGCCACGACCAGGTTCTCGAGGACGCTCATGCCGCCGAAGAGGCGGATGTTCTGGAAGGTTCGGGCGAGCCCGTGGCGGGGAACCCGGAAGCCCTCGAGCCGCTCCAGCAGGACCGGGCCTTCGTGACCGTAGAAGGTGAGCTGGCCGGCGGTCGGCCGGTAGAAGCCGGTCAGGCAGTTGAAGACGGTGGTCTTCCCGGCGCCGTTCGGGCCGATGATCGCGGTGACGTCTTCGGCGTAAGCCGTGAAGGTGAGGTCGTCGACCGCAACGAGCCCGCCGAAGCGCATCGTGAGGTGCAAGACCTCGAGGATCGGCCGGCTCATCGCCTACCCCCTCGCGCCGCGGCGAGCGTCAAGGTGGGCTCGCGGTGGGCCAAGAGCCCGCGGGGCCGCCAGATCATGATGAGGACCATGGCGGCCCCGAAGATCAGCATGCGATAGGTCTCGAACTCGCGGCCGATCTCGGGCAAGAGAACGATCACCGCGGCGGCGAGCACGACCCCGATCTGGCTGCCCATGCCGCCCAGGACGACGATCGCGAGGATGATCGCGCTCTCGATGAAGGTGAAGCTTTCGGGGCTGATGAAGCCCTGCCGGGTGGCGAAGAAGGAGCCGGCGAAGCCGCCGAACATGGCCCCAAGCGCGAAAGCCGTGAGCTTGGTGTTGGTCGGATTGATGCCGAGCGCCTTGCAGGCGATCTCGTCCTCCCGCAGCGCCTCCCAGGCGCGGCCGATCGGCAGCTTGCGGATCCGCAGCACGAACAGGTTGGTGATCAGCGCGAGGGCCAAGGCCAAGTAATAGAGAAAAATCACCCGGTGGAGGGTGGAAAACTCGAGGCCGAAGAGCTCGTGGAACGCGGTCTCGCCCTCGGCCGGGCTGCGGGTGAAGGGGAAGCCGAAGAAGGACGGCCGCGGGATGTCGGCGATGCCGTTGGGGCCGCCCGTCACCTCGTGCCAGTTGATCAGCACGAGGCGGATGATCTCACCGAAGCCGAGTGTGACGATCGCCAAATAATCGCCGCGGAGCCGCAACACCGGGAAGCCGAGGAGCACGCCCGCGGTCGCGGCCAACAACCCGGCGATCGGCAGGCACGCCCAGAAGCCGAGGCCGAACCACTGGGCGAACAGGGCATAAGAGTAGGCGCCGACCGCGTAGAAGGCGACGTAGCCGAGGTCCAGCAAGCCGGCGAGGCCGACCACGATGTTGAGGCCCCAGCCCAGCATCACGTAGATCACGATCGTCGTGGCGACGTCGATCGTGTAGCGGCTGGCGAAGGGCAGGAACGGGAGTGCGAGGGCGAACGCGATCCCGGCGAGGCCGAACCAGGTACCGTGCCGGCTCACGAACTCGGCCAACGCCCCGGCCCGCCCGCTCGGCCGGAGCTCGCGGCCGTGCAGCACGAGGGACAGGGCGAGCCGGCCGGCGAACACCAGCACGGCGCCGATCGCCACGAGGTGCAGGTGGAAGTCGAGCGTGAGCCGCCCGTCGGGCCCGGGCACCGTCTCCATGCCGAGGATCGGCAAGAGCAGCGCGATCGCGACCAGGGCGGCGAGCCCCGCGTCCTTGAGCTTCGCCCCGAACTCGCCGACCGCCATCGCCGCCACGGCCTCAGACCTTCTCGATCTCGGGTTTGCCCAAGATGCCGGTCGGCAGGAAGATCAGCACGACGACGAGGATCGTGAACGCCGCCACGTCCTTGTATTCGATCGAGAAATAGCCGGACCAGAAGGCCTCGGCGAGGCCCAGGACCAGGCCGCCGAGCATCGCCCCCGGGATCGAGCCGATGCCGCCCAGGACGGCGGCGGTGAAGGCCTTCACACCCGCGAGGAAGCCGATGAAGAAGTCGATCACGCCATAATAGAGGGTGGCCATGAGGCCGGCGACGGCGGCCAAGGCCGCGCCGATCACGAAGGTCGTGGAGATCGTCCGGTCGACGTCGACGCCGCAAAGGGCCGCCATCTTGAGGTCTTGTTGGCAGGCGCGCTGCGCCCGACCGAGGGGGGTTCGGGTGATGACCCAGGTGAAGCCGGCCATCAAGACGAGCGTGAGGACGATGATGAGGATCTGGATCCAAGAGATCGTCACGGTGAAGCCGGTCGGGTCGGTGAAGACGAAGCCGCCCGTCACCACCGGCTGCAACGGCTTGATCTTCGCACCCTGGGCGATCTGGACGTAGGTCTGGAGGAAGATCGACATGCCGATCGCCGAGATGAGCGGCGCCAGGCGGAAAGAGCCGCGCAGCGGTCGGTAGGCGATCCGTTCGACCGTCCAGCCGTAGAGCGAGGTGACGAGGATCGCCACGATCAGCACCAAGACGAGGGCGAGCGGTGCCCAAGAGATCCCGAGCATGCCCAAAAGCGTGAAGGCGATGATCGAGACGAACGCGCCGATCATGTAGATTTCGCCGTGGGCGAAATTGATCATCCCGATGATCCCGTAGACCATCGAGTAGCCGATCGCGATCAGCCCGTAGACCATGCCGAGCGCGACGCCGTTGATCAGCTGCTGGAGGAAGTAGGCCATCGCCCTCTGCGTATGCAAGAACCGGGCCAGCCGCGGGACCCCGCCCCGTTCGAGACCTTCGACGCCTCCCCGACGGTCGGACGGGCTTTAGGGCAGACCGGTACGGCGCGCAACCGAGGTTTCACGCGGCCGCATGGCTCGCCGCCGGAGGCTCTCAAAGGCCGGCGAGCGCGCGGGCCTGTTTGAAGTCCCAGCGATTGGCGAGCTCCACCAAGGGCTCCGGCCCCGACAACCCCGATCCTTGCAACAGGATCGTCGCTTTGCCACCGAGGTCGAGGACGAGTTGGGCCTGTTTGGTTTTCGGATCGTAGGTCGTCGTCGCGGTCTCGCGCTGGATGCGTACCCGCTTGGCATTCGGCTGCGTCGCCAGCATCTGCGGGTTGGCGAACATCTGGGCGAGGCCCTGGAGCATCCCGCCGCCCGTCGAGAGCTGCGCTTCGATCTTCCCCGGTCCGTTCACCTGTCGATAGGTTCGGGAAACGGTGGTGCCGCCCAGGAACGGGATCGCACCGCCCTTTTCTCCCTCCTCGACTGTCCAACCCTCGGCCGGCGACGGGAAGGTCGCGCGGAACGCCTCGCCGACGCGGCCGCGCAGCGCCTGCAGGACGAACTCGAGCTCGCCCACTGCCCCGGCCAGATCGCCCTCCTGGTAGAGCTTCTTGGCGCTCTCGAGCTGATCGGTGATCTCGTCGGCGCGGGGTGCCGCCGGTGCGGTCATGAGGAAGACGAGCGAGGCGACGGTCGGGACGATCGGGCGCATGCGGGTCTCCCGTGCGGGCGGCTCCGACAACGGATCCGACTGTCCGGCTGGCCGGCCCATTGTCAAGCCAGGTCGCCGGGCCCGAGCGGAAGCGCGGGCGAGCCGGCGGCCATCGGCTCAGTGGCCGCCACGAACCTGGACCCGCAGCCGCGGGTCGATCGCGAAATAAAGAAGGTCGACCAAGAGGTTGATCGTCACGAAGAAGAACGCGACCATCACGAGATAGGCTGCCATGATCGGGATGTCGGCGAACTGCACCGCCTGGATGAACAAGGCTCCCATACCCGGCCACTGGAACACCGTTTCGGTGATGATCGAAAATGCGATCAACGAGCCGATCTGCAATCCGGTGATCGTGATCACCGGAACCAGCGTGTTCTTCAAGGCATGGCCGAAATAGATCGCGCGATCGGACAGGCCGCGGGCACGGGCGAACTTGATGTAGTCGGTCCTGAGCACCTCGAGCATCTCGGCCCGCACGAGACGCATGACGAGGGTCAGCTGGTAGAGCGCCAAAGTCACCGAGGGCAGGACGATCGCCTTCAAGCCCGAGGCGGTCAGCAGGCCCGTGCTCCAGAAGCCGAGGTTCACGACTTCACCGCGGCCGAAGGACGGCAGCCAGCCCAGCGTCACGGCGAAAAGGTAGATGAGGCCGATGCCGATCACGAAGGTCGGCAAGGAGACGCCCAAGAGCGAGACGGTCATGAACAGACGGGCGAGCCAGCCGTCGCGGTGGATCCCGGTGTAGACCCCGAGCGGGATGCCGACCGCGAGGGCCAGGAGCGCCGAGACGAACACGAGTTCGAGCGTGGCCGGCAGCCGCTCGGCCAAGAGTTGCGCCACCGGCCGCTGCAAGCGGTAAGAGATGCCGAACTCGCCGCGCAGGGCGTTGCCCACGAAGCGCGTGAATTGGACGACCAGCGGGTCGTCGAGGCCGAGCCGCTCGCGCAGCGCCTGCCGATCGGCCTGGCTCGCCTCTTGGCCGACCATGTTGTTGACCGGATCGCCCACGAAATTGAACAGCACGAAGCTCACGAGCGCCACGGCGAGCATCACCGCCACCGCTTGCCCGAGCCGCTGCAGGACGTAAGCGAGCATCGGCGCTCAGCGGTCCGAGGCCGGCGAAGTTCGAACGCCGCGGTCCGGTCCGTGCGGCCCGCAAGGCGAGCCCTCGAGGCGCTTGCCGAGCGCCGGGATCGTGCTCACGGTCGGGAAGTTGTGCGGGTCGGAGGTACCGGTCCTCGTCACGAGTCGGCCCTCGACATACTGCCAACGCTCGGGCCGCGTCTCGGCCCAGGCGAGGAAGTCCTCGACGTCGCGCAGGATCGGCGTGGTGGCGACCGCCTCGGCCATGGCTACCCCCTCGGGGCGATCCTAGCCCCGTGTCGAGAGCCGGACCAGCCGACCGTTCGCCTCCTCAGCCGAGCGCGAAGACGTGATGCTGGATGCGGTTCCGCGTGATGAACTCCCAATCGTAGACGACGCCGAGGCCGGGCCCCTCGGGGACCGGCACGCAGCCGTCCGCCGGAAGATCCTCGGGCTGGTCGCTATAGCCGCAGGCGTAGACCGGCGGCACGGCGTTGCGCATCCCGGGGCCGATCAGGGCCATCTCGTAGAAGTGGGTGTTGCGGGTCGCCGCCATCACGTGGCGGTGCGCCGGCCCGCACGCATGGTATTGAACATCGAGCCCGAACGCTTCGCAGAGATGGGCGAGCCGCATCGCCCCCGTGATCCCCATGTCGTATTCGGGATCGGCATGGATCATGTCGCAGCCGCCGCCCACGAGGAAGGCCGCCTTGGCCTCGATCCCGCGCACGTGCTCGGAGACCAGGAGCGGGGTGGCGAGACGCTCGCGCAGCCGCTTGTGCGCCTCGAGCGAAATGGCGCAGTCCCGCAGCGGGTCCTCGTACCAGAAGCAGCCGACCTCGTCGCAGACACGGCCGAGGGCGAGCGCGTCCATCCAGGTGCGGATCTCGCAGGCCGGGTCGAGCATGAGCCGGAAATCCTCGCCGACCGCCCGGCGCACCGCCCGCAGATTGGCGATCTCGCGGGCGATGTCACCGTCGTGCCAGCCGTGGATCTTGAAGCCTCGGAAGCCCCGCTCCTTGCAGGCGCGGGCGTAATCCGCGAAGGCCTCGGGGCTGTCGAGCCCGCCGCCCGATTCCTGGCCGTGGTAGGTGCTGGCGTAAGTGGGCAGCCGCTCGCGGAACCCGCCCAAGAGGCGCGAGACCGAGCAGCCGAGCCGCTTGCCCGCGAGGTCCCAGAGCGCGATGTCGAGCGGCCCGTGGCCCATGTGGTCGTAGGCGCGGAGTTCGCGCTTGAGATCGTCGAAGATCTGTTCGCGCCGGTCCGGATCGCGGCCGAGCAGGTGCGGGGCGAGCATGAGCGCTTGGCCGAGGGCGGCGGGCGTACCGACCCAGTGGGTGACGTATTCGCCGCGCGCGCCGTCGGCGGTGTCGATCGTCACCGCCCAGCGGGTGAGCGCGAGCCGGCCGCCCTTGCGGTATTCGATGTTGCCGACCCCCGCCGCACCGTGCTCGGGCAGGCCGAGATCCTCGACCTCGAAGCGGAAAACGTGCAGTTCGACCCGCTCGATCCGTGTCCGCCCGGTCATCTCCGCCTCCCGTTCGTCCTCGATCGCCGCCAGGGGTCTATGGACACGAGGGCCCGGGCGGGCAATGCCGACGGAAACATCGCCGCCCGGCGCGAGACGGGACGATCCCGACGGGCACACTTGCGGATCGTCCCCGCAGCGCTCGCCCCAGGCTCTTCGCGCCCCACTTTCCCGCGACCGCGGGCCATCCTGCTTTCGACCGAGGCGGGACTTCCGGTGGAACGGTGGGGAGCCGAGCACGCAGGGCCACAGCGCCGGGCGGCCTGGACGGCGAACTCGTGAACGATCGCCGGCGTGGCTCGGCCGTGGTCTGGACCGGAACGCGCGACGGCGCGGTGCGGCTCAAGGCCGCCGGCAGCTTCCTGCTGCGCCCCCCCAGAGCCGCCGAGCCCGGCGACGAGCTCCGCCTGCGGCTGGTCCAACCTGGCTGCTGCGCGCCCTTGACGATGGTCTGGCGCTATCCGGGTTGAGCGCCGGCCGCGGGCGGCCCGCCGCCGCCCGGGACCTCGGCCATCTGCCCGCCGGAGGTGTCCTCTCCGGCCTCGAGCGGCACCTCGTGATAGTCGAGGGCCCATTCGCGCATGAAGCGGACGCGGGTCGGCCGGATCCGATAAACGATCAGTTCGGGATTGTCCGGTGTGCCGAGATAGGCGCGCAGCAGGGGGTTGGTCCGCCAGATCTCGTCCAGGACCGCGCGCTCGCGGACGACCTCCGCGATGCCGGTGATCCGCACCTGGTCGTGCTCGCCCGACAGATAGACGAGCTCGCACTTCGGATTGGCGGCGAGCTCCTCGGTCTTGTGGTAGCGCCGCAGGTTGGCGACGTAGACCGTGAAGCCGTCGGTCTTGACCGGGCTCACCGGACGCACCCGCGGCTGATCGCCGTCGACGGTGGCGAGCCGCGGGAAGCGGTCGGCGGCGATCACCGCGTGGGCGAGCTCGGACAATTTCGCCGGATCGACCGGCTCGGGGCTCGGGCGTTTGCTCATGGCGGAGGCTCGCTCAGCTCGGACGGGCGTCGGACGGCGACGCCCGTCGGGTGGGAACCGGGCCGGCGCGCGCCGCGCGCAGCGCGAGCGGGCGCACCAGGATCCAGACGAGCGGCGGCACGAGGGCGCTCGCGGCGAGCGCGAGGCCCGGCCGCTCGAGCCCGAAAGCGCCGAGCGCAGCGAAAGCCGTCGCCATCGGCAAAGAACCGGCGGCGAGCGCGAGGAGGAAGGTCGAGAACGGCATCCGCGCGAGGCCGGCCATGCAGGCGACCACCTCGGGGAAGACCGGCAGCCAGCGCGAGAGCAGGACGAGCCAAGCGCCCACCCGGGCGAACAGCCGCTCGCCCTCGGCGAGGCCCTCGGCACCGAGGATCGCCAGGGCCGCGCGCGGCCCGGCGGCGCGGCAGAGCCCGTAGCCGGTGAGCCCGGCGAGGATCGAGCCCGCGGCCCCGAGAAGCCCGCCCAAGAGCGCGCCGTGGACGAAGCCGAGCGCGCTCATCACCGCGGTCGCCGGGATCGGCAGCAGGAGGTCGGACCAGAGCAGCGCGAGGGCGACGAGCGTGGCCACCGGTCCCTGGGCCTGCAGCTGGACGGCGAGCGCCCTCGGGTCGAGGGCGGCCTCGAGCGCCTCGCCCCAGATCAGGAAAGGCACGAGCACGAGCGCGGCGAGCACCAGGAAAGCGAGCGCGAGACGACGCATCGAGGCGGGCGGGCTCCCCGGCCGCAGCAGCTCTGTCGGGCTCGCCTCCACCGCGACCGGCGGGCGAGCGACGAGCCCCGGCGCGGCCCGTCCTCTGTGTGGACCCGCGAGTGGCGGCGAGGCAAGGGTGGAGCCCGGCTCGGGGCCGAAATGCAGGCAAGGCCCGGACGGACGCACCGGCGAGGGCGGCGGGTCGGGCTTGTAACCTGCGCCGCCGGCGCTCACATTACGCGCGGCTTCGGGGACCCGCGGCTTTCGGGACCCGCAGCACCCGGACCGAGCGGTCCGCAGGCGGGGGTGGCTCGACCGCCCCGCCGTGGGGAAACGGCAGCCGTCCAGCTACGGGGATCGCGAGCATGCAGTTTTTCAGCGGCGCGTCCGCCAAGGCGAAGGCCACGAGCGGCGCCGACGAGATCATCAAGGACGGCTCGCTCGAGACCTTCGCCGACGACGTGCTGCGGGCATCCATGACCACGCCGGTGTTGGTCGACTTCTGGGCGCCCTGGTGTGGCCCTTGCAAGCAGCTCGGCCCGGTGCTCGAAAAAGTGGTCAAAGCCGCGGGCGGCAAGGTCAAGCTCGTCAAAATCAACATCGACGAGAACCCGGAGCTGGCGCAGCAGCTGCGGATCCAGTCGGTGCCCACGGTCTACGCCTTCATCGGCGGCCAGCCGGTGACGGGCTTCGCCGGCGCCCAGCCGGAGAGCCAGATCAAGGCGCTCGTGGAGAAGCTCGTGGGTGGGCCGGTCGGCGCCGATCTGGCGGCCGATCTCGAGGCCGCGCGGGCCGCGCTCGAGCGTGGTGAGGTCAAGACCGCGGCGGCGATCTACAACGCCGTCCTGCGCGCCGATCCCGAGAACCCCGAGGCGATCGGCGGGCTCGCCCGCTGCCTATTGGCCTCGGGCCAGCGCGAGGACGCCAAGCGGGTGCTCGACAAAGCACCCAAGGGGCAGGCCAACCATCCCGCGATCGCCGGGGCGCGGGCGGCCGTCCAGCTCGCCGAGGAGGCGGGTGAGATCGGCGACCCCGCGGCCCTCGAAGCGCGGCTCCAGGCCGACCCCGACGATCACGAAGCGCGCTACCGGCTCGCCACCGCGCTCTTCCTACGCGGTCGGCTGGAGCCCGCGATGGAGCATCTCTGCCGGATCGTGAAGAAGGACCGAGCCTGGAACAACGACGCCGCGCGCAAGCAGCTCGTCCGCTTCTTCGACGCGCTCGGACCGAAGCACCCGGCCACGCTCAAGGGACGACGGATGCTCTCGAGCGTGCTGTTCGCCTGAACCCGCCGATGCGTTCCGCCGCGCAGAGCGTCCCGACGCGGTTCCCGATCTTCCCCCTCGAAGGGGCGCTCTTGTTGCCCGGCGGTAACCTGCCGCTCAACATCTTCGAGCCCCGCTATTTGGCGATGGTGCGCGACGCGATGCGCACCCACCGCGTGATCGGCATGATCCAACCGACCGAGCCCGAGCAGCCGGGCCGGCGCCGGGCGATCTACCATACCGGCTGCTTGGGCGGGATCACGAGCTTCGCCGAGACCGAGGACGGGCGCTACCTCATCACACTGACCGGGCTCTGCCGGTTCGACGTGGTCGAGGAGCTGGCCGTCGCCACGCCCTACCGTCAGGTGGTCGCCGATTTCGAGCGTTGGCGTGGCGATCTCGCTCCGTCCGAGCCTCCCGCGGATGCGCGGCCACGCCTGTTGGCCGCCACCGAAGCCTATTTCCGCCGGCGCGGGATCGAGACCGACTGGGAGGCGGTCCGCGCCGCACCGTTGGCCGCGCTCGTGACCTCGCTCGCCATGCTCTGCCCGTTCGCGCCGACCGAAAAGCAGGCTCTGCTCGAGGCCCCGGACCTGACCCGGCAAGGAGAGCTGTTGATCGCACTCATGGACATGGACGTTCGGGCGGCCCAGGCGACCGCCCCACCGGTCCGCCACTGACGGAGGAGCGATGGCCGAACGCGAGGCCGAGGTCGGGGTCGACCCGCGTTTGTTGGAACTGTTGGTCTGCCCCCTGACCAAAGGACCCTTGCGCTGGGACCGGGTCCGCAACGAGCTCGTCTCCGAGCAGGCCGGGCTCGCCTACCCGATCCGCGACGGCATCCCGATCATGCTGGTCGAGGAGGCCCGGCCGCTCGGCGAGGCCGAGGCCATCCCCGAGGAGCTCCGCCGATGAACCCGCGGGAGAGCGAGCCCTGGCCGCTCGAGATCCGGGTCAAGCGGGCCGAGCGTTGCCTCGAGATCGATTTCGACGACGGCCAGAGCTTCACCCTGCCGGCCGAGCTCTTGCGGGTCGAGAGCCCTTCGGCCGAGGTCCAGGGCCACACGCCCTCGCAGAAGGTCGTCGTGGCCGGCAAGCGGCACGTCGCGATCCGCGACCTCGAGCCGGTCGGCAATTACGCCGTGCGGATCGTCTTCGACGACGGGCACGACACCGGGATCTATTCCTGGCCCTACCTTTACCGCCTGGGTCGCGAGCGCGAGCGGATCTGGCAGGCCTACCTCGACGCGCTGGCCGCCCGCGGCCTCTCCCGCGACCGCTGAGCGACCGTCGCGGGCCGGCTGTCCTTGACCGTCCGGATCCTGCACACGTCCGACTGGCACCTGGGCTGCCCGTTCAAGCAGATTCCGGGCGATGCCGGGGGTGTGCTGCGGGAGCGGCGGATCGAGGTCGTCCGCGAGATCGCGAGCCTCGCCCGCGCGCGTCGGGTCGACGCGGTCCTGGTCGCGGGCGACGTGTTCGACAGTCAACATGTCGACGACGCGCTCCTCGACCGCACCCTCGAGCTCCTGGCGAGCGCGGGTGGGCTTTGGATCCTGCTCCCCGGCAACCACGACGCGGCGCTCGCGGAAAGCGTGTGGACCCGCCTCGCCCGGCGCGGTCCGCCGCCTTCCGTGCGGGTCGCCCTCGGGTCGGAACCCGTGCCGATCGCCGAGAGCCGGGCGGTCGTCCTACCGGCGCCGCTCGCCGATCGACGCGCGCTCGACGATCCGACCGCCGGGATGGATACCGCCCCGAGCCCGGCCGGGGCGATCCGGATCGGCCTCGCCCACGGCGTGGTCGACGGGCTCCAGCCGGCTGCGGAAACGGTCTTCAACCCGATCGCCCGCGACCGCGCGGCACGCGCCGGGCTCGACTACCTGGCGCTCGGCGATCGCCACGGCACGCTCGAGGTCGCCCCGCGGAGCTGGTATTCCGGCACGCCCGAGCCGGACGGCTTCCGCTACCGCGAGGCCGGCTTCGTGCTGCTCGTCGAGCTCGACGCGCCGGGGGCGCCGCCCCGCATCGAGCCGATCGCCACCGGGCGCTATCACTGGGTCGAGCGGCGGCTGGAGCTCGCCCCGCTCGCCCCGGCCGAGCTCGCGGCTCGGATCGACGCGCTGCGCCAGGGCTTGCCGGCCGCCCCGGAGCATTGCGTAGTCCGGCTCGAGCTCGAAGGCTCGGTCGACCTCGAGGGCCGCGGCGCGGTCGACGTCGCACTCGCCCGCCTCGGCGCAGCACTTCGCCACCTCGATCGCGAGGATCGGCTGGTCCTGCAGCCGACCGCCGTGGAGCTCGCCGCCCTCGACGACGGCGGCGCACTCGGCGCGTGCGCGCGCGATCTCTGCGAGCGGGCCGAGCGGGCGCCGAGCGAAGAGGAGCGGGCCGTCGCGGCCTTGGCGCTCCGACTGCTGTGGCAGGAACATGCCCGGCTCGCCGCGGGCGAGGGAGCGAGCCGGTGAGGCTCGTGGCGCTCACCATCCGCGACTTCCGCAAGCTCGCCGGGGAATGGCGGATCGGGCCGCTCGATCCCGGCTTCACCCTGATCGGCGGCGACAACGAGGAAGGCAAATCGACCGTCCTCCTGGCGCTCAAATCCGCGCTCTTCGAGGCATGGTCGGTCGGCGGGCGAACCCGTGAGGCGATGACCGCGCATCTCGGGGGCACACCCAGGGTGGTGGTGGAGTTCGAGCTCGCCGGAACCGCTTACCGGCTCGACAAGGAATTCGGTCGCGATTGCACGCTCGCCTGGCCCGGCGGGAGGCTCCGGGGCGACGCCGCCGAGGCCGAGCTGCAGCGCCTGTTGCGCTTCGAGCCGCGGCGCGGGCGCGCCGAGCGGCGGCCGGAGCATCAAGGGCTCTCCGCCCTCTTTTGGGTCGATCAGGGCACGAGCTTCCTCGCCGAGACCACGGAAGCGGCGATCGCCGCCCAGCGCGACCGGTTCGGCGCGCTGCTCCGCCGCGAGCTCGACATGGTCACGGCCGGTCCGCGCCTGGCGGCGCTGCGGGCGCGGGTCGAGGAGGCCTACGCGCGATATTGGACCGAGAGAGGCCAGGAGAAGCGGACCGGCGAGCTCGCCACCCTGCGCGCCGAGATCGCCGCGAAGGAGAGCGAGGCCCGGGTCCTGCGGGCGGCTCGCGGCCGCTACGACCAAGCGGTGACGAAGCTCGAGCGGGCGCGGGCCGAACGGGCCCGGGCCGAGGCCCCCGAACGGCTCGAGCGGGTCCGCGCGCGGCTCGCCGCAGCGGCCGAGGATCTCGCTCGGATCGAGCGGTTGGAGCAGGACCGTGCGCTCGCCCGCAAGAGCGTCGAGGCCGAGGCGGCCGAACTGCGGCGGCTGGAGGAGGAGCTGCGCAGCCGGGCCGAGCTGCGCGAGCGGCTGGCCCGCGACGAGGCAGCGCTGCGCGCCCTCGAAGCCGAGCGGGCGCAGCTGGAGCGCCGCCGCGCGGAGGCCGAGCAGCGCCTCGCCGCGCTCGACGCCGAGCAAAGCCGACTCGCCGAAGCGGCGGTCGCCGCCCGCAAGCAACTCGCGCTCGCGCAAGCCGCTCGGGAACTCCTGGAGCGCCAGCGCGAGGCCGAGCGGCTGCGGCAGCTGCTGACCGAGGCGGACGGGCGAGCCGCCGCGCTCGCCGGCCTCGAGGCCGAGCTCGCCGCCAACCCGATCGACGAGGCGCGGCTGCGCCGGCTCCGCGAGCTCACGGCCGAGGTCGACCGGCAGGAGGCCGGGCTCTTGGCCCAGGCGACCCGGATCGAGCTCCTGCCCGAGCCGGGGCGGGTCGCCCGCACGGCCGAGGGGGTGGTGATCGACCCGAGCCGGCCGCTCGATCTGACCGCCCCGAGCGAACTCCGGCTCGAGGGGTTCGGTCGGATCCGGGTGCTGCCGGGCGGCGATCTCGCGGCTCGGCGGCACGCGCTCGCCCAGGCGCGAGCGCGGCTCGGAGACGCTCTCGGCGAGCTCGGCGTCGCCGACCTCGCCGCGGCCGAGCAGGCGGTCGCTCGGCGGCGCGACCTCGAGCGGCGGCTCGCCGTCGAGCGCCAGGCGCAGGAGGGGCTGCTGCGCGGTGCGGGCGTGCTCGACCTCGAGAGCCTCCGTGCCCGGCTGCGCGTCGAGCAGCGCCGGCTCGAGACCGGGCGGCAGAGCCTCGGCGAGCACGCCGACCCCGAGGGGCTCGCCCGCGAGCTCGAAGCGGCCGCGCGCGCCGCGGAGGAAAGCGAGCGGGCGCTAGCCGCGATGCGGGCCGAGGCCGAAGCGGCCGGCCGCGCGGCCGGAGCCGAGCGAGAGCGGTCGGCCGGGCTCGAAGGTCGCCGGCGCGAGCTCTTGCGCGCGGTCGAGAGCGTCCGCGAACGGATCCTGGAGGCCGAGGCCCGCCTCGCCGAGGAGGATCTGCAGCGGGCCCGGGACGCTGCGCAAGCGCGTCACCGGGAGGCGGTCACCCGCGTCGCGCACATCGAGCAGGAGCTCGCGCGGCTCGACGCCACCGGCGTGCGGCTGCGCAAGGAGCAGGCCGAGCGCGAGCTCGCGGCGCTCGAGGGCGAAATCCTGCGCTGCCGTCGCGAGGTCGATCGGCTCGAGGGGGAGGTGCGCGGGCTCGGCGTCGAGGCGTGCGACAGCCGGCTCGACGAGATCGAGCGGCAGCTCGGCGAGCTGAAGCCACGGGCGAAGGCCCTCGAACGGGAAGCCAGCGCCTGGAAGCTCCTGCGCGAGACGTTGGCCGAAGCCGAACGGCGGGGAACCGAGCGGCTGGTCGAGCCCGTGAGCCGCCGGCTCCTTCCCTACCTCCAGAGGCTCTTGCCCGAGGCCGAGCCCGTGATCGACGCCGAGAGGCTCGTGCCCGTGGCACTGCGTCGGGAGGCGATCGAAGAGCCTTTGACCGAGCTCAGCGTCGGCACCCGCGAACAGCTCGCGGTGCTGGTCCGGCTGGCGCTCGCCGAGCTCCTCCTCGAGCGCGAAGGCGAGGCCCCGTGCTTGATCCTCGACGACGCGCTCGTCTTCGCCGACGAGACGCGCTTCGAGCGGATGAAGGCCATTCTCGCCAAGGCGGCACGGCGTCAGCAGATCCTGGTCCTCACCTGCCGACCCCGCGACTGGCTCGGCATGCCGGGCCCGAGGCTGAGGCTCGAGGAATGTCGGGTGAGGGAGCCGGCGAGCGGTTGAAGCGCCCCGCCCACGCGTTCGCCGATCTCTCGGCGTTCTGCCGAGCCGGGGAGGCCGGGACCTATGCCGAGGAGTGGGCGTCGACCCGCGCCGGAGCGGCATCGAGCGGCTCACCCACCGGGCCCAAGATCGTGAGGCTGGTCGAGCGGAACTCACGCCGCCAGGAGACCAGCACCACCCAGACCACCGCGGCGATCAAGAGGGCCGGGTGGACGAACCAGGCGAGCCCAGCGAGCCCGAAATAATAGGCGCGCATGGCTTTGTTGAAATGGTCGGCGCCCCGGGTCGCCATCCGTGCCGCCCGCTCGACCAGTCGTTCGGCGGCCGGGCTGCAGGCCTCCGACGGCGGAGGGGCGGCGCCGATCAGGATCGCCACGTAATTGAATTGCCGGAGCGTCCAGGTGAACTTGAAAAAGGCGTAGACGAAGACGAGGACGAGGAGCAGAACCTTGGCGTCGAACACCCGCGCCGCGCTCGGCGCGGCGAGGGGCAACTCGGCCAGGATCGCGAGCGCCTGGTCGCGGGCGCCGAGCACGGCGGCGAGCCCGCCGATCAAGATGATCGAGGAGCTCGCGAAGAAGGCGATGTTCTGGACCAGCACCAAGAAGACCTGGAGGTCGGTGATGCGGTTCTCGCGGGCCAGCATCCGGCGCATCCAGGCGAGCCGGTACTCGTGCATCCGGGCCATCAGGCTCGGCCGGCCCGGCCCGTCGGCCCAGCGGGCGTAGCCGATCCAGGCGAACAGGAAGACGAGCGGGGCCAGCGCGTCGAGCAGCGGCACGCCGAGCCACGTCTCGAGGACGGCGATCATCCGGGCCTCTCCTTGCAGCCACCCCGGCCGATCGCTACCTCTGCGCGGCCATGCGCACGAGCCCCCGTCCCGCGATCGGTGTGACGCTCGACAGCGAGCCGCCGGGCGGCTACGCGAAGCAACCCTGGTACGCGCTCCGCGAGAATTATTGCGACGTGCTCGCCGAGGCGGGCGCCGTGCCCTTCGCCCTGCCGCACGAACCGGATCTCGTCGAGGATTATCTGGCGCGACTCGACGGCCTCGTGATCACCGGTGGCGCCTTCGACATCGACCCGGCGCTCTACGGCGCGGGCGAGCGGCACCCCACCGTGCGCCTCAAGGAGCGCCGCACGCGTTTCGAGTGGGCGATCACCGAGGGCGCCCTGGCCCGCGACCTCCCGATCCTCGGGATCTGCGGTGGCCAACAGCTCTTGAACGTCGTCCTGGGTGGCAGTCTGATCCAACACATTCCGGATGCGGTGCCCGACGCCCTGCCGCACGAGCAGCCGAACCCCCGGACCGAGCCCGGCCACGAGGTCTTGGTCGAGCCGGGTACGTTGCTCCATCGGCTCACCCGCGCCGAGCGGCTCCTGGTCAACAGCGCCCATCATCAGGCCGCGGAGACGGTCGGCCCTTCGATCGTGGTGAGCGGGCGGGCACCCGACGGGGTGATCGAGGCCATCGAGGACCCGCGGCGGAGCTTCTGCTTGGGCGTGCAATGGCATCCCGAGTACCGGATCGGCGCCGGCGACACGGCGATCCTCGAGGGCTTCGTCGCCGCCTGCCGCGCCCGGCGGCGGCGCGGATGAGCGCGCCGTCGAGCGCCGCGCCGCCTCGGCCGAGGCGGCCCCGGCCCGGCTCGGCTTCGGCCGCCCCTCCGCCGAGCAAGACGGGCGAGCGGCTGGCCAAGCGGATCGCCCGGGCGGGCCTGTGCTCGCGGCGCGAGGCCGAGGCCTGGATCCGTGCCGGTCGGGTCGCGGTCGACGGGCGGGTGGTCGAGAGCCCGGCCTTGGACGTGACGAACGAGCAGCGCATCACGGTCGACGGCCGGCCGTTGCCCGAGCCCGAGCCGACCCGCCTCTTCCGCTGGCACAAGCCGCGCGGTGTCGTCACGAGCGCGCGTGATCCCGAGGGTCGGCCGACCTATGTCGAACGGCTACCTCCAGGACTGCCGCGGCTGATGCCGATCGGTCGGCTCGACATCGATTCGGAGGGCCTGCTGCTGCTCACCAACGACGGGGAGCTGAAACGTCGCCTCGAGCTGCCCACGACGGGCTGGACGCGGCGCTATCGGGTGCGTGCCTTCGGCACGGTCGACGAGGCGGCGCTCGCCCGGCTCCGCGACGGGCTCACCGTGAACGGGATCGCCTACGGCCCGGTCGAGGCGCGGCTCGACAAGGTCCAAGGGGCGAACGTCTGGCTCACCGTGGCCCTCAAGGAGGGCAAGAACCGCGAGGTCCGACGCGTCCTCGAACATCTCGGGCTCAAAGTGAACCGGCTGATCCGGATCGCCTACGGCCCCTTCCAACTCGGCAACCTGGCCAAGAACGCGATCGAGGAGGTGCCGCGCAAAGTCCT
>Ga0308391_1000401_pt1 | contig 19241 bp, 21 predicted proteins | sample Hotspr20Samplet1_FD_202363 | JGI IMG/M metagenome (GOLD analysis project Ga0308391, IMG submission 202363) | Hot spring phototrophic mat microbial communities from Octopus Spring, Yellowstone National Park, Wyoming, United States - 20050623_t1 ... | reverse complement strand
GGTAAGCGCAGGGGAACAGCAGCAGCCCGGACCAGCCGATAAACACGAATCTGTCGCGCTTGAGCCAGTCATCGACGATGTCGAACCATCCTCGCTCCTGACGCACGCGCCCTACCGCTATGGTCATCTGAACTACTCCTTAAAGACATCTAAATGAATGAGGACATTAATGAAACTACAAAGTTTGCTTCTTCGAAGCAGGAGCGGAGCCTAGGTATAAAGACTCAACTCCTGGGTCTTTTGCCTCAGTTTCCTTGAACGGCTCTTTGGCAAGAACTGCTCAGGAGTTTCCCGTTAAGTCAGGATCCCTAGCGCTTCAAGACCCTACTTAGAACCGTTTCCACAACTCGCGAGGCCCAACGGGCCATTCGAGAGCCACCAAACAAGCTTTACGGCTGTAGGCATTACAATTTAGCCTATGCCGGTAAAGACTTGTAAATTGCTTTCATTATAGAGGCGGATAGCCGGATCTCATCAAGTCTGGGAGAACGACTGTTTTTCGAGGAGTTGGGTTTGGGCCGCTACACCCTTGGAGTGAAGGCCAGGGCTTGGGATCCGATATCCTGAGAAGGCGATGTATCCCATTTGCGAGGAAGCTGAATCTATGGCTGGCGAGATCTTCACCATTGCTGGACTCTGCATTGTGCTGACCCTGGTGGGCGTGGCACTTGGATATGGGATCCTAAGGGTGACCCAAGGGGGGGCAGAGTAAAGCTGTCGAGGATTTCTCCCGGGCCCGGTATCGGGCCTTGTTACAGCTCCATGTCAATTCCATGTCAATTGGCCACCTGGATATGAGGTGGGTGGCGGAAAGATGATAGACTCATGAAGATTTGTATCGTTGGCGCCGGGGCGGTGGGAAGTCACTTGGCCATATGCCTGGCTCGGTCTGGCTTTCCCGTCAGTGTCGTGGCCCGTGGAGCTCACCTGCAGGCCATCCGCACCCAAGGTCTGAAGCTCATCCGGCAGGGGGATCCCTCCCAAACCTGGGTGGAGCACTTGACGGCCACCGACGACCCGGCTGCCCTGGGCCCACAGGACTGGCTGATAGTGACGGTCAAGGCCCACAGCTTGCCGCAGCTTGCCCCTCGACTGGGATCCCTGTGTGGCCCCGACACCCCCATTGTGATTGCCCAGAATGGTATCCCCTGGTGGTACTTTTACCGGCATGGGGGCGAGTTTGAGGGGCATTCCCTGACTTCCGTGGATCCAGAAGGGGTTATCGCTGCTCATTTGCCGATAGAGCGGGTGATTGGCTGTGTGGTGTACATTGCCGTGCAGTTGGCAGAGCCAGGAGTGGTCTTGCACACAGGGGGTGGGCGCTACATTCTGGGGGAGCCGGATGGATCCCTGTCAGGACGGCTGCAGTCCTTGGCCGCCATCTTTGAACAGGCGCAGCTTTCCACCACCCTCACCTCGCAGATTCGGGCCGAGATCTGGCAGAAACTGTGGGGCAATGCCGCCTTCAATCCCATCAGCGCCCTCACCCGGGCTGCTCAAGATGAAATTGCCCAATACCCACCCACCCGTGCTTTGGTTCGGTCGGTGATGCAGGAAGTTGAGGCTGTAGCTCAAGCTCTAGGGATCCGGCTGCCGGTCTCTTTGGAAGAGCGGCTAGAAGATGCAGCCCGCGTGGGATCCCATCGCACCTCGATGCTGCAGGATATTGAGCTGGGGCGACGGACGGAGATCGAGGCCATTGTGGGAGCCATCACCGAGCTGGGGCGTTTGGTGGGGGTGCCCACTCCCCATTTGGATACTCTGTATGCTTGCGTCAAGCTGCTGGAGCGCTCTCTTTAAGGAGCTTTTGCAGGAAGCGGTAGCGTCGCTACCGAACAGCAGCGAAACGATTCGTTTGCTGGATCCCAGGCTCCCCCCTGGGGAAGTGGCTCGAACTCTAGAATGGCTGTAGCCTCGAACTGACGAGGAAGCTGAAGGTAGCTGTCCATTTTTCTCCGACTCAACCCAACTGAAATCACAGCATTTGAATTAGCAAATGATGCTTGAAAACTCCATCGTGCTCATCACCGGAGCCAGTAGCGGCATTGGGGCCGCTTGTGCCACCCTTTTTGCCCGTTCTGGAGCCCGCCTGATTCTGGTGGCCCGCCGTCAGGATCGGCTGCAGGAACTGGCTGGGGAATTGCAGCAGGCTTACGGCACTCCTTCCTACCTGCTGGCTTTGGATGTGCGGGATGGGGCAGCCGTGCAGCAGGCGCTTCAATCTTTGCCCTCGCCGTGGGCCAACATCGACATCTTGGTCAACAATGCAGGTTTAAGTCGTGGCTTGGACAAGCTCCACATGGGGGCCTTGCAAGACTGGGAAGAGATGATCGATACCAACCTCAAGGGGTTGCTCTATGTTACCCGCGCCGTTTTGCCCGGCATGGTGGAGCGAGGTCGAGGCCATGTGGTGAACATCGGCTCCATTGCCGGTCGGCAGACCTACCCAGGTGGCGCTGTGTATTGCGCTTCTAAGGCCGCCGTGCGGGCCATCTCCGAGGGGCTGAAGCTGGATTTACTGGGCACCCCCATTCGCGTCACCGAGATTCAGCCGGGCCTGGTGGAAACCGAGTTCAGCCAAGTGCGCTTCCGTGGGGATCGCGCCCGTGCGGCAGCAGTGTATCAGGGCCTCACCCCCTTGACGGCGATGGATGTGGCTGAAGTGGTGGTGTTTGCGGCAACCCGTCCCCCCCACGTGAACATCAGCGAGATCTTGCTTGTGCCCACCGACCAAGCCAGTACCACCCTCGTACATCGTCGATAAGAGGCCGGCAACCGGGCTTTCGCCTCCACTCTTGCTTCCCTGAGCGACAATGGCAGCAAAGGTGGTGGGAACATGGGACTGGAAGCCGGGATCCTGATCGGGTTGGGAATCGGTTTGCTTTGCACGTTGCTCCTGCTGTGGCAGACTCGGCGCCGTTTCAGACGCGAATTGCAGCGGTTGGGATCCCTGGTGCATCTGGCCATGCCCCTCCACTCCCTGGAACAGATGCTCAGCTTGCTCAGCCGTTATCTTCGCCAACAAGATCTGGATTGGGCCAACCAAAAACAGCAACTGCAAAACTGGCAATACCTGAGTCAGCGGCTCCCTTGGGGATATCTGCGGGTAGACGAAAACAACGTGGTGCTGGAGTGCAATCCTACCGCCCAGCGCCTGCTGCGCATCAGCCAATGGCAGCCGGGCATCAAGCTCTTGCTGGAATGGGTGCGCTCCTATGAGTTGGATCAGCTCATCGAGGCTACCCGCCGACAGGAGACCGCTGCTCCTGTCCAAAGTCGCGAATGGATTTTCTACCCTTCCGGTGGGGATGGCAAACCGATTCCGCTGCGGGCTTGGGGGTTGCTGCTGCCGCAAGCGCACGTGGCCATTTTTTTAGAAGACCGGCTGGAAGCAAAAATGCTGGCCCAACAGCGGGATCGCTGGGCTTCGGATGTGGCTCACGAGCTGAAAACCCCCCTCACCTCCATTCGCTTGCTGGCCGAAACTTTACAAAGCCGGGTCGATGCCGCTCAAGCAGTCTGGGTGGAACGATTGCTAAATGAAACTCTGCGCCTGAGCCATTTGGTTCAAGACTTGCTCGAACTCAGCGCCCTCAATTTGGGAGCCGCATCCCGCTCTCAGTGGCGCTGGGTGGATCTGGCAAGTCTGGTGCAGGAAGCCTGGCAAAGTGTAGAGCCGTTGGCCAAGCCTCGACACCAGGAACTGCACCTGAGCGGATTGTCCCAGATTTACCTCTGGGGAGATGAGCAACGCCTATACCGCCTCATCCTCAATCTCTTGGACAACGCCGTCAAGTATGGCAAGCCCGACTCTCCTATCCATGTGGTGCTTTCGGAGCAGGGATCCCAGGTGCAGTTAGAGGTGTACGACCACGGCCCCGGCCTGCCAGAAGATCAATTTGAGTTGGTCTTTCAGCCCTTTTACCGCACCGACACTGCGCGGGCCCGCAGCAAAGGCGGAACCGGCCTAGGGCTGGCAATTGTGCGACAAATTGTCGAAGTTCACGGGGGCACCATCCAACTGCGCAATCACCCACAAACCGGTGGGCTGTGGGTTCAGGTGGAACTGCCCCGGAAGCACTTGGATCCCTTGTGAAGCCTATCCGAAAACGCTCGCATCAGTGGCCTGCAGCCGGAGTCTGGCCGAGAATCGCTCAAGATTTCCCTGCTGCAGGGCTATCCATCTCAGGGGTGATCCCCTAGAATTGGGGTAGGTAATCTTTACAGTTCATCTTAAGCAGGCATTCGGAATGGGTACTGACTATCATTCCGCAGACTTGTTGTCCGAACGGGAGCTGCAGGTCATTGAGTTGATTGCAGCAGGACTGACCAATCAGGACATCGCGGAACGCCTAGAGATCAGCAAGCGCACCGTTGACAATCACATTAGCAACATTTTGAGCAAGACCCGAACGGCAAATCGGGTGGCCTTAGTACGCTGGGCCTTGCAATGGGGAAAGATTTGCCTGGATCAGGTAAACTGCTGCACTTTGGTCGATGACAAAATTGCTTAGTCCCATCCCATTTTGCCGGTCAAGTGTCCAGCTAAAGAGTGTTGAGCGGGGGGGTTTTGGTGACTGTATTGCCCAGAAGTTATAGTCATTTCAATGAGGAATGAAACTGTTCCGTTGCAGTGCTTCCTAGCTCTTCTCTCTCTTAGGGAGAGGGATTGGGGGGCTCGCGGAAGTGATGCGGAGCATTTGGGCGACACCGCGGAGTAGTTAGGAAGCGTCTTAATCTAACTTGAAGTGACTATACTTGAGTTGTTTTGAGCTACGTTGATTGGGTTGTCATACGTGAGCGTCCCCAAGCTGAAACGCTACGCTGTTCGCTACGATTCTATGCCCCTGATGGTTTATCGGGAATTGGCTGCCCATTTGGCTTGTGTTTCAGGGGTAGAAACGGAGCTAGAGTGGAAAAAAAACTCCACCTTTCGCTACCAAGACAGCCAAATAGAGGCATTGCATATTCATCAAGAACCCGATGCCGACATAGAACAAATTAAGCGTATTCTTGACCACTATGGAGCGTGGCAGTATAGCCCCTTAGAAGACTAGCTCTCTCTGCAACCCAAAAGGGATCCCCAGGGATAGGGATCCCCGGATGATTCCTCTGCAAGGTCTGGGAAAAACCAGTTCAGCGAGCAGCTTGGCCTTGGGCAGGCAGGTGCAGCTTACGAGCCAGGCCCAATCTCGCCAACAGCCAAATGGCCCAGTAGGTCATGTCGATCTCCCACCAACGCAAACCGGCCTTAACGCACTTCGGGTCGGCATGATGGTTGTTGTGCCAGCCTTCACCATAGGTTAGAATGGCCGCCCACCAAAGGTTACGGGCATTGTCGTTGCTCTCGAAAGTCCGGTAACCCCAGAAGTGGCTGGCCGAGTTGATTAACCAGGTGCAATGCAGCAGCAGCACTGTCCGCACAAAGATACCGTACACGACGAATGACCAGCCCCCCAGCAGGTAGAGTATTGCAGCCAACGGCAGTTGCAAAAGCAGAGCATACCTATCCAGCCAGCGGTAGAAGGGATCCCGAGCCAAGTCGGGCGCAAAGGCAAAATACTTCTCAGGGTTAAAAAATTCTTCGCGGTGGTAGATCAGCCAGAGCACATGGCTCCACCAAAAGCCCTTACGAGCAGAATAGGGATCCCTCTCCTCATCTTCGGTGAAGGCGTGATGCTGACGGTGGCCACCCACCCAAAAGATCGGCCCCCCTTGAACGGCCAGGGCACCGAGAGTTGTGAAGACATATTCCAGCCACTTGGGCACCTGGAAACTACGATGGCTGAGCAGGCGGTGGTACCCCAAGCAGATGCCCAAGCTACCGAAACACCAGTGGAGAAACAGGGCTACCCCCAGAGCGGGCCAGGAGAAGAAGAAAATGCCTCCCACCAAAGCCACCACGTGAAAAATGGCAAAGAAGAGCACATGTTCCCAAGCAAACCGAAAGGACTCTTGGGGCTCGGGCCGATTGAGCGGAGCGGGATGATTCAGCGATTGGCGAGAAAAAGAAGTGGTCATGAACCCACAAAACCTCAGAAGAAGAAGTAGACTAGACTGACTAGGAAAGAGCCAAAACACAAAGCCCAAGTTAAGGCCGCCGGATAACAGCGGCCCAACGTGAAAACGGAGTCAAGCCCCTGAAGACACCGCCATAGCCAGCGGTGACTTGCTATGTGCTCCGCTGTGATGAACTTGGCTACACAGGAAGAAGAGGAGCAGAGGCAACGCTGCCGACATCCTCTCGCTTGACATTAAGCCTAGCGGTATTCCACCGTAAATGCAAGCGTCACTTGCAGCCCGCCGCAATTCTTCAGGTTTTCTCCTCACTATGGCACGTCCTTCTTCTCGGCAAAGGCTGCTGAATGCGGCTCGGGAGCTGTTCGTTCGTCAGGGCATCACCCAAACCACCACCCGTCAAATTGCGGATTTGGCCGGAGTGAATGAGGTCACCCTGTTTCGGCACTTCGGCACCAAGCAGGGGCTACTCCTGGCCGTATTTGGCGAGTTGGGGGTTTTTTCCGGCATTGCCGATCTGCCTCTGAAGGCGGATCCCGCCCCCTCTCAAGGTTCTGGGTTGCAAGCCATTCTCCTGCGCTATGTCCACACCTGTTTTCGGGCTTTGGCCGATAATCCTGAACTGGTGCGCTCCCTGGTCGGGGAGGCTGGCCTTTATTCTGAGGAGCATCGTCGCGCCTTGCGGCTGGGTTTTTCTCAGGCCCAAGAACAACTGACAGAGTATTTGCGGCGATTTCCCAACTCTGAGTTGCAATCTGTCGAGCCGGATCGCCTTAATGCAGCCGTTGGGGTTTTGCATGTGATGATTTTGGGAGCAGCCATGCTGGCAGTAACCGCCGAGTTGCCCACCGTTCACGCCGACGGGGCGGAGCCCTCTGTCGAGGAGCAGAATGAGGAGAAACCGGCAGATAAACAATCAGAAGAAAGCGCTGAACCCGACAGGATACCCTCCCTCCTGCAAGCCTGCGTGGAGCTGTGGATGGCAGGCGTGACCAGAATGACAGAACCTACGCCGTAGCGCAGCCACCCACAATTGGACAAGGCTCTCCAAGTGCCCTAGGTGGGCATGCGATACAGCTTCTCCCAACGACACACTGACTACGGCCAATAAATAGCCCCAGACCACAGGGATCCCGGCAACCTGCAGAACTCCCGTGAGCTCGGAACAAACTCTCTCTGTGTGCAAATAGATGTGCAAACAGGTAGATGTGCAAGTAGAAAAGAGAGGAGGTTGTAAGCCGGGTTCTGTAGTGCAGAGTTGCACTGGCGATCATCTATCTGGGAGTGATGTTACCATCACCCTCTAGCGGCTCACCACCATCGAGAGCACCCTTCCCCACTTTGGGTACCGTGACCTCGATGCAACCGACAGGGGCGAAGAACAGCCATAATCCTGCGGCTGCGGCCTTGCTTTCCACCGGGGTTTACCGAGCCAACGCCTCACGACGTTGCTGGTGGGCTCTTACCCCACCTTTGCACCCTTACCTGTGCTGGGATCCCAGCCATCGGCGGTATGTTTCTGTGGCACTATCCTCGCGGTTACCCGCACTGGGAGTTTCCCCAGCGGTGTGTTCTTCTGAAAGCCCGGACTTTCCTCATCCCGCTGTCTGGTGGCGACAGCAAGGACGCGATCGCCTGCCCCTCCTCTCTCTTCAGCTCGATCCTACTGCATCTTCCAAACCTAGAAAATCCCGGAAATCGGTACAAACTCCACTTGATCGGGAATGTTGGGGGCCAGGTGTAAGATTTGCCGGTTCAAATCCATCACCACAGCCGCCACGCTTTCGGTGCGATCCCAGGCGGGCAGATGGGGATCCGGATGGCGGCAGATGCAGTGGGGGGCATTCGTCCGGTCTTGTAGGATTTTTTGAAGAGCGACCGCGTCTAGGGTTCCCGTTTGAGCACTCTGGCGAAGCAAATGATAGGCCCGTTCTAGCCTTGTGGAGGATCCTATATGGGGGGGCAGCTCATCTTCTCGCAAGGCCGGATCCAGGAAATGATTGGTGTGGGCGAGGATCCCTCCTTGAGGGAGATGCAGGCCAATTCCTCGTGGACTGATTTCAAAGCTGGTCGCCTTAGCGGGCTGTAGGCCTACCGCCTGTCCTGCGGTACCCGCAACGCTGACACAAGAGGAGGCGGTGTAGGGGTAGGATCCCACCCTCTCCACAGCTTGCTGCCACTCCTCACACTCCAACAACAAGCGCAATAGCAAATGCACCGGCATTCCCTCGGTTTGCCCATCTAGGGTAGAGCGCAAGAGGTTGAGGGCTACGGCCAACCCTGCTTGATTGAGGCCAATTTTGGCCAGGATCCCAGCTTCGGTCAGGGTGAGGTAGGCAGGGTGGGTATCGGAGTGAACGCGCAACAGCACACAGGCCCTGCGCTGCTCCCCAAGCCAATCCCAGGTTTGGGCCAGATAGGTGTGGTGGGTGGAGGTAACCTGGGGCAAGGCCGCTAGGGTGGTGCATTCTCCCCCATCCGGGTTGGCTTGGGCTGGATTGATGAGATCAATCCCCTTGAATTCATGAGCAGGATCCGGTGGGTGCTGGGGCACCCCGTTTTGGAGATTGTGTTCCAGAGCAGCGGCGCAGTTGGGATGGGATCCACCGACAACCGATCTGGATAAAATTTCGGTGCGCAAATTGAGGGCCAGAATCTCGGCAAAACGGAAGCCACTCCCCGCGGCAATGCCTTGGATTTCTTCCAGCAGGTGGGGCACGTGGCGCTCTAGCCAGGGCAGGGATCCCTCTGCTTGGGTCTGGGCCTGCTGCCAGGTGAGACCACAGCGGTAGGCAAATTGGCGGGCGTAACTAGCAATGCTGTGGCGAATGAGTTGGGCCGCCTGGGATCCATACTGTTGGCCTCGTTGTTGGGGATCCCCCTGCAGATGAAGAATGGGGAACATGGTGCTGGTTTGCCCGTGACCTCAATAGGTGGGCAGGGAGGGATCCACCTCACAAGCCCAAGCGTGAATGCCGCCGCTGATGTTATGAACCTGAGTGAACCCGTTGGCCTGTAACCACCGGCTCATCTGAGCAGAGCGGAGGCCATGATGACAGAGCACAAAAGTTGGCTGATCTGGATCCAGCTCTGTGAGGATCCGTTCCCTCCATTCCTCGTACTGGCTCAAGGGGTAGTTGCGAAAGCCCAGGGCATTTAAATTCACCAGCTCCAGCTCTGCCGGTTCCCGCACATCGATCAATTGCAGAGGGCCGGCCTCGGGATCCCGTAGGTGTTGGGCCATCTGTTGCGGTGTAATGGAGCGGATGGAGAAGGACATCGCCAACTCTGGTCTACAGGGATCCCTTTTCAAGATACACCGGCTCAGCAGCTGCCCTGAGACTGCCCGCAAAGGTTAAGATGTCACCCTGATTTGGGCTTAGCCTGGGTATGGCTGTGCAACGCTTTTTGATCGACACGGATACGGCGGGAGATGATGTTACCTCGCTGCTCTTTGGGCTGCTCTGGCCCAACAGCATCCTACAGGGCTGCCCGCCGGGGTGAGTTTCATTCGAGATCCCTTTGCGGAAGTGCCCAAACCCGCCGATTATGCCAGCATCTGCAGCGGAGATACCCGTCCGCTGTTCTTTATCGGTGTGGATGCTAACCAAAACTACCTGGGGGATACCGATAACAACCCTGCCACCCTCAACCACGGTCTCACCTCGATGCTGAAGCGGGTGGATATGGCCACCTATGAAGTGATTCGCAGCGTGGTGGAAGGCAACTTTAAGGCAACTTTGTCGGCGGCATTCAAACCTTTGGCCTGGAGAACGAGGGTGTGGGCTATGCCCTGGATGAATACAACCAAGCCTTGCTCTCAGCGGATTTGGTGGCTGCTGTGGAAGCGGTGAAGCAAGACATCCTCGCCGGAACCCTCGAAGTACCTGAAGAGCGCTAGATTTTTGAGATTTTTGTTGCCGATTGATTGCGGATCCCTGGCGAAGCCTTGACTAAACAGAGGATCCATCAGAGGATGCTTTTGCTGAGGGCATTGGATCGCAACTTGGCCACCTGCACTTTGACCTCGTGGCAGTTGCTTGTTGTTCTTGTTTGTTGCTGTAACAACCTTAACCGCTAAGCGCTTGTAAGGAGCTTTCCACCTATGCTTGGCCAAGTATCCAAGTCTGGTTGGGGGATCTGTTCAGCCTTGCTGCCTCTGTTGGCAGGGATCGCTTTCGGCTGTGGAGGAGGCACAGGCAACTCTCCCCCTCTGCCGTCGCCAGGTAGTGGATCTGTCGTCCTGCAAGTGGATCCGGCCAGGGGCCCCTTTACCAAGGTGGCTGATGCCGTTGCAGAAGCGCAGCGGCTGCAAAATGCCACAGCAGGACTAGAGGTGCTGATCCAGATTTTGGGGGCGGGCAAGGAGAGACTGGAGAAGAACCTCGCCCTGGATGGAGGTGACGGCACCAATGGCGGGCGGATTCGGATTACCAGCTCTGCTGCCTACGAGATCCTAGCGGGGTTGTTCGATGTGGTTGTAGCCAGCCAAACTAGCCTGCAAGGGGTAGAGGTCGTGTTGGAAGGTGGAAAGATTCAGGTCAACGGTGGCACCTTTCAGCCGAGCAAGGTCACCCTCAACGACCCTCGCTCCAACATCTTGGTCAACGGCAATGCTGCGGTTCTAGAGGGAGCCTTGAACCAATTGGCCGAGATTTTGTGCCAGCAATTTTTGGATCCCTGTGTGCAGATCTCCGGAAACAGTCGAGTCAGCGGCATTTCGTCAATCGTTAGCAAAACAGGCGGGGTGGGCATAGGCACAACACCAGGAAGTAACCCAACCCTCGAGAACAACACGATTCTCTTACAAGCTTTAGGGACTTTGGCTGTTCGCTACAGCGACAACTCCGGCGGGATCTTCCGCAACAACCAAATCGAAGGGGATCCACCTACCGCTGGGGCTGGCTTAGTGCTGCAGGCTCGGCAAGCAGGTAGGAGCGGCACTACCGGGATTCAACTGGATGGGGCAGGCTCAATTCCATCCATTCAATCCAACAGGATCGGCGTGGGTGGGATAGCCGGGAGCGTCGGCATTCGCATCTTGCAAGGAACACAAGCCCGTACCCTTTCTGGAAATACATTTCTGGCTCGGGGCGAGGGCAGAGGGATAGCAATTCAAGCGGCCCCCGGCACCCCAGATGTGGTGATTGCAGCCTACCTAGCCGGCAATGCCTTCCAGGGGAACTTTGCTGAGAGAGTTGCTGTGGGACTCTTCACACCCACACCTGAGCCAACGCCTTCTCCCACCCCGACGCCTACACCCGTGCCCACACTTAGGCCGACGCCTTCTCCCACCCCGACGCCTACACCCGTGCCCACACTTAGGCCGACGCCTTCTCCCACCCCGACACCTACACCCGTGCCCACACTTAGGCCGACGCCTCCTTCCACCCCGACGCCTACACCCACGCCCATACCTTCTGGCCCAAGGATCACAATCCCTGGCTTACCTGCAGCTGCAACGGTAACTATTACTCAGGCAGACGGCACAGTTATTGCCACTTCCACATCGGTGTCTGGGGATGTCGTCACCTTCCCGGCTCCGTTTATCCTTCCCTTTGGCGGTCAGGTTCGTATCACCCCTGCTGTCCCTTCCCCAGCGCCCATCACAGTGGGAACCATCACCCTTAGCACCTTCGACAACACAACTAACCCTGGCAGCACGACTTATTTCAACCTTGGACCTAGCATTCCCGTAAACTAGCTTTTGTCTGTGTTTAGGCGATTGGTTTTCCTTTGGCTCAAGGTTTCTCAGGCGTGGAAGGCTACCCTTTTGAAATGTGAGGATGCTGTGGGTATTTCTGTGCCGTTTCTTCCCCTGGAGACTTAGCAGTTGCCCTGCCGCCGGGTTTTGATGTCCCTTTGGGTACCTACCATATGGGTGACCCTGCCTTTCGGTTTCCCTGAAGGGGGGTTGGCAAACCTTGCAAGCAGCTTTGGCTCTTAATTTCGTTTTCTTGTTAGAGATTTGCGATGGCTACCTACAACCCTAGTTGCAGCCAGCGTTCTTCGCTAGCCTCCGTGCTTCTAGCCTCCTTCCTAGTAAGAGGGGGCGGCTGCCTGTTCTTTTTCTTCCGAACCCTATGATGAAACTGTTTGAACGTTGCTCCCAGTCAACTGCTTCCATTCGCTTTACCATAACACTTCGCAAACAGTTCGCAGGAGCGGAATTGTCGCCCAAGCCTTTAGCGGGTTAGCCGCCTCAGGGGAATCTGCGGGTAAGTTCACACTCTCTTTGCCCCTAGGGATAGGTCTCTCCACCAGCAATCTAGGCCGTTGGCTGTTCCGACTACTCCACTGCAGCTTTGGCTTCCTTCTCTTTGGCTGCCTTGGCAGCGCGCATTTCCGCCAAAATCTCTTCGGGTCGTTTACCGGCACGCTGGGATCCGGCAGGTAAGTCGTGGGGATCGATTACCCCTTTGGGCAGATAGGCAAATTCTCGCAAGGGGGTCACCATCGGGTCTTCGGTAACTTTAGAGGGCAGACGGCCCATCGCCACTTGGTGGTAGTTGAGGTCATGGCGGTCGTAAGTAGCCAACTCATAATCCTCGGTTACCGAGAGACAATTGGTGGGGCAAAACTCCACACAATTGGCACAGAAAATGCACACTCCAAAATCGATGCTGTAGCTGTAGAGCTCCTTTTTCTTCAGCTCTGGGTTGTAGGCCCAATCCACCACCGGCAGATCAATGGGGCAAACCCGAACGCAGATCTCGCAGGCAATACACTTATCGAACTCGAAGTGGATGCGTCCCCGAAAGCGCTCAGAGGGGATCAGCTTTTCGAAGGGGTATTGCACGGTTACCGGGCGCCGGCCCATGTGGTCGAAAACCACTCCCATGCCTTGGCCGATGTACTTGGCGGCTCGAAAGGCATCACCCACATATTCTTTGACACGCTTGAGAAACGTCATGGCCTCTGTTCTCCCTCTCTTGCCTGTTTACTTCTCATTCAACCCCCAAAAAAGGAGGGGAAGGCGAGTTTTAGGGCTGCCGTCAGCAGCAAGTTGACAAAGGATACAGGCAGCAAAAACTTCCACCCCAAGTCCAGCAGTTGGTCAATGCGCACCCGTGGCAAGGTCCAGCGCAGCAGGATGGCCAAGAAGATGAAGATAAAAGCTTTGACCATCGTCATGACAATGCCCAAGGCCGCCGCGCCGATCTGCAAGAAAGGGTTATCCAAAGGAATCCCGGCAAGTGCAGCAATCGTTTCCACCGGCACCACGAACGACCAGCCCCCCAAGTACAGCACCGCTGCAATGAGGGAAGCCAGCAGCAGGTTGGCGTAGGATCCCAGATAAAACAGGGCAAACTTCATGCCGGAGTACTCCGTTTGGTAACCGGCCACCAGCTCTTCTTCTGCTTCCGGCAAATCGAACGGGATCCGCTCCGTTTCCGCCAGAGCCGAGATCAAGAAAATCACAAAGCCAATGGGCTGCCGCCACACATTCCAGCTCAAGATGCCCAGGCCACTCTGCTGTTCGACGATCCCCACCGTGTCCAGACCGTTGCTCATCAACACCACGGCCAACACCGACAGGGCCAACGGCAGCTCGTAGCTAATCGACTGGGCCGCTGCGCGTAGCCCCCCTAGCAAAGAGTACTTATTGTTGGAGCCGTAGCCCGACATCAACAAACCGATGGGTTGCACGCTGGAGGTGGCGATCAGGAAGAACACGCCAATGGCAATGTTGGAGATCAATAGGTTCTGGCCAAAGGGAACCACCAGGTAGCACAAAAAGACGGGCAGGAAAACCAATATCGGCCCCAGCGTAAACAAGACTGGGTCGGCCAAGATGGGCAGAACATCTTCTTTGGTCAGCAGCTTGATGCCATCGGCAATCGGGATCAGCACCCCCTGAGGGCCAGCCATGTTGGGGCCAATCCGCTGTTGGGCTGCTGCCGAGATCTTGCGCTCCAGCCAAGTCATGACCATCACCCCCAAGGTGGCGGCGATGATCAGCAGCAACATCGGCAGGGGCATCCAGAGGGCATGGGCTGCACCTGCTCCCAAGCCTAGGTTCTGTAGGGCAGTCTCGAAGCCAAGTTGTAGGTCGATACCAGCGTTTGTCATGGGGGTGAGTAGCTCCCTAGAGATGGCGGGTTGGGTAGGGTTTGGGATCCCTGTAGCTAAGTTTTCCCGTTGGGATCCGATTGGGGGGGACGGTTGCGGCGGCGTAGCTCCTGCTGGATGATGGCCTGAAGGCGAGCATCAGATAGCTCTTCCGCGCGGCGGCGCCTTTCCTCTTGGTACTTAGCCCATTGCTTGGGGCCGATAACCGCAGCAATGACAGACACAATCAACAGCGGCAGAACCAAGATCGCCCAGGCCATCGCCTTTGTCCTCGCTTTCCGTAAGTATCTTAGCGATTCCTAGCGATCCACCTCGCCCATGATGATGTCAATGCTGCCGAGGATGGCGATCATGTCGGCTACCTTCATGCCGCGAATGAGCTGAGGCAACACTTGCAAATTGACAAAGCCGGGGGGACGGATCTTCCAGCGCCAGGGGCAAACGTTGTCGTCTCCCACGATGTAAATGCCCAGCTCTCCTTTGGCGCTCTCCACCCGCACGTAGGCTTCCCCTTTGGGGATCTTGAAATTGGCGGAAGGCTTTTTGCTGATGAACTGGTAGTCCCCTTTGTTCCACTCCGACTTCGGCCCCTCCAGCATCCGCTTGGCTTCCAGGTTTTCAAAGGGGCCTCCTGGCAAAGCCTTGACGGCTTGCTGCACGATCTTGCAGGACTCGCGCATCTCTTTCATGCGCACCCGATAGCGGGCCAGGCAATCCCCTTCGGGGTAAACGGCCACCTCCCAGTCGAAGTCGTCGTAGCACTCGTAGTGATCCACTTTGCGCAGATCCCAGTTGACGCCGCAGGCCCGCAACATGGGACCCGACAGACCCCAGTTGATGGCGTCTTGCTTGGAGATGGCTCCCACCCCTTCCAGCCGCCGGCGGAAAATCGGGTTGTCGGTAACCAGCCGCTCGTATTCATCCACTTTGGGCAAGAAATACTCGCAAAAGTCTAGGCATTTTTCCGTCCAGCCGTAGGGCAAGTCCACCGCCACGCCGCCCACCCGGAAATAGTTGTTGTTGATCAAGCGCATGCCGGTGACGGCTTCAAACAAGTCTAGGATCCACTCCCGCTCCCGCATGGCGTAGAGGAAGGGGGTTTGGGCGCCCAAATCTGCTAAGAAGGGGCCAAACCAGAGCAGGTGGTTGGTAATACGAGTTAGCTCCAGCATGATCACCCGCAGGTAGCTGGCCCGTCTGGGCACGCTGATCCCGGCCAGTTTCTCAACGGCATTGACGGTGATGGCCTCGTTGAACATGCCGGCCCCGTAGTCCCAACGGGAGACGTAGGGCAGGTATTGCACCACCGTGCGGTTTTCGGCGATTTTCTCCATGCCGCGGTGCAAGTAGCCGATCACCGGTTCGCAATCGACGATGTTTTCGCCATCTAGGGTGACCAGCAAACGCAAAACCCCATGCATAGAGGGATGGTGCGGCCCAAAGTTGAGCAACATCCGGTCGGTACGGGTCTCGATCATGGGCATGGGCATAGCCGCCGCCTCCGCAACTGAAGAATGTTCATGGTCTGCAACATTTGCAGTATAGCGGTTTTCTTCTGCCTTCTCGGGATCCCATGCCATCAGGGATCCCAATCCTCGATATTGAAAGTCTCCAGGGGAACTCAGCTAGAGTGAGAAAAAAGGAGGGAGGCCGATGGCTGTATCCCGTTCACCCGCGAATGGCTCATCCCGACGAGAGCAGCAACATCCGCAATATGCCACCGACCGAGCTGCGCTCGATGAGCTGATGGTGCAGGCTCAGGAGAGGCCCCTCTCCGAGTGGGTGCTGGCGGAAGTCGCCCGTTTGCGCATCCGTTACCACGGCTTCCCCGGCGCCTGGGATCTGCAGCGGGATTTGGATCAAATCCTGGAACAGTGGGGCCTGAGCGAAGAAGAGCTGTTCGCCCAGACCCGCCAGATCCATGCCCGCGGCCAGGTGTACGACCGCAGCTTTAGCACGCGAGACGACTGGGCCTAGTGGAGGGTTTGGGTCGGGATCCCTTACCCCCCTGAGAGAGGGGAGTTTGCCGGTTGTTCATGAGACGTGAAGCTGCTCGGCAAAGATGGGATCCAAAGGCACATCCAGGGCGGCAATCACCTTAGTCCAGAAGTTCATAAAGCCAATCCAAGCCGATAGCTCCACCAGATCTTCATCTGACCAAATGGCTTTTAGCTGGGCAAAGAAGCTATCGGTCACCACCATGCTGGGCACGGTCATCCGCTCAGCGTACTCGATGGCCAGCTTTTCCGCCTCGGTGTAGAGGGTGCTGGTGCGGGCCTGGGCCACCGCCGCAATTTTGGCAGGGGAGGCGCCGTACTTTTGCGCCTGCAGGGTGTGGTAGGGAAGGCAGTAGTGGCGGCAGCCGTTGATTTGGGCAATGCGGATGCTGACCAGCTCCTTCAGCTCTTCAGGCAAGTTGGGGTTTTGGGTGTGCAGCGCCCCGTAGAGGTTCATCACGGCTCGCATCAGTTGGGGCTTGTGGGCCATCACCTGCAGGGGGTTGAGGGCGGTGCCGTAGGTTTTTTCCAGGCTTTCGTAAACCTTTTGCAGTTGCTTATCGGCTTTCTCTGGGGTAACAGGAGGGATCCGCATGGACAGTCTGTAAAATTGCAGCATTCTCGACTTTAGCGCGTCTGGGGGATCCGCCCAAGCCTGAGGGGCGCTTCACAGTCTGGGGGAGGGATCCCTTCTCCCGTTGAGAAGGGGGCCTTGGTCTTTTGGTTTCGTTCCAGACACTCCTGCAGGGCTTGCAACCTGTCAAGGATTGCCCAAGGATTGCTCAACGGCTTCCACCTGCTGCTGGGTGGCGGTAGCCCCTTGGTTGAGGGTTTGCTGGATCTGTTCCCGAGATTGGTAAATCTGCAGCGGCCCACCTTGAGGGATCCCTTGCTGGGCAGCTTCTGGGCTGGCTTGCTCTGGTCTCGGCTCCGAACTCAGCGGGTTGCGATAGAGGCGGTTAACCAGCAAAAATCCCACCAGCACCACAGCAGTTGCCACCAAAAGCCGAACCATACTCGGATCCCTTGCAAGCATCTGGTTCTAGAATGCCCAAAAAGAGGAGCAGGTATCCGATGTCGGGCAAAGTTGCGCAAACTTCCCAGCCGGTACGGGTTGGCATTGGCGGCCCGGTGGGATCTGGAAAAACCGCTTTGGTGGAAAAGCTCTGCTTGGCGCTGCGGGACCACCTGTCTTTGGCGGTGGTGACCAACGATATCTATACCCGCGAGGATGCCGAGTTTTTGGTGCGGGCCAAGGCCCTGGAGGCAGAGCGGATCATTGGCGTAGAGACCGGCGGCTGCCCCCACACCGCCATTCGGGAAGATGCCTCCCTCAACCTAGACGCCATTCAGGAGCTGGAGCGCCGCTTTTGCCCCCTGGATCTCATCTTGGTGGAATCGGGGGGGGACAACTTGGCAGCTACCTTCAGCCCGGAGCTGGTGGACGCCTGCATTTACGTCATCGACGTGGCCGAAGGGGACAAGATCCCGCGCAAAGGCGGGCCGGGGATCACCCGCTCCGACCTGCTGGTGATCAACAAGATCGATCTGGCTCCCTATGTGGGAGCAGACTTGGGGGTGATGGAACGGGATGCCCGTCGCATGCGGGGAGATAGGCCCTTTGTCTTTACCAACCTGCGCACGGGTGAGGGGCTGGAGCAGGTTCTCAGTTGGCTGGAGCGGGAGGTGCTGTTTCGCCCCATCAAGGCCGACCCCCCCTCGGTGAGCCGCCTGTGAACTTCGGTAAGGCCATCTTGAAGGCAACCCGCCGAGGCGACCATACCCACATTTGGGAGTATTCTCAGGCTCCCTTGCAATGGCTGGGATCCCCTGGGGAGCCACCTGTGTACTACCTGCGCAACCCCAACGGCGGCCTGCTGGGTGGGGATCGCCACCGGATCGAGATCGGGCTGGGGCCAGGCTCGGCGCTGGAAATTCGCACCCAAGGGGCAATGCGGCTACATCCCGGCTTGATTCGGCAACAGGTCAAGGTCAAGCTGGCCCCCACCAGCCAGTTGATCTGGATCCCTCACCCGACCATTCCGGGGGCAGGGGCAGACTTTCGCCAGCAGGTGCAGATCGAACTGGATCCCACAGCCCGCCTGGCCTATGCCGAGATCTGGACTGCCGGACGGCTGGCCATGGACGAACGCTGGCAGTTTGAACATCTTGCCAACTGCTTGCAAGTTTGGGTCACTGCTGGGATCCCATCCTCCCCCGAGGGGAGAAAACTCTGGCTGCAGGAACACATAGACCTGCACTTTCCCCATCGGCAGGTCTCCGCCGCGTCAGTGCTGGGATCCCATCTCTGTTGGGGATCCTTGTATTTGCTGGGGGATTGGCCGGAGCCCACTTGGCTGACCGTTCACATCAGCGGAACGGAGTCCCCATACTGGCTGGTCAAGTCTCCGGATCCCATCTGTAAGGGTTGGATTCTGCGCCAGGTGGGGCCACAGGCAGAGGCCATTTGGCGGCATTTTGGCCAGGTTGCACTACAGCTTGCTCAAGCCAAGGGTGGCTCACCCCAGGGGTGGTAGACTAAGGCTGACTCAAACCAACTGGTTGACCCAAGGCCGGGACGGAGTCCTTTGAACGCTGCTCAACGGATTCTCAGACGCTCTGTCCTCAGGGGGCGAAGTCGCTGGCTGCTCCTCTACGAGAAGGGGATGGCCCTGCTGGCCCTGAGCAACCTGTGCTTGGTGCTCTTCGACATGAGCTATGTGCCTGGGCGAGATTTTTGGCTCCAGGGTCGGGTGCAAATTTTTGGCGCCTTTGGTCCTCCCATTCCGCTGCCGATTCTCTCCGAAGAAACCAGCCGTTCCCCGGTGACCGACCTATACGATCCCATCAAAGGTATCGAGCCCAACCCCGAAACCCAGCGCTACTTGGCCTTGGTGGATGAGCTGCGCCAGGTTACCCTGCGGTTCGGCGTGGAGTCGGAAGCGGCAGCACCAATCCTGGCCCGCTTGCGGGAGCTCAGCGACGAGATGATCGAGACCAATCCCTTTCAGGGCGCCAACAAAACCGGCCAGTTTGTGCGTATCCTCAATTTGATGCGGGAGCACATCCCAGAAGCCGACTCCGCCAGAGCCGCCTTTGCCCGCTTTTGGACTGCTGAGTACTTGGCCAGCGCCGATCCCGCAGATGGAATTG
>Ga0308391_1000400_pt1 | contig 19255 bp, 24 predicted proteins | sample Hotspr20Samplet1_FD_202363 | JGI IMG/M metagenome (GOLD analysis project Ga0308391, IMG submission 202363) | Hot spring phototrophic mat microbial communities from Octopus Spring, Yellowstone National Park, Wyoming, United States - 20050623_t1 ... | reverse complement strand
GACGCGATCTGCTGGGCGAACGAGCTGGGGGCGAAGCGGATTGTGGACGTGGCGACGCTGACCGGGGCGGTGACGACGGCGCTCGGGGACGTGTGCTACGCGCTGATGACGAACGACGATGCACTCTGCCGGGAAGTGGAGGCGGCGGCTGCGGCAGCGGGGGAGAAGACCTGGCGGCTGCCGATGTGGAAGGAGTACGACGAGTACATCAAGAGCGACGTGGCCGACTGCCGGAACGTCGGCGCCGGGAACCGGGGTGCGGGGACAATTGTCGGGGCGAAGTTCCTGGAGCCGTTCGCGGGGAAGACGCCCTGGGTGCACCTCGACATCGCCGGGGTGGACAACATGTCGTCGGACCGGGGCTGGGTGACGAAGGGTGCGAGCGGCTACAGCGTGCGGGCGCTCATCAACCTGGGGCTGCGGCTGGCGCAGTAGGCCCCGCTACGGAGAGCCGGCCGGGGCGGCGACCTCGGTGACGCGGCAGGTGCCGGCCGGACCGCACATGAGGGTGACGGCGACCCCCTGCCCGGAAGCCCAGCGGCCGACGACGAGGCGCATCCGCTCGAGGGTGGAGCCTTCGAGCACGAGGTAGCAGTGCGCCGTCTCGCCGGGGTCGGCGGTGATGGCGAGGCAGGCGCCGGCGAGGGTGAGCCCCCTCCCCGCGAGGTAGGCGCGGAGCGAATCCTCGGCCGCTGGGGGCAGCGACGCGGCGGGCGCGAGTGTCGGGGGCGGCGTGGGCGTTGGGGTTCCTGGAGGAGGCGTCGGCGTCGCCGTGACGGGCGTGACGGTCACGGGGGGCGGGGTGTAGCCCGGAACGGACTGCGGCGGAGCATCGGGCGATGGGGCGGGCGACCCGGAAGGCGCGCCGTCGCCCGGGCCGGAGCCGCCGGTGCAGGCGCCGAGCAGGAGGAGGAGCGGGAGGAGGGCGAGGCTACTGGCGCGCATCGGGCGGTTGGCTTCCGGCACGAGTTGCGGCAGTCTCCTGCCCGCGGATGCGTTTCGCGAGGTCGAGCGCCTGCTCCAGGTTGAAACCTTCGGCATCGATGACGGTTTCAATTGGGCCATCGACGAAGGAGAGGTACGTCCAGAGCCGTGGCACTGGGCTGGCGGGAGTCCGGACCAGGGCGTAGGCCGGGAGGCCGTCAACGGTCATCCGTTCGAGCCGCATGGTGGCTCCCGGGCCGGTGCGGGGTTCGAGGACATCAATCGGCAAATAGGCACGGTAGATGCGCGTGATGCGGATCGTGTCGCCGGAGCCGTTGCGGAACACCTGCTGCAGCACGGTGTTCGAGTCGCCGTCGCCGGTATGGACCCCGACGAGCGTCCAGCCGGGGAGCACCTCTCCGAGCGGCAGGTAGAGCGGCGAGGCCGAAAGGAGGGCGGGATCGGCAGAGCGATGGCCCTGGGCGGGGACAGGAAACGCCTGGTGCACCTCGAGCGACCCGGTGAATCCCGGCCCAAGAAACCGGTAGGGGCCGCTGGTTGTCGCCGCTGCCGGTTCGGACGGCGGCGGATCGATGACGAACACCTTTTCTCCCGGCAGGTGGGCCGTATCGCGCTGCATCTGTTCCAGCGACGGCGGCGACCGGAGTTCGATCGGGGCCGGGGTTTCGCCCTCGGCAACAAGGCTCACCAGGACGAATGCGGCAACGGCAGCGGCCAGGGCCGCCGGCAGCGCCATGGTCCGAAGGTTGTGCAGCTTGCTCACGCTTTCGACCTCCCGGCCCCGGGGCTCAAGCAAGTCCATCATGTCGCGGCGGAATGGCGCATGGCAAGCGGATCTTGCGGGCGGCTGCGGGCGGCGAAGGCGTATCGCCTGCCAGCAGCACGCGGGGAGATGCGCTACTCCTGGGCAGCCAACAGGCGCGGTGCGGGCGCGAGGCTGCGGTGCGGGGCCTTCTGTACGAGGGAGCGCTGCGCCTGGGCGGCGGGCTCGGGCAGGACCGTGAGGTCGAGCTTCACGAAGGCGCAGTCGTGCTCGACCGTGATTTGCGGCCGGAAGGGTGAAGCGCGGAAGACGGCGAGCATCGCGGTGTTCTCGTTGAGGACGGCGGCGGTGAAGCGCTCGATGCCCTGGCCGCGGGCGTGCTCGGCGAGACGGGCGAGGAGGGCGGGGCCGATGCCCTGGCCCTGGAGGGCGTCTTCGACGATGAACGCGACCTCGGCGGAGCGGGGCCCGTCGCGCTCGTAGCGGCCGATGCCGTGGATGGTGTCGCTGTCGAGCGGGCTGGCAACGAAGGCGGCGCGGGCGCGGAAGTCGACCGTGCAGAGATGGCGGGCGACCTCCTCGGTGAGCCGCCGGCGGGGCGTGAAGTAGCGCATGCGGAGCGACTCGATGGAAAGGCGCTCGTGGAATGCGAAGAGGTTCGGCACGTCCTCAGGGCGCATCGGGCGGAGGCGCATGGTGGTGCCGGTGCGCGTGACGAACGTTCGTTCTGGCGGATAGACGACGTCCATATCCCGAGTATCGCAGACGGGCGGGGTTCATCGAGTTATCGGCCGGTGCAGATTGCAGGTTCCGATAGGGCCGGAGGAAGGAGTCTATGGGGTCAGTCGGCGCCGGAGGGGGAGCGGAGGGCGGGCCCGGGGGCAGCGGCCTCGGCAGCGCGGGATTTCGCCGGGCGAGCGAAGAGGATGGCGACGGCAGCGAGGTAGGTGAGGGCCGCAGTAATGGTGAAGGGGACGGTGTAGCCCCCGGTGGCGTCGTGGATGATGCCGACGCCGATGGGGCCGAGGCCGCTCCCGACCTGGCCGGCGAGGCTGATGAGCCCGAAGACGGTGCCGAAGGAGACCATGCCGAAGATTTCGCCGACGAGGAGGGACTGCATCATGTAGACGTTGCCGATGGTGAGGCCGAAGACGAGGGTGAGGGCCCAGGTGGCGGCGATGCTGTCGGTATGGATGATGAGCAGAATGGCGGTGGCCTGGACGACGAAGAGGATGACGGTGAGGAGGCGGCGGTCGACGTTGTCGGCGAAGATGCCGACGGCGAGGCGGGCGACGATGGAGCCGAAGGCGGTGACGGAGATGGTGAAGGCGGCGGCGCTGCGGGAGCCGAGGCGGTCTTCGAGGAACGTGACCTGGTGGACGACGTAGCCGGTCTGGGCGATGAGGACGAGGAGGAAGGCGACGAGGATCCCCCAGAAGCCGATGGTGCGGACGGCCTCGGCGCGGGTCCAGGTGCGCATCTGAGTCGCGAGGAGCGCCTGCTGCGCGGGCGGCGGCGCCGATGCCCCGGTGTCGCCGTCGGGGAGCATGCCGACTTCGCGGGGGTCGAAGACGATGACTCCGATGATGACCGGGATGGAGGTGATGATGACGAGGGCCCCGAGGATCGGGGTTGCGAGCTCGAGGCCGCCGACATCGATGAGGCGGCTGGCGATGGGGGCGAGGATGACGCCGCCGAGGGAGACGCCGGTGAAGGAGATGCTCATTGCGAGGGCGCGGCGGCGGATGAACCAGCGCGCGAGGATGGCGTTGACGGCGATGTTGCTCGACATGCCGAAGGCAACGGCGAAGACGAAGTACACGACGTAGAGCTGCCAGAGCTCGTTGACGATGCCGATCATGGCGGCGCTGGCGCCGTTAATCAGGCTGCCGATGAGCATGAAGCGGCGCGGGCCGTATCTGTCGACGTACGGGCCGACGATGGCGGCGGTGAGGCCGGAGACGCAGAAGTAGATGGCGGGCGCCCAGCTGACCTGCGCGGTTGACCAGCCATGGGCGTCTTTGAGCGGCTTGAGGAAGATAGGCAGACCGTAGTAGCCCACCCCGACGCCGACCATCATCAGGAGGGAGCAGGCGATGGCGACGTACCAGCCGTAGAACCAGCCGCCAGGAAGGAGGCGGGCGGCAGGCGGCAGCGGGCGCGGGGCGGACTGCACGGTCATTCAGCGTACTCTAACGAAAAGCGCGCAGGGCTGCGCGGGTCAGCGGCCGTGGAAGACAGGTTCGCGCTTTTCGACGAAGGCGCGGGCAGCGTTCCGGTGGTCTTCGGTTTGGCCGCTGGCGATCATGTTTTCGGCCTCGCGGGTGAGGGTATCGGCGAAGGTGTTGGTTTCGCCGTAGACGAAGTTGTCCTTCATGCGGGCGTAGGCGAGGGTGGGGCCGCTGGCGAGCCGCTTCGCGAGGGCCATGGTCTCGGCCCAGAACTGGTCGTGGGGGACGACGCGGGAGACGATGCCGAGCTCGAGGGCGCGGGCGGCATCGATCACGTCGGAGAGGAAGTAGAGTTCGCGGGCGCGCATAGGGCCAACGAGGCGCTGGAGGAGCCAGGTGCCGCCGAAATCACCGCTAAAGCCGACCTTTGCGAAGGCGGTGGTGAAGCGGGCCTGGTCGCTGGCGATGCGGAGGTCGGCGGCGAGGGCGACGCTCAGGCCGGCGCCGGCAGCGACGCCGTTGACGGCGGCGATGGTGGGCTTGGGCATCTCGTGGAGGAGGCGGGAGACCTCTTCCTGCTGGCGGAGGACGTCGACGCGGGAGACGAGGCCGCCGCCGGAGGAGGCGGCAGCTTCGTTGGCGGCGGCCATGGCTTTGACATCGCCGCCGGCGCAGAAGGCGCGGCCGGCGCCGGTGATGACGACGCAGCGGATGGCCGGGTCGGCGGCGGCCTTCGCGGCAACGTCCGCGAGGGTATCGAGCATCTCGGGGGTCATGGCGTTGAGCGATTCGGGGCGGTTCATGGTGATGACCATGACCGCATCTTCGACCGAGGTGAGGACAACGTCGGACATGGGGCAGGTCCTTTCGCGCAGGCTGGAAGGATTGTAGGGGGTTGCGGTGCGGCGGCGGGAGGCTACTCGGCGGCGAGTTCGCCGAGGGCGGCGAGGGTGCGGGGCAGGGCCTCGCGGTCGCCGGGCGGCAGGATGGGCATGGCGAGGATTTCGCCGGCGCCGAAGGCGGGGGCCTCGCGCAGGCGCGCTTTAACCGCCTCGGCGCTGCCGTGGACCACGAGGGCGTCGATCATCCGGTCGGAAAGCTGGCCTTCGAGCGCCTCGGGGAAGCCGGCATCGGCGAACATCTGCTGGTAGAAGGGGACGCGCGGGTAGATGCCGATCTGGCGGCGGGCGCCTTCGCGGACGGCGTCGGCATCTTCGGAGACGACGACGGGGATATGGGCCACCAGGGGCGGCGGCGTGCGCCCGGCCTTCTCGGCGCCCTGGCGGATGGCGGGGATGGCGACGTCGCGGAGGTAGGGGAGCGGGCAGACCCAGGAGATGGCGCCGTCGGCGAGTTCGCCGCAGAGGCGGAAGCCGTTGGCGCGGAGTGCGGAGGCCATGACGGTCACGCCGGTGGGGCCGCCGATGGAGGCGCGGGCGATGAGGCGCTTCCCTTCGAAGGCGACGGAGCCGGTGCCGAGGATGGCTTTGAGGATGGTGAGGTACTCGCGGAGGTGTTCGAGCGGGCGTTCGAAGGGGATGCCCCAGGTGCCTTCGATGACCGGCTTGTGGCTGGGCCCGACGCCGAGGCGGAGGCGGCCGGGGGCGAGGGCATCGACAGCGGCAGCGCCCTGCGCCATGGCGAGGGGATGGCGGGGGAAGGTCGGGACGATGCTGGTGCCGAACTTGATGCGCGAGGTGCGCATGGCAGCGGCGCCGAACACGGCGAAGGGGTCGGGGGCGAGGCCGCCGACGGTGAGCCAGGCGCATTCGACGCCGGCCTGTTCGGCGGCGACGATGCCGTCGACGAGTTCGGGTGCGGTGCGGGCAACGATATGGACACCGACGGTAACGCCGTGCACGGGCAGGGGCCTCCGGAGCATGCGGGTGTGGTGAGCGGAACTGTACCGGGCGGCGGGCTGCGGCGGAAGGTGCCGGTCAGGCGCGGGCCGCGGCCCTGCGCCGGGCGGCGAAGACGTCGGGCTCGCGAACAAGGAGGGCGGCAGCGGCGGCGGCGAGCACGAGGATGATGCCGATGACCACGTAGACGGCGCCGATGCCGCCGACGCCCGAGGTGAAGCCGCCGCCGAGGGGCCCGATGAGGAGCGCCATGGACTGCATGCTGGCGGCCAGGCCGAAGGCGCTCCCCTGCTTGCCATCTGGGGTGCCGGCGGCGATGAGGGCGTTGGTGCCGGGGACCATCGCGCCCTGGAAGAGGCCGACGGCGCCAAAGAGGAGAATGAACGCTGTGAGGCCGTGTGCCAGCGCGATCAGGGGGTAGAGGATGCCGGTGATGAGGGCCGCTGCGACGACGGTGTTCCGGTAGCCGAACCGCTCGCCGAGGGAGGCGACGGAGAGGGCGGCGATGGTGCTGGTGAGGCCGATGACGGCGAAGACGAAACCGGTCGCGGCCTCTTTGCGGAGGTTCCACGAGGCGCCGGGGAGTTCGAGACGGACGCGGCCGTCGCCGGGGGCAGCGGCGGCGAAGTTATCAATGCTGAGCGGCATCACGGGGCGGACGAAGGTCGTGGAGAGCCAGAGGACGAAGAGGAAGAGCAGGACGAGGACGACCTGCCGTTCGCCGATGACCACCCGGAGGTTGTCGAGGAGGGAGCCTTCGCTGCGGCGGACGGCGGGGCCGGCATCGCCGCCGGCGACGGGTGTTTCGCTGACGAAGAGGAAGACGAGGACGGCGGCGATAGCGTAGAGGGCGGCGCAGAAGATGAAGGATTCGCGAATGCCGAGGCTGGCGGCGACGATACCGCCGAGTACCGGGCCGAGCATGTTGGCCGTGAACTGGCCGGTCTGGAGGGTACCGAGGGCGCGCCCGACCTGCTCTTTGGGGGTGGTGGCGGCGACGAGCGCGGCGGCGGCGCCCATGGTCCCGGCGAAGGCGCCCATCAGGAAGCGGAGGATGATGAGCTGCCAGACGGCCTGGGCGACGCCCATGACCCCGATCAGCAGGCCGGCGCCGACCAGGGCGCGGAGGAACATCGGCTTGCGGCCGAAGCGGTCGGCGAGGGAGCCCCAGAGCGGTGCCGTAAGCGTGAGCGAGAGCCCCGTGGCGCTGGCGGTGATGCCGGTGTAGAAGGCCACGCGCGACTCGTCGGTGACGCCCAGGTCCTGGATGAAGAACGGGATAAAGGGGAAGACGAAGTTGGCGCCCATGAGGCCGACGAAGACGCCGATCCAGATAAAGACGAGGTTGCGGCGCCAGTCGGGCGGGGCGCCGGTGGCCGGAAAGGCGCCGGCCATCAGGGGCAGCCGCCGGGGAGCGGGGTGGGAGTCGGGGAGGCCACGGGAGGGCACCGGGTCGTTAGGGTGCCATTCATCATGCCACCGGGCGACGGTTGGGTCATCCAACATACGACCCTGAACTCACGACTCGAGAGTCGTATATCATGGCCGGAGCACACCGCTGGGGGTTCATGGATGGCGAAGGTTCCAATTACCGTTGCGCGGGGGGACGGCATCGGCCCGGAGATCATGGATGCGACGCTGCGCATCCTGGAGGCTGCGGGGGCGGAGCTGGAGATCGAGGAGATCGAGATCGGCGAGAAGGCGTACCTGAAGGGGTACAGCGCCGGGATCGCGCCGGAGGCGTGGGAATCGCTGCGGCGGACGAAGGTGTTCCTGAAGGCGCCGATCACCACGCCGCAGGGCGGGGGCTTCAAGAGCCTGAACGTGACGGTGCGGAAGACGCTCGGGCTGTATGCGAACGTGCGGCCGTGCACGGCGTATGCGCCGTTCGTTGAGACGAAGCACCCGGGGATGGACGTGGTCATCATCCGCGAGAACGAAGAGGACCTCTACGCGGGCATCGAGCACCGGCAGACCGACCAGGTGTACCAGTGCCTGAAGCTGATTACGCGGCCGGGCACGGAGAAGATCGTGCGGTACGCGTTCGAATACGCGCGGATGAACGGGCGGAAGAAGGTCACCTGCTTCACGAAAGACAACATCATGAAGATGACCGACGGCCTCTTCCACAGGGTGTTCGAGGAGGTCGCGGCGGAATACCCGGGCATCGAGGCGGAGCACTGGATCGTCGACATCGGGGCGGCGAAGCTGGCCGACACGCCGGAGGCGTTCGATGTGGTGGTGCTGCCGAACCTGTACGGGGACATCCTGAGCGACGTGGCCGCGCAGATTGCGGGGTCGGTGGGGCTGGCGGGCTCGGCGAACATCGGCGAGCACGGAGCGATGTTCGAGGCGATTCACGGTTCGGCGCCGCGGCGGGCCGGGCAGGACCTCGCCAACCCCTCGGGGCTGCTGCTGGGCGCGGTGATGATGCTGGTCCACATCGGGCAATCGGATGTGGCGACCCGGGTGCACAACGCGTGGCTGCGGACGATCGAGGACGGCATCCACACGTACGACATCTACGACCCGGGCGTGAGCAAGGAGAAGGTGGGGACGCGGGCCTTCGCCGATGCGGTGATTGCGCGGCTGGGGCAGGAGCCGCAGCACCTGAAGCCGGTGCGGTACACGGCGGAGGGGCGGTTTACGCCGCCGCCGCTGAAGCCGCAGCCGCGGGCGAAGAAGGAGACGATCGGAGTGGACGTCTTCGTGCACGACCCGGAGGCGACGCCGGACGGGCTGGCGGCGCGGCTGCAGACACTGGAGGGGGACGGGCTGCGCCTGGCGATGATCACGAACCGCGGCGTGAAGGTCTGGCCGGGGGGGCTGCCGGAGACGTTCTGCACGGACCACTGGCGGTGCCGGTTCAAGGCCGACGGGCCGATTGGCCATGCGGCGATCGTCGGGCTGCTGGGGCGGCTCGCGGGCGCGGGCATCGACTTCATCAAGACCGAGCACCTGTGCACCTTCGATGGCGAGGAGGCCTTCTCGAAGGGGCAGGGGGAGTGATGGGCGATGACGTACCGGGTGCTCGTCTCGACGCGCCGGGGCTGGCAGGAGGTGTGGTGCACCTGCCCGGCGGCGCGGGCGTGCTTCGCCGACCCGGCTGAGGCGGCGCGGGCGGCGGAGCTCCATCGCCGGAGCTGCCGGCTGTTCGGCTCGGCCCTCGCGTACCGGGTTGCCGCAACGGAATTGCACGACTGAGGGCTCCAGCGGGCAGGCAGCCGCGGCGCCGGCCGTAGAATGGTGCGATGCCGCGGCTGCCCGCTGACCTGGAGGATGTGCTGGAGCGCTACGTGCGCGGCCCGGCCCTGGTGCGCGCGGCGGTGAACGGCGCCGGGCCGGGCGTCATCTCCCGGGCGGGGAGCGGCGGCTGGAGCGTGCGGGATGTGCTGGTGCACCTCGCGGATGCGGAGCTGGTCCGGGCGAGCCGGCTGCGGTTCATCCTCGCGGAGGAGGAGCCGCCGGCGCTCCCGGGGTTCGACGAGGGGCGATGGAAGCGGCGGCTCCAGTACCTCTGGCGCAGCCCGGAAGCGGCGCTGGCGCTGTACGACGCCCTCGTGTATTCGAATGCGGAGCTGCTGCGGCAGTTCCCGGCGGAGGCGTTCGGGCGCGAAGGGCTGGTCGCTGGGGAGCGGGTGACGGTGGCGGAGCTCCTGCGGCGGGGTGCAGCGCACAGCGAGGAGCATGCGAACCAGCTCCGTGCGCTGCGGGAGGAGCTGGGCGACCGGCCTGGCCGCTAGGGCTCAGCCCGGAGGAGTTCGAGCAGGCGGTCGATGGCCCGCAGGCCGAACCCGGCGACGATGCCGCGGCTGGCGGCGGCGATGGGGTCGGGCGTTTCGCCGTCCCACGGGGTTGTCGCCACGGCGATGACGGGCGCGGGGTGGGCGCGGATAACGTCGGCGATACGCTCGGCGTGGGCGGCGGGGATGCCGTCGCGGACGAGGATGGCCGGCAGCGGGCAGCTGGCGAGGATGCCCGGGATATCGAGCGGGGAGGAGTAGCGGTGCACTTCGGCGCCGGGCCATGCCAGGCCCGGTTCGCAGGCCGCGGGGAGGAGGACGAGGACGGGCTCCATGGGGCCAGTGTACGCGACAGGGCGGGACGGCGGCCGCCCGGGGGCGGTAGGATGCGCGCATGGCGAAGGAATCCCTGCCGCCCATGGGCTTCCAGCTGCTCGTCGGGTTCGACGTGACGGAGCGGGGCGAGGGGTTCAGCCGGTGCGAGCTGGAGGTTGAGGAGAAGCATCTGAATCCGCACCGGGTGGTGCACGGCGGCGTGGTGTACACGCTGGCCGACACCGGGATGGGCGCGGCCGTGTACAGCGTCCTCGAGCCGCACGAATCGTGCGCGACGATCGAGCTGAAGGTGGTGTACATCGCGCCGGTGCGGGCCGGGCGGCTGGTATGCGAGTCGCGGGTGGTGCACCGCGGGCGCCGCGTGATCGTGCTCGATTCGGAGGTGCGGAACGGCGACCGGCTGGCGGCGAAGGCGCTGGGGACGTTCGCGGTGTTCGAAGGCAGCAGCAACGGAGGCGGGAATGGCCGGTGAGGGGCGCATCGTTTCGCTGAATGTGTCGCAGGGCGGCGTGCCGAAGCGGCCGGTGATCGAGGCGCGGGTGACGCGGCTGGGCCTCGAGGGCGATCGGCAGGCGCACCCGGACGTGCACGGCGGGCCGGAACGGGCGCTCTGCCTGTTCTCGGCGGACCTTATTGCGGCGCTGCAGGCGGAGGGGCACCCGATTGCGCCGGGCACGACGGGGGAGAACGTGACAATCGCCGGGCTGGACTGGGCGGAGGTGGCACCGGGGACCCGGTGGCGGCTCGGCGCAGAGGTAGAGATCGAGGTGACGCGGCCGACCACACCGTGCAAGACGATTGCGGGGTCGTTCGCGGGCGGCGACTTTAACCGGATTCACCACGCGCGGTTCCCCGGGCAGAGCCGGGTGTACGCGCGGGTGCTGCGGGAGGGTGTGGTCCGGGCCGGGGACCCGGTCACCCGGGTCGAGGCGGAGCGGGGTTAGCCGAGGAACTCCGTCACGACGCGGGTAAACTCGGGGGTGTTCTCGAGCGGGACCATGTGGCCGGCGCCGGGGATCATGGCGACCTGGGCGTTGGGAATCTTCGAGCGGAAGAGCTCGGCATAGGCGGGCGGGACGAGCCGGTCCTGGTCGCCCCAGACGATGAGGGTTGGCGCCTTGATCCGGTGGAGCCGCTTCTTGAGGCCCTTATCGGGGATGGGCCAGATGAACTTTCCGGTGGCGCTGAAGTTGGCGAGCTGGAAGTAGTAGGCCTCGGCCATCTCTTCTTCGTTGGCGGGCGGCGGGAAGAGCTTCGGAATGACGGGGTTGGAGAGGTCGCCGAAGATGACGCCGGGGATTTCGTTGGGCATGAGGATGAAGAGGTCGGTGACGGGCGCCTCGTCCATCCAGAGGCCGACGGGGCAGACGAGGACGAGCTTTTTGACCATATCGGGGCGGGCGGCGGCGAGTTCGGCAGCGAACATGCCGCCGATGGAGTGGCCGGCGAGGAAGAAGGAGGTGAGACCGATGGCGTCGCAGAAGTCCTGGTAGTAGACGACCATGTCGTGGATGTCGTCGATGTGCTCGAGGCCGGGGGTTTCGTCCCAGCCGGGATGGGTGGGGACGATGACGTCGTAGTGCTCGGCGAGGGCGAGCATTTCGGGGGTCATGCCTTTGCGGATGCCACCGGCGGCGTGGAGGTAGAGGAGCGGCTGGCCGGTGCCCTTGCGGTAGACGGGGACCTGGAACATACCGTTCCGGACGGAGACGACCTGGGGCTCGGGTGAGGTCATGGCATCGCCTTTCGCTGGGTGAGCTGGAGCCGGCGGGCACGGGGAGCCGGCAACGAGGTGCGGCCGAACTGTACCCGAACGGCGAGCAGGGTGCCAGCCAGGCAGGCTCAGGAGGGGCGGGTGAAGGGCGGGCCGTCGTAGCGCTCGAGGGTGGCGAAGGCTTCGACGGGCCTGCGGCGGAGGCGGGTGAGCTGCCGGGCGGGGCGCCCGAGGGTGATGATGGTGGCGACGGCGATGTGCGGGGGCAGGTGGAGGAGCGCCTGGAGGTCGGGCTCCTGGGCGATGGGCATGGTGGTGAGGGTGCCGCCGAGGCCTTCGTTGCGGGCGGCGAGGAGGATGTTCCAGGCAAATGGGTAGATGGAGGCGCCGCTGGCGATGCCGACCCGCGGCAGTTCCTGGTCGATGGCGGCGACGACGGAGAGATCGACGCAGACCGCCAGGAGGACGGGGGCGTTGCGGTAGGGCTCGGTCAGGAGCGGGGGGACGGGGGTGGCCGCGATCTGCTCGGGGGTGAGTTTGGTGGGGACGACGGTGTTCCAGGGGTTTTCGCCGGCGGCGACCTGGGCGGCGTAGCGGCGGGCTGCGGGGATGGCGGCTTCGGCGATGGCGGCTTTCGTTGCGGGGTCGCGGATGATGATGACGCGCCAGCCCTGGCGGTTGCCGCCGCTTGGGGCGAAGCGGGCGTTTTCGAGGATGCGGTAGAGGGTGGCGTCCTCGACGGGGTCGGCGGTGAATTCGCGCGCGGAGAAGGCGGTGCGCATGACGTCGTAGAGGTCCATGCGCGGATTGTGCCGCCTCGCCGGCGCGGTGTCGCGCGATGTCCTAGATGGACTGCGCGATCATGGGGAGGAGCGCCGTGAGGAGCGCGCCAAGGTGGACCCCGCGGGCGATGGGGGTGGCAACGGCAGCCTGGGGGTTGATTTCGTAGTGGTTGCGGCGGCCGTGGCGCTCACGCTGGAGGTACCCGGCGCGTTCGAGGTCGGCGACGATGCGCTTGACGGCGCGCTCGCTGATGCCGACTTCGGCGGCGAGTTCGCGGAGGCGGATATCCGGGTTGCGGGTGATGGCGAGGAGGACGTTTGCGTGATTGGTGAAGAGAGACCACTCAGCCATGGCTCGAGGCTACTTCTGTGCCACTGTTTGCACCAGTGACATCTGTAACGTGAATAAAGGTTCCCTTATATGGGAGCGGGGCGGGCCGGTCAGCGTTCGACGACGAAGGCGCCGAGGCGCTGGTCGAGGGGGAGCGAGGTGACCTCGATGCCGTCAATGCGGGCATCGGAGGGGCCGCGCTTGCAGGCGATGATGAACTGCTTGACGAGGTTACGTTCGCCCTGAACGTGAACCTGGAGGGTGCCGTCGGGGAGGAGGCGGCAGGAACCGAAGAGGTTCAGGGAGTTGGCGACGTTGCGGAGCCAAAGGCGGATGCCAATGCCCTGGACCTGGCCGCGGATGATGATCTGCCGGTGTTCGAGGATGTACAGAGCGTTGGGAGCGCGCTCCATACCGGGATGATCGGCAGATTCAGGAGGGCGGTTGAGCCTCCCAGATTGCGGGCCAGGCGCGGGAGCCGCGGCAGGCTTCCTTCATCGCTTCGCGCTCGAGTTCGAGGGCCTGCGCGACCGCCTCGTCGAAGCGGCGGAGGGCATCGCCGTGGAGGCGGGAGCGGAGGATGCCGAGCGTGCCGCGCTCGACGAGGTTGCGGACCGTCTTGGGCCAGACGAAGAAGGCGAAGGCGCGGGGCGGGCCGAAGGAGCCGCGGTGCTTGCCAAGCCAGAGGTAGCGCTCCTGGACGGAGGCGACGGGCTCGACGATGCCGGCCCACTGGCCGTCGTGTTCGTTTTCGCGGGTATCGACGAGGAGGCGCAGGGGGAAGAGGGAGAAGCCGATGGTGATGAGGTCACCTTCGGCGAGGATGCGCTCGATCGCCTGGATATCGACATCGATCCCGTTTTCGGTGCGCATGGGTGCCTCCGCTGGGGTTTTCGATGGAGGAGGGGGTGGTCCGGCTGGTGCCGTTCCACCCCCTCGGGGATTGCCGGGCGATTCCCGGGGAGCTGCCGCCGGTTAGTACATCGGCGGCGGGGTCGGGTTCTGCTCCTTCTCGGGCTTTTCGGTGACGAGGCAGTTGGTGGTCAGGACCATGGCGGCGATGGAGACGGCGTTTTCGATCGCGGAGCGGGTGACCTTGGCCGGGTCGATGATGCCCTTGGCGACCATATCGCCGAACTCGTCCTTGGCGGCGTCGTAGCCGTGGCCCTTGGGGAGCTTCTTGACCTCTTCGACGATGACGGAGCCATCCTTGCCGGCGTTGATGGCGATGCGGCGGAGGGGCTCTTCGAGGGCGCGGCGGAGGATGCGGACGCCGGTGGCCTCGTCGCCTTCGAGCTTCAGCTTATCGAGGGCGGGAGCGGCGTTGAGGAGGGCGACACCGCCGCCGGGCACGATGCCTTCCTCGACCGCGGCGCGGGTGGCGCTGAGGGCGTCTTCAACGCGATGCTTCTTCTCCTTGAGCTCGACTTCGGTGGCAGCGCCGACCTTGATGACGGCGACGGAGCCGGCGAGCTTCCCGAGGCGCTCCTGGGCCTTCTCGCGGTCCCAGTCGCTCTTGGCTTCTTCGAGGATGGCGCGGACCTGGGCGATGCGGGCGTCGATGTCCTTCTTCTTGCCCTTGCCCTCGATGATGGTGGTCTCCTCCTTGGTGGAGACGACGCGGCGGGCGCGGCCGAGGTCGCTGATCTCGACGCTTTCGAGGGTGCGGCCGATCTCTTCGGAGATGACCTGGCCGCCGGTCAGGACAGCGATGTCGCCGAGGTTATCCTTCTGGCGGTCGCCGAAGCCGGGGGCCTTGACGGCGAGGACGTTAAGGGTGCCGCGGAGCTTGTTGACGGCGAGGGTGGCGAGGGCTTCGCCTTCGAGGTCACCGCAGATGATGACGAGGTTCTTGGTGACCTGGAGGATGCGCTCGAGGACGGGGAGGATCTCCTGGACGGAGGAGAGCTTCTTATCGGTGATGAGGATGTAGGGGTCTTCGACGACGGCTTCCATCCGCTCGGGGTTGGTGACGAAGTAGGGGGAGATGTAGCCGCGGTCGAAGGCCATGCCCTCGACGTATTCGACCTCGGTCTGGATCGACTTGGACTCTTCGACGGTGATGACGCCGTCCTTGCCGACCTTCTCCATGCACTCGCCGATGAGTTCGCCGATGGCGGGGTCGTTGTTGGCGGAGATGGTGGCGACCTGCGCCATCTGGGCGCGTTCGGTGACCTTGATGCTGTTCTTCTTGATGGCTTCGACGATGGCTGCGGCGCCCGCTTCGAGGCCGCGCTTGAGGGCCATGGGGTTGGCGCCGGCGGCGACGTTCTTCAGGCCTTCGTGGACGATCGCCTGGCCGAGGACGGTGGCGGTGGTGGTGCCGTCACCGGCGATGTCGTTGGTCTTGGAGGCGATCTCCTTGGCCAGCTGGGCGCCGATGTTCTCGAAGGGGTCTTCGAGTTCGATGTCCTTGGCGATGGTGACGCCGTCGTTGGTGATGGTGGGTGCGCCGAACTTCTTATCGAGGACGACGTTGCGGCCCTTGGGCCCGAGGGTGATCTTGACGGCATCGGCGAGGGCGTCGATGCCGCGCTTCAGGGAGTGACGTGCTTCTTCGTCGAAGAGCAGCTGCTTTGCCATGGGTACCTCTTCGGAGGGGTGTGTGGTCTGCGAGCCGTATATTAGCACTCCCTGTCAATGAGTGCTAACGGTTGCCGCCGGGGCGCCCCCGGGGGAGACTGCCGGCGTGGCCGGGGGACCGCTGCTGATCCTGGGGGGAACGTTCGACCCGCCCCACCTCGGGCACCTGGTGCTGGCGGAGTGCGCGCGCTGGCAGTTCGGGTGCGGGCGGGTGCTGTTCATCCCGGCGGGGGATCCGTACCGGAAGACGGGGACGCCAACGCCGGAGAACGCCCGGGCGGGCGGCGGCGTGGGGCGGCGGGTGACCCCGGCGGCGCTCCGGCTGGAGATGACGCGGCTGGCGACGTCGGGCAATCCGGCCTTCGCGGTGGACGCGCGGGAGACGCTCCGCCCCGGGCCGAGCTATACGGTCGAGACGCTCGAGGAGCTGCACGCGGAGGGGTGGCGGGAGCTGGTGCTGGTGCTCGGGAGCGACGCGGCGGCCGACCTGCCGAACTGGCGGGCGCCGGAGCGCATCCGGGAGCTGGCGCGGGTCGTGGTGGCGGAGAAGGCAGGGGCGCCGGCGCCGGCGGGCTTCGAACGGGTGGAGATGCCGCGGCTGGAGGTGAGCTCGACGCTCATCCGGGAGCGGGTGCGGATGGGGAGGCCGATCCGGTACCTGGTGCCGGACGCGGTGGCGGCGTTCATCGAGGCGCGGGGGCTCTACCGGGACGGGGGCTGAGGCGGGGGCTCTGCCGTCCAGCGGCCGCTCTTGCCCCCGAGCTTCTCGAGGAGGCGGACACCTTCGATGCGGATGCCTTTTTCGGCGGCCTTGCACATGTCGTAGACGGTAAGGGCGGCGACGCTGGCGGCCGTGAGGGCCTCCATTTCGACGCCGGTGCGTCCGGTGGTGCGGACGGTCGCCCAGATGCGGAGGGTGCGGTCGTCGGCGGGTTCGATATCGACGGTGACGCCGGTGATGGGCAGCGGGTGGCAGAGGGGGATGAGGTCGGGGGTGCGCTTGGCGGCCATGATGCCGGCGATGCGGGCGGTTGCGATGACGTCACCCTTGGGGACCGCGCCGTCGAGGATGAGGCGGAGGGTGGCCGGCTGCATGACGACGAGCGCCTCGGCGGTGGCTTCGCGGGCGGTTTCGGGCTTGCCGGAGACGTCGACCATGCGGGCGGCGCCGCGTTCGTCGAGGTGGGAGAGCTCATCGGCCATGGCGGCGCCGCCACATGAGGGTGTCGTAGCCGTAGGTGACGCCGTACGCGAGCGTACCGACGGCGAGGCCGCCGGGGATGCCGAGCCAGTGGGAGACCCACGTATCGAAGACGATGATGCCGATGCCGGCGCCGGCGAGGAAGGAGAGGAAGGCGGTGCGGCGGCGCTCGGTTTCGAAGCGTTCGCGCAGGTCGGCGGGCATGACGCCAGTGTACGGGATGGAGGGGGAATGACGGCGCGCGGAGGGTGTGGGCGGGCAGGCAGACGGCCGATGTTTGTCAGGGATGGGTTTTCGTGTTCGGCTGCCGATGCGGGTATCGCACGCGGCGCGGGTGATGCTGGCGGGCACGCTGGCGGCCAGCGTGGCTGCGGTGGTTACTGCGCGCCAGCCGCAGGGGAGCGAGGCGGACACCGATGGGACCGGGCCGGCAGCCGCGGGGGTCATCGCCCTGCCGGGCGAGGCGCGGGGCGGACCGCACGGGCCATCGCCGACGCCGTCGCCGGCGGCCCACACGGACGAGGGCGCGATGGCGGCGCCGGCTTCGAACACGCTGCCGGGGACGGAGGTGGCGCAGGCAGCCGCGAGCCGGTTCCAGCTGCCGCTGCGGGCGTGGAGCAGGGTCACCGACCGATACGGGGCGACGAACCGGGGACCGGGGCGCATCCACGGCGGGATCGACCTTGCGCTCGATGGGCTGAGCCGGTCGCCGGTGTACAGCGCGTGCACGGGCACGGTTGCGGCGACGGACTATTCGTCGGCCTACGGCTACCACGTCATCGTCGATTGCGGCGACGGGTGGTCGACGCTGTACGCGCACCTGAGCCAGGTGCTGGTGAAGCCGGGCGAGGCGGTGAACAACGACGTCGTGCTGGGGATCACCGGGAGCTCGGGGTTCTCGACCGGGGAGCACCTGCACTTCGAGATCAGGTGGCAGGACACGCCGGTGAACCCGGAGCATTACCTCGACTTTAAAATTCCGCCGGGGACGCCGCTTTCGGACGGGCCGCTCTGGTTCCCGGGCAGCGGACGGGGCGCCGGGGGGACGTCGGCCCCGCCGACAGCCACGGCAACACCGACGGAGACCCCGACGCCGACGAACACGCCGACGAACACGGCGACGGTGACGCCGACGCCGACCATTACGCCGACCCCGACGTGGACGCCGACGCCCACGCCGACGCCCCGTCCGCCGACGCGGACTCCGACGCCGCTGCCCCGGGCGTACTGAGCGGGGAGCGGGGAGCAGGGAGCGGGGAGCGGGGGACAGGGAACAGGGAGCGGGGAGCAGGGAACAGGGAGCGGGGAGCAGGGAACAGGGAGCGGGGAGCGGGGAGCGGGGAGCGGGGAGCGGGGAGCGGGGAGCGGGGAGCGGGGAGCGGGGAGCGGGTGGTAGGCTGGGGGCGGCCGGCGGGGTGGTGCGCCGGCGGAATCCGTTCGCGGGAGCAGGCCTGTGGCTGGAATTGAGCGGCAGTATGAGCTGGTCGTCATCGGCAACGGGGCGGCGGGCGACAACATCGCCCGGACGCTCGGGCGGCAGGGCAGGAAGGTGGCGCTGGTCGAGAAGTCGCACCTGGGCGGCGAATGCCTGAACGACGGCTGCGTGCCGAGCAAGGCGCTGATCGAGATTGCGCGGGAGGCGCGCCGCCACCCGATTTCCTGGACGGAGGCGCTGGCGCGGGTGCATGCGGTGCAGCTGCTGGTTCGCGGCAACGACCCCGGCGGCGGGTTCGACCGCGACGGGGTGGACCTGTACTGGGGCGAGGCGCGGTTCCTCGCGCCGGGCCGGGTGGCGGTCGGCGACGACGTGCTGGTTGCGCCGGACGTGGTGGTCGCGACGGGCACGGAGCCGGGGCTGCCGCCCGTGCCGGGGCTTGCCGAGGCCCGCCCGCTGACGAACCGGACGATCTTCCGGGTTGCGCAGCTGCCGCGCCGGCTGGCGGTGATCGGCGGGGGGCCGATCGGGCTGGAGCTGGGGCAGGCGCTCCACCGGCTCGGGAGCGAGGTAACGCTGTTCGAGGCGCTTGACCGGATCGCCGCGACCGAGGAGCCGGAGGTCTCGCTGGAGCTGCAGCGGATCTTCGAGGCGGAGGGCATCCGGGTCGTCACCGGCGCGAAGCTCACGCGGGCGGAGCGGCTCGCGGACGGCACGGTGGCGCTCGAGACGGCCGACGGCCGCTTCGTGGTCGATGACGTGCTGGTCGCGGCGGGCCGGAAGCCGGTCATCCCGGAGGGGCTGGCCGAACTCGGGCTGGCGCGCGACAGCCGGGGGTTCATCGCGATCGAGCCGTGCGGGCGGACGAGCGTGCCGGGAACCTGGGCGGCGGGCGACGTGACGGGAAAGTTCCAGTTCACGCACTACGCGGCGTACCAGGCGCACCACATCGCAAAGCACATCGCCGAGGGCGTGTGCGAACCGATCCCGGACGCGATCGTGCCGTGGGCGATCTTCACCGACCCGGAGATTGGGCACGCCGGGATGACGGAGGCGCAGGCGCGGGAGCGGGGGCTGGCGGTGGCGACGGGGATGCTCGCCGCGCGGGAGCTCGACTGGTTCCGGACGACGGGGCAGGTTGAGGGCTTCGCGAAGGTGGTGGTCGACGCGGAGACGGGCGCGCTGCTGGGCGCGCACTTCCTCTGCGCGCGGGCGAGCACGCTGGCCGGCGAAGCCTGCCTTGCCATCCAGCACGGGCTGACGGACCGGCAGGTTGCCGGGACGATCCACCCCTACCCGACAGCGGGCGAGCTGTTCCGGTGGGCCTGCGCGCGGGCGGTCTCGGCGCGGCAGCGAACGTAATTGCGCGGAGCGTGCCTGCGGGGCTACGCT
>Ga0308391_1000399_pt1 | contig 19265 bp, 11 predicted proteins | sample Hotspr20Samplet1_FD_202363 | JGI IMG/M metagenome (GOLD analysis project Ga0308391, IMG submission 202363) | Hot spring phototrophic mat microbial communities from Octopus Spring, Yellowstone National Park, Wyoming, United States - 20050623_t1 ... | reverse complement strand
ATTGCGCGGCTTCGAGAACATCGGCCACCGGAAACATGGCCATGACGTCATCGCCGCCGGCATAGATGAGCCGCCCCAGGAAGACCTCCTCGACGATGTGCGGCACGACGATTTGAGAGAAGTCATTCAGCGCCCCGGAGATGGCCAGATGGCGACTGGGGGAGACCGGCCGGCGCTCCTTGAGATACTTCTCGAGCGCCGCAACGCCCCGAAAGCGCTCGGCCACGGCTCGGGCAAGTTCGGGGTGGAAGCTCTGCTCGAACGGGATCGTCCATTGTTTGCCGCCCGACAGGATCGCCCCCATGCGATCGCCATCCATCAAAAGCAGGGCGTAGTAGGTCTCAAGCGGAGGCCCGTCCGGAGCATTCTCTTCGGTGGCGAAAGCCCGGCGCACCAGCGCGCGGTCACGTGCCCTGTCTTCTTCCTGGTCGGACTCCTGAGCCTCCTCGAGCAGGTCGACGAGCCGGCGCGCAATGCGGAGCGCCCTGTCCTCGCCCTCCTCTGCTTCGCTCCTCGGGCGGAGGCGCATCAGGCGCCGCGGCAGGGCCACCCGCGTTTTGGCCGATTCGGCCAGCCGCTCCCGGAGTTCGGTGGGCAGCGCTTGTTCCGGATCGGGCCGGCTGAGCCAGTCCTCGAGCTGATGGGCGAGCGCCATGGCATGGGTGGAGACCACGAAGCGGCTGGTGATGCCGCCCGTCTCCTGCCGAACCTGCTCGGCAAACAGAGTCGGCCACAGGCGTTTGATGGCGGGCAGCGCGCCCAGGTGTTCGCCGGACTTGGCCCAGGAGGGCTGAGCATCGGCGATCTTCGTCCAAAGGGTTTCGATGTGCCGGCCCTCATCAAAGCCGCGCGGATCGTTCCGGCTTCGGCGAACCCCGGGCGGAAGGGTCAACTGCGCCCGGTCCGTCGTCAGCCATTCGGTCTCACCCGTCAGCGTGCAGCGCCAACCCTCCTGGCGGCACTGCACGAACTGGCGAGCGCTTTTGGCGGAATCCAAAAACCGCTCGGCCAGTTCATAGAAGGCGGGGTAGAGCACCCCGGGGTTCGGGCGATAGAAGGCCGTCCCGTCCGGCAGGTCGATTTCACCGGCGAGCAGTTTCCACGGGTCCGAGTTGAGAAAGCCGGCGGGCTCATGCAGCGAGACTCCATAGAAGGGCGCCATGGCCGCCTTGAGCGGCTCGACATCGAGCTCGGTCTGGCGCCTGGAGTCCTTCGGCCGCGCGAGGCTAAAAGGCACGGCCGCCCAGTGGACTTCCGGAAAGCCCTCGACTTGACGGCGCATCTGCGCGTAGGCCGGAATCGACTCGTCCCGGGGAGCCGTGCTGCGGCGCAAGCCGGCCTCTTCCAGCAGCCGGTCGACTACCTTGAGGCCCAGATCGAGCAGCCACCGGCGGGCGCGCCGGCGACACACCTCGGCGAGCTCCGCAGCCCGGTCGGCAGGCACGATCGCCACGAAGCGGTTGGGAAGCGCCGCGGAAAACAGAGGATTGGCGTCCGGGGGCTTACCCCGCCAGGGCAACCCCTCGAACAGTTTCGCCGACAAGCCCATTTCATCGCGCAGCCAGAGGTCGACCAGCGCAATTCCACGCAAGCGCGGGTACAGGATGGCGTCGGGTCCGAGCTCCTCGCAAATTGGCTTGGCGGCCTCCCAGGTCAGCCGCGCCAGCAGGTGAGAACCCGCCCAAAGGTCGTCGATCTTGCGCGCCGCCTCGATGAAGGATTGCACCGGGCCCAGGGAGAAAGCTAGCAGCGCGGCCTCGCCCCCGCTGTCGGCAGCGAAAGCGCCGGCGAGGCCGGACACCAGATCCAGATGATCCCAAATGGAGTGGTCCGGCACGCGGGTGTCGGCCGGCAGAAGCTTCCACAGCTCGCCCAGCTTGCCGGAATCGGCCACCTCCTTAAGCTCCGGGCCGAAGCGCCAGAAGGCGAGCGCGATATTGCGCCAGTCGCGTGAACCTTCTTCGAACTGCCCGAGCAGGCCGGCAAAGTGATCGAAGCTGCGTCGCTTGACGTCCTCAACTTCCTCAGACAGACCGCCGGGAAGCTCGAAGCGATCGCCAGTCAACGGGTGAGTTAAGACGGGGCGCTCGCTCCAGCGCACCTGAGCCCAAGGGACCACCTTGAAGCCGCCGGCTTCTGCTCGCTCCATCGGCCACTGGGGTCGGTCCGCGGCTGCGGCCCACCAGTCGGCCCGCTGAACGATGCGATACAGCTCGCGCGTAATGCCCTCGCGGAACACAACAGCCGCCAGGGCCGTCTCGGCGTCCGGCGCGACCTGCTCGGTCTCCGGCTCGAACAGTCCGAGCAAGCGCGCCAGGGCGAGCGAGGTGCCGTTTTCGTGCCCGGCGGGGTCGCGCAAAAGAACCAGGGCTTTCTCGGCCGGATCGTGGAGCCGCGCGGCCAGCTTGAGCTGCCAGAACAGGTCCTTGTCTATCGCCATTCCGTCACCTCGCGATGCGCTTCAGGTGAACTTGGTCGAGCCAGGGCTTGAGTTGTTGACGCCGAAGTGAATGCCCGATCGACTTGTACGTCCTTGGGCTTGGCTCGTCCGACATCTCATCCAGTAGCCTGTGCACGGCCTCCCAGGTGCGCACAATCGCAGCTTTTTGTGGACCGAAGTCCGGCGGCGGCGAGCAGGGCATGTGGTAGACGACGCCAACAAAGCGGCCGGCGTCGGCTGCCGGGCGGACTTTGAACCGTAGGCTGTTAGGAAGACGCCGCTGCCTTCCCCAAGGCTCGCAGGTGTGCCTGGTGATCGGATAGGAAAGCCAGTGTCGCTGCTGAGGCTCCTGGTGGGGCGGGGCGGACGAGAAGACGAACTGCGTTCGCACGCCGAGGCGGACGATCGCCAGCGCCCGCATTGCCCCGCGCCAGTCCTGATATTCGCCGGTTTGCCAAATCAGTGGCCCGTGTTTGTCCTTACCGATGACGTGCGGCCAGTCGAAAGCCAAGGCGTCTTCCCAAGCTCGGATCGGGAGCTGAGCGAGCCCGCCCCAGGGCATTTGGTCAGGGCCTTCAATGACGAAGGAACCCCAGCCGTTGCGGCTGCGGCCGCCGACGGTCCCATAAAGATGCATCAGCCCGACGGCGGCTTCGATCAGCTCTGCCTCATTGGCAGGCAACGCCAGCGCCAGCGTCGCCTGATCGCCCGGAGCGATCGCGGGAGAACGCGCCAGGCCTTGCTTGTCATCCAGCGGTCCATAGCCGAGGTACAGGTAGGGGCTGATTCGACCGCCGGGCGGTCTGGTCAGCTCGGGATGGGCGATCTGCTCCTGCGGCGCAATCTGCGGCCACCAATTCCGTGTACCGAGCTCCCATTTTGATAGCCGAAGCCGAACGAGGCTCTTCGAAAAATCTGCCTCCTTGTCCCTGCCGCTTTGCTTTTCAAGCCAGGCGTTGCCGAATAATTTGCCTTCGGCCTCCCGCATTTGGGCGACGTTAACCTTGTCGTAACCCTCTTTTTGTGCGTATGCGACTCGCCACCACTGCCGCAGCAGAGCTTTAAACGGCGGCGTGCGCCAGCGGCCTTTTTGTTCGGCGTCGCCCGGGAAGGCCGGGGTGAGAAATTTAATCTTCAACTCGAGCTGTTTCCATTCGGCAACCATTGTCGGGTTTTCACCAGAGTTACAAGAATTTCGATGTAAAGGCAAGAGGGGACAAGCTTGCGAGGCGCGCCTCATTCATTGCTTCGAACGCGACATGCCGCGACCGCGTGGGGGCTTCCAGGCATGAGCTAGCCCGGTTGGACTCGACAGGCCGAGGCCTGGAGGGCTCCGAAGCCCGATTGCTACGCCACCGGCGGGACCAGTCCGCCAGCCCGATCACGCGAATGCGGTTGCCCCTTCGGTCGCCTTCACGTCAATCGAGCTGAGGGGGCGGGTTTTCCTTTTGCGCTATAATCGGATGTCAAGATTTGAAATATGATATCTTGCGGCTCTGACGTCACTTGCAACAGTCGGGCCTCTGGTCGGACGAGCCGGTTGCCTGGCGCTTTTGGGGCCGCTTCGCGCATTTGGCGCCCCGGAACTCGCTCGGGTGGCCGGCCGGTTCGCTCTGACGGTGGTGACGCCGCATAAGGTCGACACTCGAGGGGCTGTTATGAGCTGGTGCCAACCGTGGACACGACGCCGAGCGCTGGGCGCCCTGGCAGCGGCGGCTGTGACCGCTCGCGCCGCAGCTCCTGAAGAGGGCGTCACGGACGAGACGCCGGACTGGTTTTATCCGGAGTGGGCCGCGGGAGCACCCAACGCCAAGCCGATCCGCGTGCGCGATACCGAAAGCGCGCTGGGCCGCTACGCACTCAAGACCAAGCAGCTTGGCCTCAAGGATCTGGCACGCTTTCACGGCCACCTTTGCGACGGCCTGGTGATCGCGTTCGTCGAGATCAAGGCGGCTCTGGAGAAGTTGTTCCCGGATGGTGTGGTGGATCGCACTGACCTTCGGGCGGTGGCCAAGAACGGCCCTTGCTGGGTTGACGCGGCCATGGCAATGACCGGGGCGCGAATCAATTTTGGGACCTTGCGGATTGACAACACGGTCGGCGATGGCTTCATCGTTCAGCGCATTTCCAACGCCGAGGCCTGGGAGGTGCGGCTGAAGCCCGGCATCTTTCCCGAGGAGCAAGCGGCTCTGGAGAACCGGATCCGGACCCTCGGCGCTGCCGGGAACGTGGTGAGCGCACGGGAGATTGACGAGGTGGAACGCATGGCCGAAGAGACCAGCCGCAAGATTCTGACCGTGCCGTCTTCAGAACTGCTCGAGCTGACGCCACGTCCCGGCTACAGCTTCCGAGCGACGGATCTGTTCGGGGAGCGGGGCGACGTGATCAACAAGGCCGCGCCTCGCTCGTCATCTAAGGATTGGTAACCATGATCGGTGAACTGTTGCTCGGCGGCGTCAACGCGCTAAAAGACTACATTGCCACTCACGTGCTCACGTGCCTGGTGCCGGCGTTCTTGCTGGCCGGAGGTATTGTCGCCTTCGTCAGCCGTGAAGTCATTTTGGATTACCTGGGCGAGCAGGCAAGCAAATGGAAGAGTTTTCCCCTGGCGGCCGGTGCGAGCTTTTTCGTGGCGGCTTGTTCCTGCACGGTCATCCCGGTGGCGAGCGGACTCTACTACGGCGGGGCGGGCATCGGCGCGGCCTTCATCGTTCTATGGGTTGCCCCGGCCACCAACATCCTGGCGCTGCTTTATACGGGAAGTATCTTGGGCGGCGGGATGGTGCTGGCGCGCATCGCCGCCGCGCTCTTGATGGCGCTGGTAGTGGGCACGGTAATGAGCGTGGCGTTCCGGGGAGGGCGTGGCATGGGCAACCTCGCGGCGGCCGACGCCGTGCGGGGGCCGATCATTGCGCGCCGGCGTTTGATCTTGCTCGGGCTGGTCCTGGTCTCGCTGCTCGCGCCCAACTACGTGGTGCGCACGGGCGCTTACGGTGACAAGGTTTTGGTGTGGGCCGCTCTCACCGCGGCGGTCGCCTGGTATGCCTGGCGCACCGTGCCGCGGCAGGAGCTCGCCACGTGGCTGCGGGAAACCGGGTGGTTCGTGCGTATCATCTTCCCTCTGTTGCTGGGCGGCGTCTTCCTGGTGGGCGTCATCGGAAAGCTGTTGCCGGAAACCTGGATCCGCACCTGGCTCGGGGGCAGCGGACTGGGCGCTTCCTTGTTGGCGACCCTGATCGGTGCGGTGAGTTATTTCGCCACCATGACGGAAGCGCCGTTCGTGGACACGCTGATGAAGCTGGGCATGGGGCCGGGACCGGCGCTCGCTTTGCTGCTGACCGGCCCGGGGCTGAGTCTGCCAAATTGGCTGGCAATCGCTCGCGTGTTCGGCGTGCGGAAGGCGCTGGTCTACGTCGGCACAATCGTGGCGCTGGGCACGCTGGTCGGGTGGTTCTTCGGGAATTTCATTTTTTGAGGTAACGGTTATGAAGATTCAAGTTGCAGGGCCTGGTTGCAGCCGTTGCCAGGCGACGGAACGCAACGTCATCAATGCATGTGCCGAGCTGGAGCTCGCCGCTGACGTATCCCACGTGTACGATCCCCGAGAGTACGCTGCGCTTGGCGTGCGGGTGACGCCCGCGGTGGTCGTCGACGGCAAGATCGTCGTCTCGGGCAGGGTGCCGACCGTCGAGGAGCTGAAGAGCCTGCTCAAACAGGCCGCGAGCTGATCGGCGGGAGATCATTCCTTCGAATACGCGTGGAGATGGCGGCGGAGCGCCGCGGCAGGTGGAGGGGCCGCAGAGGGGTCTCGCCTTGGTGCCGGGATGAGGGAGCCGGCCTCTTACTTTTCGCTTGACTGGCGCGAAGGGCCGTGTTAGTATTCCACCAAACCGCTCTGTGGAGGGCATACGGGGATGAAGAACCTGCCTCTTGACGTTCGCCGGCCGTTTTTGGCCGGGTTCCTCGTGCTGATGGCTGTCCGGGGAACCGCTCAGGTTCCGACGGGCGACATTACGGGAACGGTGACCGATCCGAGCTCGGCGGTGGTGGTCGGCGCCACGGTCACCGCCTTGAATCCGGCCACCAACTTTCAGCGCACCTCGGTCACGACGAGCGACGGGATCTACGTGATCTCGGCGCTTCCCCCCGGCGTTTACAACCTCAGGGTGGAGATGGCCGGGTTTCAAACGCAGGTGCGAACCGGCATCGAGCTCCAAGTCGGCCAGGTGGCCCGCGTCGACTTCATGCTCAGCGTGGGCAGCGTCGCGGAGGTCATCGAGGTCAGCGGCGCCGCTCCGCTTCTCGATACGGAATCGACCTCGGTCGGCACCGTAATCGATAACCGGCGGATTGTCGAGTTGCCGCTCAACGGCAGAAACTACTTACAGTTGGCTTCCCTGATCCCTGGAGCGACGACCTTCGGGCCGGCCTCCTCCCAAGGTCAGCAGCGCATGGGCGGCGCTCGCAACCAGTTCGCGCTCAATGTCGCCGGCCAGCGGGTCCATTTCAACCACTACGCGCTCGACGGCATGGAGAACACCGATCCGAACTTCAATACTTACCTCCTGCTGCCTTCCATCGACGCCTTGCAGGAGTTCAAGGTCGAAAGCGGGCTGTTCTCGGCCGAATACGGCCGCGCCATCGCGCAGGTGAATGTCTCCACGAAATCCGGAACGAACAACTTCCATGGAGTGCTCTTCGAGTTTCTCCGCAACGCCAAGCTGGATGCGAAGAACTACTTCGACAGGCCTGATGAGCCCATCCCTCCCTTCAAGCGGAACCAGTTCGGCGGGACCTTCAGCGGTCCCGTGAGAATCCCGAAGCTGTTTGACGGCAGGGACAAACTCTTCTTCATGTTCAACTATGAAGGTCTCCGGGAGCGTAAGGCGCTGACGCTGACGGGGACATTGCCTCCCGCCTCCTACAGGGCCGGAGACTTTTCCGCGCTGGCGCGCACCGTACGGGATCCCGCCAGCGGCCAGCCGTTCCCGGGCAACCGGGTTCCGCAAAGCCGGATCCACCCCACTTCCGCAAGGGTGCTACAGGAGTTCTATCCGTTACCAAACCGGCCCGGAACGGGCGCGCTGGGTTTGGCGAACAACTACTTGAACAACGAATCGCGCCGCTCCGACGGCGACCAGTTCACTGTACGGGGCGACCTTACGGCGATTCGCAATCACGCCTTCTTCTTCCGCTTCTCCCAGACCGACGAGCCGCAGTACATACCCTTCACGATCGAAAACATGGGCAACAATGTGGAGGTCTTCGGCCAGCAGGCCGTGCTTGGTCATACGGCGGTTGTCGGCCCCAACAAGGTGAACGAGCTCAAGTTCGGGATGAACTACTTCAACTCGGCTAACGTGCAGCAGCGCGCCTACAGGCGCAACGTCGTCGCCGAGCTTGGCATCCCCGGCGTCTCCCAGATGCCCCTTTACTGGGGGATTCCCGTGTTCCAGATCAGCGGCTTCTCCAACGTGGGCGAGTGCAACGACTGCCCGTTCGTCAACTGGAACACGACCTTTCTCGTCCACGACAACTTCGCCTGGACCACGGGCAAGCACTCGTTCAAGTTCGGCGGCGAGTATCGCCGGCTACGGTACAACCAGATCGGCGCCGTGGTGCCGCGGGGCCGGTTCACTTGGAACGGCCAGTACACGGGCGAACCGATGGCGGATATGCTGCTCGGCCATTTCAGCGCATCGGAGGGCCAGGTGGGCGCGCCGATTGCAAACTTTCGGCAGAATTACGTCGCGCTCTATTTGCAGGACACCTGGAAGCTCACGCCGCGGCTGACCTTCAACTGGGGTCTGCGGTGGGAGTACGAGTCGCCTTTTTACGACAAGCATGACGCGATCGTGAACGTCGACTTTGCCTGGGACAATTCCCGCGAGCCCGTGTTCGTGCGCGCGGGCAAGGGGGATCCCTTCGCCGGAAATCCGCAGTTCCCCCCGCCGCCGACCTGGCTGTACACGCGCGACGGCCGTTTCGGCCGGGGCGCCGGCTCGCCGGACCGCAACGACTTTGGTCCGCGGCTGGGGCTCGCCTATCAACTCACGCCCCGCACGGTGTTTCGCGCTGGGGCTGGCATCTACTATGTCCGGGACATCGCCAACGCCGTCTTCGACATCGTGCGGAACATCCCGTTTACGATCCGGCAGGCCGAAACGGCCGACACCACCCGGCCGAACCTGAACTGGGACCGCCCGTTCTCCGCCGCCGGCGCTCCGACCTTCATGTTGATCAATCAGTTCGGAGAGCCGACCTCTTACGTGAACCAGTGGCAGGCCTCCGTGCAGCGTGAACTGACTCGAAACCTCGCACTGGAGGTGACTTACATGGGTTCGAGCGGCGTCAAACTACGCCGCCTGACCTCGTACAATAACCCCGAACCACGCCCTGGAAACCCGAACTTGAACCGGCCCTTTCCGAAATTCAACGGCAGCTTTCAGAATATGAACGCACCTTGCCATTCGAGCTACCATGCCCTACAGGTGCGCCTACAACATCGGTTCGCCCACGGCTTTACGCTGCTGACGTCTTACGCCTACGGCAAGTCGATCGATAACGGCTCCGGGATCCGCACCACCGACGGCGATCCGCTGACGCCATCGGACAATTACAATCTGCGCCATGAGCGGGGACTCTCGGCATTCGACTTTCGCCAGCGCCTCACGACTTCGTTTCTCTACGAGCTGCCTTTTGGCGCCGGCAAGGCCGTCAAGTTCGGCGGAAACCGAATCGCGAACTGGTTCTTGGGCGGCTGGCAGCTCGGCGGGATTATTACGTTCCAGGACGGGTTCCCGTTGACGGCCTACTGCGGGCCCGGCAACATTCAAAACGGCGGCGGCTACTGCAAACCGGACGTGGTACCGGGCCAAAATCCGAATCTCCCCAAAGGCGAGCAGCGGGTGACGCGGTTCTTCAATACTGCGGCATTTGTGGATCGGCTCGGCCAGGATCCGGCTCGCATTACGGAGTTTCGCTACGGAACCGCCGGACGCAACACCATCATCGGTCCTGGGATCATCTCGGTGGATGCGAGCATGAACAAGTTTTTCCGAATCCGCGAAGGACATACTCTCGAATTTCGCAGCGAATTCTTCAATCTGCCTAACCACCCGATTTTCGCTCCGCCGGGCACAACGCTGCGTACGGCCACTTACGGTGTCATCGGAGCGACGAAATTGGACTCGCGGCAGATTCAGTTCGCGCTCAAGTACGCTTTTTGAGCGCTTAACGGCTGGCGGAACCTTCCGATCGAGCTGGAGAGCTCCGCAGCCTCAATCGACCAGCGTGAGCCGATAGCTGCTCGCAGGCGCTCCCGGCGGCGCCGTGAGTCGTAGAGCTCCAACCTGCGCCGATACGAAATACTCGCCCAGCCTCGAGCGGGAAGGAAACGGGCCGAGAACCGCCCGGTAGGTGCGGCGGCCGAGGTGGTCCGCCTCCCGAGTCTCCCAGGCGGAGCGGCCAAGTGTCCGCCAATGCAGAGTGACGCGTTTGGGAGCCTCTCGGCCGGTAACGAGGATCTGGAGTGGCACACGGCTCGTCGGCGAGAGCAAACCCGGGCGTGTGGGCACCACCAGGCGCGCGGGCGCCTCTTCATCCGGGGCCGTCACCTCGGCGAAGCGCTCGGCGATCTCTTTGGGCAGCTCGCCCAGGTACTCCTGCAAAGAAAGCGGCAGGCGAAACAGCGCCAGGCGCACGAACTTGTTGTGCTTGGAGGCGAGCGTGCCCAGGTCGTTCCGCGTCGCCACGATGCGCTGGAAGGCTAACATGGCGGCGCGAACTTCGCCGGCCAGGCGCAGCCAAAACGGCACGGCCTGGGCCGCAACGAGCTGCCGCGCGGCCGCTGCATCGCCGGCTTTTTTGAGCTCGCCTGCCTTTTCCAGGAGGCGATGAATTGAGCTTGCCAGCGTCCAGGCTTCGGCGTACGGCACCAGGAACTCGACGTGCCCGGCCAGGTAGGCGAGCTTTTCGCGCTCCTCTTCCGAGCTTGCTTCCGCCAGCAGCTTCCGGAACGTCTCGAGCACCTCTCTTTGGGAGGCAATCGTCGCCGGCTCCGGATCGTATCCCGCCCAATAGGTGAAGGCTTCGTTATAGTCCCCGGAAAACTGGCGGATGACGGCGTGGCCGTCCTTATATTCGCCGGTGAAGCTGGATAGCAGCTTTCGGTTTTGGTCGATGTCGTCCAGCAGGCGGGCGAGGCGGCCGGCGCGCTCACCCGCCGCCTGGGTGGCGGCATAGGCCTGATAGTAGGCGGCCGGCTGAAGCGTCTCGTCCCAGAGCGCCCGGGCGAAAAATCCTGCGGTGGGATCGACGATCCGGTGGCGCCAGTGGATGCCAAGCATGCCCTGGCATCCATAGCGGGCGGCCAGGTCGATGTCGCGCCGGAAGCGGTGGACGTGAAACTGCGCCTGCCACATGCCGGGGTCGTCTTCGAGCCAGGGAATCGGCCAGCGCTCGCGCCCCTCGAGCTTGCCGAAGACCTCGTGTACAGGGTCCCAGCCGAGCGAGTCGCTCAAGCAGGAGAAGATGATGTCGCCGGGGAGCCTTTCGTGGAAGTAGGCGAAATGGCGCGCCACCCCGCCCCAACCCGACAGAACGAGGCGCTTCGTCGGGGCGTGACGGCGCAGGAAGTCGTGCGCCTGAAGGAACGGGGTGAGCGACAGCGGGATGCCGGTGCGGCGGCTCTCCCAGTTCATCTGCTCGTCTTCCCACAACCAGACGTAATCGACCTCCGGGTAGGCTTCGAGGAGCTGAGCGAGGCGGGCCTCGAGCAGCCGGTGTGCGGTGACGGATTCCATGTCGAAGCGGGGTTCGGCCGTACGGCGCTCGGGCAGCTCTCGCGGGCGCACCTCGGGCGGCAAGGCCCGCCAGATCTCGTCGGGGATCTGGTACGGTTCAAAGCCGATGCCGGTGCGGATGCCGAGCTTTCGCGCGTAGGCAAAGGCGCGCCGCAGGAGGTTGCGCGCCAGCTCGGCTGCCTCCCAAGGATCCCGGGCGCGCCTCGCCGCCTCGGAACCGAACACGTCGCTGTCGAAAAAGTCGGCTGCGCCCATCGTGAAGCGCGAGGTGCGCTGCGGCAGATAGCCCCAGCGATGGGTCGCCGTGGTGTCGAGGAACGCGATATGGCCGACGCCGGCGAACTCGAAACTGAGGTACGATTCCGCCCATTGCCGGTCTCCGGTGTAGACGTGCATCCCGAAAAGGTTCGCGCGCATGCGCAGCATGGCCTCGAAATAGGCCAGGAAGTCCTCTTCGTTGTAGACCGTGATGCAGTTCAGGAAATCGGGCCAGGGGAGCAGGCCCCGGCTGGCGAAGCGGGGCGTCGCCAGCCAGCTTGCGCCCTCCGGAGGCAGCCGGAGCAGTGCCGGAGCGTCCAGGGGATAACTCTCGCCGTCGATGCCGAAAAAGGCGCCCTGGCGCTCCAGAAAGTCGAAGACGGCATAAAGCAGCGCCTGCGGACCGGCGCCGATGAGCGAAACCGTCCTGCCGCGCGAGGCGATCTCGTAAGACTCCGGATTGCAGAAGCGTGCCGGTTCGATGCTCAACCGCACCAGCAACTCATCGAGCCCGGGCTGGGCCGACGCCTCGGCGAAGCGGATTTCGCGGCCGAGCCGGAGACGCCTGAGGCCCCGCATGAGCTCGAGGGGCGCCAGACGTTCGGCAAAAGTCGCTTCGCCGCTCCCGGCAACGAGGATACGGGTCGGGCTGCGGTCCGAGGGCAGGACGGGCGCGGCGAGGACGCCCGAGAAAAGCGCGCGGCGGGTCAGCTTCGGTTGCATAGCGGTGCGGTCTCCATTTATGAAATCAAATCCACCCGCCGCTTTTTGGGGAGCCCGTTTCTTGCCCCCGGCGTCGTAGTCTATGCTACGGGAGGAAACGATAGAGGCCATGACGAGCCGAGAACGCATCCTCACCAGCTTGAGCCACCGCGAGCCGGACCAGGTGCCGGTGGATTTCGCGAGCACCGCCGTCACCGGCATCCACGTCAGTGTGGTCGCGGCGCTTAGAGACTACTACGGCCTCGAGAAACGGCCGGTCAAAGTCCACGAACCGTACCAAATGTTGGGTCTCGTCGAGGACGACCTCAAGGCGGCGATGGGCATCGACACCGAAGGCGTCTTCCCGCGCAAGACGCTCTTCGGCTTTGAGAATCGCGGCTGGAAGCCCTGGCGCTGCCAGGACGGCCTCGAGGTGCTCGTCCCGGAGGACTTTCGCACGACGGTGGACGCCAACGGCGACATCCTGATCTACCCTGAAGGAGACCTGAGCGCGCCGCCGAGCGGCAAGATGCCCAAAGGCGGCTTCTTCTTTGACACGATCGTGCGCCAGGAGCCGATTGACGAAGAGCGGCTCAACCCCGAGGACAACCTTGAAGAGTTCGGGCCGGTGACCGAGGAAGACCTGGACTATTTCCGCCGCGAGGCGGATGCCGCGGCGGGCAAAGGCCGCGCCGTGGTGGCCAATTTCGGCGGCACCGGTTTCGGCGACATTGCGCTGGTGCCCGCGCCCTTCCTGAAATACCCGAAAGGGATCCGCGACATCGCCGAGTGGTACATCTCCACGCGCACGCGCCGCGACTACATTCACGCCGTCTTCAGCAAGCAGTGTGAATACGCCCTGGCAAACCTGGCGCGCATTTGCGAGGTGGTCGGCAACAGGGTCGACGTGGTCTTTTTGTGCGGCACGGACTTCGGTACGCAGGAGTCGTCCTTCTGCTCGCGCCAGACCTTCGATGAGCTCTGGCTGCCGTACTACAAGCGGATCAACGACTGGATCCATGCGAATACCACCTGGAAGTGTTTCAAACATTCCTGCGGTTCTGTGGAGCGTTTTATCCCCTCCTTCCTCGAGGCCGGCTTCGATATCCTCAACCCGGTGCAGTGTTCGGCCGCGCATATGGAGCCCGAGCAGCTCAAATCCACCTACGGCGACCGGCTGACCTTCTGGGGCGGCGGCGTGGATACGCAACGGACGCTGCCCTTTGGCACGCCGCAGCAGGTGCGCGAAGAGGTGCTCCGGCGCCTGGAGATCTTCTCGAAGGGCGGCGGCTACGTCTTCAATTCGATCCATAACATCCAGGCCGGTACACCGGTGGAGAACGTCGTCGCCATGCTCGAGGCGGTGCGGGAGTTCAACGGTCGGAGGGGGTGATTGCCGTGGCTGCTTATCAGAAGAGCTTTCGCCTGTCCACCCGGGGCAACTGCCACGTGATCGACATCCACGGCCAGGTAGAGCGGATCGTGCGCGAGAGTGGCATCCGGACGGGCATCGCCAACGTCTCCGCCCGCGGCTCCACCGTGGGCGTGACCACGATCGAGTACGAGCCGGGCTGCATCGCCGACCTGCGGCGTGCGCTCGATCAGATCGCCCCGCCGACCTCCGATTACGCGCACAACGCGCGCTGGGGGGACAATAACGGCTATTCGCACCTCCGCAGCGCGCTCATCGGCACAGCCAAGAGCTACCCGGTGATCGAAGGACGGCTTGGCACCGGCACCTGGCAGCAGATTGTCTTGTGCGATTTCGACGACACCCCGCGCGAGCGCGAGATCACGGTCACCGTCGTCGGCGAGCCGTAGTCGCGCTCCTCAGGCGGGCCGCTCGGGCCAGGCGTGCTTGGGGTAACGACGCGCCAACTCGCGGCGCACCTGCGGGTAGAGCCGTTCCCAGAAGCCGGCCAGATCGCTTGTTGTCTGGACGGGCCGCTGGTTCGGCGCCAGCAGCCGGACGACCAGGGGCTGGGCGCCGCGCGCGATTCTGGGCGTCTCGCGCAGGCCGAAGAAGTCCTGGAGGCGCGAGGCCACCCACGGTGCGCCGTCCTTGTCGTAGTGCACCCGAAGTCGCCTTCCGCTCGGCAGGCGGATCAACTCCGGCGCCACCTCCTCGAGCAAGCCAAGGGCGTGCGGCGGCAGCCGCCGCTTCAACTGTTCAAGGAGTCCGCCGCCGCGGGCCGCCTCCTCGAGCTCGGCAAAGCTCCTTCGGCCGCGGCACAGCTCGACGAGTGCGGCCTCGGCGTCGTTTTCGGTGAGGGGCGTGATTTCGGCGTGCCGGGCGGCGAAGGCCATCCGGGCAAGAAAGGCGTCCAGGACCTGGCGATCGACAAAGCGGCCGAGACCCGCCTCGAGTGCCTTTTCGGCCAGCAGGGCTGCCGCTGCCTCCGGATCCGGCCTGGCGTCGGCCGATTGTTCGAGGACGACGGCGTCGAAGAAAAGCGCACTCACGGCCTCCACGCGCTCCGCAGCTCGGTTCCAGCTCAGGCTCCGGCGTTCCTGGACGCGCTCGGGGTACATATCGAGAAGCCACTCCGCCTCGATGGCGCTGGCCAGACGGACCACCGGCAAACCCTGCTCCGGCCGCTCCTCGATTTCGACCGCCACCATCAGATCGTGCGTGCGGACGACACTCTCCCGCGACAGGATGGCGGCCCCGCCCGAGGCGAGCAGCAGTTCGTTGTCGCGCCTCCGGCGGGCGACGCGGTCCGGGAAGGCCTCCAGGACGGCCTTGAGCAAAGCCTCTTCCTTCCAGGTTTCCGAACGGCGCGGCCGCACGAGACGCTTGAGCTGACGGATGAGCCGATCAATGCGGGGCGATCGTTCCTGATCGAGCAGCGCCAGCAGATCGGAAGGCCCGGCATGGCCGCCGGCTGCCGGGGCCAGGCGCTCGCCTTCGCTGAGCAGCGCCGCCACGGCGCAGGCCGGCTCGCCGGCGCCGCGAGCCTCGGCCGCAAGGATCAAACGGCCCAGGCGCGGGTGCAGCGGCGCGGACGCCATGCGGCGGCCGGCCTCGGTCAGACGCCGATGCGGGTCGACGGCCCCGAGCTGCCGGAGCAGCGTTTCTGCGGCGGCGAGAGCGCCCGGGGGCGGCGGGTCGAGCCACGCCAGTTCGGCTAGGTCGGCGATTCCGCAGGCGTGCGCCTGAAGCGCGATCTGGGAAAGCTCGCGGCGCGTGATTTCAGGCGCCTCCCGCTCGGGCCGCCGCAGGAAGTCCTGCTCCGGGTAGAGCCGGATGACGCGCCCGGGCCGCGTGCGACCTGCGCGGCCGGCGCGCTGCGTCGCCGAGGCCTTGCTGATGCGGCTCACGCGCAGCAGGGGCAAGCCGGACCAGGGCGAATCGCTTGCCTGGCGCGCCAGACCGCTGTCGATCACCGCGCTCACCCCCTCGATGGTGACGGAGCTCTCTGCCACGTTGGTCGAGAAGATGACTTTCGGGGTCCCGGTCGGCGTCACGGCCCGGTCCTGCTCCTCCGGCGCCAGGTCGCCGTGGAGCGGCAGAGCGAGCAGGCGGTGCCGGGCTACTAAAGGTTGGCAGGCCCGCATGGCGCGTTGGATTTCGCTTGCGCCGGGCAGGAAGACGAGAACGTCGCCGTCCAGGCCTCCCTCGATCAAACGCGCGAGTGCGGCGCGGACCTGCTCCTCGAGCGGCTGCGCCGAGTGCGGCGTGTAGCGGATCGCCAGCGGATGGAGGCGTCCCTCGGCGCGAATCACGGGGCAGTCGCCCAAAAAACGCGCTATCGGGGCCGCCTCGAGCGTCGCCGACATAACGACGAGTCGCAGCTCCGGCCGCTTCTCGCGTTGCAGGCGCCGCAGGAGGGCCAGGGCGAAATCGGTCTCGAGGTGCCGTTCGTGAAACTCATCGAGCACAACGACGGAGACGCCTTCGAGCTCCGGATCCCTGATCAGGCGGCGCGTGAGCACGCCTTCGGTGAGGAACCAGAGCCGGGTGGCGGCTCCTCCGAGGCTCTCGAAGCGCACTTGATAACCGACGCTGCTCCCGACCGATTCGCCGAGCTCGGCCGCGACGCGGCGCGCGGCCAGCCGCGCCGCCAGCCTGCGGGGTTCGAGCACCAGCACCTGGCCGGGCCCGAGCGCCACGAGCGCCGGCGGCACCCTCGTGGTCTTGCCAGCTCCGGGCGGAGCCTCGATCACCAGGTTGGGCTGCGCCTTCAGGCTTTCGAGAATCTGCGGCAGAAGCGGGTCAATCGGTAACCGAGGTCGCGTCATTTGACTGGTGTGGCCGTTTCCTGATTACACTCGAAGGGTTATGCGTGACAGCTTCCCTCCGCTTTCGCCGCCCAAACGCCTCCTGCTGGGACCCGGACCGAGTCCGGTCGAGCCGCGCGTCTATGAGGCGCTTCGTAAACCGATTGTAGGGCACCTGGATCCGTACCTTTTCGACGTGGCCGCGGAAATTCGCGAGCTGCTCCAATGCGTCTTTGAAACGCGTAATGAGCTGACACTGGTCGTCTCCGGTACGGGGACCTCAGGCATGGAGGCGGCCATCAGCAATTTTGTCGAACCCGGCGCCAAGGTTGCCGTCTTCGTCAACGGCTATTTTTGCGAGCGGATCGCGGAAATGGTGCGCCGTCAGGGCGCCGAGCTGGTGCGCTTGGAGAGACCCTGGGGTGAGGCCTTCGATGCCGGCGAGGCGCGCGAGTTCATCCGGCGCGAGCGGCCGGCGGTGGTGGCCTTCGTGCACGGGGAAACCTCGACCGGGGTCGTGCAGGATGGCAAGGCGATTTGTGAGGCGGCGCATGAGGTCGATGCGATCGTCATCGCCGACACGGTCACCACGCTCGGTAACATGCCGGTCAAGGTCGATGAGACGGGCATCGACGTCGCCTACAGTTGCTCGCAGAAGGGGCTGGCGTGTACGCCCGGACTGGCGCCGATCACCGTCTCGCCGCGTGCGGCTGAACGACTGCGGCAGCGAAGCGCGCCGAACCCCTCCTTCTACCTCGATCTGAGGCTACTCGAGGACTACTACCACAACCGGCGCTATCACCACACGGCCTCGGCTTCGCTGCTCTACGCGATGCGGGAGGCGCTGGCGATCGTCTACGAAGAGGGGCTCGAGCGGCGCTTCGACCGCATACGGACCAACCATCGGGCCTTCGTCGCCGGAGTCGAGGCGATGGGCCTTGCGATGTTGGTGGCTGAGCCGTATCGGCTCTGGCCTTTGAACACGCCCCGACTGCCTGAGGGAATAGACGACGTCCAGGTGCGCCAGTACCTGCTCCACGAGTTCGGCATCGAGGTGCTCGGCGGCTTCGGACCGCTTGCCGGAAAGGTGCTCCGTGTCGGGATCATGGGGGCGGGTTCGACCAAAGAGAACGTGCTCGCCGTGCTCGAGGCGCTCGAGCGGGCGCTTGCCTCGCAAGGTTGGCGGCCGAAGGCGAGCGGCAGGGAGGCCGCCGAGGCCTTCTACGCGCGCTTGAGCGCTTCGCCGGCTTCGACCGGGGCGCAGGCCTGAACCCTCCGCCGCTGTGCACGCCGTCGTCTACGGGCTGGCCGCGGCGGCGCTGGCGCTTGCGGTGCGGTCGCTCGTCGCTCTCCGGCGCAGCCGCCGCTATTACGCAGAGCGCTTGGCCGACCGCTGCCAGAACCGCTACCTTCCCCGCGTCACGCTGATCGTTCCGGTGAAAGGGCCGGAGGAGGGCCTGGCGGAAAACCTGCGCTCGCTTGCCCGGCAGGACTATCCCGATTATGAGTTGATCGTGACCGCTCGCAGCGAGGCGGACGTGCCCGCAGCGACAGTGCCGGACCGGGCGCGCCTGGTTCTAGCGGGCGACGGCGATCCTTCAACGGGCGAAAAGGTCAACAACCTCGTGGCTGCCGTCAAGCATGCTTCAGCGGAGACGGAGGTCTTTGCGTTTGCCGACTCCGACGGGCGGGTGGAAGCGGGCTGGCTTAGGGCGCTCGTGGCGCCGCTGGCGGAGCCCGGCGTCGGCGCCGCGACCGGCTACCGCGTCTATGTTCCCGAGCCGCCGGACGCGCCATCGCTGTTGAGGGCCTTATGGAACGGCTCGATCCTCGGCTCGCTCGGCGCCGGCGACAGCCCTCTGGTCTGGGGCGGCGCCATGGCGATCCGCCGGGAAACCTTCATCCAGGCTCGCGTGCTCCAATCCTGGCGGGGAACTGTGAGTGACGACTATGCCCTGGCGGAGGCGGTGCGCCGCGCCGGAATGCGGATTCGCTTCGCTCCGGGCGCTCTGGTTGCCTCGACCGACCGCGTCACTGTGCGGGCGCTAGCCGCGTGGGTCCGCCGCCAGCTCGTGATCACCCGCGTTTACAACCCACGGCTTTGGCGGATGGCGCTTTGGGCCACCGCCGTCTACTGCGGGGCGTCGATAGCGTCGTTGGCTACGGTGATCTCCGGTGAGATAGCGGGTTGGGGTCTGCTGGCGCTGCTGGCTGCCCAGGAGATTCTCAAAGCGAACGGCTGGATAAGACTAGCGGCGGCGGCCTTGCCTGCGGCGCAGCTCTGGGCGGAGCGCTATGGCAAGCGGCTGGCCTGTTGGGCGCCCTTGAGCCCATGGATTTGGCTCGCGGGTCTGGCGCTGTCGGCCTGCTCGCGCGAGATCGAGTGGCGCCGACGGCGTTACCGGCTGAGCCCGCCGCGGTCCACGGTCCGCTGACGCCGCGGCGTTGCGTTGTCGCCCTGTGGCGCCCGATGGCACCCGGGTGGTATAGTAATGTCGCCGAGAGGGGTCTCCACAATGAGAACCAATTTCGCGATTTGCTTTGGCCTGCTGGTGTGCCTTTTGGCGGCTGCCCCGCCGCTTGCCGGCCAGGCCATCACCGCCAAGGTCGTCGGAACGGTCGCCGATCCGAGCGGCGCGGCCGTCCCGCAGGCCACCGTATCGATCACCAACGTCGCTACGGGGCAGACCCGCACCACCACGACCAACGAGGTCGGTAACTACGAATTCTCCTTTCTCCCCGTCGGCAGTTACACCATGTCCGTGGAGAAGGAAGGTTTTCAGAAAACCGGCGTTCGCCCATTCCGGCTGAGTGTCGATCAGGTGGCCCGCGTCGACGTC
>Ga0308391_1000396_pt1 | contig 19363 bp, 16 predicted proteins | sample Hotspr20Samplet1_FD_202363 | JGI IMG/M metagenome (GOLD analysis project Ga0308391, IMG submission 202363) | Hot spring phototrophic mat microbial communities from Octopus Spring, Yellowstone National Park, Wyoming, United States - 20050623_t1 ... | reverse complement strand
AGACCCCCAGCCCGTAGCGAACCTGCAGGTTGGCAATGGTGGCGGCGTATTTTTTGCAATCGCTACTGTCATCGATGTAATACACGAGGAGGGCCGGGATCCCTTGCTCTTTCGCCTGCTTCAAGGAAACGCGGGGGGGGATCATGCCGCCATTGGCCCCGTAGAGGGCAAAGATGTTGCCATCGTAACGGTCGTCGTTGAGCAGGGCGCTGGCGGGAGGGGAAAACCAACCTGTCAAAGCGATGAGCAGAGCCACCAGGAAGATACGAAGCAACAGCATGATCTCATCCTCTTCTGAGAAGGGATCCTCGGCGATCCATCTTTAGAAGTAGGGAACACCCTCATTGTGCCATCTGGCGCTGACGCTGCCCCGTTGCCGTTCAACACTGACGCAACCAAGAGCAGCTACAGCCTCAAGCAGCAAAATGAATGCGCAGGTAGTCTTCTTCCATCTTGGCGCGGGCCGGGGTCATGGCCGCTAAAGTCTGGGGCAGAACCAAGTTGCGGCGGTGGTTGCCGATGCGGATGTTCAGCTCATCCCCGGTTTTGGTCAATTCCACCTGCTCTTTCGGGATCCCGGGCAAGTAAAGATCCAGCCGGTACTGGCCGTTGTCGGTTACCACATTCAGGGTTTGCTCGGCATAGAGCACGTCCGCCGGGTTGCGATCCCCCCAGAGGTCTTTTTTCAGGCGGGCTAGGGCGTCCCATCCCACCAACTCCTCGGAGTACAGCGGGATCTCGAAGACCGGCAGGGGGGCAAAGTTTTCGTGGATTTCCTGGCGATATTTCTGTTGGGCTGCCTTCCAGGCGGCAAAGTAGGGATCCACCACTCCATCGGGCAAGATGCGGTTGGCAATCACCAAATCGGTGGCCACCCCGTAAAGGCTGAGGTAGGCGTGGGCCCGCAGCGATTCTTTGATCACCATCTTTTCGGGGTTAGTGACCAGCCGCACTGAGGTGATGCGGTTGTTGGTGAGGATGCGCTCCAGCCGCTCGATCTTCTGATAGAACTCATAAGGAGCATCCAGCACCTGGTCATTCGGCAGCGGGATCCCGGTCAGCCCCTTCACAATCGGCTCGGCAATAGGACGCAGCATTTGCGCCAGCCCCTGCAGGGGTTTGTAGAACCTGCGCATGTACCAGCCAGAAACATCCGGCAGGCTCAAGAGGCGCAGGGCCGTGCCTGTAGGGGCCGAGTCGATGATCAACACATCGAACTTGCCTTCGTCGTAATGGCGATTCACCCGCACTAGGGCAAAGATCTCATCCATCCCTGGCAAAATCGCCAGCTCCTGTGCCTGCACCCCATCTAGCCCTCGCGCCTGCAACACCTGGGTAATGTAGGTTTTGACGGATCCCCAATTCAGCTCCAGTTCGTTGAGGGCGTCCAGCTCCGCCCCCCAAAGGTTAGGTTTGACCTCGACCGGCTCATGGCCCAAGGGCTGATCGAAGCTATCGGCCAAAGAGTGGGCCGGATCTGTGCTCAGCACCAAAGTTTTCAGGCCAATCTCGGCACAACGCCAGCCGGTCGCCGCCGCCATCGAGGTTTTGCCGACTCCACCCTTGCCGGTCATGAGGATGATGCGTTGCATGAGAGTGCCATTTACATTCTTTTACATCCCTAGCCTAACCGATTTGCTGTGCTCTTCGAGAGGCAGCCAAGGGGCTGAGGTGCAGCCAGCGGGTAAACTATTCATTTGATTACCAAATGATTGCCAAAAAGCTGATGGCAATCATGGCCAAGAAGTCAAGCCTGTTGCAGGCATGTGGGAGGTATGTGATGATCTGTCGCTGGCGGAGTGTGTTGCTGGTTGCCATCCTGACATTGGGGCTGTGGCTGGGATCCCTTTCTGTGCAAGCGGCTGCTGGCCTGCCCCGAGAGCTGCAACAACTGGAGCAACAGGTAGAGCGGCTGCAAAGCCTGGTGGAGGCGGAGGACTGGTTGGAGATCCGCTCCTACATCCACGGGCCGATGGGACTCACTCGTAAGACCTTGACCGGCCTGGCGGCTACCCTGCCAGATAAACAAAAGCGGGAAGTGCTGCGCCTGGCTAAGGAGATGGGCCGCAGCTTAGAACAACTAGACTTTGCCGCCAAAGCCTATGACCAACCCGAGGTGGAGGCAGCCCAGGCCAAGGTGAAAAAGACCTTGCAGGCGCTGGAGGCTGTGTTTTCCTAGTGAGGATCCCTTCTCTCTTTGGCGACTTTGGCGATATGGTGGTTTCAAGTTAGGGTGAGACGCCTAGGCCACTGATCGCGCCAGCGGGACGGAGTCCTTGAAAAGCCTTCTGGCCCTACGCATTCAAGGTTTTGGGTGCGGATGCAGGGCCCTAGTTTGAATCGAAAACGCAGTCATTTCAAGTAGTGTAGTCATTATTTTAAACAGGTAATGAAACATTTCTGTCGCATTGGTCTCTAACTCCCCTCTCCCTCTGGGAGAGGAGCTGGGGGTGGTCGCGGCAGCGGCGCGGAGCGTTTGGGGAGTGTCTCAATCTAGTTTGAAATGACTGTAATTTACAAACAGGCTGTAACGGCTGCTACTTACAGCGGATGTTGCATCAGCCAGAAGCCGGCGAAAGACTGGGCCCTAAGATCGGTTTGAATGGCAAGAAAGTGGAGCCCCTGGGCCTGCTGCTGGCGCTGGGCAAAGACTTCTGCCTCTGTTCGCAGTGTTTCATCTCTCAATTGTGCAAACAGATAACAATCGTTGAGGCCCGCCTCGAGCAGTAGCCGTCCGTCTGCCACACTCAAGTAGGCGGGTTCCATACCGCTCATCCAGGCTGCCATCGGCAAAGCCCGCTGCGAGGTAATCACCAAGCCGGGAATGAGGGTGCTCCGCACCACTGGTGCCAATGTGTCGGGCGTCAAAGTGTCCCAGGCAACCGGAAAAAGCTCGCCAAATTCTATCGGCCAGGCGTCGGCTTCCCGCAGATCCTCAGCTCGCAAGGTCACGAAGGCCCAGCGTTCTCCCTGCAACTTGTCCGGCAGACGGATGGGATCCGGCGGATCCGGATCCACAGGAGGTTCGGGGCTGTAGGTAAACTGAGTCTCTTGAGGGTAAACCTGCTCTGCCCGTTCTCGCATCCAAGCTTTGAGGGTGTAAACGCGACGACTGGGCAGCATCGGGATCCCAACCGCATCGCAGGCCCGTTGCAGGATGGAACTCATGCGGGCTCGAAACACACGAATGGCCGAGGGAGGCTGTGGGGCAGCTTCCAGGTAGCTCCGCAACTGTCGTGCCACCCAGGTGCTATTCACCTCTTGGTTACTGCAATACTGCGCTTGGCGAAACCGGCCGGTGGGATCGCATACCAACAGCTCCCAAACCCTTCGGTTCTGCTCATCCCGCAGGGGGACGGCGTTGAAATCCATCTGCCAGATAGGGCCGCGCGCAGGGCCAGAACGCAGGGGTTGAGTGGCCAAAGGTTCCTCCTGTTTGCACTACATGCCACTTGAGCGGGCCGGGGATCGTTCGCGCGAGCGGTGGGAAGCACTGTCCCCGACCAAGGCCAATTCCCGCTCCCCGAAAATGGCGGAAGCGTTGCGGTAGTACTTAAACTCCAGCAGGTTATGGAAGGGATCCTGCAAAAAGAAGGTGCCATGCTCCAAGGGGGTGCCAACAAAGCGCCAGCGCGGCTCTTGATAAAAGGGCAAGGCCCGCGCCAAGGCACGGTCGGCCAGCGCCTGCCAATCCCCTTGGGTAGGGAAGATCAGGCCAAAATGACGAGGGTAGATGCCCCGCTGGGGCGTCAGCTCTTCGTGGGTGAGGTGGGCCACCAGTTGATGGCCGTACAGGTTAAAAATAACGGCAGCAGAGGTTTCTCGACCGATCTCACAGCCCAAGCCATCGCCGTAGTAGGCCTTGGCCAAGGCAATATCGGCAACTGGAAAGGCCAGATGAAAGCGGATGGGTTCCATAACGTCGCTCCTAAAAAGCCACCAAAAGTGCCCCACCAGCCAACATCAGAGCCAGCACCCCGAGCTGTGGGGCTTTTCCCCGGCTAATGGGATCCCCGCTCTTTTCAAGGTAGGCGATCTTAGAGCTGCTGCAAGGTGGGATCCCTTCCCGAGCCCGAGATAGACTATACGCCTTTGCGCAGGAGTGCCAACTGCTCGGATGCTATAACACTAGCTGGGGTGTTACCCCCGTGGCCCAGTCTGCAACAGACAACTCGGTGTGTTGAGAGCGTTGAAGAAAGGAAAGGGCAATCTTGGCTATGACCAGCATCTGGATTGAGCAGCGCCGCCGCGAGGATGAATCTCGCAACTTTTTTTGGATGGTGGCGCTGTCGCTGCTGCTGCACGTGCTGGTGCTGCTGGGATTGCTCCACTTGGGGCGGCTTTGGCTCACTCGCGAGCCAGAACAAGAAGCCATTGAGTTTATCCTTCTGGATCCAGAAGATCTGCAGCCCCCAGAGGAAGCAGATCTGGTTTCAGAAGTTGATTCCCGCGATGGGGGTGAGCGGGTAGAAGCCCCTCCGTCTCAAGGCAGTCCACCTCAATCTCAGGCCGCCCCTCCCCAGGAGGCCCCTCCGCCGCCGCCGCCAAGACCCCAACCACCGCCACCGCCTGCCCCTGTTCCACCACCACCTGCCCCGGCTGCAGTTGCCCTGGCAACCCCAACTCCAACCCCTCCACCCAAGCCCACGCCTACCCCAACCCCCGCTCCCCCTCAGCCCACCGCGACCCCGACTGCGGCACCGCCCCCTCCCACGCCTGTCCCCAGACCTACTCCGACCCAAACTCCACCGCCTGTGGCGGCTGCTCCCTCCCCAAGGCCCACTCCCCCGCCAACTGCGGAGCCCTTGCCCATACAGCCAAGCGAGCGGGTTTCGGATCCCAGCCAATTGGCTCCCGTTCCGCCCGCTCCGCAACCGGTGACAGAGGTTCTTCCCGCCCAGCGGCCCTCTGATTCTTCCCAGTTGGGACCTCCGGTCAGTGCTTCTGCTCCCAGCAATGGGGCCGGGATCCAGGGCAGTGGAGCTAGTGGATTGGCCAACCCCACCCAATCCGCTCCCAATCCCCCCAGTGTGGCAGCGCGGGCCGATGTGGATTGGGGCCCCTGGCTGGCCGCTTTGCAGCGGAAAGTGGAGCAAAATTGGATCCCTGGGCAGACCGGTACCTCGCGCCGCACAGTGGTGATCTTTACAGTGGGTCGAGCTGGCGATCTGCAGAGCATTCGCCTGGGGCGCACGTCCGGCAGCCAACAAACAGACGATGCAGCGCTGACGGCTATCCAGAGGGCAGCTCCCTTCCTGCCGCTGCCTGAGGCTTACGAGGGCAACTCGGTGACGATTAATTTCACCTTTGATATCAACGTGCTGGGCCAGTTGACTGTAGGGGGATCCGCCAAGTAAACTACCCGACCCTGACTGCTTCGCGGTACAGAGTAGGCTTTTAGTAGCCCTGCAGTTAGTAAACTAACCACGGACCTCTGGGATGGTTTACGACACCCCCAATCGACCGTTACCAGTGCCTTAAACAACCGTTTCTGGTGTCCGCAGTATTATTATTATATCACAAGGCAAGTGAAGTTGTGTATTCCTCCCGATACTGACTTAATCTGCGCTGGTGCTGCTTTAACCTCCTTTCGCTGCGTCTGAGAAACTTTGGACACTCTACAGAGTTGCCGTTCTGGTCGGTGTAGAAAGCCTTCCAGCCCAAGTCAATGCCAATAACATTGCCTGTGTATTCTCCCTGCTCCTTGCGCTCCACATCCAAGCAGAACTGGGCATAGTACCCATCTGCCCTGCGTATCACCCGCACCCGATTGATTTTGGAGTTTAGGATATGGTGTCTTGCCTCACCATTGCAGTACAAGGCAAATGTTCCTGCGTTGAAGCCGTCGGTGAACGTGATGGACATGCCGTCAGGAGACAGCTTCCAGCCGGACAGCTTGTACTCGACCGACCGACAGTTCTTCTTGAACTGCGGATAGCCTTTCCTTGGCTCTTTGTTCTTGCAACGGCGGTAGAAGTTGGAGAGGGCAGACCAAGCTCTTTCGGCACTAGCTTGACGGGCGGCAGAGTTGAGCTGGCGGGCGAAGGGGAACTCTTTGGCCAAGTCCTTGCAGAGGGAATACAGAACCGCTTTGGTCGCGCCCCGGTTATCCATCCAGTACCGTAGACACTTGTTTTGCACAAACTGCGCAGTGCGAATGGCTTCATCCAGAGCTTGGTACTGCTCTGCTGTGCCGTTGAGCAGCTTGGCTTCTCTGACCAACATATTGCTATTTTAAAGTGCTACGCACCGCTACCGCGAACAGCGTTCCTGAAGGGATAAAACGGTCTGCGCCTTACATCCCTACCCTCAAGGGCAGGGCTTTACGGCGTTTTTTCGGTAAAACCGCAGGGAGCGCTCCAGGTTGCCGACGCGGATCATGGTGTGGAGAAGGCGCATGGCACAAGCTCCGAGAAATGGGCGATGCTGCACTTATTTTAGTCTTTGACCTTTTAGTCTTTAGACCGCTGAGGATCCCTTGATGAGCCAAACGCCTCTGCAACGCACCCCCTTGTTCTCCCTTCATCAAGCTTTGGGGGCGCGATTTGTCTCTTTTGCCGGCTGGGAAATGCCGCTGCAGTATCGGGGAGTGATAGCAGAACATCGGGCAGTGCGGGAGAGGGTGGGGACATTCGACATTTCCCACATGGGCAAGTTCACCCTCTGGGGGCCGGAGCTGGGATCCCACCTCAGCCGTCTGGTTCCCAGCGATCTGAGCGCCGTTCCTGTGGGATCCGGTCGCTACACCGTCCTGCTCAATCCACTGGGGGGCATTTTGGATGATGTCATCTTCTACCGGCATCCACCGGAGGGTGAGCTGGAGCACTGGAGCGTGATCGTCAATGCAGCTACCCGGCAGAAGGATTGGGATTGGCTCAACCACCACTTCCAAGGGATCCCCGGAGTCAACCTTCAGGATCACTCCGACACTCGGGTCTTGTTGGCGGTGCAGGGGCCGGCAGCCGAACAGGTTCTCCAGCCCTTTTTGGAGGGATCCCTGAAGGCTTTGCGCCGGTTTCAGCACGGTCAGTTTGCCGGAGCGGCGGGAGCCTTGGGAGAGTCTATCTTCGTGGCCCGCACTGGCTACACCGGAGAAGATGGCTTTGAAGTCATGCTCAGCCCCGAAGACGGCATCCGCCTTTGGGAGCAACTGATTCAGGCCGGCGTACAACCCTGTGGGCTGGGCTGCCGCGATACCCTGCGCCTGGAGGCTGCCTTCCATCTTTACGGGCAGGACATGGACGAGAGCACCACTCCCTTAGAAGCCGGCTTGGGCTGGTTGGTGAACAACCCAGGGGACTACATCGGCAAGCCCGCCATCGAAAGCCAACGGCAGCAAGGGATCCCTCGCCACCTGGTGGGGTTTCGCATGCTGCATCCGGCCATCCCCCGCAGCGGCTATGCCATCTACGCTCCCAACTCCCCTGAGCCGATCGGACGGGTAACCAGCGGCACCCATTCTCCCAGTTTGGGCTACGGCATCGGCTTGGGCTATGTCGCTCCGGCTTGGGCCAAAGTGGGATCCCGGCTGGAAATTGAAATTCGGGGGCAGCGCCAGCCTGCCGAAGTGGTGAAAAAACCTTTCTACAGTGCTGCGCACCGCTGACGCAAACGGTTACAGGTTCCCGTTAACCCAGGGTTTGGCAGCTTTGGGCGTGGAGTATTCCTGTTGCAGCCGCCGCAATTTCCGCAAGGCCCGCCGCTCAATTTGTCGGACTCGCTCTCGCGAAAGGCCGATGTGCTCCCCAATTTCCCGCAGCGTTAGGCCCCTCGATCCATCCAGCCCATAGCGAGCCACGATCACCTGTCGTTCTCGTTCACTCAGTTGGCCCACCAGCGCGCGGACTTCCTCTCGACGGGCAAGCTGGGTTAGGTGTTCAACAGGGTCGTTGTCTTCATCTGGGATGAAGTGCTGCAGCTCGGTGCCGTCTTCATCCCCCACCCCCACATTCAAGGAACGCATCTCTGCCATGTGGCGGGTGATCAGCTCCCGGTAGTTATCGCCAATATCCAGAGAATCAAAAACTTCTTCCGCTTGGGGACGGGATCCCCTTTCGGCAGATAACTCGCGGTAGCGCCGCTTCACCTGGGAGACCTTTTCGTACATGTGGGCCGGCAGACGGATCATCCGCCCCTTGTTTTGGATGCCCCGGTTCACGCTTTGCCGGATCCACCAAGTGGCATAGGTGGAGAACTTGTAGCCACGGGTGGGATCGAACTTTTCCACGGCGCGGGTGAGGCCGATGGTGCCTTCCTGAATCAGATCCAGAAACGGCAAGCCTCGATTGCGATAGCGCTTGGCAATCGACACCACCAAGCGGAGGTTACACTCCACCATTCGTTTCTTGGCTGCTTCCCCCTGCCGCAGGATCTGCTGCAGCTCTGCCAAGGGGATCCCCAGCCGCTGGCTCCAACCTTCCACAGACTCATGGGGCTGCCGTTGCTCCAAGAGCGTCACCATCCGCTGCACCTGGTGAGCCAGGCGGAGCTCTTCTTCAGCGGTGAGCAACGAGTAGCGGCCAATCGTCTTTAAGAAACGCCCCACCGCATCTTGCAAGTCAAGACTTTCTGACATATCAAACCCCACACCATAAATTCATGTCCTGTCAGAATCTCTACTTCTCCTGCTGCATCGGGCCCTCTTCCTACACACGAAGCTGACCTTTCTGCAAACAGCACCTTATTCATACCAGCACAAAAGCCTTTTCGTAAAGGCTTTGACTTCGAAAAATCTAATCCAGAACTCGGTGTTTGACTCACTAAATTTATTGAGTCTGGCTCACTAGACTCTATTAGGAGCGTCTAGCTGCCCATTTTGTTGATTAAAAACTCTACTAAAAGGGTGGCCGAGAAATTAACCATTTCATAAGCCTGGATTTAAGGCTTAGGAAAGTTACGAAAGATTGTTCTAAACAATCAACAAGTTTTTGATGCCAAATTAGATTGCTCATAAGCTAAGAAAGCAAATTTTTTCACTCATTTTGTTAGAACTAGAAATGGATATTTCTGTTTGCAGAACTATCGGAAGGGCTTGCTCGGCAGGGAATAGAAAGGTTCATCAGCAGGTTTTTGGAATGCCTTGAGGTGAATTTGGCACGTCATCGCCGACAACCTCAGCCGGAAACAGATGAGGACGGATCCCTGTGGGACAGGTTTTTGCTTCTGCCTCTAAACCTAGTGGAAGTTATCGCCAATACTCGACTTTGGACACTAGATGCAGATCTAAGATTTCTGTATCACCGAACACGCTAGGCGCGGATGCCTCAGCCTTGGTGCTCCGTACCGCTATCGCGAATGCCGCAGCGCGCGCCTACATAAGAAGGCAGGTCAGGCCAGCCCAGCGACCCTCCAGGCCCAGGTGTGTTGCACTCCTGCGGGAGAAAGGGGGAGCTGCGTTCCGCTCGCTCGACCCACCGCAGGATGGTTTACATTTCTTCCACCACCCCAAGGGCGCTTTATAGTGAGGATCCGGTCTCCATCGGTCAAAGGATTGGAAGGGCCATGTCTCACTTCACCACCCTGCAAGTGCAAATCAAAGACGCCGATCTCCTGGAAGAGACCCTGAAGGAATTGGGCTACGCCGTGCAGCGGGATACCAGCCTGCGGGGCTATCTCTGGAACCGCACCCGCGCCGATCTGGTGATCCGTCAGAAAAATGGCTTCGACATCGGGTTTCGTCGCAACGGGGATCACTACGAGCTGGTGGCCGATCTGTGGGGGGCGGGCATCGATCCCAAGACCTTCCTGGAGCCGATTTTGCAGCGCTACGCCCACAAAAGTTTGCTGCGCTCAGCCCGTGAGCAGGGCTATACCATCGAGGCCGAAGAAGTGCTGGAGGATGGCACCATCCGCGTGGTGGTGGGGCGTTGGGTATAGCTAGGCCCATCGGCATCCGCCCATGGTAGGTAAGCCTCAGCCGGCTGTCAGGACTGACCAGGGATCCCGGCCCCAACCTTGGGATCTGGTGTTGGGGGGGCAAACGGCAACCGGGAGCGCCCCTGCCCACGCCTTGGTGTTGGGAGGTATCGAGGGGGCGCGGCGACGACTCGCCCATAGCGATGAAGCCGTGCGCTTAGCCACCCTGCCCCAGTTGCTGCAGTACGGGTCGGCGGGCCTGGCCGAACTCATTGCAGCCCTCGCTGGCAACAGCTCTTGGGCGGTGCGGCTGGAAGCTTGGCGGCTGTTGTCTCAGCTAGGCCAGCCGGAGGCAGAACAGGCCTGTTGCACCTACAGCCCCTTTCGCCCGGTGGGAGGAGCGCAAGGGGTGATCGTGGCCTATCGGCGGGGGGAGCGGGATTTTGCCTATGCAGACCTGGAGGGAGCCGACCTTCAAGAAGCACGGCTGGGGGGGATCAACCTGTGGGAGGCCAACCTGAGGCGGGCCAACTTGCGCTTTTGCAACTTCAACGGCGCCCGGCTGCGGCAAACGGATTTGCGCCAAGCGGATTTGCAAGGGGCCAAGCTGAGCGGAGCCGACTTACAGGGAGCCGATCTGCGGGGATCCGACCTGAGGGGGGTAAAAGTTAGCGGCACCAGCCTGCGGGGATCCCAGCTTTCGGAAGAGACCCACCTAGAAGAACGGGTGCGCCACATCTGGCAGTTGCAGAACTGGGGGGGACAGGGACAGGATTTCTCCGGCCAAGACCTGAGCAAAGCCGATCTGCGGGAACTGGTGCTCTGTCAGATCCGGCTGAGGGGAGCGGATCTGAACCGGGCGGATCTGCGCGGATCCAACCTGGAGGGAGCGGACTTGGGGGGAGCCAACCTACAGCGGGCGGACTTGCGGGGGGCCAACTTGCAAAATGCCGACCTGGAAGGGGCCAATCTCAGCGGCGCCGAGCTGCGTCAGGCCCAGTTTCAGGGGGCTAACCTGCGGCGGGCCGATGTCAGCGGGGCCAACCTAACCCAAGCCAACCTGGAAGGAGCTCAGATCGAAGGGTTAAAGCACAGCGGATCCCGGATTGCCGGCCTGATCTTTCCCGACGGCACCCCGATCAAGCCCTGGTGGTGGTAACAGGTGCCTACCGCTCACCCAATGAGCCAAATCCAAAGGAATCCCAAGATCCCCCGGCAATTGGGCAAACCCGGATCACCATAGGAGTAGAGATACCTATGGGGTACAGCTATGGTTCTGGCAGAACAGCTCTCGACAAAACCGCTCACCGCCGACGAGCTTCGCAAAATGGATGCCTACTGGCGGGCCGCCAACTATCTGTCGGTCGGGCAAATCTATTTGATGGACAACCCGCTGCTGCGAGAACCCCTAAAACTGGAACATGTGAAGCCACGCCTGCTGGGGCACTGGGGCACCACACCCGGGTTGAACTTCATCTACGTGCATCTCAACCGCATCATCAAACGGGAAAACCTCAACATCCTCTACATCACCGGCCCCGGCCACGGTGGCCCTGCTCTGGTGGCCAACACCTACTTGGAAGGCACCTACAGCGAGGTGTATCCCAACATCGGCCAAGACGCCGAAGGCATGCGCAAGCTGTTCAAGCAATTCTCCTTCCCCGGCGGCGTGCCCAGCCACGTGGCTCCGGAAACCCCCGGCTCCATCCACGAGGGGGGAGAACTGGGCTATGCCCTAGCCCATGCCTTTGGGGCGGCCTTCGACAACCCCGATCTGCTGGTGGCCTGTGTGGTGGGGGATGGAGAGGCGGAAACTGGGCCCTTGGCCGCTTCCTGGCATTCCAACAAGTTCCTCAACCCCATCCACGACGGGGCGGTGCTGCCGATTCTGCACCTGAACGGCTACAAGATCGCCAATCCCACTGTTTTGGCCCGCCTCAGCCGTGAAGAGCTGCAAAGCCTGTTTGTGGGCTACGGCTACAAGCCCTACTTTGTGGAAGGCTCCGAGCCGGCCCAGATGCACCAGTTGATGGCCGCCACTTTGGACACGGTGATCCACGAGATCCAAGAAATCCAGCAGCATGCCCGCAGCAAAGGGGATCCCACTCGTCCCCAATGGCCGATGATCATCCTGCGCACCCCCAAAGGCTGGACCGGCCCCAAAGAGGTGGACGGCAAAAAGGTGGAAGATTTCTGGCGCTCCCACCAAGTGCCCCTGGCGGATCTGGCCAAAAAACCGGAGCACCTCAAGGCTCTGGAAGACTGGATGCGCAGCTACAAGCCGGAAGAACTCTTCGATGAAAATGGCCGTCTGCTGCCGGAGCTGCAAGAGCTGGCCCCCAAAGGGGAAAAACGCATGGGGGCTTTGCCCCACGCCAACGGCGGCCTGCTGACGCGGGAGCTGAAAATGCCGGATTTCCGTCGCTACGCCGTGCCTGTCCCCCGCCCCGGCACCACCGAAGCCGAAGCCACCCGAGTTCTGGGGCAATTTCTGCGGGATGTGATGAAGCTCAACCCCCACAACTTCCGCCTCTTTGGCCCCGATGAAACCGCTTCCAACCGCTTGGATGCTGTGTTTGAGGCCAGCGACCGCACCTGGGTAGCTCCCATCTACGATTGCGACGAGCACCTCTCCCCCGATGGACGGGTGATGGAGATCCTCAGCGAGCACGTCTGTCAGGGCTGGCTAGAAGGCTATCTGCTGACCGGGCGACACGGGTTCTTCTCCTGTTACGAAGCCTTCATCCACCTGGTGGACTCGATGTTCAACCAACACGCCAAATGGTTGAAAACCACCCGTCACATTCCTTGGCGGCGGCCCATCCCTTCCCTCAACTACCTGCTGACTTCCCACGTGTGGCGGCAGGATCACAACGGCTTTAGCCATCAGGATCCCGGCTTTTTGGATCACGTGGTCAACAAAAAGGCCGAAATCATCCGCGTCTACCTGCCCCCGGATACCAATACTTTGCTCTCGGTGGCCGACCACTGTCTGCGCAGCCGCCACTACGTGAACGTGATCGTGGCAGGCAAACAGCCGGCCCTGCAGTACCTGGACATGGATGCGGCCATCAAACACTGCACCCAGGGCTTGGGCATCTGGGAATGGGCCAGCAATGATCAGGGTTCAGAGCCGGATGTGGTCATGGCCTGCTGCGGCGATGTGCCGACGATGGAAACCCTGGCGGCGGTGGACTTCCTGCGCCAGCACCTGCCGGATATCAAGATCCGGGTGGTGAATGTGGTGAACTTGATGAAGCTGCAGCCGCCCAGCGAACACCCCCACGGCATAAGCGATAAAGAGTTTGTCAGTATCTTCACCCCCGACAAGCCCATCGTGTTTGCCTTCCACGGCTATCCTTGGCTCATCCACCGCCTCACCTACCGCCGTCCCAACCACCACAACCTGCACGTGCGCGGCTACAAGGAGGAAGGCACCACCACCACCCCCTTCGACATGTGCGTTCTCAACCAGGTGGATCGCTTTAACTTGGCCAACGACGTCTTGGAGCGGGTGGATCGCTTCAAGTACCGGCGGGATCACGTCCAGCAGCTTATCCGGGACAAGCTGGTGGAGCACAAGCAGTACATCTGCAAACACGGGGAAGATCTGCCGGAGGTGCGCAACTGGAAGTGGCCCTATTGAAGGGATCCCCACTCAACTAACTTTCGCCTCTGAGCTCTGGCAGGATAGAGTTTTTGAGGGTTTGGAGGTTGAGGGTGTGAGGGGTTCAGAAAGAGTGGATGCGGATACACTTCCTGATCTGGAGCTGGAAGAAACAGAGTGGGGCGGGATGGCGCTCTCGCTGGGGCTGGGTTTAGCCCTCTCGGCCCTTGTGATTGGGATCCGCCCCCAGGTGGTCGTTCCTTTTGGATTGAGCGCGTTGGGTTCGGCCCTGCTGGGATCCCCGCTCATCCCCGGGTTGCGGCGCTGGAAGGCGGGGCAAGTGATCCGCCAGGAGGGGCCCCAATCCCACCAGAAAAAAGCAGGCACACCCACCATGGGCGGGATCAGCTTTTTGCCCGTGGGGCTACTGGTGGCCGGGATCTGGAAAGGCCTACGGCCCGCTTACGCGAACGGCTGGGATCCCCATTGGCTGGCCGTCGCGCTGCTCACGCTGGCCTACAGCTTTGTCGGCTGGCTGGACGATTGGCTGGTGATCCGACAGCAATCCAACAAGGGGTTGTCTCCCCAACACAAGCTGTTGCTCCAGGTGGGAGTTGCCCTTGGGTTTTGTGTCTACCTGGCCTGGCAGGGGATCCCGACCAGTCTGACCTTGCCGGGGATAGGCACCCTCTCTCTGGGCTGGCTGTTCTGGCCCTTGGCCCTGTTTGTGTTGGTGGGCACCAATAATGCCGTAAACCTCACCGATGGTATGGACGGCTTGGCGGCAGGGGTGGTGGCCATCCTGCTGATTGGGCTGGGGCTCCTTCACAGGGATCCAGAGCTATCGGTGTTGGCTTTCACCCTGAGCGGTGCCTGCTTGGGGTTCCTGGTTCACAACCACCACCGGGCGCGGCTGTTCATGGGCGATACCGGATCCCTGGGGTTGGGGGGCGCTCTGGCCGGGTTGGCGCTGCTGGGGGATCAGCTCTGGGCCTTGGCCCTGATGGGGGGCGTGCTGGTGGCCGAGGCGCTGTCGGTGATGCTGCAGGTGGGCTACTTCCAATACACCAAACGCAAAACCGGCACAGGCAGACGGCTGTTGCGCATGTCGCCCTTGCACCACCATCTGGAGCTGGGGGGCTGGTCGGAGGTGCAGGTGGTGGGATCCCTCTATGGGATAACGGCGCTGCTGGTGGGGCTGGGCTGGGCCTGGTGGCACTGGACCGGAATGTGAGTTCGAGCTGGGGATCCACCGGGATTCCAATGGGGGCCTGACCTCAAACGGGTTGTTCGGCGTGGGAAATGGCCACCGGCAGATCGGCCCCCACCCGCTAAGTCTCGGGATCCCTTCTGTTGTGAGGAAAACGCAAAGATTACTGACCGATGTTTGTTCCCTGTCAAATTTCCAACTGAATCTTTTACATTCACCGTTGCAGATCGGGGATCGCTGTAACGTATGGATATGAACTTAAGTTAACATTGCCTTCCCCTGTAACCCAGTTGGAGGCCTCTAAAAGGAGTGTAATCTCATGATGCCGAGTGGCTCCAAAAATTCCGATAGGCCAGCGGCACAGTCAGGGCACAGCGATTTGGTCTCCGACCCGCCGATGCAAGCGGCTCCTTCTCCGGCAGGTGCTGCTGAGCTTTCCTCTGCGCGGCCGTACGTGGTGTTGCACGGCCATTTCTATCAGCCGCCCCGAGAGGATCCCTGCCTCAACCGCATTCAGCGACAGCCGAGCGCCAGCCCCTTTCACGACTGGAACGAGCGCATTTGGGCGGAATGTTACCGCCCCAACGCCTTTGCCCGCGTTCTGGACGACCAAGGACGGGTGGTGCGCATTGTCAACAACTATGAATTCTTGAGCTTTAACTTCGGCCCTACTCTCCTCTCTTGGCTAGAGGAGCATGACATTGAAGTTTACCAACGCATTTTGGCCGGCGACCGTCTCAGCGCTGAGCGGCTGGAGGGTCATGGCAATGCCATTGCCCAAGTCTACAACCACGTCATCCTGCCCCTGGCCAACGAGCGAGACAAGTACACCCAGATCCACTGGGGAATTGCCGATTTTCAACACCGCTTTGGGCGCCATCCCCAGGGCATGTGGCTGGCCGAAACCGCCATTGATGCAGCAACGGTCACGGCCTTGGTCGAATGTGGGATCCGCTTCGTCATTTTGGCCCCCAGCCAAGCGCAGCGCATTCGCCCCTTGGGACAAACGGAGTGGATCGACGTTAGCCAAGGCCAGATCGATCCCCGTCGGCCCTACCGCTGCTTTACCCCCGATCGGGAGGGGTACTTGGATATTTTCTTTTTCGATGGCCCCATTTCCCGTGACTTGGGCTTTGGGGATATCGTCTACAGCACCCACTCTCTGGCGGAGCGGATCCGTTCCGCTCTGCGCCCGGACAAAGAGGGGGAAGCCTATCTGATCAACTGTGCCACCGATGGCGAGACTTTTGGCCACCACAAGCGGGGTGTAGAACGCACGCTGGCCTATGCCTTTTGCGAGGAATTTCCCCGCCGGGGCTGGCAGGTGGGCAACTACAGCCATTTTCTCAGCCAACATCCCCCCACTTGGGAGGTGCAACTGAAACCGGTCACCGCCTGGAGCTGCGCCCACGGGGTAGGACGGTGGTCGCGAGACTGTGGCTGCGGAGCGGTGGGAGGGTGGCACCAACGCTGGCGGCAACCGCTGCGGGAGGCCCTCAACTGGCTGCGGGATCAGCTGGCCGAGATCTACGAGACGGAGGCCAGAGCCTACCTGCGGGATCCCTGGCTGGCGCGGGATCGTTACATCGAGGTGATTTTGGATCGGGAGCGCTGTGATGCCTTTTTGCAGGAGCACCAAAGCCACCGCCTCACCGCCGAAGATCGGGTGCAAGTGCTGCGCCTGTTGGAGATGCAGCGCTACAGCCAGTTGATGTTCACCAGTTGTGGCTGGTTTTTCGAGGAGCTATCCCGTCCTGAAGGGGTGCAGATCCTGCGTTACGCGGCACGGGCTATCCAGTTGGCAGCAGCAGTGGCGGATGTCAACCTAGAAGAGGAGTTTTTGCAGCGCCTGAGCAAGGCCCCCAGCAACCTCGACCTCTACAGAGACGGCAAGGGGGTCTATTGCGCCTTGGTGCGCCCCAGCTTGATCAGCCCGCAACGGCTGGTGGCTCAGCACGCCATGTTTTCCCTGTTTAACGGGATCCCCCGTTCCCAAGGATATGTGCTGGATCAAGTGGATCAAGAGCGCCTGACGATAGGCGGATCGACACTGGCTATCGGGCGGGTGAAGCTCACTTTTCCCACCACCCGCGAAGAGCACGATCTAATCTACGCCGTGCTCCACCTCGGCGGCTGGGACTTTCAATGTGGCGTCAAGCCGTTTGCTGGGCGGCGCATCTACGAGCAGATAAAAGCGCGGCTGCTGGCCGGATCCCACAGTCGGATACAGATGATCCTGACCCTGCAAGACCTATTTGGGCCGGAAACCTTCGACTTGAACGCCCTGAACGACGAAGACCGGCAGCAGATGATGCGCTGGCTCACTCAAGATACCCTAGACCGCCTGGCCCAGCTCTACCGCCAAACCTACCTGGACAATTACGGGGTCTTGATGGCCTTTCGGGCCGACGGCCTGCCGATCCCGGAAGAGTTGTTGGCTGCCGCTCAGATCACCCTCAACCAACGCCTGTTGACCAGTTTGCGGGCGATGGAAATGGAAGAGGGCAAGCGGGATCACCTGCTGGAATTGCGGGCAATTGTGCGCGAGGCCGAGCAGTTGGGGTGTCAGTTGCGGCGGGAAGAGGCAGCCCGGGTTCTGGATCGGCTCCTGCAGCGGGGGATGTGGCACCTTGCCCACGCTTTTGAGCCGGAGACCTTCGGCGAACAGCTCTACAACCTGGAAGAATGGCTGCAATTGGCTGCAGACCTGCGCCTGCCCATCAACTTGGATCGCCTGCAAGAGCTCTATCTGACAGCGCTGGAGCGTCAAATTGGCCCGCGTTGCCCAGCTTGGCCCCAAGAAGATTGCCGAGACATTTCTGCCGAAAACCTGCACCGCCTCTTACAGGTTGGGCAGCGAATTCGGGTCAACGTCAATGCCTGGCTGCGTCACTTACAACTCCAAGATTAGGGTCATTTCAATTCAAAATAGGACACTGCACCTACACCCAAAACGTTGGTCGCGTCGTCGCATCTTCGCGTCAGCATTGCGGAGCAATAATGCACAGGCTTGTAGGGCTTTTCTCAGCAGCCCAGGCGTCTCACCCTGACCCGAAAAACTACCAGTTGACAGCTAAATGAACTTCAAGCCTATCGGGATGACAGGATTCGAACCTGCGACCCCTTCGTCCCGAACGAAGTGCGCTACCAAGCTGCGCTACATCCCGACTGACGGGCCCCTCTAACCACCCGCCGAAGCTCAACAAGTATAGCACGCCGGCTACGGACAATGAGGACAAGGGATCCCCAGCAGAGAAGAGGATCCGATCTGCGCTAAGCTGCAAAAAATCCCCCCTCTCGTCAGCCCAAGTATGAGTCAGTCTAAGGGTTTTCGCAAATCCAAGCCTGAGAAAAAACCGGCCAGCTCCAACACTGCCAAGCGCAAGGAAGCCGCCAAACGGTACGACGAGCTGAAAGCCAAGGGGATGCCGGAGTTCAACATCTTTGCCCGCCGTCGCCAGCCCGCGCCTGGCCAGCCCAATCCTTGGCTGCCGGTGGGATCCCTAGCAGTGGGGCGTTCCAGCGCCATTCACCAGGCCATTTTCCAAAACGAGGAAGAACTCAAAAAAGCAGCCGTCAGGCTGTTTCCCCGTCTCGGCAAGGTGAAAGATGACCTGGAGTTTGGGTTTCGCCTCAAGGACAAGGACTTCCAAGACGAGCCGATCCAGGTGGCGATCCGTCCCCAGCCTTCACCCCTTCAAGTCTGGATGGCCAAAATCCGAGGTTGGTTGGGCCTCTCCGGCAAAGGAACCTCCAAAAAAGCTTAGACCGCCGCAAAGGCCCTGGGCAGCCAGCCCAAAATCAGAGGGTTGACCACCTCTGGGCGCTCGTCGTGGGGGCAATGGCCTGTATTGGGAATGGGCAAGAACTGGTAGTCGATCCCTTTCACGTGGTTTTGAAAGCCGCGACCCCGTTGAATGGGCGTCCAGGGATCCCCCTCTCCCCAGAGCACCAACAGCGGGCAGCGCACCTGAGGCAATAGGGCTTCAGGAGTTGGGCCGGGGGGAGCGGTGAGAATCGAGGCAAACACCTGCTGAGCGCCCACATCACAGGAAGGGGCATAGAGAATCTCCACCAGCTCATCCGTAATGGCGGCGGGGTTGCGGTACACCTGCTTGAGAGTTGCGCGAATACGCTGCCGCTGCCGCACCCGATCGAACAAAAACGGCCCCGTCACCGGAGAAGCCGCCAGAGCGGTGAAAACACTCATGAAAAGGCGGAAAATCGGGCTGAGCTCATGGGAGCGATGGTTCAACCCCCCGGCGCAGTTGAGCAGCACCGCCCCTGCCGTTAACTGGGGATGCCGGGCGGCCATGATCAAGCTGAGCAAGGCACCAATGGAATTGCCGATAAACACAGCAGGCTGCTGAATGTGCTGCTGCCAAAAATCCACCAGCAACTCCGCCCACAGATCCAAGGTGTAGGGGAGAGCAGGCTTGGCCGAGCCGCCAAACCCCAGCAAATCCAGGGCATAGACCCGGTATCCTGCCGCAGCCAGCACGGGGATGTTGTGCCGCCAATGGCCGATGGAAGCCCCAAATCCATGCACCAAGACCAGCGAGGGTCCGGATCCCTGCACCACATAGCGAATGGCATGTCCGCGCCAGCTCCAGACTTGGGGAGCAAAAGGAGCAATGGCATCAACCGCAGAACCGGCAGAAGAAGCAGTCAGCACAGCCTGAAAACAGACC
>Ga0308391_1000395_pt1 | contig 19409 bp, 18 predicted proteins | sample Hotspr20Samplet1_FD_202363 | JGI IMG/M metagenome (GOLD analysis project Ga0308391, IMG submission 202363) | Hot spring phototrophic mat microbial communities from Octopus Spring, Yellowstone National Park, Wyoming, United States - 20050623_t1 ... | reverse complement strand
GCTTCAGATTCCGGAGGCGCCCGAGGCACCCGCCGAGGAGCCGCCTCCGGCCGTCCGCGTTTCGCAGCCGCGGACCGCCTCGCCGAGATCTTGGAAGCCGCCGCGTGCGCCGGAGCCGGTTCCGCCGCAGCCGGTTGCCAGCCTGCCCGAGCCCCCGTCTTTGCCCTTTGAAACCGTGGAAGTCTCGAATCAGCCTCCTGTATGGGCGTTCGACTCTCCCGCCCCGCTGCCGCCGCCCGAGCCCAATCGCGTCACCCTGCTGCCGGGTACGCTGATCACCGTCCGCCTCAACGAGCGCCTCTCGAGCGGGCGCCATGGCCCGGGAGACGCCTTCAGCGCCTCCCTCGACGAGCCGCTCATCGTCGACGGTTTCGTCATCGCCGAACGCGGCGCGCCGGCGGAGGGCAAAGTCTCTGCGGTCAGCCCGGCGGGGCGCGTCCGAGGCGCGGCTGCACTGGCGATCGAGCTCATAAGCGTCCGGACCTCCGACGGCCAGCGGGTGGAGATCACCACCGACCCGTTCGAGCGCAAAGCGCCAACGACGAAGGGAGCCGATGCGGCTAAGGTGGGCGTGAGCGCCGCTCTCGGTGCAGCCATCGGCGCCATCGCGGCAGGCGGCAAAGGGGCGGCCATCGGCGCAGGCGCCGGCTCCGCCGCCGGGGCCGGGGCGGTGCTTGCCGGCCGGGGCCAGCCGGCTGAGTTGGCGGCCGAAACCCGCATCTCGTTCCGGCTCAATCGCGCGGTTACAATAGTGGAGAGCCGATAGGCCCGCGGCTTGCCGGCGCCGGTATTCCCTCCCATGGCCGACCAACTTTACCTCTCCTACTGGCTGCGCGGCTTCACCGAATTCAACATGCTGCGCCACTTCGAGACTCTGCTCCGCAAGTTCCCGTTTTCCCGGTTGCGGCCGCAGGCGCTCCTGCGCGTTTACGCGCTCGAGCGCGTCGAGCCGCCGGCGCTTGAACAGTCAATCGCCGCGCCGGTCGATCCGGAACAGATCATCCGGTTGGCCCGCCAGTACCATCATGCCGACTGTGCCTATTTTGTCGAGACGGCCTGGGATTTGTGGCAGTTTGAAGGCGACTGGAGGCTGCGTCCCTCCTCGATCGCGCTCGCCTGCTTCGGGCCGCTGTTTCCCAGCGAGCTGGGCGAGCAACTCCGCATCGAGTTCGGTCTCGAATCGCAGTTTCTGCCCCAGAGCGACACCCGTGCACCCCTGGCCCCGGTGCGCCATAACATCCGCGCCCTGTTGCATCTGGTCGAGGATCTGGACGCCGCCCTGCCCGTGGACCGGAGAACGCTTTGGTCCGAGGGAGGCGAGAATTTCGCCGAGCGGCTCCAAGCGGCGCTGGCTCGGGAATCGGATTGAGCGTGTCGGTTGGTGCGTCGTGGCTCACCACAGCGCCAGAGGGGTCTCGCCCGGGCTGAACATGAAGCCCGCCATGATCCCCAGTCGTTCCCTGTCGAAACTGGTGCCGGTCACGCGCCATCGTCGCACGTCGAACCGGGCGGTGAAGTGGAGCGAGCGGGTAAGGGCGTAGTTCACGCCTATGCCGCCGCCAAGCGAATTGTACCGGAGCAACTCCTGCATGAGGCTCTCGTAGGAGTAGCCGTATGCCTGAAATCCGAGATTCAGCCTTTCCGTGGCGGTGTAAGAGTAGCTGACGCCACCCTCATCCCGCAAGGCGCTGGTGATGAATCCGTTGCCCGGGTGAATGTCCCGGCGGTAGTAAAACGATAGGGATCCGCGCTGCATCTGGCGGCCGAGCGTTGCTCGAAACGCCGGACGGTTGACCACGTTGTGAACGGCCTCGAGCGCCGTGCGTTGACCGGTTATGGCTGCGATCTCGGGATCGAGCGTCACCCGCGCCAACCGGTCATTCTCCGAGCGCAAGACGCCGGCGCCGACCCCCGCCCGCCACAGAGGGGAGAGCTGAACGGCATACTCCAATTGAAGCGTGTGGCTGTGCGACTCGCCGAAACCGCGCGGAAAGAAAAAGAAGTTGTAGGAGTACGCCACGCCGATCTGTTGCCTGGGGCCGAGCTGGTAGGTGAGAACCCCTGTCGAATTCGCTCCCTGCGAGCTGATGAAGGAGAGGTTCTTCCGCTTGATGTAGTAGCCGCCGCCGCCGAGCATGAGCGACCAGCGCTCGCTGAGCTGATGGGCGACGCCGCCGGCGGCCGTGTAGGCGTAAGTGCGGGCATCGAAGCCCTCTTCGTTAGGGTCGATCGGCGCGGTCAGCCCGAACGGGTCGGCAATGAGCGGAGCGGCTGTGTAATGAAGTCCGTACTTGTAAATGCCGAAACCCGGTGAGACGGCTAGGACGGTCCGCGCCGAGACCTGGCGAGTGTAGTTCAGGTTGAGGAAATGGTTGGCGCCGTTGTAACGCGTGCCGCCGACATAGTGCCGGTAGGCGCCTGCGTAGTTCAGCCCCACGAGGCTGCGCTCCCCCCGGCGCACCCCATAGATCCCCCAGTGACCGTCCAACCCGTAGTGACTGCGAAGCAGAGCCGAGACCGCGCCGGCCTCGACCGGAAACAGATTGCCGTCATAGCGGCCGGTGACGCCCACATAGGGCCGAAAAGCCAGCGTCGCACCCTCGCTGCGGCCGAGCGGCGCTCCGGGTCTGGTCATCACGGCGGGACCGCCGAAGCCGGGCTGCTGACCCGAGCAAACCCCCGTGAGGGTCCAGAAAACGAGCATGCTGAGAGCGATTCGTCTAAAATTCAAACTTCCTCCGACGCGCGCGCAGTTCCGGCGCGCGCAGTTGGCTGAGGGCCCTTCCCCCAAAAGTTTGAGTCTGACGCTTCCACCCGCCGCTGTCAAGTTTTTCGGCGGATGCCTCGCCTTGAGTCAGCCGGATCTCGCACCCGTGAACCAAGCGGCCGGCAAGGACCGTCCTCGGCTGCGAGCTACTGGTATAATGAAGGTTCCCTGCACACCACGCGGGAAGGGCAGGTGCGCACATGTTCATCGAAGTGCGCGAACTTGAGGTCAGCAAGGCGAAGTTCGACGTCGCATTCGCGCCGGGCCGGGTGGATCTGTCCCGGAGCGAGTTTCGCCAGATCACGCCGCTGAGGATGACGGGCGTGGCCGAGCTGGTCGGGGACGGCGAGGAAGTTCGCGTTCACGGCCATATTTCGGGCGTTCTGGAGGCCGTCTGCGACCGGTGTCTGGAGCTGGCGGAGCTCACCATCGACCGGGATTTCGACCTGCACTACAGGCCGGCAACGCCCCATGCCTGGCCGCCGGACTTGGAGCTGGCTCCGGAGGATTGCGAGATCGGCTTCTACGAAGGCAGCGGCTTTGAGCTCGCCGACGTGTTGCAGGAGCAGGTGCTGCTCTGGCTCCCGATGCACTGGCTGTGCCGCGAGGATTGTCGGGGCATCTGCCCGGTATGCGGCGAGAACCGCAACCTGGTCGCCTGCACCTGCCGGCAGACGACGTTTGACGATCGCTGGGGGGCTCTCCGCAGTTTCCGGCCTGCGCGGAGTTAACCGGCGCCCCCGGCGCGGAAGCGCAGCCAGACCCTCTAAGATAGCGACGGAGTGAGATTGTGATATGGCAAACCCAAAACGCAGACATTCCAAACGCCGAACCGGCAACCGCCGCGCCCACGATGCGCTGAAGCCGGCCGGTCTGGCCGAGTGCCCGAACTGCCACGAACCGAAGCTGCCGCATCGGGTCTGCCCGCACTGCGGGCAGTATAAGGGTCGGGAGGTGATTGAGGTCGAGGAAACCTGAACCGTCCCGGCGCCCGCGCCGCGCTATCCCGATGGTCACCATTGCACTCGACGCAATGGGGGGCGATCACGCTCCCGCTTCCGAGATCGACGGCGCCGTCCAGGCGGCGCGCTCCTACGGGGTGCGTGTCGTACTGGTAGGCCGGCAGGAGATCCTCAAGCCCGAGCTTGCGCGGCGCAATGGCGCCGCTGAGTTGCCGATCGAAGTCCTCCATGCAAGCGAAGTGGTCACCATGGAGGACAACGCGGCCAAGGCGGTTCGCGCCAAGCGTGACAGCTCGATCCGGGTGGCCGCTCGGCTAGTGCGCGACGGGCTCGCGCAGGGCGTTGTTTCGGCAGGCAACACCGGCGCAGTGATGGCCACGGCGAAGATGGTGCAGGGCATGGTGCCGGGCGTCGAGCGACCGGCGCTGGCCTCCGTTTTGCCCACGCGCAAAGGGACGCCGCTGGTGCTCATCGATGTCGGCGCCAACGTCGATTGCACGCCCCGCATGCTGGTGCAGTTCGCCGTCATGGGCGAGGTCTACTCGCGCGTCATCCTGAAGACCGACCGGCCGCGCATCGGCCTGTTGTCGATCGGCACCGAGGAGCAGAAGGGCAACGAGCTCACCCGCACCGCGCTCCCTTTGCTGCGCAGCCTGCCGCTGAACTTCGTCGGCAACGTCGAGGGCCGCGACGTCTACTCCGGCGACGTCGACGTCGTCGTTTGCGACGGCTTTGTCGGCAACGCGATTCTCAAAGCCAGCGAGGGCCTGGCCGAGCTGGTTCGGCAGATGCTTCGCGAGAGCCTCTCGGCGACCCTGACTCGCCGTTTCGGCTATCTCATCGCCCGTTCCGCCTTCGCCGATTTCAAGAAACGCGTCGATTATTCGGAGACCGGAGGAGCGCCGCTTTTGGGCGTCCGTGGCGTCTGCATCATCTGCCACGGCAGCTCGAACGCCAACGCCATCAAGAACGCGATCCGCATCGCGGCGGAGTTCGCCCGCGGCCAGGTGAACCGCCAGATCGAGGATGAGCTGAGCCGCTGGAGCGGCGCGCAGCATCTGAGCCGGACTCACTAACAAGAGGGTGATCGCGGAGCCGCGGCGGAGGCCCCGCCCTGTTCGGGCAGGGCGGCGACCCGGGCTTCGCTACACTGAATGGCAATGACATTTCGAGCGACGCGTCGGCTCAGGCTTGTGGGTGCGATTCTGCTTGCGGCCTCCTTTCCGGCCCCGTCGCAAAAGCTCGATCCGGCCAAGTGGTCCCTTCGTGTCGAGCAGGCCACGGCGCCGCCCGGCGCCACCGTGCTGGCTACGCTCGAAGTCAAGCTCGAGCCGGGATGGTACCTCTATTCGCCGACGACGCCGCCTGGAGGCCCGAACCCGACCCGAATCGAGGTCGAGCCGGCGCCGCCTCTGGCCGCCTACCGCGTCTATCAGAGAAAGCCGGTGGTCAAGTTCGACCCAAATTTCAATCTGGACACCGAGGTCTACTCCGGCGAGACGGCTTTTCTGCTCGAGCTCGTTCTCGCCGACGACGCCGCGCCGGGCCCCGCGGAGGTGCGCGCCCGCGTGCGATATCAGGCCTGCACGGAGAAGCTCTGCCTGCCGCCGGTGCGCAAGACCGCGGCGGACGGTCTGACCGTCGACCCCGCTGCGCCGCTGATCACTGCCCTTATCCCTCCCGACTACCTCCCCGTCGGCGGCCAGGTCGCGCTCTCGGCGGCGGGGCAAGAGAGATCAGAGGCGCCTGCCGCTCCGGTCCAACAGGCCGGCCAGACCGGAGCCGGTTGGATTCCGTTCGTCGGCGTCGCCTTCGGCTTCGGCCTCGCGGCGGTCTTCACCCCGTGCGTCTTCCCGATGATCCCGATCACGGTGTCCTTTTTCTTGCGACAGCAGACCCGCGGAAGGCGGGACAGCATCGCGCAAGCTCTTCTGTTTTGCTTCGGCATCATCCTGTTTTTCACCGGCCTGGGCCTGGCGGCGACGGCCATTCTCGGCCCGTTCGGTATGGTGCAGCTCGGCTCCAACCCCTGGGTGAACGGCTTCATCGCCGCGGTGTTTCTCATCTTCGGGCTGAGCCTGCTCGGCGCTTTTGAGCTATCTCTGCCCTCCGGCCTGATCACTCGCCTGGATCGCGCCTCCCAGCGCGGCGGCTACGCCGGCACCCTTCTGATGGGCCTGACCTTCTCGCTGACGGCCTTCGCCTGCGTCGGCCCGTTCGTCGCCACGCTGCTAGCCGCCTCGATCCAGGCCGGCGGGCTTCAGCCGCTCATCGGCATGCTCGCTTTTGCGACCGGGCTGGCCTCGCCCTTGTTTCTGCTCGCGTTGTTTCCGTCCTACCTGCAACGCCTTCCGCGCAGCGGCGGCTGGCTGGCTCGCGTCAAGGTCGTGCTCGGCTTCGTCATCCTGGCCGCCATGTTCAAGTACGCCAGCAACGTGGACCAGGTCATGCGCTGGGAGCTGCTGACGCGCGAGCGGTTCCTTGCCGCCTGGATCGTGCTGTTTGCTCTGGCAGGCATCTACCTTCTCGGTTTTTTGCGGCTCGAGGGGGTTCATCCGGAGGAGAAGCTCGGTCTGACGCGGCTGCTCATCGGCGCGGCGTTCCTGGTCTTCTCAGTCAGCCTGATCCCCGGCATGCTGGGCTACCGCCTCGGCGAGCTCGACGCCTACGTGCCGCCGCCCCGCCAGAGCGCTCCGGGGCTCGCCCTCGCCGGAGGTGCGGCGCCGACGTGGCTCAAGAACCGCTACGAGGAGGCGCTCGAACAGGCCAGGGCCCAAAACAAGCTGGTCTTCGTCAACTTCACCGGCTATGCTTGCACGAATTGCCACTGGATGAAGGCCAACATGTTCACCCGTCCGGAAATCGCCGAGGTTCTCAACGAGTTCATTCTGGTCGAACTGTATACCGACGGCGCCGACGAAGCCTCCCAAAAGAACCAGCAGCTTCAACTGGAGAGGTTCGCGACCGTCGCCATCCCGTTTTACGCCATCGTCGACGGCGCCGAGAAGACCTTGGCCACCTTCGCCGGCCTGACGCGCAACCCCGAAGAGTTTCTCGCCTTCTTGCGTTCGGCCGCCGCCCGGGCGAATTGAGCCCCGCCGCCGTACTCGGCAAGGTATCATCGAGAGACAGCTTGACTTAACGGCGCCCGGGAGGATTCCTCGCATGCGTGGGCTCTCATGCTTGCTCGTCTTGAAGGCGCTCTGCCTGCTATGGGCCGCCCAGGCTCCCTCGTTTCGCGAAGAGACCTTTCACGGCCGCCACGCTTATGTGCTCGACAACGGCAAGGTTCGCGTGAGCGCTTTGCGCGGCGCCGGGCACATCGCCGAAATCCGCTTTCAGTCGGCCGACGCGCGCCTGGCGGTCAACCCCATGCGCGTGCCTCATTTCCCAACAATCGAGCCGTGGGACTACAGGCCCGAGATCCACGACAAGATCTACGGCGCCGATGCCAGCCGCATTCTCCAGTCCGGTTACATGGGCCACCTGCTGAACTTTCCGACCTTCGGCGCCCCTTCGGAGGCCGAAGCGCGAAACGGACTGGGCACCCACGGCGAGGCTTTGGCCGTCGAGTGGAAGCGGAAGCGCGTGGACGCCTCCGCTTTCGGCGTTACCCTTGTCTACGGCGCCGAGCTTCCGAAAACCCGCTACCGAGTCGAGCGAACGCTCCAGCTGGCCGCCGGCGAGAGCGTCCTGTATTTCGAGGAGAGCGTCGAGAATCTGCTTGCCTTCGACCGGCCCGTGCACTGGGTTCAACACGTAACCTTCGGCGATCCCTTCGTCGAGCCCGGCAAGACATTCCTGGACATGTCGGCCGGTAAGGGCGAGTTTCGCGGCGGGCCTGCGCCGGCAAATCCGCTTCGCCCCGGCCCGCTCACCTGGCCCACGGGCGTCGCCCCCGACGGGACACCGGTTGATCTGCGACCCATGATCGAAAAACCAGGCTCGGGACTCTACGCGGGCTACCTGATGGAACCCGACCGTCCGCTCAGCTACTTCACCATGTACAACGAAAACTTCCGGGTTCTAATCGGCTACATCTGGTTGACAAAGGACTTTCCCTGGATCGGCGACTGGCAGGAGAACCGGCGTGCCACCCAGCCGCCCTGGAACGGCCGGGTCATTGCTCGCGGAATGGAGTTCGGTACGACGCCGTTCGGCGGGCCGATGCGCCAGGTAGTCGAAGAGGGGCGTCTTTTCGGCGTCCCGGTGTACCGCTGGATCGGCGGCGGCGAGCGACTGTCGACCCGCTACCTGGCTTTCCTTGCCGAGATCCCTCCGGGCTTTCGCGGCGTCGCCGACGTGCAGGTTCGAGACGGCGTCATTGTCCTAACCGAGCGCGAGACGTTGCGCACGCTGCGCGTCGCGGCCGGCCGCGCAGCCATGCTTCGGCCCGAGCCGTGATTCACCCGCTCGGCTCTCGCCAGCGCGCCAGATACGTCTCCGTCGCCAAAGCTTCGAGCGCCCGCGCGCAGTCGCGCTCCCAGGTCCGGTAGGCCCGCTCCCGGAGCTTGTCAATCACCCGAAAGTCCCGCCGGGCGGCTAACAGGCGGGCCCGCTGTTCCGAGATCTTCCGCTCGGTTTGCGTCCGCCGCTCGGCCAGCGTCCGCTGCTCGCCGGCGATGCGGCGGCTGAAGTTTTCAAGCGCCACGAGCGCCTCCGCCTCCAGGGCCTGACCGCAGGCCGCTGCCTGACGGACCCCGTCCCGCGCCTGCTTGAGCGCCGCCTCAAGGCGCGCCTGCTCGGTCTCTAGATGCGCGAGCTCGGCAAAGAGTCGCTCCAAGGCGTGCTGCTCCTCCTCCATTCGGCTGCGCCGCCACTCGAGAATCCGCTCCAGGCGAAAGGTGAAGCGTTTCATCCGGCCAGGACCGCGGCCAGCTCCTCCAGGCGGCGCAGCGTCTCGGCGAAATCGCTCGCTTCGCCCGGCGCCTGTCGGAGCAGCTCGAACAGGCGGCTGCGGTGCTCGAGCACGGCGTCAAGCTGCCGGTTGGAGCCGGCGACGTAGGCCCCCAGGTTGATCAGATCCTCCGAGCGGCGATAGGTCGCCAGCGCTTCGCGAATCTTCTGCGCGGCGCGCAACTGCTGCTCCGAGGCGATGCGCGGCGCCAGCCGGCTCACCGATGCGAGCACGTCGATGGCCGGGTAGTGGCCCGCATCGGCCAGCTCGCGGCTCAGCACGATGTGCCCGTCCAGGATGGCGCGCGCGGCGTCGGCGATCGGTTCGTTCAGGTCGTCGCCTTCGACCAGCACGGTAAAGAATCCGGTGATCGAACCACGGCGAAACCGCCCGGCGCGCTCGAAGATGCGCGGCAGCAAAGCAAAGACCGAGGGGGTGTAGCCCTTCTGGCTCGGCGGCTCGCCCGCCGCCAGCCCGATCTCGCGTTGCGCCATGGCCAGCCGCGTCACCGAATCCATGACCAGCAGCACATCCTGGCCCTGGTCGCGAAAGTATTCGGCGGCGGCCAGCGCGACAAAGCAGGCACGCAGCCGCAGCGGCGCCGGGCGGTCGGAGGTGGCGACCACGACCACCGAACGCTCGAGCCCTTCCGGGCCGAGTTCTTCTTCGAGAAACTCACGCACTTCGCGGTTGCGCTCGCCGATCAAGGCGATCACATTCACCGCGGCGCGGCTGTGTCGGGCCATGGCGGCGAGCAGCGTGCTCTTGCCCACGCCGCTGCCGCCGAAAATGCCGATCCGCTGGCCTTTGCCGCACGGCAGCAAGCCGTCGATCGCCCGCACGCCGGTCACCAGGCACTCATCGATCGGCTCCCGCTCCAGCGGTCCTGGGGGCGACTGATAGAGCGCGTAGGCTGTGTCCCCCGCGGGTGGCGGTCCGCCGTCGGCCGGTCGGCCGAAGCCGTCCAGCACCCGGCCGAGCAACGCCGGCCCGACAGGCACCTTGGCCGCCTCCGGCCTGGCCACGATCCGATCGCCGGCGCGCAGCCCGTCGGTCTCCTCCAGCGGCATCGACAGCACGAACTGATCCCGGAAGCCGATCACCTGCGTGCGAATCCGGCCCCCGCAGCTCGTATACACCTCGCAGAAGTCGCCGATTGCCGCCGCCGGCCCTCGCGATTCGATTCGCAGGCCGACCACATTGGTTACCCTGCCCGTCCAGCGTACCGGATCGATTCGCTCGACCGCCTTGAGATACGGGCCCAGATCGATGCGCTCCTCGGCCAGGCTCACGGCTGCCTCCGGATCAGGTCCGCCAGTCCTCGCTCGATCTCATCCAATTGCGTCTCCACCGACGCATCCAGTTCGCCGCGCTCCGTTTCAATGAGCAGCGCACCGCGCTCGAGGCTACGGTCCGCCACCAGCTCGACGCGCTCCGGAGTTCCGAGATCCCCCAAGCGACGCTCGACTAGCCGGGCGTCCTCCGGGTGCAAGCGGACGCGGAGGATCTCTCGCCCCTCGATCCGATCGAAGGCGGCTTTGACCAGACCCAAAATGGCCTCCGGGTCCGTGGAGAGCTCGCGCCGGAGGATCCGCCGGGCGATGGCCGTGGCCAAGCGCACCAGATCCTCCTCGGCCTGCTGGCGAAGGCGCTGCCGCAGGCCGGTCAACTCGGCCAGTGAGCGCGCCATGCGCTCCATCGCCTCGTGGAACAGTCCCTCAAGGCTTCGGCGCGCGGCGGCCTGCCCCTCCTCAAAACCCATCCTGCGAGCCTGGGCTTCGCGCGAGGCGGCCTCGGCCTCAAGCTCCGCCAGCCGACGCTCGAGCGTCGTTTCGGCCGAGGGAGCGGCTGGCGCTTGGCTCGACGCGCCCGACGGTTGAACCGAGCCGGGCGCGACGTCCCATCTCATCGGCAGCGCGCGCCGCGCCTGTTCGCCCGTCAGCACCCTAGACGACATACTGTTCGCCGACCGTGCCGCGAATGCTCAGCACGCCCTCGGCCTCCAACTGCCGGACGATGGCGATGATCTGCTGCTGCGCCGCTTCGACCTCCTTGATCTTGACCGGCCCCAGCGCCTCCAGATCCTCGCGCAACATCTCGGCGCCCCGCTGCGACATGCATTGAAAGAAATGTTGCTTCAACTCGTCGCTCGTGCCCTTCAGGGCCACCGTCAGCAGCTTCCGATCCACCCGCGCCAGAACCTCCTTGATCCCCTCGGGCGGAATCAGCAGCATGTCCTCGAAGACGAACATCAGGTGCCGGATCGTCTCCACCAGCGTCGGCTCCCGCTCCTCGATGGTCGAGAGAATCTCGCGACTGGTATTGGAATCCAGCCGGTTCATCATCTCGGCCACCGCGCGCACGCCGCCGTAGGCCTCCCGGCTGAATTCGCCCAGAGCCTTCAACTTCTGCCCGATGATGCCTGCAATCCGGCCCACGACCTCCGGCGAGATCTGCTCCAGGCCCGCCATGCGGATCACCACCTCGGAGCGGATCTCCGCCGGTAGCGAGGCGAGCAAGGAGGCGGCCTGCGAAGCGTTCAGGTGCGACAGCACGAGCGCAATCGTCTGCGGATGCTCGGAGTGAATGAATTTGGCAAGCTGCTGTGGGTCGGCCCGCTGAAGCGCTTCGAAGCTCGCCGCGTCGCTGCCGAGGGCCTTCATCAGGCGGTCCAGCAGCTTCTTGGCCCGCTCCGGCCCGAAGGCCTGAATGAGGAGCTGCCGCGCCACATCGACGCCGCCCTTGATGACGTAGTGCCGCGCCATGTGCATGCTGTGGCACTCCTCGAGCACTTTTTCGGCCTGCTCGGTCGAAATCGCTCCCAGTTGCGCCACTTCGCGACTGATCAGGTCGACCTCCTCCTCGCTCAGGTGGCGCACGATCTCCGCAGCGGTCTCCGGCCCCAGCACGACGGTAAGGATGGCGGCCTTGCGCAAGCCGCTCATGCGTTCCTCGGGGGCGGCATTGCGGATCATCGCCGACTACTCCCTCTCTTCCAGCCAGGTGCGCACCACCTGCGCCAGCCCGGTCGCGTCCTTTTTTGCCTCCTCGGCCAGATGCTTGGCGAGCACCTCGCTCTTTTTCGTCTTGGGCGGCGCCAGACGTAACGTCTCGAGCGCCTCCTGTTCGAGTTCGGCCTGCTGCTCGGCCTGGTCGGCCAGTTGGGCGCTCAAGCGCTCGGCGGCCGTCTCGCCCGCGGCCAGGGCGCCCGCCGGTCTCTCGGCCGCCGCCAGCGCCTGCGCGGCTTCGATCTTCAAGCGCCGGCGCCGGCGCAACCACACCAGCAGTGCCAGAGCGGCCACGAGCAGCACCGCAACCGAGGCGCCCGCCACGGCAAGCAGTTTGGGGTCGCGCAGCGGCTGCGGCAACCAATCCGGCAGCGGCGTCCCGCCCGGCGCCGGCGTCGCGCCTGGCTCATCCTCACGCTGCCATCGCGGCGAGGCCTCAAAGGGCAGACTCTCCACGATAAGCTGGTCGCCCCGCCCGGTATCGAGGCCGACGGTGGCCGCCACGAGCTCCCGAATTCGTTTGAGTTTCTCCTCCGACGGCGGTTCCACCACGCGCCGGGCGCCCTCGCCCTGCCCCTCCCAGCGCACCAGATGATCGACGACGACCGCCACCGACATCCGTTTCACCGTGCCTTGCGGGATTCGCAGGCGCCGCACCGTGCGGCTGGACTGATAGGTGATGTTCTCCGTCTTGCGCGAGTAGTTGCGCGCCGACGAGGAGGGTCGCGCCGTGGGCCGCGGCAGGTTCGAGGCCGTGCCCGGCACGCCGGAGGCGGTCGGATAACCGCCCGTGTCCTCGGTCCGCTGCATGCTCGTCATCACCGACCGGCTCGGGTCCAGAATCTCTTCGCTTTGATCTCCCGAGGTGAAATCGCACTCGACGCTCACGCTCGCCCGAAAGCCGTCCGGGCCGAGCACGGGCTCCAGCGTCTCGTGGATCTTCGCCACAAGATCGCGCTCCAGGCTCTGGCGATACTCAAGCAGCGCCTCCGGCGGCCGCCCGCCCTCGAGGTCGTGGCGGGCTCGCGGCCGGTTGAGCAGGTTCCCATAAACGTCCAAAACCGAAACCGCCTCCGGCTCCAAGCCCTCGATGGCGCTCGCCACCAGATGGCAGATCGCCTGCACATAGCCCGGCGCCAGCCGCGAGCCGGGACGCAATTTGATCAGCACGCTTGCCTTGGCCGGGCGGCGGGACTCCAAAAACACCGACTCCTTGGGCGGAGTGATGTGTACCCGCGCGCGTTCGACTTCGGCCAGGGTCAGAATCGAGCGCTCCAGCTCGCCTTCGAGCGCACGGTGAAAGTTGACCTTCTCGGCAAAATCGGTCGCCCCGAAGCGGTTCTGGTCAAACAGCTCGAAGCCGATCCTTCCGGTGCGCGGCAGGCCCGCCGCTGCCAGATCGAGCCGGGCCTCGGCCACGAGCGCCGAGGGCACCAGCACGGTCGCTCCCGAGTCGCTCAACCGGTAGGGCGTGCCGCGTTCGCGCAGGCGCGCCACCACGGCGCCGGCATCCTCGGCCGCCAAGCCCGTGTAAAGCGGTCGAAAGTCCCGCTCGCGGCTCCAGCCCGCCAGCCCCCACAACGCGGCGGCCACCGCCACCGCCGCCACGACGAGCGAGACCTTCTGCCGGAGGGTGAGACTGGCGAGGAGCCGCTTGAGTTCAGCCATGCCGGCTCCTCTGGCGGCCGCCGCCAACCCGGCCCAGTCGACCTTGACGAACCTCTCGGGCGCTCATCAAAGTTGGCCCGCTCGGCCCGAAGGCCCGCGATGCCCTCAAACCTGCATCCTCATGACTTCCTGGTAGGCCTGAACGACCTTGTTGCGAATTTGCAGAAACAGTTCAAAGGCGAGCTCGGCCTGCTGGGCGGCCAGCGCCACCGAGTGCAGGTCCTCGCCTTCGCCCGCCAGGAACCGCTCCAGCTTCTGATCGGCATCCAGCCGAAAATCCTCCACCTGCCGGATGGCGCGCGCCAGCACCTCTTCGAAACCGCCGGCGGCACGCCGCGCCGCGCCCGGTTCGGCTCCCAGGGCGGCGCTCGCCGCCGAGAAACGCACCGCATCGAGCACCGATATGGCTCCTTCTCCTCGTTTGCCCGCTCCCAGCCGCCTCAGCGCAGCAGGTCGAGCGAGCGGTGAATCATGTCCTTGGCCGCCGCGATGGCCGCCACGTTGGCCTCATACTGGCGGGCCGCATTGAGCAGATCCACCATGTCCTCGGCCGGATTCACCCGCGGAAACGCAACATAGCCCTCACTGTCGGCGTCCGGATGACCCGGCAGAAATCGTCGCTCCGGCTCCCGGTTGTCCTCGATCACCTCGGCGACCTCCACGCCCATCAGTCCCCCGTCGAGCTCCGAGGCCAGCACGCTCGAGAAGCTTGACGGCACGGAGCGGCTTTCAAACACCACGTCCTTGCGCCGGTAGGGCCCGCCCTCCGGCGTGCGCGTCGTCTCGGCGTTGGCCAGATTCTCCACCAGAACCTCGGCCCGGGCCCGCTGGGCGGTCATCGCCGAGCCGCTGACGGCAAACAGCGAAAACAGACTCATGCGCCGCCCTCCTTGATGGCGCTCCGCAGCAGCCGGATGCGGGCGCGCATCAATTGCGAGGCCACCGAAAAGCGAAGCGCGTTCTCGGCTAAAAGGCGCGCCTCGCGGTCCAGGCTCACGTTGTTGCCATCGTTGCGCCCTTTGAGGTTCTCCACTTCGATCACCTGCGCGGGCGCGCCGGCGAGCGCCCCCTGGTAGGCGCTGGCAAAATCGATGTCGCGCGTCTTGTAGCCCGGCGTGCCGGCGTTGGCGATGTTGGAGGCCACCAGCTTCTGGCGCAAGGCCAGCACATCCATGTAGCGTTCCAGCTGGAAACCGATTCGATCCATCCGGCGTCCCCGCAGCCGGGCAAAGCATCCTCAGTGCCAATTCATATCCCATTGGGAGTGAACAGGATAAAGGCAAACAGCGGGCGCCAGAGCTTTGTCGGAGACAAATTTCTGACAGCGTCGCCCTTGCTAAGATCGAAACATGGCGCTCGTTGCGCTGCTGCTGGCCGTCGTCGGCCCCGCCTCCGTGAGCGGCATCGACGCCGTCGAGGCCGCTCGCCAATGGCGCGAAGAGCACGAACGCGCCATCCTGGACGAGTTCGTCGAGCTGCTTCGGCTTCCCAATCCGGCGCAGGATCTCCTCGCCTTGCGCCGCAACGCCCAGGCGGTGGCCGGGCTCCTCGAACGGCGCGGCGTACGGACTCGTCTGCTGGAAAGCTCGAACGCCCCGCCGGTCGTCTACGGCGAGCTGGCTACGCCCGGCGCCAAACAGACCATCACCTTTTACGCGCACTACGACGGCCAGCCTGTCGAGCCCGAACGCTGGTATACGCGCGGTCCATTCAGCCCTGTTTTAATGAGCACAGTGCTCGAGGCCGGCGGCCAGCCCATTCCGCTGCCCAACCCCGGCTGGCCCTCGGATCCGGAGTGGCGCCTCTATGCCCGCTCGGCCGCCGACGACAAGGCGGCCATCATCGCCATGGCCTCGGCGCTCGAGGCCCTGCGCCTGAGGCAGGTGCCGCTCGAAGCGAATTTGAAGTTTTTTATCGAGGGCGAAAACGAGTCCGGCTCGCCTCACCTCGAACAGCTTCTCCGGGCGCACCGCCAGCTGCTCGCCAGCGATCTGTGGCTGCTGGTCGACGGCGCGCTTCCGGCGAACCGCCAGCAGCAGCTCGTCTTCGGCGCCCGGGGGTTTCTGGCGCTCGAACTCACCGTCTACGGGCCGCGCCGCGAGCTCGCTAGCAGCGAGTTCAGCAACTGGTCACCCAACCCCGCCTTCCAGCTTGCCCGGCTGCTGGCCTCCATGTGCGACGACACCGGCAAGGTCTTGATCGAGGGTTTTTATCGGGGCGTGGTGCCGCTCAGCAAGACCGAACTCGAGGCCATCGCGCAGGCGCCGAGCTACGACCTGATGCTGAGGAGCGAGCTCGGCCTGGCCGAAACCGAAGGCGGCTCGCGCAACCTGGCCGAGGCCATCAACCAGCCTGCGCTGAACATCCGCGGAATCGCCGCGGGCGCGGTCGGCGCCGGGGCCCCACGCCGCATTCCGGCTCTGGCGCGCGCCTCGCTCGAGGTCCATCTGGTCAAAGGCATGGACCCGCGCACGACGGCGGCCCGCCTGGCCGAACACATACGCAAGCAAGGCTTTTATGTCACCGAGGCGGAGCCGAGCGAGAGCCTTCGCCGCACCTACGCCCGGATCTGCCGCATCGAGCAGGCGCCCGCTTTGATTCCGGTCCGAACCCCAATGGAGGCGGACATCAGCCAGCGCGTCATTGCCGCCGTCGAGAAGGCGCGCGGACCGGTCATGAAAGTGCCCACCGGAGGCGCAGTTCCGGCGATGTCGGCCGTGGCCGGGATTCTAGAGGCGCCGGCCATTCTGGTTCCGATCGCCAACCATGACGGCAACCAGCACAGCCATAACGAGAACCTGCGATTGCAGAACCTCTGGGACGGCATCGAGCTGCTGGCTGCGCTCATGGCGCTTCCTCCCCCGGCTGCTCCGGCGCGTTGAGGCGCCCTGATTAGCGCCCGCGACTCTCATAGGGGACGCGGAGCCGGCCCGCGTCGGGCTACAGGCAGGCTCCGCGCGCCTGACGGCGCTCGGCCGTCTCAAGGCAGGCGGCAACGGCGCCTGCCAGGACCGCGACCAAACACGTGTGGTAGCTCGCAAGAAAGATGAGCTCCCGGCGCTCCTCCGGCCCAGACGCGAGGGATTCCACGAGATGCTGCGCCGCCGGCGAAAGAAATGCGCCCTCGGCGGCCTGAGCCCGAGCGAGCGCCTCCCAGCCGGCGCCATCCGCCCGGGATCGAGGCTCCGCCAGACAGCACCTCGTCAGGATCAGCTCAGCGACCAAGTCCCAGTGGCGAGCGCGTATCATTCGTTCTTGGAGCTCGTCGGTTAATTGGATCAGCCGCGCCCGTTCGGCGCCCGAGAGAGCCCGTGCCGGCTCGCGGCCGAAATCCGTGACATAGAAGATGGTGTGAGTGATCGCATAGATGTCTGAGGGCTCGAGCGATTCCGTCACCGGGCGACTGGCCGCCAGCGTGCCGCGGTAGAGGGCGCGCCAGCCGGGAAGCTTATGCCGAAGGTCGGCCAGATCGAGCAGGTACCGCAGCTCGAGCAGGCGCGTCGGGGTTCGTTCCACGCGCGTGACGTTTCTTTTGTCGAGGAGCGTCTGAAGCTCCGACCGAGTGACGATGCCTTCGGCGATCTCGGGCGGCAACGCCAGCCAGATCAGCAGGTGTCCGGCAAAAGCCGCGACAGGCCCCTCGAACAGGAACGAGTGCACCTCTTTGCGCCGGAAGGCGCGGACAAGCAACTGGGTGGCCGGCTCGACCAGCCACCCGTAGTCGCCCGCGCCCGGTGGCAAGCGTCGAAGAAGCAAACACAGCAGCGCCAGCTCGGCCAAGGCCGTCCGCCGAGCCTCATCGAGATCCGTATTTTGACCGCGCGGATCGAAACTCCTCAGCTCGCGGCGCAGCCAGGCCGAGGCCCTTCTGAGGACGGGACTGCGGGGATCGTCGCCCTGGTTGAGCTGGAAGAGAACACCCTGTCGGCTCGAACGCTTGCGTTCCGACACACACCGTGAAACTCGCGCACCTTCCGGCTATGCGCTCATCGCCGAACCGAGTTGCCCGGCTTGGGAAGAACCGGTCCCGCCAGTCTATCTCGGCGGGCGCGCCGGCGCCCCCTCGCCGCCTTCGAGCGCCTTGAGGCTGTCGGCGTCCAACTCCTCCTTCTTCACCGCACCCCGACCGACAACCTGCCTCAATTGCTCGGGACGCAGCGCCGAGGCGTTGGAGCCGCATTGTACGATCACCAGCCAGGCGTCGACCGGGACATCCGGCCGCAATCCGAGCCGCCGCAGGATCTCCGCGCGGTCCGCCACACTTCCATCGGGCAGGACCGCCTTGGCCTGGGGGTTGATCGGCATGGCGGCTCTCTTGGGTGGCTGCGCCCCGGCCACCCCGGCGCCGGCGGCCATCACCGCTCCCGTCGCCGTAACCTTTAGAAACTCCCGCCTCTGTTTCTTCTCCTGCTTGTTAGCCATCAATTGACTCTCCTTCCTGTTGCGATTGCTTGTGCGGTCGACTCCGCAGACAGAATCCCTTGCACCTTGCCTTCACCTTGCTCCAAAAAGTAGGTGACGTTGTCGGCCAGCGCACTGCGAAAGATTCGCTGAAAATCGTCGCAATAGGGGCGATACGGCGTGCCATGGTTGTACTCGGCGTACTGCGCGCACCCGCCGCCGCAAATCAGGGCGTAGGCGCAACGCCGGCACTCCGGCACCGTCGCGATCGAGCGCTCGAACCAGCGTCGAACCATCCCCTCGTCGAGCGCCAGATCGCCGTCGGCGCTGTAGCGTCCCAGGCGACTGCACGCCTTGCCGATCGACTCCCAGCAGGCATAGACGTGCCAGTCCGGGGCGAAAATGTACATGCCGCTGTTGGCCGCGCAATAGGTGCCTCGCAAGCTGAACCGGTCTCCATTCTCGAAAACGGGCCGCATGGCCGCAGAGGCGTGAAAGTCCGGCGCGCTCATGTACACGTTGAAGTACGGTGTCACGCGCTCGCGAAGTTCTCGCACGATATCGCCGTGGTCGATCCGGGTCCCCACGCGACCGCAGGCGTCTTTGACATAGACGGTGTTCGCGTAGATGACCACCTGGGGATGGTTCAGCCAGCCTTCGTGAGAGAAGATCCGCAGCAGCTCGTCGAAATGTTCAATGTTTTGCGGGTCCACGTGCACCCGCACCTGGATCTGCGCATCCGTGCGAGCCAGCGCCAGCCGGACGTTGGCCATGATCTTGTCGAAAGAGGATCCGCCGCCGATCGCGATGCGGCGGCGATCGTGGATCCGTTTCGGGCCGTCGATGGAAACCTGTACCTGCTCGATGGCCCCCTGCCCCAGCAGCTCCACGAATTCGTCCAAGTCGTGACCGTTGGTGACCGCGGCGAAATAAAAGCCGCGCGCAGTTCCCAGACGGACAATCTCCTCCACGACGCCCCGATGAGCCCGATCGAGCGGCTCACCCCCGTAAAGGATAATCTGTCCGCCTCCCGGGTGGCCGGCGTCCCGTTGGATCCGCTCGATCGAGGCATAGATCGCGCTCACCTGCCCGAGGCTCATGACCACGTTTCCCCTGGCATGGCTGATCTCGGAGCCGATGACGTACAGCGTCTTTTGCAGGGGCCGCTCAAAGCAATACGTGCACCGGTAATTGCAATCCAGATTCGGTACGATCAGGAAGCGGGGCAGGCGGCGAAGCTCATCGTGCAGCGCCGAAGCGATGGTGGTCACGAGCTGCCTTTCCTGCTCGGCGGAGAGCTCCGTCAGGTGTCCCCGCTCCAGCCACTCGCGGCGGGTCCCCTCATCCAGGTGCTCGACAACCCAGTCGGCTTGCTCGGGCCGCTCGTTCCACAGCGCCTCCTTGAGCATCTCGCCCAGTTCCGGCAAGACCACATCGAGCGCGCCGCTGATGCCGTTCATCAGCACGTAGCGGCCGTCAGGCAACCGGTCCGAGAGAATGGAATAGTGACTGAAGCGAACCATGTTCACCTCCGGGCTTGCGGCGCCGGGAGGTCGCTCCACGAGGCCCACACGACGCACCACGGCGATATCGCCGGCCTGCAAGCCCTCTTAATTTAGTGCGAAAAGCAGGAAAATTTATCCGGCCCATCAAGGTAACCTTGTAATTTTTACCGAGCCGAACGAACGGTCACAGAGTCGTTTTCT
>Ga0308391_1000385_pt1 | contig 19539 bp, 16 predicted proteins | sample Hotspr20Samplet1_FD_202363 | JGI IMG/M metagenome (GOLD analysis project Ga0308391, IMG submission 202363) | Hot spring phototrophic mat microbial communities from Octopus Spring, Yellowstone National Park, Wyoming, United States - 20050623_t1 ... | reverse complement strand
CGCGGCACGGCCACCGTCTCGGTCCGGGCGAGCCCGGCTCCGAGGGGCAGGTCGTCGAGCTCGAGGCGGACCCGGTTGACCTCCCAGGGCCGCAGCCCGGGCAGGAGGAGCTTGCCCTCGCCGTCGGTCCGGCCGGCTTCGCGATTGTCGAGGTAGACCCGCACGTTGGGGAAGCCCGGCAGATCGACGAGGCCGAAGGCCTGGCCGAGCCGGCGCGAGGCGCGCAGCTCGCCGTCGAGCCAGGCGAGGCTGCCCTCGACGCCGAGCCGGGCGCGGTTCTCGTCGTCGAACCGCTCGGCCTCGAGCTCGATCGCCCCCTTCTCGCCCTGCCAAGAGAGCCGGGCGTCGTAGCTCCTGGGCGCGTCGCCGATCTCGGCCCCCACCCGCCAATCGAGGCCGAGGTCGGAAGCGCCCCGGGTCCCGCGGGCCTGCAGCCGGGCGGTCCGCCGGCCGTCGCGCGCGCGGGCCTCGGCGGCGAGCGTGGTCCGCTCGCCGATCGGCAGGGTGTAGATGGCGGTGATCGCGAGGTCGCGGTCGGGCCGCAGGCTCTGCCCGGCGGAGACCAGGAGCGCCCCGGGGCCGAGCGGCAGCGACCAGGAGGCCGCCGCGAGGGTCCGATCCTCGCCCCGCTCGCGGTCCTCGTTCGCGAGGAAGAGGCCGAGCCGGCCGAAGACGCCGAGGTCGAGCCCGAGGTCGAGCTGGTCGACCCGCCGGCCACCGCCCCGCCCGCCGAGCTCGCTCCAACCCTCGCTCGTGAGCCGGGTCCGCGCCCCGACGCTCCAATGGCGCGCCTGGTACTCGTAGGCGAGCTGGCCCATCAGGCCGACCCCTTCGTCGGAATCGTGGCTCACCCCCGCCCCGGCCGTGACCGCCCCCCACAGTCCGAGCCGCAGCGTGCCACCCGCGACCAGCGCCTGGCGGTCGGGCTGGAGCTCGCCGTGCAGCTCCCCCGTGAGCTCGTCGGTGAAGCCGTAGCGGTGGGTGGCGACCGCCAGCGCGTCGCCGTAGGCGAAGCTCGCCCGGCCGTAGCGGCGCCGCTCGAAGCCCGCCTCGTAGGAATATTCCTGGAGCCCCGCCTTGAGGTTGCGGGCGCTCACGTAATAGGGCTGGGTGACGATCCGCTCGCGGCCCAAGAGATCGGTGACGCGGAGTTGGACCTCGCCGGCGCCGGTGACGACCGGGAGGTTGGGCAGGCTGAAGGGGCCCGAGGGCACCCGCCCGACCGAGCGCTCGACATTGTCGATGAACACGTCGACCACGGAGGGCTGCTCGGCGAGGCCGCCGATCGCCGGCAAGGGGAAGGTCACGAATCCCGGGTCGGTGGCGAAGTTGGTCGCCCATTGCAGGCCGCCGAAGCGGACCGAGCGGGCGAAGGAGCCGCCGCCCGTCAGGCTGTCGCCGATCCGCAGGCTCGCCCGCCGCTCGGGCATGTCGCGGAAGAAGCGGGTCTCGAGGCGGACCACCTCCGGACCATCGGTCAGGTCCTCGAGCAAGGCACTCGTGGTGAGCACCCCCGGCTCGCCGAACAGGCCGAGTTCGACCAGACCGTCGAGCCGATCCTCGACGCCGCGCCCGACGGTCGCCGCGAGGTCGTAGTCGAGGAAGGCGCCGGTGCCGGCGGAGGGCGGCGGGCCGGGTTCGGGTCCTCCCTCCTCGAGGGCGTAGGTCTCGAAGGCCTCGGGCGGCAGGTCGAGGGCGAGGGTCAGGGCCTCGCGGTCGAGCTCGACCTTTCGCGGCCGGAGGGCTTCGAGCGGCAAGAAGGGCTCGCCCTGCAAGGTGACGACCGCAGCCGGGTCGACCCGGATGCGCCAGAGCCGGAGCTGGACCACGGCGAAGGCGAGCCGGCCGCTTCCCGGCTCTTCGGCGACCAGGATGCCCTTCGAGACCTCCTCGCCGTTCAAGGTCACGGCGAACACCCATTCGCGCCAGCCGTCCGGGCCGAGCGGCGGCTCCAGCGGGTCGCGGCGCAAGATCCGGCGGGGCGGCTCGACCGGACCGGGCTCGAAGGTCGGCGGCACCACCCGGGTGGGCCCGGCTGGGCGGGGCGGGCTCGCCCGACGGCGCGCCTCCGCCGGGGCGTCGAGCACGGGCGGCCCGCTCCCCCTCGTCGCCGGGCCGGGGGCCTCGGACGGTGCGGCCGCCGGCTCGACGGCGGGCTCGGCCGGGATCCGGGCGAGCTCGACCGCGCTCGGCTGCGGTGCCGGCTCGGCGCGGGCGGGCAACGGCGGGGGGACCCGCCCTGCCGGCTCGCCACCATCCAGCGCAGCAGCCGAGCGTCGGACCCGGTGGCGTCGCCGCGGAGCAGGGCGAGGCCCTGCTCGGGATCGGCGGCCGTCAGGCCGGACCAGAGCGCGAGCAGGCCGATCGCACCGCCGAGGCTAGCCGCCCCGAGCAGGTACTTGGAAGTCGAGCTCGCCAAGGTTGGTCTCGGCACGGACGGACAGGGTACGGGCCCCTTCGAGCCGGGTCCCGCTCAACGACCAACGATGCTCGCGACCGGCCAGCACGTAGACCGGCCCGTCGCCGAGCGGGATCGGCCGCCCGGCTCCGAGCAGCTTGAGCCGGCGGACGTGGAGATGCGCCCGACCGAGATTGGCGACGACCAGGCTCGGGCCGCCGGCGTCCCGCTCGATCGATCAGCGCGGCTCGGCCCGCGCCCCGGGCGGGGTGACGAACACCGGCAAGCTCATCCGCAGCGCGAGGCGGACGCCGCCCGCACCCGAATCTTCGCGCGGCACCTCGGTGACCAGGACCCGGTAGGTCTCTTCGATCTCCGGCGGGGCGGTGGACCGGCGGGCGACCCGCACCACGGCCCGCTCGCCCGGCGCGAGCTCCAGCATCGGCGGCACGGCGAGGATCGCCCGGGTCGGCTCGAGTTCGGACGTGGCCGTGCCGGCACGCCAGGCGAAGGTCTCGACCTGGAGGAGGAGCGGCGCGTCGCCGCTGTTGGTGACGGTCAAGGCGGCGGCCGGCCGCGCCGGGGCGAGCTCCAGCCGGGTCGGCGAGACCCCGAGCGTGGCTGCGGACGCGCCCGCCGCCCCCGGGAAGAGGCCCGAGAGGAGGAGCGCGACGAGCCGCCGACGGAGCACGGCCGGCGGGTCCTCAGAACCTCAAAGTGATGGTCACGGTGTCGCTGTAATTGCCCGGCGGCACGGCCTGGCCCGCCGGGATGCGGCCGTAGACCGGCACGCTCCCGCTGCCCGGTTGCAGGAGCTGTATGGTCACCGCGTCCGGGCCGCTGCCCCAACGGGTGTTACGGGTGCCGGTTTTGTAAATCTCGTAATTGAGAAAATTGTTTCCCGACTTCATCCGGCGTTGGCTGCCGTTCGCGTTGGCGCCGTTGTCGAGCTCGAAGACGAGATTACCGGCCGGACAGTTGACGTAATTGATCGCCCCTTGGGCGTCGAGATTGCTCGTCTGGCCCGCGCTGTAGGTGCCGAAAGCGAGCGTGCCGCCCGAGAGCGAGCAATTGGAGTTGACGGTGGCGGTGACGGTCAAGGTTCCGGTGTCGGTGGAGCCCACTGCCGGCCCCGCCTCGAGGGCGGCCGCGGCGAGCAGCACCGCGGCGATCCCGATCCTCCTCCGAGCCATGGCTCGATCTTCCTTCGCAGGTGCCTCGGCGAGGGCTTGGGCATTCCTTGGTCGCGAGAGGCGACAGGGAAAAATATACACTTATGGTTGAGAAAACGCAATCCTGCTCTCCTTCAGAGAGCGCCGGGCGTGCCGCTCGACCGTGGCGAGGAGGGTCGCGCTGTCCACCGGCTTGGTGAGGTAGCCATCCATGCCGGACTCCCGGCAACGCCGCTCGTCGCCGGCCATGGCATTCGCGGTGACCGCGACCACCGGGGTGGCGGCGCGCGCCGGATCGGGAAGCGCGCGGATCCGCCGGGTGGTCTCGAGCCCGTCGAGGCCGGGCATCTGCATGTCCATGAGGACGAGGTCGAAGGGCTCGGCGGAAAGCCGCTCGAGCGCCGCCTCCCCGCTCCGGACGGTGACCACGCGGTGGCCGGCGCGCTCGAGCAGGATCGCCAGCAACCGACAGTTCAAGGCGTTGTCGTCGACCACCAAGACGGAGAGGCGGCCCGCCCGCCGCTCCGACAGGCTGTGCCGGGTGAGGATCCCCGGGCCCGAACCGGCGCGGAGCGTGCGCAGGCAGGCCATCAAGGTCTCGGCGGTGACCGGCTCGGCCAGATAGGCTGCGAAGCCCGCGGCCTCGGCGCGCCGCGCGTCGCCCCGCAGACCGGCCGGGGCGAGCAGCACGAGCCGGGTGCCCGACAAGCGCGGCTCCTGGCGCAGCCGCTCGGCGAGCGCCACCGGGTCGGGGTCGGAAAGCCGGTCGGCCAGGATGGCGAGCTCGAAGGGGACACCCCGGTCGGCCGCCTCGGCCAGGAGGGTGAGCGCCTCCCGGCCGCTCGCCGCGGTGCGCACGGTCATGCCCCAAAGTGTGGCGAGATCGCGGAGCTGGGCGCGGCTCCGCTCGACCGGGTCGGCGATCAGGAGCTGGGCGCCGGCCAACGCCGGCGCGGGGCCGGCCGCGACCCGAGCCTGTTCGACGACCGGTACCGGCAAATGCAGGGTGAAGGTCGTGCCCTCGCCGACCTGGCTCGTGCAGCCCAAGACACCGCCCATCGCCTCGACGATCTGGCGGGCCACGACCAGGCCGAGGCCGCTGCCGCCGTAGAGCCGGCCGGTGGCGGCCGTGGCCTGTGCCCAGGGGCGGAACAGTCGGGCGAGCTCGCGCGGGTCGATGCCGATGCCGCTGTCGGTGAGCTCGAAGACGAGGAGCGCCTCGCCGGCCCCGCGCCGGCGGCTCGCCACGGCGAGGCGGACGCGGCCGCGCTCGGTGAACTTGACCGCGTTGCCCAAAAGGTTGAGCAGGACTTGGCGCAGCCGGGCCGGGTCGGCGCGGACGAGCTCGGGTACGGTGGGCTCGATCGCGAGCTCGACCTCGAGGCCCTTGGCCCGGGCACGCGGCTCGAGGAGCCCCAGGACCCGCTCGAGGAAGGGCCGCAGCGCCAGATCCACGGGGGCGAGCTCGAGCTTGCCGGCGTCGATCCGCGACAGGTCGAGGATGTCGTTGACCAGGGTCAAGAGCGCCTCGCCGGCCTCGAGGATCGCCGCGACGTGGGCCGCCTGCTCGGCGTCGAGGGGCGTGTCCCGCAGCAGCCGCGCCATGCCGAGCACGCCGTTCAAGGGCTCGCGCATCTCGTGGCTCATGGTCGCGAGGAAGGCGGCGCGGGCGCGGGCGGCCGCCTCGGCGCGGCGGGCCCGGCGGCGCAGCCGCAGCCGCTCGAGCCGCGCCCGCAGCCGGCCGAGCGCCTCGCCGCTGTCGCTCCCGCCCGCCGCGTGCATCCCCGTCTCCCGCGCACCTCTCTTGCGAGATGCCTTCGGGGTCGCACGACTTTTTGGCGAGTTCTGTGGGAAAAATCAACCTAAGCGATAGTTCGCCAGCGGCCCTGGCGCGCGCCGGGGGTGGCCGACCGACGCCGCCCCGGCTCGCGATCGCGGGCTCACTCCTTGACCGCGCCCGTGAGGCTCGAGACGTAGTATTCGACGAAGAAACTGTAGAAGATCGCGACCGGGATCGAGCCCAACAATGCCCCGGCCATCAGCGAGCCCCAGTGGTAGACGTCGCCCTCGACGAGCTGGGTCAAGACCGCGACCGGCACGGTTTTCTTCTCGGCCGACTGGATGAAGGCCAAGGCGTAGATGAACTCGTTCCAGGAGAGCGTGAAGGCGAAGATGCCGGCGGAGATGAGCCCCGGAACGGCCAAGGGCAAGGTGATCTTCCAGAGGATCTGCAAGCGCGTGGCGCCGTCGATCAGCGCGCACTCCTCGAGCTCGTAGGGGATCGACTTGAAATAGCCGATCAACAGCCAGGTGCAGAACGGGACCAGGAAGGTCGGATAGGTGAGGATGAGCGCCATCGGGCTGTCGAACAGGCCGAGCTGGTAGACCATGGTGGCGAGCGGGATGAACAGGATCGAGGGCGGCACGAGATAGGCCAAGTAGATCGCGAGGCCGACCCATTGCGAGCCCTTGAAGCGCAGCCGCTGGATCGCGTAGGCCGCGAGCACGCTCGCGAAGATCGACAGGGCGGTCGAGACCACCGCGACCGTCATCGTCGTCACGAGCCAGCTCGGATAGTCGGTCTGGAACAGGAGCTTGTTGATGTTGGCGAGCGTCGGCGAACTCACCCAGAAGGGGTTGAAGTTCTTGTAGTCGTAGAGCTCCTCGTTGGATTTGAAGGTCGTGATCGTCATCCAATAGAACGGGAACAGGAGCACGATCACGAAGCAGGCGAGCGGCAGGTAGATCGTGACCATGCGGCGCGGCAGGCTGGCCCACTCGATGGGCCCGCTGCGCTCGGCGAAGCTGGTCGGTGCGCCGGCGGTCGTCGCGGCCTCAGTCATCCTTGCCTCCCTGCTGCCACTTGCGCCGGGCGAGCGCGAAATAGGAGAACACGGTGGCGAACACGAGGAACGGGATCATCGAAACGGCGATCGCCGCACCCTCGCCGAGCTGGCCGCCCGGGATCGCCCGCTGGAAGGCGAGGGTGGCCATGAGATGGGTGGAATTGGCCGGCCCGCCGCGCGTGATCGCGTAGACGAGCTGGAAGTCGGTGAAGGTGAAGATCACCGAGAAGGTCAAGACGACCGCCAAGATCGGCATCAGCATCGGGAAGGTGACGTAGCGGAAGCGCTGCCAGGCCGAGGCGCCGTCGATCATCGCCGCCTCGTAGAGCGAGGGGGAGATGGTCTGCAGCCCGGCCAACAGGCAGATCGCCACGAAGGGGATGCCGCGCCAGATGTTGGCGGCGATCAAGGACCAGCGGGCGTTCCAGGTGTCACCCAAGAAGTCGATGTATTGGTCCAACAGGCCGAGCCGGTCGACCAGGATGTAGGAGATGATCGAGAACTGCGGGTCGTAGATCCACCAGAAGGCGATCGCCGAGAGCACCGTCGGGACGATCCAGGGGATCAAGATGATCGCCCGGAGGAACGACTTGAACGGCAGGTGGTGGTTGAGCAGGAGGGCCAACCAGAGGCCCAAAGCGAACTTCCCGATCGTCGCCACGAACGTGTAGAAGAAGGTCCACCAAACGGCCGTCAGATAGGTGTCGTCCTGGAGGAGCGAGACGTAGTTCTCGAGGCCGATCCACTCGCCCGGGCGGCCGATCCGGGTGTCGGTGAAGCCGAGCCAGATGCCGAGGCCCAAGGGATAGGTCAAGAAAACGAGCAGGAGCCCGGCGCAGGGCAGCATGCACATCACGATGAGGAACGGCTTCCAGTCGAACAGCCGGACGAGCCAGCTCTGCTCGACCGGGGGTAGAGCAACCCGCTGAGTCGTGACCGCCAACGCGCTCTCCTCCCTCACCTGCCGCCGACGGGTTCGGCCCCGACGGCCGACGCACGCTAGCGGAAGCCGCCGTGCGGCGGTAGAGCGCAGCACGCGCCCATCCGCAACCCGGGACGCAGGAGGGCGAACATGTCCGAGGAGCGGGGGGCGCGCGGCCCCGCCCTCCACCCCCGTCCGGCTCCGGGAGCCCCCGCCCGGGCATTCCTCCCCGTCGGGCCGTCGCCGATTCGGGGAACTCGGTGGACCGCTCGCAGCCGGTGAAAACCGGCGCGGCCGGGAAACCTCCGAGGCCTTGCTCGACAGCCGCACGCTCGCCCGTGCGCAGCCCGTTCTCCTCGCGTGGCGCGGGATCGCCGCGGGGCCGCGTATCACCCGGCTGATCGACGAGAGGGGCCGCGGCGCACGCCCGCACCATCCGCGGGGCACCGTCGGCCTCCTCGCTTCCGCTCGTCCACCGTGCGTGACGGGGCACCCGCATCCGACCGGAGCGACCACCTCACCGTCGCCGCCAGGGTTCGCCCGGCCGACCGGGCGCTTCTCGAGGGCCGACCGCGCCAGCCCCGCGGGATGGCCGCGGTGGGGCTCGGCCGACCTTTGCGCCGGCGGCGGGGCATGCCACCATGCCGCCGTCGGACAGCCGGCGCGCGCCGAACCGGGCGCAGCGGGGGTCGCGTCCGGGCGGCGCTCGCGGAGCCGATTCGGGCGGCGGGCGAGCTCGGGAGAGCGGGCGGACGCGGGGGATCGGACGTGGGCGAGGCAGCCATCACCCGGATCGACGGTAGCCAGGGCGAGGGCGGCGGCCAGGTGTTGCGCACCGCGCTGGCGGTGGCCGCGATCGCCGGCCGGGCGATCCTGATCGAGCGAATCCGCGCCAAGCGCCCGATCCCCGGCCTCGCGGCCCAGCATCTCTCGGCGGTCCGGGCGCTCGCGGCGCTGTGCGACGCCCGGCTCGAAGGCGACGCTTTGGGCTCGAGCGCGCTTGCCTTCACCCCCGGCGGGCCGGTGCGCGCGGGTGTCTACGAGATCGACGTCGCCGCCGCCCGCGAGGGTGGCAGCGCCGGCGCCGTGAGCCTCGTCCTCCAGGCGGTGGCACTGCCCTTGGCGCTCGCCCGCGGGCGCTCCGAGCTGCGTCTTCTGGGCGGCACGCACGTGCCCTGGAGCCCGAGCTTCGACTTCGTGGCCGAGGTCTGGGCGCCCGCACTCGCCCGGCTCGGCGTCGTGATCGAGCTCGCCCTCGAGCGGACGGGCTGGTTCCCCGTGGGCCGCGGGGTCGTCACGGCTGGGATCGACGGCCGCGCGGGCCGCCCGCTCGAACCGCTCGAACTCGTCGAACGGCCGCCGCTCGAGCGGGTCACCGGCCGCGCGCTCGTGGCCGAGCTGCCCGCTTCGATCCCCCAGCGGATCGCCGACCGGGCGCGCAAGCTCCTCGAACCCTTGGGCGTCCCGCTCGACCTCCGGCCGGAGCGGGTCAAGGCCGCCTGCCCCGGAGCAGCGCTCGGGCTCGTGGCGCATCACGGGCCCTGGCGGGCCGGCTTCGGCGCGCTCGGCGCCCCGGGCAAGGCCTCGGAGGTGGTGGCCGAAGAGGCGGCCGGGGCACTCCTCGACTTCGAGGCGGGGCGCGCGCCGGTCGATCGTCACCTGGCCGACCAGCTGCTCCTGCCGCTCGCCCTGGCCCGTGCCCCCTCGCGCTTCTCGGCCGAGGCCGCGACGGGTCACCTCGAGACCACCGCCGCCCTCCTCGGCGAGCTCGGCGCGGCCCGGGTCGCGATCGAGCCGCAGCCGGACGGCACCGCCCTCGTCACGGTCGAACCCCTGGGCCTCGCCCCGGCACTCGCCGAACCGCGCGCCGAGCCGGTGCGGCTCGTGCCTGCCGAGGCGCCCCCGAGCGAGCGGCGGCCCGCCCGGCCGCCGCGGCCTTCGGCTCCGCCGGCCCTGCCGGATTGGAACCTGGTCGCCACCACCCATGCCGACGCCTGGCGCGAGGCTCTGGGCGTCCTCGGCCGCTACGGCCGGGTCCACCGCACCGGCTACCACAATGTCGTGGTGATGGAGGTCGAGGACCCGCGCGCGGTGGCCGAGGACCTCGCCCGGCGGATCGCGGCCGAACCCGGGCTCATGAACTTCCTCTCCCGCGTCGTGCCGGTCGAGAGCGCCTTCGACCTCGGGCCGCTCGAGCAGCTCGGCGAGCGCCTCGCCCTGGCCTTCGCCCCGTTCCTCGAGCGGCTCGCCCACAAGAGCTTCCACGTCCGGGTGCACAAGCGCGGGCCGGGCAAGGCGCTCTCGGCGCACGAGCTGGAGCGGCAGCTCGGCGAGCGGCTCCTCGCCGAGCTCGCCGCCCGCGGTACGCCCGGCCGGCCGAGCTTCGACGATCCGGACGTCATCCTCGTGGTCGAGATCGTCGACGATCGGGTGGGCATCGCCGCCTTCGACCGCGACGAGCGGACCCGCTTCCCGTTCCTCCGGCTCGACTGACGGACCTCAGCCGAGCTGGACGGTCCCGCGCATGGCGAGGCCGCCCTCGGGCCCGGTCACCCAGAGCCGCACCGTCCCGCCGTTGGCATCCGGCTCGCCGTGCACGGTGAGCTCGCGGTCGACGAACAGCGGGGCGGTGGCGCGGAAGTCGAAGCGGCGGACGACCGCCTCGGGCCGCTCGCGGCGCAAGAGGTCGAGCATCAAGGTGGCGAGCAAGGGCCCGTGCACGACGAGCCCGGGATAGCCCTCGACGCCGGTCACGTAGGGGTGGTCGTTGTGGATGCGGTGGCCGTTGTAGGTCAACGCACTGTAGCGGAAGAGGAGCACCGGATCGGGCCGCCAACGGCGCCGCCAGGGACCCGGCGCGGGGGCCAAGGGCGGCGGCACCGCGTCCTCGGGCTTGGGCGGCTCGCGGTAGACGATGTCGTGCTCTTCGACGAGGACGGTCGCCTCGCCGGCGAGGAAGCGGTGCTCGACCAGGACGAACACCAAGGGCCCGCTTCGGCCGCGCTTGAGCTCGACCGAGCGCACCGTCGAGACCCGCTCGAGCGTCTCGCCGATCCGCAAAGGGCGCTCCCAAACGAGCCGCCCGCCGGCCCACATTCGCCGCGGCAAAGGCACGGGCGGCAGGAAGTCGCCGCGGCGCGGATGACCGTCGGCGCCGGTCTGCGAGGCGGCGACCGTCGGCAGGAAGTAGAGGTGGTGCCAAAAGGGCGGCAAGGATTCGCCCGGGCCCGGGGCATCGTCGCGGTCGAGGGCGGCGGTGAGCGCCGCGGCGGGCCAGGGGTGGAGCGTGTCGGTCCGCCGCTCCTCGCGGCCGATCCAGGCCCGCAGCCGGTCGAGGTCGAGCTCGCTCAAGGCGCGAGCGCCCGGTCGAGATCGGCCATCAGGTCTTCCACGTCCTCGAGTCCGACCGAAAGCCGGATCAGATCCTCGGTGAGCCCGAGCCGCTCGCGGAGTTCGGCCGGGACCTTGGCGTGCGTGGTGGTCGCCGGGTGCGTCGCGAGCGAGCGGGTGTCGCCCAGATTGTTCGAGATCTTGACGAGCCGCAACCGGTTCAGCACGGCGAAGGCCCGCTCGCGGCCGCCGCCCACGCGGAGCGCGATCATCGTCCCCGGCCCCTTCATCTGCCGGCGGGCGAGCTCGGCCTGCGGGTGCGAAGCGAGGCCCGGGTAGCGCACCATCCGCACGCCCGGATGCCCCTCGAGCCAGCCGGCGAGCGTGCGCGCGGTCGCTTGCTGGGCCTCGACGCGCAGGCCCAGCGTCTCGAGGCCCTTGAGCAAGACCCAGGCGTTGAAGGGCGAGAGCGTCGGGCCGGTGTTGCGCAAGTACGGCCGCAAGCTGTCCTTCAAAAATGCCGCCGGGCCGGCCACGAGCCCGCCCAGGCAGCGGCCCTGCCCGTCGACGAGCTTGGTGGCCGAGTAGACGGAAAGGTCGGCGCCGAGCTCGAGCGGCCGCTGCAGCCAGGGGGTGGCGAAGGCGTTGTCGACCACGAGGCGGGCACCGGCCTCCCGGGCGAGGCTCGCGACGAACCCGATGTCGACGAGCTCGAGCGTCGGGTTGGCCGGGGTCTCGAGGAGGACGAGGTCGGCCGGCCGGGACAGTGCCCGCCGCCAGGCTTCGGCATCGGCTGCGGGCACGAGCTCGCTTTCGACGCCGAAGCGGGGCAACAGGTCGGTCACGATCCACTGACAAGCCCCGAACAGCGGCGCCGAGGCGACGACTCGTGCGCCTGCCTTCAACTGACAGAAAAGGGCGGCGTGGACCGCGGCCATGCCGGTCGCGACGGCGGCGCAGTCCTCGGCCCCCTCGAGCCGGGCGAAGCGCTCCTCGAGCATCCGCACGGTCGGGTTGGCGATCCGGCTGTATTGATAGCCCGGGGCGCGGTCGGCGACCCGCGCCTCGGCCTCTTCGGCGCTGCCGTAGACGAAGCCCGAAGTGAGGAAGATCGCTTCGGAAGTCTCACCGAAGGCGGAGCGCGCGGCACCCTCGTGGACGAGCCGGGTCCGCATCCGCCAGGTCTCGCTCATGGCCGAACTCCGCCGCGGCGGCCGGCGGTCGGGGCCGCATGCGGCTGTCCGACCTTTTAGCGGCTTCTTTAACGTGGCCCGCAAGCTGGCCGGCCCAAATCGCCACGTGCGCCCCGCTTGCCCGCCGGCAAGGGCGCTGTCAACCGGCCGACTCCTCGAGGTCGGCGCCGACCGCATCGGCGAGCCTCGCGAAACCGTCGCGGTCCAACAACCGCTCGAGCCCGTCGAGGATCCGGCGCAAGAGGCCCGGGCCCTCGTAGACGAGCCCGGTGTAGAGCTGGACCGCCGAGGCGCCGGCGCGGATCTTGGCGTAGGCCCGTTCGGCCGAATCGATCCCGCCCACGCCCAAAAGCGCGAGCCGGCCGCGCGTGCGGGCGGCGATCCGGCGAAGAGCCGCGGTCGAGGGCGCGAAGAGCGGATCGCCGCTGAGCCCACCCGCTTCCGAACGGTGCGGGGAGCGCAGCGAAGGGGGCCGGGCGGTCGTCGTGTTGGCGACCACGAGCCCGTCGATCCGGGCTTCGAGCGCGAGCTCGACGAGCTCCGCCTCGGCCGCCTCGTCGAGGTCCGGGGCGATTTTGAGGAGGAGCGGCGGCTTCCGCACCGGGCCCGCGCAGGCGTCGCGGGCGCGGCGCAACGCGGCGAGCAACGGGGCGAGCCGGTCCGGCCGTTGCCACTCCCGGAGGCCCGGGGTGTTCGGCGAGGAGACGTTGACCACGAGATAGTCGGCGAGCGGGGCGAGCTTCTCCACACCCAGGAGATAATCGGCGAGCGGGTCGGGGCTGTCACGGTTGACGCCGAGATTGGCGCCGACGACGCCGCGGCGCCGATCGCGGCGGGCGAGCCGGGCGGCCACCGCCTCGAGCCCCTCGTTGTTGAAGCCCATCCGGTTGATCAGCGCTCGGTCCTCGACCAGGCGGAAGAGCCGCGGCGACGGGTTGCCCGGCTGTGGGCGGGGCGTGACCGTGCCGACCTCGACGAAGGCGAAGCCGAGCCGCAGCAGCCCCGCGAAGGCGAGCGCGTTCTTGTCGAAGCCGGCGGCGAGACCGACCGGGTGCGGGAGCGCGAGGCCGGCCAAGCTCGTCGTCAGGCGGGGGCGCTCGCGTACGGGAAGCGGCGGCGCCAGCCGCACGAGGTTCCGCGCGAGCTGGTTCGCCGTCTCTGGAGCCAGGAACCGCAAGGCCCGAGCGGCGTTCATTGCGATCCACCCCAGGCGATGAAGGCCGGGTTCTCGAAGCCCGGCTTGCCGTAGCGCAGCGGCCGCCCGTCGACCGTCTCGACCCGGCCGCCGGCGGCGGCCAGCACCGCATGACCGGCGGCGATGTCCCACTCCATGGTCCGGCCGAAGCGCGGGTAGACGTCGGCCCGGCCCTCGGCCACGAGGCAGAGCTTCAAGGAGCTGCCGGCCGAGATCGTCTCGACGATGCCGCGGGCCGCGAGCCAGGCGTCGGTCTCGGCGTCGCGGTGCGAGCGGCTCGCGACCGCCACGAGGCCGCCGGCCGGCCGCGGCCGCACACGGATCGGCCGCGCGCCGCCGTCGCCGCGGGTCCAGGCCCCCCGCCCCACACCGCCCCACCAGGAGCGGCCCACGGCCGGGGCCGCGACCACGCCCAGGATCGGCTCGCCGTGCTCGACGAGGGCCACGTTGACCGTGAACTCGCCGTTGCGGGAGAGAAATTCCTTGGTGCCGTCGAGCGGGTCGACCAGCCAGAACGCGGCACCCGGCGCGACGGTCGGGACGCGGCCCGCGGCCACCGCTTCCTCGGCGACGATCGGGATCGCCGGATCGAGGGCGCGCAGGCCCGCCTCGATCACCGCCTCGGCCGCCCGGTCGGCCTCGGTCACGGGCGAGGCGTCGGCCTTGAGCGCGGCGTCGGCCGGCCGGGCGTAGTGCTCGAGCACCACGCTCCCGGCGCGCGCCACGAGGTCGAGGAGCGCCGGCATGAGGCGGTCGAGATCGGGCATGGGGCGCTCGCGGTGGGCGATCGACGATGCAACCGTCGCTCGCGCGTCGTCAACGGTTCGTCAACCCTTGCCCGGCAGAGTGCGTTCCGATGCCGCGGGACCGGCCCCGGCACGGATCACGGTGCGAGGGACGTGCGGAGCGCGAAAGAGGTCGGCGAGGTCCGCGAGCGGCCGTTCGAGCTCTACCCGCCCCGCAGCCGGGCCGGGCTCGACCCGGGCCTGCCCGGCGACTTCGCCACCCGGGTCGCCCGGCTGCGCAAGGCGCATCGGGAACTGTCCGGGCGGCGGGACAAGGGAAGCCTCGGGATCATCGACCTCACGCCCGTCAAGGAGCGGGCGGGCACGCGATGGGACCTGGTCCGCCCGATCGTTTGGGCGAACGTCGAGGCCAGCCTCGCCCGTCGGCTCGAGGGACCGGAGCTCTACGTCGCCGCCGACGAGGTGACGGTGTGGATCTTGGCCCTCGCCCGCGAGCGGGCCGAGGTCGACCGGCGCGTGGCGCTGATCGCCGCCGACATCACCGAACGGCTCTTGGGTGTGGCACCCGGTGGAGCCGGGCCGGTCGCGCGCTCCCTGCCCTTCGACTACGAGGCCGAGCTCGCCACCTTGGCGGGCATGGTCGGGCTGCGCGAGCGGGTGCGTCGGGCCCAGCAGGCGCTCGCCGAGGCCGAAGCCGCGCTTTTGCGCGAGCATGCGGCCGAGCTCGTGGCGCTCTACCGCCCGGTGTTGGCGCTCCGGGTGCCGCTGATCGTGGGCTATCGCGCCTTCGCCCGGCTCGCGACGGCGGGTGGCGCGCTCGTCGTGCCCGCGACGCTCTGCCCCGATCCGGCCACCGGCGCCTTCGATGCCGAGCTCGACCGCTGGCTGCTCGGCCAAGCGATGGCGCATCTCGCCCCGGGGCGGCCGAAGGCGGAGCTGCCGGTGCTCGCGGTCCCGGTCCACCGCGCGACGCTCGCCACCCCGGGTTTCCGCGGCCCCTGGCAGAACCGGCTCGCGGAGCTTCCCGCGGTCATGATCAACCGGCTGATCCTGGAGCTCGTCGACCGCACGCCCCGGCGGCCACCGGGCGATCTCCGGGGGATGCTGGCGTCGCTCGAGGGTCGCGTGGCGTTCGTCATCGTCCGGGTCCCACCCGATCCGAGCGCGATCGCGCCGCTCGCCGGGAGCGGGGCGCGGGCGGCCTCGATCGACGCTTCGACCCTCGATCCGACGGATCCCGGCACGGTCGCGCGGTTGGCCGAGCTCGCCGCCGCCTGCCGGGCGGCGGGGGTCCGCAGCCTCCTCGTCCCCGTCGCGAACGCCGCGCTCGCAGGGCAGGCCCGCGCTGCCGGCATCGACTACATCGCCGGCGACGCCTGCCTGCCGCCTCTTCGGACCCCGGGCCCGCCCGTGGATCTGCGACAGGCGGCCCCCGCCACCTGACGGCCACCCTCCCGGGCCGCGACCCGCGCCTCGGTCCGGCCGGAGAGGTCGCTCCCGAGCTCGGACCGGTCTCGCTCTCTCGCGTCTCTGTAGCGCACGGCCGACGGGTGTTGGCCGAAAACGATAGCCGGGTACGTCAGGCGGCGCGGAGCCCCTCCCCAGCCGCGGCGCTTTCGGGCACGGTGAGGGCGGGAGAAACGCCGCCTTGCCGGGAACCGGGAGAAACCGCCGCGCGTCGGTCGCGTGGCTCGCCCTCGCCGCGGTCGCCACCGGTGCGGTGACGGCCGATCGCGCCGCCGCCGAGCCCGGGTCGCGATCCGTCGCTTTGGCCACGCTGCGCGGCGTGGTCGAGCGGGTGCGCGACGGCGACACGCTCGAGCTCGAGGGCCGGGCGATCCGCCTGCAGGGCGTGGCCGCCCCGGAGCTCGGCGATCCGCTCGGCGCCGAGTCGCGCGAGGCGTTGCGGCAGCTCGTGGCGGGCCGAACGGTCGCCTGCGTGCCGGACGGCAGCCGCACCCGCGGGCGGATCGTCGCCGTCTGCACGGTCGACGGGCGCGATCTCGGGGCGGCGCTCGTCGCCGCCGGCCTCGCTCGCGACTGCCCGCGCTTCTCGGGTGGTCGCTACGCCGCCCTCGAGCGGGCGGCGGCGGCGCGCGGTGCGCCGATCGGCCGGGTCTACCCCCTACCCTCCTACTGCCGCCCGGACCGCTGAGGCACGGACCGCTCAGAGCCGGGCCAGCTCCTCGCGGACCCGGTCGAGGAACGCCGCCCGACGCCGCTCGTCGGCGGTGTTCATGTGGTAGAGGGCGAGGTAGCGGACGCGCGCGCCGGGTGCCACGAACCAGCGCAGATAGCGGGTGACGATCTTGCGCGGCGGGTCGCCCATCCAGAGTGCGGTCAACCGGTCGCGGCCGTAGGTGACGATCCCGGTCAGGCTGCGGATCCCGTGGAGCAGCGGCCGGACCCGGGCCGGGTCGGAGAGGTGGAAGGCCACCCCCGGCATCAGCACCCGGTCGAGGAAGCCCTTGAGCATGGCGGGCGGGCCGAAGCACCAGGTGGGGAATTGCACGACCAGCGCTTCGGCCCGCAACAGCCGCTCGACATAGGGCTCGAGGCCGGCCCGGTTGCGGCTCGTGTCGTGGTAGCGGCGGCGGGCCTCGGCCGAGAGCACGGGGTCGAAGCCCTCGGCGTAGAGGTCCAGGAGGTCGACGGTGTGACCGGCCCGGGCGAGACCCTCGGCGGCCGCGGCGCGCAGGGCGGCGTGGTAGCTCTCGCCCAGAGGATGGCAGTAGAGATGGAGGACCCGCACCGGCCTCAGGCCGCGGCCAGGATCTCGACTTCGATGCGCGCTTCCGGGCGGACCAACTCTTTGACCACGACGAGCGTCGAAGCGGGCGGCGGGTCGGCCACCCAGGCGTCGCGCACCGCCATGAAGGCCGGCCGGTCGGCCAGGTCGACCAGGTAGGTGTTGAGCCGGATCACGTGGCGGCGGCCCATCCCGGCCTCGGCGAGACAGCGGTCCAGAGCCGCGAAGATCAGCTTCGCCTGGGCCTCGCAGCCTTCCGGCATGGTGCCGTCGGGGGCGATGCCGAGCTGGCCCGAGACGGCGAGCAGCTTCTGGTGGCCGGTTACCAGGACGGCGTGGCTGTATTTGGCGACGGGGGCGGCGATGCCCGACGGGTTCCAATGGCGACGCACGGCTCGTTCCTCCCTGGGGTGCGGCTTCAGGCCGATACCCCGTCCGGCCGACGGATGGCCACTCCGGGCACCTCCTCGCTCGCGGCACGCACGGTGGCGACGACATATTCGGGCGGCACGCCGAGGCGGACGGGCAACAGGCTCGTACCGACGCCCGAGGTCACCAGGAGGTGGCGGCGGCCGACCCGGTGGTGGCCGCGGGCGAAGCGACGCGGCAAGGCGCTCATGGTCCAAAGCGGCCCGATCCCGGGCAGGCGCACCTGACCGCCGTGGGTGTGGCCGGCCACCGTCAACAGCACGTGGTCGGGCAGGTAGGCGACGGCGTCCGGCACGTGGCTCACGAGGATGGCGGGCCGGTCGGGGTCGAGGGCGGCGAGCACCGCCGGCAGGTCGGCGCGCCGGCTCACCGCGCAACCGAGGCCGGCGATCTGGACGAGCCGACCGGCGAGATCGAGCTCGACGACCTCGTTCTCGAGCACGGCGATCCCGACTTGCTCGAGGGCGGTGCGGATCGGCCGGCCGCGGGCCTCGTGCAGGTCGTGGTTGCCGAGCACCGCCAAGGTCGGCACCGCCCGGGCCAGCGGGGCGAGCGCCCGGGCGATCCGCGCCGCCGGAAGGGGCCACACGAAGGCCGTGCGGTTGGCGAGGAAGTCGCCCGGCAAGAGGACGAGCTCGGGCCGTTCGGCGAGCAGCCGCTCGACGATCCGCTCGATCCGCCGCTCGCCGACGTGCGGCCGAGCGGCGTGCAGGTCACCCAGGACGGCGAGCCGGAGGGGCTCCCACGCGGCGGGCCAGGTGGGGCTCACGACCTCGTAGCGGACGGGTCGCAGGCGGCGCGGCTCGACCAGGCTCGCCCAGGAGCCGAGCGCCAGCATCCCGGCACCGCCCAGGAGGAGTGCTTCGACCATGCCCGCCACGCCCGTCGCCGTTGACCCCTCTCATATCAGCGCGCGCCGGCGCCGGGGAGAACGGTCGGCCGGCACCGGCGGGGGCGCTCGACGAAACAGCAGGCGGCGCCGTGGCCGACACGCCACGCTCGCCGAGCGGCGCAACCGTGGGGGCCGAGCGGGGCCGGCTCAGGACCGCCGCTCGGAGCGCAACGCGCGCAACGCCCCGTTGAGCTGGGCCCCGAAGATGAAGATCGCGGCCGAGATGTAGAAAAAGAAGAGCGTCACCACGAGCCCGGCCAGGCTCCCGTAGGTCACCGAATAGGAGGTCGGCAACGATCCCAGATAGGCCGAATAGAGCTCGGCGGCGACGGCCCAGAGCGCCACCGAGAGCAAGGTCCCGGGCAGGACCTCGACCAAGCGCAGCGGCACGGTCGGCAAGGTGAGGTGCAAGCTCACGGTCAAGGCCGCGAGCATACCGAGGCCGAGCCCGTAGCGCAGCAGGAGGTCGAGCCGGCGATCGAACAGCTCCTGCTCGCCGAGCCAGGCGACCAGCTGGCGGACCAGCGGTAAGCCCACGAGCGCCAGCATCGCCACGAGAATGGCGAGGGCCACCACGATCACGAGGAACAGGCTCTGCAGCCGGGCCAACAGAAAGCTGCGCGGCGGCGGGCAGCGATAGGCGCGGTCGAGGACGTGGCGGATCGCCTCCATGCCCGAGGATGCGAACCAGAGCGAGACCAGGATGCCGACGCCCAGAAGGCCGCGCGGCGCGCCGCCGCGCAATTCGGCGATCACCGGCCGCAGCACGGCCGCGACCTCGGGCGGCACGAGCTCGAGGGCGAGCGCGATCGACTCTTGCGCCGCTTCGCTCTGGCCGAGCTCGCCCGCGATCGCCAACAGCACGATGAGGAACGGGAAGAGCGCGAAGAGGGCGGCGAAAGCGACGTAGCCCGCGACCACGAGCCCGTCCTCGAAGACGAGGTGGGAAAGCGCCTGCCAGAGGGCCCGACCGAACAGGACCGCCGCGCCGAGCAGCCGAACGAGGGGACCCGGGCCGGGCGGTGGCGTCTCGCCCGGCTCGGGCAGTTCAGCCGGCGGGACGGGTTCCTCCGGATCCGCTCGCAGCATCGCGCAGCTCGCCTCGTGCCTGGAGCAGGATGCGGGTCGAGCTGTGCAGGAACAAGGCGGCCATCGCACCGGCGACCAAGAGGTCGGGCCAGGCGCTGCCGGTCAGGGCGACCGCCCCCGCCGCGGCGATCACCGCGAGGTTGCCGATCGCATCGTTGCGCGAGCAGAGCCAGACCGAGCGGACATTGGCATCGCCTTCGCGCCAGCGCAGCAACAAGAGCACCGAGGCGAGATTGGCGGCGAGTGCCAGGAGCCCGACGCCACCCATGAGTTCGGCCCGGGGCGTGCCGAGCACGAAGACGCTCCAAAGCGTCGAGCCCAAGACCCAAAGCCCCATGAGCGACAGGCTCGCGCCCTTGACCAGGGCGACCGTGGCGCGGGTCCGGGCGGAGCGGCCGACCGCCCAGAGGGTCGTGGCATAGGTGGCGGTGTCGCCCAAGAAGTCGAGTGCATCGGCCTGGAGCGCGCGCGAGCCGGCGAGATGGCCGGCCGCCGTCTCGACCAGGAACATGACGGCGTTGATCGCGACGACCGCGACCAGCGCGGCCCGGTAGCGCGGGTCCTCGCCCGTGAAGGTG
>Ga0308391_1000378_pt1 | contig 19661 bp, 20 predicted proteins | sample Hotspr20Samplet1_FD_202363 | JGI IMG/M metagenome (GOLD analysis project Ga0308391, IMG submission 202363) | Hot spring phototrophic mat microbial communities from Octopus Spring, Yellowstone National Park, Wyoming, United States - 20050623_t1 ... | reverse complement strand
CCGCGCCTGCGTCCGCGCCTGCGTCCGCGCCTGCGCCTGCGCCGGCGCCCGGGCCTGCGTCCGCGCCTGCGTCCGCGCCTGCGCCTGCGCCGGCGCCCGGGCCCTTGCCCGCGCCCGCGTCATTGCCTGCGTCTGACCCGGCGCCGGCGCCTGACCCGGCGCCCTTGCCCTTGCCCGCGCCCGGGCCCGCGCCTGCGCCCGCGCCCGGGCCCTTGCCCGCGCCTGCGTCCGCGCCTGCGCCTGCGCCTGCGCCCGCGCCTGCGCCTGCGCCCGCGCCTGCGCCCGCGGGGGGAACCTGGGGCGATGCGCGTGCGCCCGCACCGGCGCCGGCGGTCGCGCCGCGCGGTGTCACGCCGGCGCCGGCGGTCGCGCCGCGCGGCGTCACGCCGGCGCCGGCGGTCGCGCCCCCCGCTTCCGAACCACGGACGGCGGCGCGGCCGCCGTTGCGCGTAGTGTATGCCGCGCCGTCCGATGGCGACCGACCCGCTGTCGGCGCACTGCTGGAGACGGCGTCGCGTGCGGTGCGTCTCGCCTATGCCGCCCACCTGCTGACGACGACGCAGGGGCAGGTGAGTGTGCGGCAGGCGGCGGCGCGGTGCCGCATTGCGCCGTCGACGCTCGGCGACCAGCTGCGCGCCGTGGGCGCCGATGCCGCGCAGCTCGCGCAGCGGTGGCGCGCGGCGCTGGCGGCGGATGAGCGGGCGCTGCTGGACGCGCTGATCGCGCAGGGGGAGGGCGCCGATGATGCCTCCTGATCGCGGCGCGGCGGACGCCGCGCCGCCCCGGACGATCATCATCGTCCACGCGCCGGCGCCCCCCCGGTCCCACCCGCGTGCGGGGGGGGACGTGGGGGCGCCGGGCATCCCCCGGCGCCGCCGCCCGCCCCCGGCGGCGCGCGCTGTTTGGCCGTCGTGGGGGGATGCCCTGCTCCTGGCGGCGACGGCAGCGATTCTGACGTTGGCGCTGCTGAGCCGCCCTGACCTGACGCGCGTCATCGGGGCGCGCATGGCGCCGCTGCGCAGCGTTGGTGCGCCGGATGCGGCGTTTCCCTATCGGCTGCGCCATCCGCCGACGATCACGGCGGCGACGTACCGTGCGGCGCTGGCGGAGGCGAATCACCCGATGGCGTCGGAGGCCGATGCGGTCTATGATCTGCTGGCGGCCGCCGGGATCGATCCGGCGGTGGAGTTGGCGCTGGCGCTGGTCGACGCCGCCATGGACCCCGACGGCGTGCAGCCGCCGCCGGTCGGCGGGCGCAACGTGCATGGCATGCTGCGTCCGGATGGCGCGCCGGCGACGTATGCGACCTATCGGGACGCGGCGGCGGCGTGGGTCGACTGGGTGTATGCGGCGGCGGCGCCGCCGGAATCGCCGGACGCGCCGCTGACGTTGGCGGGAGTCGTGGCGGTGCGCTGCGGTCCGCCGGACTGTCCGGCGGAGGACCTGCTGGCGGCGCTGATGCGGGCGATTGATTCCCGGCGTGCGGCGGATGCGCCGCGCCGCCGCTGAGGAGCGGAGGAGGACGGCATGCCGACGGTCCTGGTGATTGATGACGATCCGGCGACGGCGGACGCGCTCCGGCGCGTCGCGCCGTCGGATTGGACGGTGGCGACGGCGCCCGATGGGGTGGCGGGGCTGGACATGGTGCGGCGGCGGGCGCCCATGCCGGACGTCGTCGTCCTGGACGTGCAGATGCCCCATGACGGGGTGCTGACGGCGCTGCAACTGCGTCGGCAGCATCCGAATCTGCCGATCGTCCCCTGCACGGCGTTTCCGGAGTTTCTCGGCGTGTTGGCCGATCTGGGCTGCGCCCCGCCGCTGCTCAAGCCATGTGCGCCGGACGTGCTGCTGGCGGCCGTCGCGGCGGCGGCGGCGGCGGGGCCCGCGCCGCCGCGCCCGCTGGCGGTGTGGGAGTACCTGCACGCCCGCGCGGTGGACCACGAGGAGGCCCTGCGGCGCGCGCGGCGCACGACGGCGGCGCTGGCGATTCTGGCGTCGTCGGCGATGATGGCGGCAGCGCTGGCGCAGGCGGCGCAGGGCGCCGGCATGACCACGCCGCTGTGCGAGACCGATGCGGCGACGCTGGCGCTGCTGCTGCGCGGACGGGTCGGGCTGGCGGCGCTGCTGGCGGACGATGCATGCGCGGACGCGGCGATGCACCTGGCGCAGCAGCATGGCCTGGCGCCGATCATCATCGCCGTCGCGCCGCATCGCGTCGTGGTCCTTGCGCCGCGTCTGGCGGCGGCGACGCCGCCCGGCGCGGCGCTGGCGCTGCCGTTCACGGCGCCGTTGCTGCACGCTGCCGTCACGGCCGTGCAGCAGGGACAGGCGTTCTCCGATCCGCGGCCGGATGCGGCGCTGAAGGCGGCGGGCTTGTCGGCGACCCACATCGCCATCGCCCGCGCCACCCTCGCCGGCATGACGTCCGACGGCATTGCGCACGAGCTGCAGCTGCTCCCGCAGAGCGTGCGCGTCGCCCGCATGCGCATCTACGAGCGCACCTGCGGCGCCGGCGGCGATATCGCCGCCCTGCGCGACTGGGTGGACGCCCGGGTGCGCGCCATGCTCTGAGCGCCGCTCAACGCGCGTCACGCGCATCCCGCGCAGCTGTTGATTTCCCCTGCCGCCGCCGCATGGTACCCTCAAGCCATGCCGACCGGTTCGCAGGAGCCATCGTCCTCGCTCCGTCCGTTCGTGCGCCGCGCGCGCATGCGCCGCTGGCTGCGGCGCCGCCGGCGCCGGATCATCGTCGGGGCGATCATCCTGATCATCGCGCTCATCCTCGCGTTCATCATCGTCACGCATGCGCCGGCGCCCGCGCCGGTCGGCGGACAACTCGTCGCCATGCCGGATGGGAGTCTGCCATGATTCTGCGGTGCGCACGGAGCGCGCATGCGCGTCATGCGGCGCCGGGACAGGCGCTGGCGCTGGTTGCCGCCGTGCTGGGGCTGCTGGTCGCGCTCGCCGTCGGCGGCGTCGATGTGGCGGCGCAGCGGCGGGCGGTGCGGATCGCACAGCACGCGGCCGAGCATGCGGCGCTGGTCGGGCTGCGCGCGGTGCGTCCGGAGTCGCTGGCGGCAGCGACTCCGGCGCTGGACGCCGCCCGCGCCGAAGCGACCGCCCGGCGCGCCCTGGCGATCCGTCTGGAGCCGCTGGCGCCGTGGCTGGTTGATTCACCGGAGGCGACGGCGGCGCGGGCGGAGGTGCGCGCGGCGGCGGCGGGGACGACGGTGTGCGGGCAGGTGGCGACGGGCGGACCGGCGATGTGCGTGCGCGGCGACCTCCGCGTGCGCAGCGTGCTGTGGGGGGAGCGGACGTATGCGTTTGCGACGGTTCAGGTGTATGCGCCGGACCTGTCCCGGCGCCAGTCTGATTGAGTTCGCCGTCGTCATGCCGCTGCTGACGACGCTGATCATCGGCGGCATCTGCCTGCTCATTCGCCTGACGGTGTATGCTGCGCTGGACGATGCGGCGACGCAGGCGGCGTGGGCGGCGGCGCGCGGCGGCGACGCGCCGGACGTGGCGCGGGCGATTGCGGCGTCGTTGCCGTTTGCCCGGGCGGAGGATGTGGCGGCGTGCGTCGCGAGCGGCGGGTACCACGAGGACGTCATCGCGCGCGTCGCCTACGATGGCCCGGTGATCTCCCGCCTGCCGTTCTTCAACGACCCGTTGCCGCCCGCTGTGGCGCTGACGACCAACCAGCAGGAACGGTCGTTCGCGTTCGGTCCGGCGTGTACCATTCCGGGCGCCCGCAACCTGGCGGCGCAGGAGGATGCCGACGCGCCGCCGGCGCCGCGTCCGCGCGGTCCGGCGGCCTGGCCGCAGGGAGGACGACCATGAGGGGGACGCCGTTTGGTCCGTTCGGCCGGGTCGTGCGCGCGGCGGCGGCGCTGGCGCTGCTGGCGCTGGCGGGATTGATGCTGGCGATCATGAGCCAGGCGGCGCCGATCATCCGCGCCGTCGGCGGCGCCGGATCGCCGACGGCGGCGCCGTTGCCGACGGTTCGGGCGCCCATGGCGCCGACGGTCGGGGCGGCGCCGACGCCCCCCGCCGGACCGCCGTCGCCGCCGCTCCCCGCCGTTCCGCCGTCGCCGACGTACCCCGCCGGACCGCCGTCGCCGACGCACCCCGCCGGACCGCCGCACGACGCAGCGGCGCCGTCCACGGTTGGCGATGCCGCTGCGGTGCGGGACGCGATGATGGACGCCTGGCAGTGCGACCGCGCCCGGCGCGGCGTGCCGCTGCTCATCCGCGATCCGGCGCTGGACGCGGCGGCAGAGGACCTGCTGCGCACGGTGCAGACGGGAGGGCATGACGCCGCCGTCGCCGCCGCCGCGCGCTATCACGAGGTGATCATCGGCGCGCTGCCCGTGATGCAGGTCGCCGCCATGCGCTGCGATGCGCCGCTGCCCGCCGGTGCGCCGCCGACCGACGCCGCAACCCGCCGCATTGGGCTGGCGGTGATCGTCCCGCCGCATGGCGGCGACTCGCCCTACGTCCCGGCGTCGTTTGCGCTGATTGGAATCCGCGAGGAGGGATCCCCATGACGATTCGCCGCGCGCACGCGACCGGTCTGGCGGCCCTGGCGCTTTTCCTTGCGGTCACGCTTGCATCGTTCCCCCGTCCCGCGCAGGCGTCCTGGAGTGGGGGACCGAACGCTGCGAACTGGCCATGGGTGGACGATTCCGGGTGGGTCGTTCCCGTCTGCGGCGATGGCTGGTGTGGCACGGAGACGATTCCGGTTGCGGGGTTGTTCGAGTATGTCCCGGACCGCGAATCGACGCGCTTCAACGAAGGACCGGCGCCGGAGCATGGCGGCGACCCGACGTTCGTTGCGCGCGTTCCATGCTCCTATCGCGGCATTGTGCGGGGATGGAGCGCCGGCGCATGGCGCCATTACGCCTTCTGGACATTTCGGGCCGCCAACGGGGTCTGGTGGTGGGAAGGGCCGACCATGCCGCACTGGGCGTTTGCACCGCACGTCATCTGCAGCGAGATAACGGGTCCGACCCGCACGCCGCCGACGCCGACGCCGCCGCCGTCCGGCGGCGGAACGGCGACCGTGCACGTCGAGGCCATGATCGTCGGCGAGCTGCCGGCGGGACTGAGCGGCGCGCCGGCGGCGCGCGGCGGCGGGGAGTATCCGGTCGGCGCGTGGGTGGATGCGGCGGTGGAGATTCCCGAATCGTGGACGACCCATGGGCGCTGGGGCGGCGTGACGGTCTCCGGGTGCGGCGTGGGGGCGGTCGGACGGCGCGAGGTCCGGTTTGCGGCGCCGCCGGGCGGCTGCACGCTGCGCTTCCTGATCGCCTTCAGCGCGTTTGCGCCGGCGTGCACGAGGCTGGAGACCCCGTACCTTCCGCGCCCGGTTCCCATCATCGTGCGCCCGGCGCCCGGCGCATCCGTGCTGAGCGGCGCGCCGACGATGTGGGAGGCGCCGCAGCCGATGCCCTACCTGTCGTTGGACGGCAATGCCGACGCGGCGCTGGCGAACACGCGCTGGATGCTGGACGACCCGCTCGTGCAGGCGCGCCCGTTCCGCCTGAGCGGGGGGGAGTACGTGGATATCGTGCTGCCGCTGGGGTCCGTGCGGCGCAATAACGGCCGCGGCGGTCTGTACGGCGCCTTCTACGAGGAAAGCGGAGCGGCATCGCTCACCTTCGGCATCATCGATCTGGGACCGCGGGGAGCGGGGCCGGTTCGGCTTCCGTTCTGGCTCCATGCCAAACGCGCGTCCGCATTCCCGTGGGTACGGAGAGATGGGACGCCGGTCATCGGCCACGGCACGGCGCTGGATATGCTGTACCTCGACGGGAAGGCGTGGCACGATCTGCCGGACCGCGGTCGTCCGCCGGAGGCATGCCGGAATGACGCGGCATGTGCGCCGACCTACACGCCGTTTCCCGACGCGAGCGCGTTCCTGATCGGTCCGCAGACGTTTGCGGCATGGAACGGCGGTCAGCGGCAGTGGGAACATCTCCGCGATCGCGGCGGCGCGCCGCTGCCGCCGGAGTTCATCCCCGGCATCCAGCCGAACTTTGCCGTCAATCGCGTGTGGCTGGAGCCGGCGACCGACCTGGGGGTGCGGCTGCGCCTGACGCCGGGGCATCGGTACGGCGTGGTCGTCGGGATCGACGCCAAGGCGTGCAATGAGCACTACGCCGCGCATACGGCGGCCATCATCGGCGATGAGGGGCGCCTGATCGGCGGGCAGGTGTGGGATGCGACCGGGCGCGACGCCATGGTTCCGGCGAACCGGCAGCGTCACACGGTGACGCTGGAAGCGTCGGTCGGGAATCTGACGCGCATGCTCGGACAGACCGGGACCGACGATCAGGCGCGGTTCACGTTCATGGTGACGCGCTCCGACCTCGACCGGCTGGTGATGGATGCGGGAGGGACTCCGTCGCCGGACGCGCGGGTGCAGCTGCGCCTGCGTCTGACGCCGAACACGACCCCATGGGACAACGACTGGCGCTATCTGCCGGTACAGCAGCCGGCGCGTCCGCCGGGCGGCGTCGCAGCGGATTCTGCCGAGCCGCTCGCCGTTGCGTGGACGGCGACGCGGGGGGCGCTGCTGGCGCGCGATTGGGACGGGGCGGCGTTCTTTGTGGCGCGGTACCCGCGGCTGCCCCCGATCGGACCGGATGCGCGGCTGTGTCTGCACATGCGGCATGCCGACCGGGGCGCGGCGTGGCAGACCACCTGCCGGGCGCCGGAGCCGTCGCGCGCGATGTGGCTCTACGGCGCATGGATGGAATGGCGTCCGGACCTGACGCTGGCGCTGCCGCCCGACCTGCCGCCGGAGGCGGCCGCCTACGCGGTGGCGGGGCAGGTGGAGCGCTGGACGTTCCACGGGAGTCCGCCGCTGCTGACGGCGAACGCCACGTATGCTGCGGACCGGGCGACGCGCACGCTGTGGAGCAAGCAGCCGCCGGCGGCGGACGGCGGCTGGACGGTGCGGCTGCGGTCGCTGGAGGACGGCGCGCCGGCGGCGTTGGATGTGACCGTGGCGTATACGTATTGGCTGATCACGCCCGACGGGTTGGAGAGCGTCCCGCTGGCGGCGACGCATCGGGGGACGGCGACGATCACGGTGCTGGCGCCGCAGGGAACGGCGCCGTAGGGGATGCGCACGGGAGGGGGTATGCGACTGATGATGCTGCGGGGGGCGTTCGGCGCCATCGCGTGGCAGCGCGCGCTGGGCATCGGCATGGCGCTGTTGGCGCTGGCGGCGGCGGCGCTGGCCTGGCTCAGCGCGGCGGCGCTGAGTCTGACCGAGCCGGTGGTGGTGACGACGCGCGATATTGCGCCGGGCGCGCGCCTCACGGCGGCGATGCTGACGACGACGACCGCGCCGCGCAATTTGCCGGAGATGGTGCGCGGGTTCTCCGACCCGCGCATGCTGATCGGGATGTACGCCCGCGCGCCGCTGCGCAGCGGGCAGTTGGTGACGCCGGCGGACGTGCAGGCGACGCCGCCGGACGAGCAGGTGTTTTGGGACAAGGACCGCCCGGCGCCGCAGGTGCTGCGCGGCGTGGTGTTCGAGCTGTCGCCGGAGGGGGTCGGGGCGGCGCGTCCCGGCGGGCGGATCAATGTGGTGGCGCTGGTGGACGCCAAGCGCGGCGCCGACCCCGCCTTTTCCGTCGGCGCGTTTGATGCGCCGGGCAGCGGGGCGCGGGCGGTGCGCGTGGTGCGCAATGCGCCGGTGCTGGAGGTCGACCGGAATGCGGTGCGGATTGAGGTGACGGCGGAGCAGAGCCGGTTCCTCTGGGCGCTGGCGGCGGCGGACGTGCCGTTTGTCGGGGAAGTGACCGCCGACCCGCAGGCGCCGTTGGGACCGCTGCGCCCGCGCGATCTGACGGCGGCGGCGGCGCTGGCGACGCCGGCGACGCCCGCCGCGCCGCCGCCGGCGTCGCCGACGACGCCGGAGACGCCCGCCGCGCCGCCGCCGCCGCCGGATGCATGGCCGGTTTTCGACGATCGTCGCGGAGGGCCGCAATGACGGCGTCGCTGACCCCGCCATGGCGCACCCGTGACGATCCCCGCTTCCGCGCGTCGCCGGCGGACGGCGCGGGCGCGGCGGACCCGCTCCGGCAGGGGGGGCGGGCGGCGCCGTGGGAGGAGGACGGCGGCGCGGCGCGGTCGGCGCGCATGGCGGACGCGGATCGTCCGCCGCCCCTCCCGACCCGGTCGCCGGTGCGGGCGTTGCCGGCGGCGGCGGCGGCGGACGCGGCGGACGGGAGCGCGGGGCTGCCGGCGGACGCGGATCGTCCGCCGCCCCTCCCGACCCGGTCGCCGGTGCGGGCGTTGCCGGCGGCGGCGGCGGCGGACGCGGCGGACGGGAGCGCGGGGCTGCCGGCGGACGCGGCGGACGGGAGCGCGGGGCTGCTGGACGACCTGCGCGCCATCTGGCGCGCCGGGGGGTGGGACGGTCGGCTGCCGCCGGAATCGACCTGGCTGCGGGTGCATGGCGATCGGGCGTTTCCCGGGGCGGAGGCGTGGGCGCGCATGCCGACCTTTGGCCCGGCGGACCGGTTGCTGGACGATCCGGGCATCACCGACATCCACCTCAACGGTCCCGGCATCGAGACCACGATTCGGCGCAGCGGCGATGCCATCGAAGTCGGCATCGGCGAGACCTGGCATCCGGCATGGCTCGACTGGCTGGCGACGCAGTGCGTGCGGCGCGCGGGGGTGGACGGCGCCGCCGGCATGCCGGTGGAGGGGACGGCGGATGCCACCCGACCGGGGCGGCCGCCGTGTCGGGTACGGTTTGTGATCGTGCCGCCGCCGCTCTGTCCGCATGGGCCGGCCATCACCATGCGCGTGCTGCGTCCCGGCGCGTTGACGCTGGAAACGCTGACGGCGCGGGAGATGCTGACGCCGGCGGCGGCGGAACTGCTGGCGTGCTGCGTGCGCGCCCATCTGGACGTGCTGCTGGTCGGGCTGCCGGGGGTCGGAAAGACGACCCTGGCGCAGGCGTTGATCGGCGCCGTGGCGGATCAGCGCCTGATCGTGCTGGAGGATGTGCCGGAACTGGCGCTGCCGCCCGCGCGGGTGGTGCGCCTGACGACCGGACCGGACGCCGCCGATCTGTATCACCGGCTGCTGCGCCTGGCGCTGCGGATGAACCCGCAGCGGATCGTCATCGGCGAGGTGCGCGGCAGCGAGGCGTATGCGGCGCTGGCGGCGGCCAGCAACGGGTTCCCGGTGCTGACGACGGTGCATGGGGATCACGCCATGCACGGGGTGCAGACCCTGGCCGTCAAGGCGGCGCAGGCGCAGGAGGCGCGCGGCGGGTTGGAGACGGTCTACGCCATGATCAACGCCCGTCCGTCGATTGTCGTCGGGCTGGCGCAGCGCGACGGACGGCGCACGGTGGACGAAATCATCGAGCTGCAACGACAGTTCGGCGCGCAGCGTCCCGTGGGCGAAACGCTCTACGCGCGCATGGACGGAACGCTGCGGCGGCTGGCGTACCCGTCGGCGGCGGTGCGGGCGCGGCTGGAGGCGGCGGGGGCGTGGCCGACGTTGGAGGAGGACGTATGAACATCTTGGCCGGGGCGCGCCTGTCCGGGCTGGCGCGTGCGCTGGACGGCGCCGTGCAGGATGGGCGGCATCAGGTGACGATTGTCAGCGCGGTGGCGGATGTGGCGTGGCGGCTGAACGACGCCCGCCCGCTGGACGTGCTGATTCTGGACGACCGGCTCGACCCGGACGGGGATGAGCCGATTCAGGATTCGCTCTGGCGGCTGATCTACCTGGCGGGGACGCGCAGCCCGCCGACGCGTCCGCTGCTGATTCTGCGCGAGGACGCGTTTCCGTTGGATATCCGCGATGCGCTCATCGGCGCGGTGCAGGAGCGGCGCGGCAGTGCGTATCTGGCGCCGCGCTGGAGCACGCCGGCGGATGACGCGCAGGCGGTGCAGTGGGTGTTGACGCAGGTGCAGTTGGAGACGCGCCCGGCGCAGCACTGGATTATGCCGCTCTCGGCGGCGGGCGGGTGCGGGAAAACCACGCAGTTGGGCAATCTGGCGCTGGCGCTGCAGCGGCGCGGTCTGCGGACGCTGCTGATCGACGCGGATTTCGCCAACGGGTCGCTGACCAAGTGGCTCAAAGCGCCGCCGGGGTCGTTTGAGCCGTTTGTCACGTTGCCGCAGGACGAGCCGAATCCCGGCCCGTCCTATTCGCCCGACGCGGTGCGGCGGCGCATTGCGCCGCACCCGTCGGGGATCGATCTGCTGTCGTCGGGCAGCGGGCTGTCGGAGGTTGCGGACATGGCGATGCCGGCGATGCTGGCGCTGGTGGCGGCGGTGCGGCAGCTGCCCTACGATGTGGTCTGTCTGGATACCGGTCCCGACCTCAAAGCGCGTCCCTACGCGCTGCATGTGCTGCGGGACGGGAGCGTCGGGATGGTGGTGGCGCAACCGGGACGGAAGGAACGCGAGGGGGCGGCGGAGATGCTGCGCATCTTGCGCGATCTGGCGGCGCCGGACCGCAATGCGTCCTTGCTGTCGGCGGCGGCGCTGCTGGGGGTCGAGGCGGAGCGCGGCAGCATTGCGGATATCTACCAGGTCCACGCCGACCTGTTGCGGCTCTACCCGGTCGTCGACCTGGGCGTCGTGCCGCGGGATCCGCGGCTGATCAGCACGGTCGCCGAGTCGACGACCTTCCTGTCGGTCTACGACGTGGCGCCGCGCAGCGCCTATTGTCGCGCGATGGAGCGGGCGGTCGACCGGCTGCTGGCGTGGCGGCGCATTCCGACCGCGGCGACGGCGGCGGCGGGGGAGGCGCGTCCGTGGTGGCGGCGGCTGCTGGGGGCGGGGGCGTCGGTGACGCCGCAGGAGGCGCTGCCATGACGACGCGTCTTTCGTCCGCCGCGCCCCCCTGGACGCAGGGGGGCGGCGCCGGTTCGGTCGACGCCGGCGCCTATCGGCGCACGGTGCAGGCGTTGCAGGCGACGACGTCGGTTGATGCGACGCAGGTGGCGCAGGTGCTGGACCTCATCATGCAGGCGCGGGCGGACGGGCGCGATGTGCGCGCCCTGGAGCCGACCGCGCCGCCGGAGGTGCGCGAACCGGCGTTCGCGGCGCTGCTGCGCCCGGCGATTGCCGCCGGGCGCATCTCCGGCGTCACCATGGCCGACCCGGACACGCTGCGCCGCCTCTATCGCGCGTCGCTGGGATGGGGGGACGTGGTGCAACCGCTGCTCGACGATCCCGAGGTCACCGAGGTCAAGATCATCGGCTGCACCGTGGTGGCGCAGTCGGCGCGCGGACAAATCGTCCAGGAGCGGGCGTTCGCCGACGTCGCCGAACCGCTGAGCCGCGTGCAGGCGCTGGCGCAGTTGCTGGGCGTGGTGTGGGACGCCGCCAATCCGTCGGTGACGTTGCCGCTGGCGTACAAGACGCGCCTGCATGCCACCCGCCCGCCGCTGCTGCCGGAGGGGGATGTGCTGCTGGTGATGCGGCGCGGACGGCGACGCGGGTGGCGGCTGCACGATCTGGCGGAACGGGGCGCGCTGGACGCGCCGTGCGCCGAGCTGCTGACGGCGCTCATCGGCGCCGGCGCCTCGGTCGTCATCGTCGGCCCGCAGGATTCGGGCAAAACGACGCTGCTGGAGGCGCTGCTGCACGCCGTCCCCGCCGACCGCCATATTGTGCTGGTGGAGGACGCGACCGACGAGCTCACGCTCGATCATCCGCTGGTGACGCGCCTGCAGGTGCATGCGCACGCCGACCAGCCCATCGCGTTCGGGTTCACCCTCATTATGCGCGAGGCGCTGCGCATGACGCCGGACGTGCTGGCGCCGACCGAGGTGCGCGGCGCCGAGGCGAGCGCGGTGCTGCAGATCGCCGAGGCCGGTCGTCCGACGCTGACCACCATTCACGCCCGCACGCCGCAGGCCGGGATGCGCCGCCTGGCGCGGCTGGCGACGACGGATGCGCCGGGGAACACGTTTGCCGGGCGGTTCGATGTGGCGTTGCAGACGGCCGGGGAAAGCGTGCACCTCGTCGTGCAGATGGTCGATGCGGCGCGGGTCGGGCGGCGCATGCTGGCGGGGGCGTGGGCGCTCGCCGGCGTGGATGGCGCGACGGGCGAGGTGCGGTTGGCGCCGCTCATCACGTCCGACTTTGACGCCGCCGCGCCCGGCGGCGTGCGCTGGCGCGTGCATGCCCGCATGGACGGCGACCGGCTGGCGTGGGGCGATGGCCCGGACCGCACCCCGCCGCAGCTGGCGGCGCTGCTGGCGGCGAACGGCGGCGGCGGACGCATGCGGGCGGTCACGGACGCGGCGGCGCTGCAGGTCGCCCGGCTGCTGGCGGAGGCGGAGGGGGCGCTGGACCATCCCGGTCAGGCGGCGCGGGCGGTGGAGGCGCTGACGCGCGCGGTGCGGCTGGACCCGGCCAATGCGCTGATCTGGACGCTCACCGAACGGGCGTTGCTGATCGCACCCGACCTGGCGCAGCAGGCGACGGCGCAGGCGCAGCAGCTGTGCGCGCGGTTGCAGGAGGCGCTCGAGCAGCAGGATGCGGACGCGGCGCAGGCGCTGCGCGCGGCGGCGGCGCAGGGCGATGTGGCGACGCAGGCGGCGCTGGCGCGCGACGGCGTGTGGCGCGACCTGACGACCCGGCTGGACGCCATGCAGGCGGCGGATGCGGCGGCGGCGCAGGCGCTGGCGACCGCCTATACGCGCGCGACGACGCAGCGCGATCTGCGCGGTGCGCTGGAGGCGGTGCGCGCCTTTGACACCCGCACGCTGCCGCGTGCGACGGCGCTGGAGGTGGTCAAGGCGCGGATCGGGCTGCTGCAGGCGTTGCTGCGCCGGGACGACGCCGCCGCGGGGGATCGGGCGCTCCTGGAGCGCCAGCTGGCGGCGCTGGGGATGGAGCAGGAACGGTTAGCGCGCCTGGGGGCGGCGCTGTCTCCGCTCTCCCCGTCCCCCCCGTCCCCCCCGTCCCCCCCGCCGGCGGCGGGGACGGCAGGCGGGATGGAGACCGGCGGCATGGAGCGTCCGCCGCCCCAACCGGCGACCGGGTCGGGAGGGGCGGCGGCGGGAGGACTGGATCTTCCCGACACGGCGGCGTTGGTGGCCCAGGTGGCGCGCCGCGCCGTCGCCGCCGCGTCCGGCGCCGCACTGCCGGCGGCGGAACCGCCCTGCGCCGCACTGCCGGCGGCGGAACCGCCCCGCGCCGCACCGCCGGCGGCGGAACCGCCCCGCGCCGCACTGCCGGCGGCGGAACCGCCCCCGCCCCAGGGGGGGGTTCCCGCAGCGCCCGCTGCGCGGGGCGCGGCGCACGCGCCGGCGGCGCGGGATGGCGGGCGGGACGATTCGGCGTGGCCGTTCCACTGCGACTCGGCGCAGGACGTTGGCGCGTGGTCGCAGATCGTGCGGCAATTCCGGCGGAATGTGCAGGAGGAGGGATGATGGACGGAGCATGGAGCGTGCCGGCGCACACGCCGGCGGCGGCGGCCATCGTCGTCGGCCTGGCGGCGCTGGACCTGGTGCGGCGGGGCGGGGAACGCGCCGCGGACGCGCCGCCGCGTCTGCTGGCGCCGGCGCTGCGGAGTGCGCTGGTGATCACGGCGGCGCTGCTGTTGGCGGCGCTCACGGCGCCGCTGGCGCCGCCGCACGCGCTGGCGGCGCTGCTCGGCGGCGCGGCGGCGGTGCAGTGGGGCGTGCAGCGCGTGGCGCTGGCGATCTACCGGCGCCGCATGCGGCAGCAGCTGCAGCCGGCGGTGACGATGCTGGCGCAGCAGTGTTCCGGCGCCACGGCGCTCTTTCCGGCGTTTCGGGCGACGGCGAACGCGCTGCCGTGGCCGTTGGGCGACGAATGGCGCTGGGCGGCGGCGCAGGTCAACCGCCCGGCGGCGGGCGGCGGGAATCGGCGGTATGTCGACCATGCCGGCGCGTTGCGGGCGCTGGCGGCGCGGACGCTGCTGGACGCGCATGCGGCGGTGCTGGACCAGATGGCCGCGTGGTACGAGCACGGCCAGGAAAGCATGGCGGGCGCCCGCCTGCGGCGGCTGGCGGAGACGCTGGAGCGCCGGGAGCGCGCCTATCGCAGCGCGGTGGCGGCGATGGGGCGCGTGCGCGGCGAAGCATGGATCATCAGCGGGGCGATGGCGCTGGTGGCGCTGTGGCTGACGCTGCGGGAGCCGGAGCTGGTCATCAGCGCCTTCCAGGCGCCATGGGGCGGCGCGGCGGCGCTGTGGTTTCTGGCATGGCTGCTGGCGCCGCCGGCGGTCGCCATGCTGCTGGTGCGGCGTCCCGACGGGTGACGCGGGTGAAGGAGGAGGCGCGGGATGGACGATCTGCGCACGACGTTGCTGATCGGGGGGGTCGGGCTGCTCAGCTGCGGCGGGGCGATCCTGGCATGGGCGCTGCCGCCGCTGACCTGGGTGCGCCTGGGACGGACCATGCGCCGCATGGCGCGCACGGTCGGGCTGCTGGTCGGCGCGGCGCTGGCGCTGCCGCCGGCGGCGGCGGCGGCGCTGGGGGTGCTGCCGCCGCTGCTGGGGGGCGGGCTGGCGCTGCTGGCGCTGCTCTTCTTTGGTCTCTACCTGCCGGGGGGCGAGGCGCGTGCGGCGCAGGCGCGCGCGCGCGCGCTGCGGCGGCAGACGCCGGACCTGCTGGAGACGCTGGCGCTGCATCTCGACGACGCGACGCTGGGCGATGTGACGATGCTGCGCCTCTACCTGGCGCGTCCGCGCGCGTCCATCGCCGAGATGCAGCGCGTCATCGCTGCATCGCTGGACGCCCATGCCCGGCAGGGACGGGGCAGCGTCTGGACCTGCCTGCGGGAGGAGACGGCGCCCTATGGCGTCGCCGACCTGACCGAGGCGATCACGGTGCTGGAGCGCAGCGCCGACCATGACCGACGGCAGGCGGCGCCGGCGCTGCGGCTCATTGCCGAGCGGATGACGGCCGCCGAGCTGGATGAGTGGCGGGCGCGGCTGCAGCGGCGCGAGTGGGCGCTGCTCGGCGTGACGGCGGGGGCGTTGTTTTTGGGGATGCTGCCGTTCATTTTGTACGTCCTGACCGACGGGTTGCAGGTGCTGACCGCGCTGGCGCCGACGGGGGGCGATGCGGGAGGGACGCCATGGATGCCATGAACGCCATGAACGGACGAGCGCCGGACGGGTATCCGCCGTGGCGGGCGGCGCCGCCCGCGCCGGCGGCGCCGCCGCCGGCGCCCCCGGACCCGGACGACGCGCTGTTGGCGGCGATTGCCGCGACGGTGCGCGAAGTGCGCACCCTGGATGCGACGATTGCCGCCGCCGACGCCGACCTCGCCCGGCTGCCGACGCTGCTGGCATGGCTGGTGCGCGTGCGGCATCCGGTGCTGTGGTTGATCTGCGTCCCGCGCCACGAAGCGGCGGCCGCGTTGACGACGCCGTTCCCGGCGGCGGCGCCGCCGCATGGCCGGCGCCGGATGGCGCTGCGGCCGGCGCTGCCGGCGCTGGCGCTGCCGGCGCTGGCGCTGCTGGCGCTGGCGCTGCTGGCGCTGGCGCTGCTGGGGGCGGCGGGGATGGCGATGCTTGGGGAGGCGGTGCGATGAGCGCAGAGCAGACGCATGATCCGGAGCGCCGCCGGTCCTCCTTGCCCGACCGGCTGCCGCCGCGCTGCCTGGTCGGACCGGACGGCATGGAGGAGGAGACGGTGCGGATGGCGGTGGAAGCGGCGGATGACGAGGCGCTCGCCGCCTATGCCGACGGCGTGGCGATCGTGCAGGAAATCCGGCGCCTGCTGGCGCTGCAGCGCCGGCGCGCCGATCTGGTGGAGCGGCGCGCCTTTGCGCTGGCGCGGCTGCGCGCCTATGAGCAGAGTCGACCGGACCTGGTGGAGCGGGTGTTGATCCAGGAGGAGTCGGCATGACGCCATGCGTGGTCATCTCCTCCATGGGGGATGCGCCGATCGCCGGCGCAGCGCTGGCGGCGCCGGCGGCGCTGCTGGCGCTGCTGGCGCTGCTGACGGGCGCGGCGTGGGAGCGGCGCCGCGCGCGGCGCCGCGCTGCGGTCGCCGTGCAGGAGGCGGCGCGGCAGGCGGCGACGGCGGCGCGCCAGGATGTGCTGCACGAAGTGCGCATGCTGGAGCATGCGCACCTCAAGAGCGCCGTCGTCGAGGTCGAGCGGCTGCTCGCCCAGGCGCATGCGGCGCCGACGCCCGACCAGATGCGCGCATGGGTGCATGAGGCGCAGCATGCCGCGCGCCGGCTGCATCGCGTCGTGGCGTTGCTGCATCGACGCGGCGCAGCGGTTGCGGCGGACGATGATGTCTATGTGACGCCACTTGATCTGGAACGCACCCTGGTCGAGGTCTGCAAGAGCATGCGCGCGCTCGGCGTGCGCACGCTGGCGGAGCGCGTCGGCGCGCCGCGCGCCGCGATTCCGGATGACGTGCAAAGCGCGTGCGAGATCATTCTCTATAACGCGCTGCTCAATGCCCACCGCCATGGGCGGGCGACGGAGGTGCGCGTGCGCCTGACGTATGACCCGACGGCGCTGACGCTGACGGTCGCCGACAACGGTGCGGGATTCGACCCGGAAGCGACGCGCCGGCGCGCCCAGGGGCGCGGATTGCGCGACATGGAGCGGCTGGCGCAGCGGCTGAACGGTGCGCTTTCGGTCGAAAGCGCACCGGGACGGGGAACGGTCATTCAGGTGCGCTTCCCGCTGCCCGCCCCGGTCCTGGGGTGGGCGACGGCGCCAACCGGCGCCGGCGCCGCGCCGCCGGGGGCGGCGCCGCCGGGGGAGGCGCCGCCGGGGGCGGCGCCGCCGTGGGAGGCGCCGCCGTGGGAGGCGCCGCCGTGGGAGGCGCCGCCGTGGGAGGCGCCGCCGTGGGAGGCGCCGCCGTGGGAGGCGCCGCCGGGGGCGGCGCCGCCGGGGGCGGCGCCGCCGGGGGCGGCGCCGCCGTGGGAGACGCCGCCGGGGGAGACGCCGCCGGGGGAGGCGCCGCCGTGGGAGGCGCCGCCGTGGGAGGCGCCGCCGTGGAAGAGCGTGACGCAGACGCAGCGGAGGAGGATATGCCGGACTGTGTGATGATCGTCGATGACGCGCCGCTGGTGCGCGACCGCATGGCCGCGCTGTGCATCGCGCAGGGGTGGGATGCGCGGTGCGCCGATTCCGGGGAAGCGGCGCTGGCGCTGGCGGCGGCGCATCCGCCGGGGTTCTTTGCGCTGGCGGTCGTGGACGTGCTGATGCCGCACGCGCAGGTGGAAGGCATTGAGGCGGCGCGGGCGCTGACGCACCGGCACCGCATCCCGTGTCTGATGCTGACGACCGTGCAGGAAGCGGCGACGCGCGCAGCGGCGGCGCTGGCGGGCGCCGTCGGCTATCTGGTGAAGGACGATGTGCGCGGCGACGCGGCCATGATCGCCACGCTTGCGGCGGCGCTGCGCGGCGATCCGCTGCCGGACCCGTTGGAGGGGTTGGATGCGGCGCAGGCGATTGCCGCGCACCAGCGGCGCATGGCGCTGCGGGAAGCGTTTGCGCGGCTGACGCCGCAGCAGCAGCGGGTGGCGCAGTTGATGCAGCAGGGCATGACCAACCAGGAGATCGCGCGCACGCTGGTCGTGTCGGTGGCGACCGTCAATTCCCACGTCCAGGAGGTGCTGGCGCGCCTGGGATTGTCCAGTCGGCGGCAATTGCTGCCGCATCTGCTGTACGACTCGGCGGCGGAGTCGCGGGATGCGGGACGTCGGTGATCGTGCGATGGATGAAGGAGGGGCGGGATGGACGATGGAGCATGGACCAACGGGCTGGCGACGACGCGCAGCGATGGTGCGCTGATCGCCAATGATCCGGCGGAGCTGGACGCGGAAATCGGCGCGGCGCGGGGACAGATCGAGCGGGGGGTCGCCGATCTGGTGGACGGGTCGCTGCGCCTGGCGCAGGCGCTCGTCCGCATGCGGGCGAGCGGCGGCTACCGGTCGCTCGGCTATCCGTCGTTCGAGCGCTACTGTCAGGAACGACACGGCATCACCGCCGAGACCGCCCGGTTCTATATGTTGCCGCTGGAGACGCTGGGGGCGGACGCCTATCGCGCCCTGCTCCACGATTACGGGCGGCGGCGCGCCTACTATCTGGCGCAGGTGTATCGCCTCGACCCGGACATGTTCGCGGTGTTGACCAATGCCGGCGACGCGTCGGCGCTGTCGGCGACGGCATTGGAGCGGTTGGTCGCCGACATGCGGCGTCAGGCGCAGGAGGCGCTGGAGCGGGCGTCCGGTCTGGAGGCGGCGCTGGCGCGGGAACAGATGCTTGGGCGCACCCTGTCCAATCGGCTGGCGCAGCTGGAAGCGCTGAACCGGGAGTTGCAGCGGGAGCGGGATTCGGCGCTGCTGGACCGCCCCGTGACGCGGGACGCGGACGCGCGCAGCGGGCGGGAGCCGGCGCATCTCCCGGCGCTGCCGGACCGCCCCGTGACGCGGGACGCGGACGCGCGCAGCGGGCGGGAGCCGGCGCATCCCCCGGCGGCGGGGGATGGCGGCGCCTGGGGCGCCGTGGTGCGCGCCTTGACGCAGCACCCGACGCCGGAGACGACGGCGGCGATCTGGACGGCGGCGGCCGTCTTGCTGGAACGGGGCGTGTGGCCGCGTCCGCCGGGCGCGCCGCCGCTGGCGACGATGGCGGCGGCGTTGCGGCGGCTGGCGCACGAGGTCATGCAGTCCGGGCGGGATGGCGCGGATCGCCGACCGGTGCGGGACGAGGCATGAGCCATGCGCGCCGCCGATCGGGAGCCGGACGCACCGACGCTGCGCCGGCTGTATGAGGAAGGATACAGTTTGCGCGCCATTGCGCAGCGGTTCGGCTGGTCGTATCGGACGACGCGCCGGAACGTGCAGGCGGCGGGCGTCGCGCTGCGGCGGCGCGGTCCGCCGCCGGCGCCGCTCCTCCTGACGTCCGACGATGTCGCCGTCCTCCGCCGGATGCACGCCGCCGTCGGCGCCCGCCGTCTGGCGCGCCTGCTGCACCTGGATGCGGATATCCTGCAGGCGCTGGCGGCGCCGTCCACGCCGCCGCCGGCGCCGACGGCGGCGCTGGACCGGTTCGCGGCGGGTATGACGTTGGACGAGCTGGCCCGGCAGTTGGGATGCTCTCGCCGCACCGTGCAACGCATCCTGCGCCGGGCGCGCATCCGGCTGTCGGATGCGTCGGGATGACGATCCATCCGGCGCCGCACTCCCCCCGAGCCCCCTGCGTGCGCGTCCCCCCGAACCCCCCCCGCCGGCGGGGGTTGAAAGGGGGGGGATTCGCAGGCAGATGGTCAACCGTTTCCGTTCCACCGAACGCACGGGCCGATCCGTCGGTATCATGATCATGGAAGGATCGCGAGACACGGAGGATGGAGATGGCGCGCAGGGGCTTCCCAAAAAACCTGCACCTGTCAGGTCTCCGCCCCCGCCCCGCACCGGTACGTTGACCGCAATTATGGAGATTGGAGAATTTAACCCGGTATGCGCCCTTTGCCGTCGGGCTGAAGCCCCCGGCGATGCAAGGCGAAGCCCGCCGGCGCGGGCTGTAGCGGATTATTTATTCAAAGACCATAAGCTCCCGGCGATGCAAGGCGAAGCCCGCCGGCGCGTCACGCGAACTCCAACGGCGACCCTCTCGACCATCGGTTATCGGCTATCGGCTATCAGTTATCGGCTATC